>ERZ795049.868-NODE-868-length-43055-cov-32.450837_pt1 | contig 43055 bp, 32 predicted proteins | sample MGYA00375133_ERZ795049 | MGnify/ENA primary metagenome ERZ795049 (study PRJEB30178, sample SAMN05720147) | activated sludge metagenome | isolation source: anaerobic digester from wastewater treatment plant | place: Japan | collected 2015-04-20 ... | reverse complement strand
CTCACCCCGGAGGAGATCGCGCTCGTCGAGTCCGCCACGGCTCCGCAGGCCGACGCCACGAAAGAACAGTCCTCCGCCGAGGTGTCCAAAACCGTCGCCTACGACGACCAGGCCACGGCTGCCGCCGCCCACTTCCACGTCGAGGAAGAGCCGCCCGCCAAGGAATAAGCCATGCCCGCACGCACCATCCCCCACCGCGCGCATCGGCGACCGCAGCTCGAACGCCGCACGCCGATTGTCGCCCTCGCCGTTGCACGGCAGGTCGTCGAAGAGGTCGCGCGCTATCTCGGAGTCCCCGTGCCACCACGCCACGCCGCACGGCTCGCGAGTCGCGCCCGCGCCATCTACGCCAGCTCGCCGGCGTTTCGGGCGCGCATCGACGCCCCCGGCGACGCCGGACGCGACTGCCTGCACACCTTCATGCGGCACTGGCTCGCAGCCATCCTGAAAGCCGACCAGCCCGGCCTCTACGACCAGCTCCCGGCGAGTTTCTCCATCGGCAAACCGCTGCCCGCATCGCGGCACCTCTCACCCGAGGCGCGCCTGATGTTCTTCTAGCCGCAGGGCCGCAAAACGCACACGCACCGTCAACGGCCGGCCGCCGTTCGTGCCGATTCGTGAACATTCGTGGACAACGCGCGGGAGGGCGTCACCCGGCACGCGCGACCAGGCGTCAACCGTTGGCGCAGTGGCAGCCGCCTTCGCCGTGATCGTGGTCGTGGCACGCGCCTTCATGGCTGTGTCCGCCCGCGCAGGCGTTGGTGCCGCAGCACATGAGGCCGCGCACATAGGCTTCCGCGATCACGTCCGGCTCAGCGTCGGCGACGCCCGCCAGCACCTGCACTCCACGGGCCTGCATCTGCGCCGCGGCGCCTCCGCCCATACCGCCGACGAGCAGCAGCGACACGCCTGCGGCAGCGACCTCCTCCGCCCAGCCGCAAGGCGTGGGCGCGTTGGGGCGAAACAGGGTCTTGGCGCCGACGGTCTTCGCGGCCGGATCGATCTCGTAAACCGCGAGCTGGAAGGCCGCACCGTAGTGCGAGGTAAAGGTGCCCGATTCAGTGAGTGGAATGGCGATTTTCATGGTGTTAAAAGTGGGAGCGGCGGCATCGACGAACCGTGCGCCAGAGCGGCTGGTTTCGTGACTGCCCCATTTCGAGCATAAGCTCATTATCCAAACACCAAGGCAAGCTTTCAAACAAGCATCCGCCAAAAACCCGAGGCGGGCGCCCATCTCACCCGAACTTCGCGTTGCACGGGGGCCGGAGCCAGCTTCAGCTTGGGGCATGGCTTCAGCCTTGTTGGTTTTGCAATCGGTCGAGTTTGCGCATCCGGGAATGACGGCACCGTTGTTCACGGACCTGACCGTGCAGTTCCCTGCCGGCTGGACGGGCATCGTCGGCCCCAATGGCGCAGGCAAGACCACCCTGCTGAAGGTCGCCACGGGCGAGCTCGCGGCGCAGAGCGGCACCGTGCAGCGGCAAGGCCTGGCGCTCTACGTGGCCCAGCGTACGGACGAGCCACCGGAGTTTTTCGAGGATTTCATCTGGGCGCCCGACGCCGCCGTGCTCAAGGCGCGGCTGCACGTGGGCGATGACTGGCCGGAGCGCTGGGCAACCTTGAGCCACGGCGAGCGTAAACGCGCGCAGATCGCGGTCGCCCTCTGGCGCGAGCCGGCGGTGCTCGCCCTCGACGAGCCGAGCAACCACATCGATGCCGAGGCGCGCCGGCTGCTCTGGTCGGCGCTCGAGGACTTTTCCGGCATCGGGCTGCTCGTGAGCCACGACCGCACCCTGCTCGACGGTCTGTGCTCGCAGTGCCTGCTGATCGATCCGCCGGAGGCGGTGCTGCGGCCCGGCGGTGTGACGGAGGCGATGGAGCAGCAGGAGCGCGAGGAAAAGTTTGCCCAGGGCGCCAACGATGCCCTGCGCCGCACGGCCAACCGGCTCCAGGCGGAGGCGCAGCGCCGCCGTGTGATCGCGGACCAAAAGGCCTCGGCGGCACGCGGCTCCAAGCAAAAGAAGATCCCGGCCAACGACCACGACGGACGCGCGATGCGCAATCTCGCCAAGTTGACGGGCAAGGACGCCTACGCGGGCAAACTCGCTGCGCAGATGAACCAGCGCGCAAACAAGGTGGCCGCGCAGCGCGCCGAGATCGCCGTGAAAAAGCGCTACGAGACCGGCATCTGGGTGGATGGCGCGTCGTTCATGCCGCGGGATTTTCTGCTGCGCGTGCCGGCGGGACGGCTCCCGCTCGGCGGCGGGCGCACGTTGCACTTTCCCGATCTGGCCATCGGCGGCACGAGCCGCATCGCGGTGAGCGGCGCCAACGGTCTCGGTAAAAGCACGCTCGTGCGCCATCTGCTCGGCCAGTTGCAACTGCCGGCGGAAAAAGTGGTGACGGTGCCGCAGGAAATCTCCGCCGACGATTCGCGCGCGCTGCTCGAATCGGTCAAGAATCTGCCCAACGACGAACGAGGACGCGTGATGACGACAATCAGCCGCCTCGGCTCGCGGCCGGCGAGGTTGCTGGAGAGCGCACTGCCCAGCCCAGGCGAGGTACGCAAGCTGCTCCTGGCGCTCGGCATCGTGCGCGGCCCGCACCTCATCGTCATGGACGAGCCGACCAACCACATGGACCTGCCCGGCATCCGCTGCCTCGAAGAGGCGCTGGCGGACTGCCCCTGCGCGATGCTGCTGGTGAGCCACGACGAGGCGTTTCTCGAAAAGATCACACAGACCGACTGGCTCCTGACGGAGGATGCCGCCGGCGACACGCAGTTGGAGATCCACGCGGCACGGTGAGCCCCCCGGGCGCGGTTTCTGCGTTGCGTGTTTCGGGCATACGCCCATCAGAAACGTCGCAACACGTACGTTCCATGGCCCGCCCAACCTGCCCCCGACGAATCACCCACAGCCCCCGCGCCACGTACTACAAGCCCGCGGGCATCCCGTTGTGCGAGTTGCGAGAGGTCGAGCTCGGAGCCGACGAGCTGGAGGCCATCCGCCTCGCCGACGTCGAAGACCTGTACCACACGGAGGCCGCCGCGCGCATGGGGGTGTCGCGCCAGACTTTCGACCGCATCGTCCTGCGTGCGCACAAGAAGATCGGCGCCGCCTTGGTCAACGGCCAGGCCCTGCGCATCCAGCCCGTCGGGCAACCAGCCACAGCCGGCGCCTGAGCCGTGCGCGTCCCGCGCGTGAGCGTCCAGACGGACCCGCTCAGCTCTTCTTAAACGCCTCGGCCTGGGCGGCCAGGCGTTTTTCGATGCTGCCGCACACCAGCTCGCACAGCTGGAAAATCGACGGGTCGGCGATCGAGTAGAAGACCTGCAAGCCCTCCTTGCGCCGCTGGAGCAGGTGCGCCTCCGTCAGCGTTTGCAGGTGCCGGGAGATGTTCGCCTGAGTGCCGCCCGCTGCCTCGGCCAGCATCGTCACGTTCTTCTCGCCATCGAAAAGCGCCTGGATCAGGCGCAGCCGCATCGGCTCCGACAACACAGCAAAACGCCGCGCCACCAGCTCCAACGCGCCTTCCGTCAACGGGGATTTCTTTCCTGCCATGCCCGCCAGCGAACAGGCGCTTGACATTTTTTCAATCATAAAAATATTTACGCATATACTCATTAATAAGACAAGCCCATGACCACTGAATCCTACATCCGAATCCTCGCCGGCACCGTCGTCCTCACCGGGCTCGCGCTCGGCCATTGGGTCAACGAATGGTGGCTGCTCCTCTCCGCCTTCGCCGCGCTCAACCTCATCCAGTCCGCCTTCACCGGCTTCTGCCCGCCCGAAATCCTCCTGCGCAAACTCGGCGTGCCCTCGCGAGGCTGCGGTTGCGCAGCCCCCAAGGATCGCCAAGCTCCCTGACGCCCAAGCCCCCACCCCCTTCGCCATGCGCCCGCTCGTCCCGCTTTTCGCCTGCGTCGCCCCCCTCCTCGCCGCCACCGCCCTCCACGCCGAGGTCTGGACGCTCGACCGCGCCCTCACCGCCGCACACGAGGGCAATCCCGACGCGCGCATCGCCCGCCTGCGCATCGAAGGCGCACAGGCCGTCGAGCAACAAGCCCGCGCCGCATGGTTTCCCCAAGTCTCCGTGCAGAGCGGCTACTCCGCGAGTAACCGCTCCATGCCCGCCTTCGGTTCCATCCTGAACCAACGCGCCTTCACCTGGACCACCGATTTCAACCGCCCCGGTACCATCGACGACCTCAACGCCACCGGCACCGTCGCCTATAATCTCTACAGCGGCGGCCGCGCCTCCGCCCACCGCGCCGCAGCCAAGGCCGGCGCCCAGGCCGCCGAGCACGACGCCACCGCCGTCCGCCAGCAGTTGGAGACGGCCACCGTCCGCGCTTATCTCAACCTCCGCCAGGCCCGTGCCGCAGCCGACGCCCTCGCGAGCGGCGTGCGCGCCTACGAGGCCGCCGTCGCCGTCGCCCAGGCGCGTTTCGACGCCGGCCAGCTCCTCAAGGCCGACCTGCTCAACCTGGAAGTTCAACTCGCCCAAACCCGCGAAACGCTCTCGGCCGCGCGCCACCAAGCCGCCCTCGCCGAGCGCGCCTTCCTCTTCGTCCTCGGCCGGGAAAAAGCGACCGACGGCGTCGAGTTGCCCGACGACGACCCCGCCTTCGCGCGCCTCGTCGCGCCGACGACCTACGATCCATCCCGCCGCCCCGAGCTCGCCGCGATGGAGGCCCGCGTGCGCGCCGCCGAAGCCATGGTCCGCGCCGCCCGCAGCGGCCGCCAGCCCACCGTCAACGCCTTTGCCAGCTACGGCTACGACCACGGCTGGCAACTCAACGCCCACGCCGATGGCTGGACCGCCGGCGTCGCCGTGGAGATGAACCTCTTCGACGGAGGCCAGACCTCCGGCAAAATCCGCCAGGCCCAGTCCGAGCTCGCCCAAGCCCAGGAGCAACGCCGCAAACTTCAGCTCGGCCTCGCACTGGAGGTCGAGCAGGCCCGCCTCGCCCACGCCGACGCCACCGAGCGCCTCGCCGTCAGCGCCCGCGCCGTCGAGCAAGCCGAGGAAAGCGCCTCGCTCAGCCGCGCCCGCTTCGAGCAAGGCGCTCTCCTTTCCGCCGACCTGATCGGCGTCGAGACGCGCCGCCTCGAAGCCATCGTGCGCCACGCCTCCGCCACCGCCGATGCGCACCTCGCGCTCGCCGATCTGCGTCGCGCCCTCGGCCTTCCCCTTTTCGAATAACCTCCAGCCCTCCCGCACCATGAACCCACGCCACCTTCTCCCGCCCCTGCTCGCCGCCGCGCTGCTCGCCGGCTGCTCCCGCCACGAACGCCCAGCCGCCGCCACGCTGCCGCCGGTCCAGGCCCGCGTGATCGCCGTGCAGGCCGCCACGCTCCCCGTTTACACCGAGCTCACCGGCACCGTGCGCCCCGTCGAGCGCGCCACACTCTCCGCCAAGATCATGGGCGCCGTCGCGGAAATCCCCGTGGCCCTCGGCCAGACCGTGGCGGCCGGCGACGTACTCGCCCGCCTCACCGCCGCCGAGATTCCCGCGCGCGTCGCCCAGGCCCAGGCCGGCCTGAATCAGGCGCAACGCGACCTCGCCCGCGAACGCGAGCTGCTCGCCAAGGGCGCCAGCACCGCCGACCTCGTCCGCAGCCTAGAAGACCGCCTCGCTGGCGCGCTCGCCCAACTGCACGAGGCCGAGGCCATGCGCGACTACACGACCATCCGCGCGCCCTTCGCCGGCGTCGTCGCCCGTAAACTCGTCACCGCCGGCGATCTCGCCGCGCCCGGCCAGCCGCTCCTCGAAGTCGAGGGCACCGACAGCTTCGAAGTCGAGCTCGGCATCCCCGATTCCCTCGCCGCCACGCTCGCGCCCGACGCCACGCTCGCCGTCGCGATTCCGGCCAGCGGTCTCACCTTCCGCGCTCCGCTGCGCGAGCTCTCCTCGACCTCCGATGCGCTCGCCCGCACCGTCACCGCCAAACTCTCCGTGCCGGCCGACGCCAAAGTCCGCTCCGGCCAGTTCGCCCGCATCCAAGTGCCCGGCGCACCGGCGCCCGCGTTGCTCGTGCCCGCCAGCGCCGTCAGCCGCCTCGGCCAGATGGAGCGCGTCTTCGCGTTGCGCGACGGCCACGCCGAGATGCGCCTCGTGAAAACCGGCGCCACGCGCGACGGTCAGGTTGAAATCCTCTCCGGTCTGAGCGCCGGCGACCGCATCGTCGCCACGCCTCCGACCACCCTGCGCGACGGCCAACCCGTGGAGGTCCGCCCATGAGCCACGCCCCGGAAGACAGCGGGTATCGCCCGCAGGGCATCGCCGGCAAACTCGGCGCGATGTTCATCAACTCGAAGCTGACGCCCATCGTCGTCATCGCCTCGATCCTGCTCGGCCTGTTCGCGGTGTTCATGCTGCCGCGCGAGGAGGAGCCTCAGATCAAGGTGCCGATGGTCGACGTGTTCGTCGGCATGCCCGGCGCCACCGCGCTCGAGGTGGAAAACCGCGCCACGCGACCGATGGAGAAACTGCTCTGGGAAATCCCCGGCGTGGAGTACCTCTACTCGACCTCCAGCCCCGGCGGCATGATGTCCGTCGTGCGTTTCAAGGTCGGCACCGATCTGGAGGCCGCACTCGTGCGCCTCAACCAGAAGCTCCAGACCAATTTCGACCGCATCCCGCCCGGCGTCAGCACGCCGATGGTCAAGCCGCGCACCATCGACGACGTGCCGGTGCTCGCGCTCACGCTCCACAGTGCCACGCACGACCACCTCGAGCTGCGCCGGCTCGCCGCCCAGCTCGACGACGAGATCAAATCCATCCCGCAGGTCGCCGAGACCACGTTGATCGGCGGCGTACACCGTGCCGTGCGTGTGCAACTCGATCCCGCCGCCCTCGCCGCGCGCGGGCTCAGTGCCACCTCGCTCGTCCCGTCGCTTCAGGCGGCCAACCGCCAGCTCAGCGCCGGCTCGCGGCCGTTTGCCAATACCGAGACGCTGCTCGAAACCGGCACGTTCCTGCGCGACGCCGCCGACGTCGGACAAGTCGTCGTGGGCGTTTACCAAGATCGTCCGGTGTACCTGCGCGACGTCGCCACCATCGCCGACTCCGCCGAGGAGCCCGCCAACTACGTGCTGCACCTCGGCAACACCGGCGCGCCCGAAGCCGCCGTCACGCTCTCGCTCGCGAAGCGCCCCGGCGCCAACGCCATCGACGTCGTCAACACCGTGCTCGCCAAGGTCGACACGCTGCGCGGCACGCTGCTGCCCGACGACGTGACGGTGACGATCACGCGCGACTACGGCCACACCGCCGCCGAAAAGAGCAACGAACTGCTGCTGCACATGGGCATCGCCGTCTTCGGCGTGGCGCTGCTCATCCTGTTTTTCCTCGGCTGGCGCGAATCGCTCGTCGTGCTGCTCGCCATCCCCTCGACCCTCGCGCTCACGCTGCTGGTGTTCTACCTCTACGGCTACACGCTCAACCGCATCACGCTCTTCGCGCTGATCTTCTCCATCGGCATCCTGGTGGACGACGCCATCGTGGTCGTGGAAAACATCGTGCGCCATGTGCGCCTGCCCGGCGCGGAGAAAAAGCCGCTCATGCAAGTCGCGCTCGAAGCCGTCGATGAAGTGGGCAACCCGACGATCCTCGCCACCTGGGCCGTGATCGCGGCGATCCTGCCGATGGCGTTCGTCGGCGGTCTGATGGGCCCGTACATGCGCCCGATCCCGATCGGCTCCACCGCCGCCATGCTCTTCTCGCTGGCGATCGCGTTTACCATCACGCCGTGGGCCGCGGTCCGCGTGCTCAAGCGCCACCTGCCCAAGGCCGGCTCCGCCGCGACCGCGCACGACAACGACCACGCGCCCGACGACTGGTCCACGCGCCTCTATCACCGCGTGATGGAGCCGCTGCTCGACCGGGCTCGCGTGCGCTGGGCGTTTCTCGGCGGCATCGTCGGCCTGCTCGCGCTCGCCGGCGGCCTCGTGCTGATCGGCGCGGTGAAGATCAAGATGCTGCCCTTCGACAACAAGTCGGAGTTCCAGATCGTGCTCAACACGCCCGAGGGCACCACGCTCGAACACACCGCCCGCATCGCCCGCGAGATGGCCGACGCCGTCCGCCGCGAGCCCGAGGTGCGCGACGTGCAAATCTACGCCGGCACCGCCGCGCCGTTTAATTTCAACGGACTCGTGCGCCACTACTTCCTGCGCCGCGGCCCGACCGTGGCCGACGTGCAGGTCAACCTCGTGGGCAAGGGCGAGCGTTCGCACCAAAGCCACGACATCGCCAAACGCGTGCGCCCGGCCGTCGCCGCCATCGCCGCCAAGTACGGCGCGGCGGTCGCCGTCGCCGAGGTGCCGCCCGGCCCGCCCGTGTTGCAAACGATGGTCGCCGAAATCTACGGCCCGACCGACGAGAGCCGGCTCGCGCTGGCCACCGCCGTGCGCGACATCATGGAAAAGGCCACGGGCGTCGTGGACCTCGACTGGTACGTCGAGGCGCCGCAGCCGAAGGTCCGCTACGTGGTGGACAAGGAGATGGCCGCGCTGCACGGCGTGAGCGAGGCCGTGATCGCGCAGACGCTCGCGCTCGCCGCGCAGGGCCAGACGGTCGATCTGTTGCACCTGCCCAACGAACGCGAAGACGTGCCGATCCGCCTGGAGTTGCCCGCCTCGGCCAAAGGCGCAGCAGCCCAGCTCCTCGACCTCCAGGTCCGCTGCGACCTGCGCCCCGGCGCGCCGCTCGTGCCGTTGCGTGAGCTCGTCCGCACCGAGACCACGCTCGGCGAGGCCAGCCGCTACCGGAAGAATCTGAAAAACGTGACCTACGTGACGGCCGACGTGGCCGGGGCAGTGGAGAGCCCGGCCTACGCGCTCTTCGCGATGCACCGCGAGCTCCGCAAACTCGACGCGCGCCAATTCGGCGGCACCGAGGCCGCGCTGCCGCTCTACCACCTCAACCAACCCTTCGACGACCAGCAGCCCGCGATGAAGTGGGACGGCGAGTGGCACATCACGCTGGAGGTGTTCCGCGACCTCGGGCTGGCGTTTGCCGCCGTGCTCGTGCTCATCGCGATGCTCATGGTCGGCTGGTTCCGCAGCTACGTGACGCCGTTCGTCGTGATGGCCGCGATCCCGTTTTCGCTGATCGGCATCCTGCCGGCGCACTGGGCGATGGGCGCGTTTTTCACCGCCACCTCGATGATCGGCTTCATGGCCGGCGCGGGCATCGTGGTGCGAAACTCGATCATCCTCGTCGACTTCATCGAGCTGCGCCGCTCGCACGGACTGTCGTTGCGCGACGCGGTGGTGGAGGCCGGCGCGGTGCGTTTCCGCCCGATGTTGCTCACGGCGCTGGCCGTCGTGGTCGGCGCGAGCGTGATCCTCGCCGACCCGATCTTCCAGGGACTCGCGATCAGCCTGATGTTCGGTGAAATCGCCTCGCTGCTCATCAGCCGCATGGCCGTGCCGGTCTTGTACTACATGGCCAACCACCATAAATCCGGCGCGTAACCCATGACCATCGCCCAACTACTCATCCTGCTCGTCGCCGGACTGGTCGCACTCGTGATGCTGCGCCCGCTGCTCTTCGGCGGGCCGCGCATCACCGCGCTCCAGGCCGCCGCCGAGATCGAGGCCGGCCGCGCCGTGTTGATCGACGTGCGCTCGCCCGACGAGTGGCGCGGCGGTGTCGCCGGACCGGCCGCACTGCTGCCGCTCGGCGACCTGCGCGGGACGCGCCGCGAGTGGGCGCCGTTCCTGGCCGAGCACAAGGACAAGACGCTCATCCTCTACTGCGCCTCCGGCATGCGCTCGGGCGTGGCCGCCAGTTTATTGCGAAAGGAAGGCTACCGCGTGGCCAACCTCGGCGCCTTCACGCGCTGGGGGCAGGCCGGCTTGCCAGTGAAGTAATCATGGCCTTATTGCGGCCATGGAACTCACCGTCGCGCACGATTTCATCTCCGCCGTCCTCCATCGCAGCGAGACCGTCCCGGTGGTCGTCGATTTCTGGGCACCATGGTGCGGCCCGTGCAAGGTCTTCAAACCCATCCTCGAGAAACTCGCCTCCGAGGCGCGCGGCCACTGGGTGCTGGTGACGGTCAACACGGAGAATTTCCCCGAGCTGGCGCAGCAATTCGGCGTGCGCGGCATCCCCGACGTGAAGTTGTTCTCGAAGGGCAATGTCATCGCACAGTTCAGCGGCGCGCTGCCCGAGCCACTCCTGCGTTCCTGGTTGATGGAGAACCTGCCGGCACCCGACCGCCGGCCGGAGGAATTTGCGCAGGACGAACTGGCCACCGGACGGTGGGCCGACGCCGAGGCGACGCTCGCCGGCATCCGCCCGAGCGAACGCACTCCCGCGCAGACCGATCTGCTCGCGCTGGCCCGGGTGTTTCGCCATCCGCAAGGCGCGCTCACCCTCGTGGGCGACCGGCGCACCGCGCACGCCGACTCGGTGCGCACGCTCGCCGGGCTCCTGGCCCTCGGCCCCGACGACCTGCCGGAGTATTCGGCCAAGCTGCCGCTCCTCGCCGGCATCGCCGAGCTGCACGCCGGGCGCCTGCCCGAGGCGCTCCGGTTGTTCATCGCATCGATGGAGGAGAGCGTGCGCTACGCCGACGGCGCCGCCAGCCGCGCCTGCCTCGCGATCTTCACCATCCTCGGCCCGCAGCATCCGCTCACCGAAGAATTCGCGCCCGCCCACCGCCGCACCACGCGTGCCTGAACGTGGGCGACATCGCCGACGCGCCTCAAGATAGGGGCGCTACTGGTTTGCCAAAGGAACCCCGGCCCATTTCGTTCGGCACCGACGCTCACTGAACCAAGCGCAACTTCACACGACTCCATGGGCTTTTATACGCGTTTCTCCATTCCCACCAACTGCCGCCCCATCACTCCGGAAGAGTCCGCCGAGCTGGTGACGGAAAAAAGCGCGTTACTCATCGACGTGCGCGAGGCCAACGAGCGCGCGGAGACCGGCATGGCCGGCCCCGCAATCCCCATCGCAATGAGCGAACTCAACCGTCCCGACAACCGCGAGCTGCTCGGCCGCAACCGCGAAAAGGAGCTGATCTTCTACTGCCACAGCGGCGGGCGCTCGGGCGATGTCGCGCGCCAGCTCGCCCAGGAGGGCTTCCGCACCGCCAACATGGGCAGCTTCGCAGCCTGGCAGGCCGCCGGCCTCCCCGTCCGCCACGAGTAAACCCAACACGCGCCCGCGCCGACTCCGGCGTTGACGCCCCCTCTCGCATCCCACGTAGCCTTTCCCTCATGGACGTCCTCTTCCTCTCACGCCTCCAGTTCGCGCTCACGACGGCGTTTCACTACCTCTACCCGCCCCTGAGCATCGGGCTCGGGCTGCTGCTGATCGTCGTCGAAGCTCTCTGGCTGCGCACGAAGAACCCCGTTTACCATCAGATGGCGCGCTTCTGGACGAAGGTCTTTGCGCTCACATTCGCGCTCGGCGTGGCCACCGGCCTCGTCCTCGAGTTTGAGTTTGGCACCAACTGGGCCACCTACTCGCGCTACGTCGGCGACGTCTTTGGCAGCGCGCTCGCAGCCGAGGGCATCTTCGCTTTCTTCCTCGAGTCGGGCTTCCTCGCCGTCCTGCTCTTCGGCTGGGACAAGGTCGGGCCGGGCCTGCACTTCTTCGCCACCTGCATGGTCGCGCTCGGCGCCCATTTCTCCGCCGTCTGGATCATCGTGGCCAATTCCTGGATGCAGACGCCCGCCGGCTTCAAGATCGTGGGCGAGGGCCTCTCCGCACGCGCCGAGATCACCGATTTCTGGGCGATGGTGTTTAACCCGTCCTCCGTCGACCGGCTCACGCACACGCTCTCCGGCTGCTGGCAGGCCGGAGCCTGGCTCATGGTCAGCGTCGGCGCCTACTACCTCTTGAAAAAACGCCACCGCGACTTCGGCCTCGCCTGCGTCAAGATCGGCCTGGCCGTCGCCGTCGTCTCCACGTTGTTCACCGCCTACACCGGCCACCACAGCGCCATCGGAGTCGCCAAGAACCAGCCCGCCAAGCTCGCGGCCTTCGAGGGCCTCTGGGACACCCAGCCGAAAGCCCCCCTGTACGTCGCGGGCTGGGTCGATGAAAAGGCCCAGACCACCCACGGCATCGCCATCCCCGGCGCGCTCAGCCTCCTCACCCATGCCAACACCGCCGCTCCCGTCACCGGCCTGCGCGACATCCCGGCCGACGAGCGCCCGCCGGTCCACTTCACCTTTCAACTCTACCACCTGATGATCGCCGTCGGCGGCGCGCTGCTCGCCCTCGCCGCCTGGGCCGTCTGGGCACTCTGGCGCGGCAAGCTCGAGGACTCCCGCCTCCTCCTCGGCTGCCTCACCCTCTCCGTCCTCGGGCCACAGATCGCCAACCAGGCCGGCTGGTGGGCCGCCGAAGTCGGCCGCCAACCTTGGATTGTCTATAAACTCCTGCGCACCTCCGACGCGTTGTCCAAGGTCGTCCAGGCTAATCAGGTCCTCGCCTCGATCATCATGTTCAGCGTCATCTACGTCCTGCTCTTCGGCGTCTTCATTTTCCTGCTCAACCACAAGATCCAGCACGGCCCCGACGAGTCCGACCTGGTGCCGACCGGCAAACTCGCCCGCGGCACGAAGGGAGGTGCCCTGTGAACTTCGGCGACCTCGATCTCAACACGGTCTGGTTCATTCTCCTCGCCGTCCTCCTCACCGGCTACGCCGTGCTCGACGGCTTCGACCTCGGCGTGGGGATGCTCCACCTCTTCGTGGCGAAAAACGACACTGACCGCCGCATCCTGCTCAACGCCATCGGCCCGGTCTGGGACGGCAATGAGGTCTGGCTCGTCACCGGCGGCGGCGCGCTCTTCGCGGCCTTCCCGCTGGTGTACGCGACGGTCTTCTCCGGCTTCTACCTCGCGCTCATGGCCCTACTCTGTGCGCTCATCTTCCGCGCCGTCTCCATCGAGGTCCGCAGCAAGCACGACTCGCCAGCGTGGCGGAAATTCTGGGACGTCTGCTTCGCGCTCGGCAGCTTCGTGGCCGCCCTCCTTCTCGGCGTCGCGATCGGCAACGTCGCCCGTGGGCTCCCGCTCGACGCGCACGGCGAGTTTGCCGGCACCTTCCTCGGCCTGCTCAACCCCTACTCGCTCGGTATCGGACTGCTCGCCGTCGTGCTCTTCGCGATGCACGGCGCGCTTTACCTCGTGCTCAAGACCGAGGGCGAACTGCAGGCGCGCGTGGAGCGCTGGTCGCACCCGCTGGCCATCGCCTTCACGCTCCTCTACGCCGCGATGACCCTCGCGACCCTCTTCCACATCCCGCACCTCAACGCGGTCTTCCTGGCGAATCACAACTACCTCCTCGTCTTCTTCCTCGGTGCCCTCGCCATCGGCGCCATCCGCGTGATGATCCGCCGCAAGAAACCGCTCGCCGCCTTCATCGCGTCGAGCCTGGGCATCGTGGGCCTGATGGCGGTCTTCTCGCTCGGCGCGTACCCGCACTTGGTTTACTGCCCGGAGTTCCCGGAGCGCAGCCTCACGATCTTCAACGCCGCCTCCTCTCGGCCCACCCTCAGCATCATGCTCACCATCGCGCTCATCGGCATGCCGCTCGTCATCGCCTACACCGCCGGCATCTACTGGGTCTTCCGCGGCAAGGTGAAGCTCACCAAAACCAGCTACTGAGGGCTCTGCATTTCACCCTTCACCCTTCCGTTTTCTCTCTTCATTTCGCCGGCTTCGATTTGAAGAGAAACGCGAGCAGCACGGCGATCAGCCCCCCCAGTCCCAGCCACGACGCGTGCACCAGCACGACGCCTAGCACGACCTCCATCGCGCTCGTCAGCAACCCCAGTGCGGTATCGAGGATGAGCGCCGGGATCTGCGGCGGCAGCTGCGGCCCCACCAGCGTCACGCAAAGCCAGTAGGTGATCGACGCCGACGGCAACGCCAGCACCGCCGCCACCGCCCCTGCGATCAGGCACGGGAAACCGCACCAGAGAAGAAAACCTCGCACGGAGCGCACCCCCGCGAGGACCACAAGCAGCAGCAGGAGCGCCGGCACCACCGGACTCCACCGCGCGATCCACTCGTACTCGCGCACCTTCCCGCGCACATGGTCCAGCGCCGCCTGCAGGTTGCCCGAGCGGTCCGCCGACACCGTCCGGCCCAGCACATCCACCGAATCCGGCAGCCCCGCCACCGCCAGCCCCATCGCATGGCGAAACCGCTCCCGCACGCCCGGCCACTGCGCCTCCGTCGGGCAATACGCCACCGGCAGCAGCACCTCCGGCATCGCCCCGTCAAACGCCGGCTTGCGCTGCAACATGCTCACGTAGGCAGACTCCAGCTCCGCCCCCGCCACCCGCCGCTTAAACTCCGCCAACGATAGCGGGATCGAAGGCTCCGCCTCCGGCTCGTGCAGGTATCGGAAAAATTCGTCGATCGCCGCCTCCGTCTGCTCGCGCAACGCCGCCGGCGGCATCGCCGCCGCGATCAACGACTCCAAATCCTCCCGACTGAGCTGGTGCAGAAACGCCAGCGCGCCCTCTGACGTGTCGTCCGAGGTGGCCGACGCCAACCCGACCTCCATCGCCCGCGAGATCGTCTCGGCAAACACGCCCGGCGCCTTCGCATAAAACCCCTCGCGATCAAGCGTCTCCTTGTACGTGGCCGCCTGGACGAGCCGCGTGCCCGCCGCCTGGAAAAACAAGGTCCCCACCGCCACCGGCACAAACAGCACCGCACACAACAGGGCAACGACCCGGGCAAGAAAGCGCATCATGGTGCGGACCATGTAAACGCCCCCCTCTGCCGTCGTCCAGCCCGCGCAACAGGCGCCGCCCTCTGCCCCCCGCCCGATCCGCAAGCGCGCCGCCCCGCGCCCCCTCTCCGCCCAGAGCGACGACACCACCAGAGCAAAATCTCACAGGGGGCCAACCCATGAAGAACGTCGAAAAGCCCCTCCGCCCGAGGCTGGCTTGCGATAGTCAGTCGCCAGAGTATCTCACCGAAAAATGAAGATCCGAAACGCAGCACTCACCGACCTCCCCTACGTTTACGACATCTGCCAACGAACGGCGTACAACGGCCAGGATGCGTCATCGGTGGTGACGGACCCGTTCATACTGGGGCACTACTATTCGGCGCCATACATTGTTCACGCCCCAGACTGGTGCTGGATCGTCGAAGACGACCGCGGAATCGTGGGCTACCTCGTCACCACGCCAGACACCCGCAGCCACGCCGCATGGATGAACAACGAGTGGCTTCCGAAGGTGCGCGCATTGTACGCAAACGTCTCCGCCGACCCCAAGTGGACAGACTTTGAGAAGTGGATCCGGAGGTACATTTACGACGACGCGGCATGCCCGGACTTCACCGACCGCTACCCGGCCCACCTGCACATCTGCCTGCTCCCGCGCGGGCAAGGGCAGGGATTCGGATCGAGTGCCCTCAAGCTATTCGAGGAGAAACTCAGACACGGCGGGATCGCGGGCTACCATCTTGGCATGGCCGAGAAAAACGCCCGCGCAGGCGAGTTTTACGCCAAGCAAGGGTTTCAGCTGATCCGGCATGATCCCGGAGTGATTTACTTTGGGAAGAAAGTCTAGACGCGCCAGGGCCCCCGCCTGCCACCGAGCGGCTTGCAAAGCCATTTTCAGCCTATCCCTGCTGCGAATCCTGCTGCGAATCTGTCCCTGCTGCGAATCCGTAGAGAATCCGTAGAGGGGCGCAGTCTTGCTGCGCCCTCCCTCGTCATGATCGGCAGAATCCACGAAACAAATGACGATGCTAAATTCAAAATATGTTCTTCATCAATGTTTGACGTTTAAAAAAAGATCGGCATTAAGATCGGCAGAACTTGATTACCAAAACCGCCATTGAACCCCTGATTCCGACTCAGCGGCTTCAGCCGTTGGAGGACTTGGCGTGCACAGTCTTGGAATCCGCGGCCCGGCTTTCCGCCAGGGTTCGGGCGCCGCTTCGCACCCAGCTCGTGGAACTCACGCGATGGATGCACTGCTATTACTCGAACCTCATCGAAGGGCAGCAAACCCGCGTCCGCGACATCGAGGCGGCGCTGAAACAGGACTTCGCCGCCGAACCGGCGAAACGCGACCTCCAACGCCTCGCACTCGCCCATCTGGAGGTGCAGCGCTGGGCGGCGGCGCTGACCGGATCGCCACACAACACCGAATTCATCCGCGAACTGCACCGTCGATTCTACGCTGCGCTCCCGGAGGAGATGCGGATCGCAACCACCTCCGCCGGCACCCAAACACCCCTGACACCCGGCGAGCTCCGCGACCGCGATGTCGAGGTCGGTTCTCATATCGGCCCGCCACACGAGCTCGTGCCCGCCATGCTGGGCCATTTTCAGTGCCGGTACGAGTCCGCCGATCTTTCGCGACTCCAACGCATCATCGCCATCGGCGCCAGCCACCATCGGCTCGCGTGGATCCACCCGTTCCGCGACGGCAATGGCCGCGTCGTCCGCCTCTTTTCCGACGCCGTCATCCGGCAACTCGGCATCGACGGCGGCGGCCTCTGGTCCCTCTCACGCGGCCTTGCCCGCAACCGCGACGAGTACTACGCACGGCTCGCCAACGCCGACCAGGAACGCAGCACCACCAGCGCCGACGACGGCCGCGGGCATCTGAGCGAACGCGCCCTCTGGGATTTCTGCGAGTTCACGCTCCGCACCATGGTCGACCAGATCGCCTTCATGGAGCGGCTGCTCGACCTCGACGGGATGGAGCAACGGATCGAGCACTACGTCCACGTCGTAGAGCCGGCGGTCGCGAAAGACGCCGACAAGGTATTTCTCCTGCTCCGCGAGGCGCTGCTCCGCGGTCAGTTCGCACGCGGCGAGGCCGGCCGCATCGTCGGCGCCAGCGAGCGCACCGGCCGCGACCTCCTCGCCCGTGCCATCGCCGCCGGTCTCCTCACCTCCGAGTCGCCCAAGACGCCCGTCTCTCTCGCCCTCCCGGCCAAGGTGCTCGATAGCTACTTTCCGCAGCTCTTTCCGCTCACTTCCATAACACAGAATTGAGCCCGAAAAACGCGGACACTTCAGGCATGAGGCCGCTCCGGTGTTGTCCACGAACGGCGTGTTCGCCGGTAACAGCAGGCTCCCGGCCGCGACCTCCGTGCCGCGAGACGTAGCAACCTGGGCAAGCAGGGCCTGCAAACTAATGCAGTCTGTCTTCTCGCCCCTTCGGTTTTGACTCGGCGTTTCAATGAAAAATGATGCCTCTTGATGTCATCGAGCCCACCCGACAGCACGCGAGTATACTGGAGCCAGGGATATACGCTCGACCCGACAGGGGTGTGCATTTGGCCATTTTCATCCTACCGGGCGAGATGGGCAGACCTAGAGCGGATTGAGTATTTACCGTATCCGCAGAACGGAAAATGGCAGTTCCGGTTTCGCTTAAACTTCGCCGGCGCCAAACGTCGGCAGTTGTCGCTGACGCGTGGAGGCGGATACAAAGGGCTGTGTGCAGTCGCTACGATGCTGCGATGGATTGGCGATTCAGGCGCCAAGGTTTCAGGGTGGGATGAGTCAGGCGTGGAGCAGATTCTGAGCGCTGCCGCGACGCTGAAGGAGCTCGGAGCGTCCTCAGCGGGTCACGCCGACGCCAATCTTTTGCGCTGGGCGGAAGGCGCCTTTGTGGCTTTGCAAATTAATGAGGTGATCGATACCTGCGCCGCGATCATCGAACGAGGCTCCGAGCAGGCAACCGCGGCGGCACGGCTCAAAATCAAGGGGGAGCTGCTCGCCGGGCGCGTCGAAAATGCGCTCGATACTCTCGCGGAACTGATTCGCCGGCGCCCCGAGGAACTCGAAGCGCGGGCTTTGCTCGCGTTTCACCTCGTGAATGCCGGTGACAAACGGGGACTGCAATTGGCAGGTGCGGTGTTGGACCATGCGATGGCGAAGCACCCGTCTTTGGCGCTCATTGTGGCTGCGTACCATTTGCAGCGGAAGGAGTGGGGCCAAACGACAGGGATGCTTGACCGCCTGCGGTCGAGTGGCGTGGCGCTCAGTGACTACGACCGTGAGTTCAGCGCACGAATCCAGGCGGACCTCGAAAGACTCCGGGACGGTCCAAAGCAGGCGCGCCGGCAGCTGACCTTCGACCTCGTCAAATTCAGGCTGCGTGCATGGTGGCCCGGATTGGCCATCGGAGCGCTTGTCTTGTGGCCACTATGCACTGTTGGACCGATCTTCGTCCGGGAATCCTGGCACTTGCTGCAACTGCGCGAGCGGGGCGAGAAGGCGGACATCGTCCAAGTATACCCCGAGAGGGAGGCACTCGGAACGCGGGATCATTTCCTTGTCACGATTGCCTACGAGTTTGCGCCCGACCGAAGTCGAGTGAACCCAATCTCGGTGAGAGAACCCGAACAACTTTCCGGGGAAGATTATCAGGCATTGTCGGCGATGATCGACGCCCGAATTCGGGGCGAAATGCCCCGCGGCTGGTATCGGGGCGAGTCGCTCATTTTTGAGGGAACGGCAGACGAAATCCGGGCGAAGCCGGTGAAGCAATTCGTCACCTATCTCCCCGAGGACACGAGTGTAAATGCTATCGGCCCCATCACTAACTCGCGGATCTGGCTGACTTGGGTCGGTGCGCCCATGGTGGTGCTCCCGGGTCTGCTCCTTGTCGGGGTGTCCGGCTGGATCTCGGTGCGCGAATTTCTCCAGCGCCGACGCCGCCAATTGCGGGGTTTCGATCCCGCCCAGCCCGTAGCATAGGAGGGCCCCCGGAAGGGGCAGCTCCACCAAGCCCCATGAACTTCCAATGGTGACGGCCCTGAAAAATGCACAGGCCGCCCGCCGGCTTTTCGATGCAGACTGGAAGTCTGTGCTACGACAAGCCCGGCAACACTCGCCTCCGTCAGCCACGACCTCCGTGTAGCGAAATGCGTGCGCGTTTCGCTTAAAACCCGACATCCGTAGCCTGCTCTATAACCCTAGTCGATTCTGGTGAACAGCGACTTACAAAGTCATTTTCAGCCTATCCCTGTTACGGCCCCTCGCCTGCCGGCGATACCCGGCTGATGGCTAAAGCGCCGTGCCCGGCAATGAAGACTCGCCGCGCGCACAGCGACCGAGGTTCTCCACCGTCACCCGCGCGATCTCGCCGAGCGCCTCGTGCGTGAGGAATGCCTGGTGCGCCGTGACGAGTACGTTGGGAAAAGTCAGCAGCCGCGAGAGCTCGTCATCCTGCAGGACCTTTCCCGAGAGGTCCTCAAAGAAAATACCTTCCTCCTCCTCATACACGTCCAGCGCGACGCCGCCGATGCGCCCAGACTTGAGCCCGGCGATCAGCGCCTTCGTGTCGATCAAGCCGCCGCGGCTCGTGTTGACGATATACGCCCCAGGCTTGAGCCGGCCGAGCGTGCTCGCGCCCAGCAAATGGTGCGACTCGGGCGTGAGCGGCAGATGAAGCGTCACGATATCGCAACCAGCGAGGAGGTCGTCGAGCGCCACGTATTCGATACCCTGCGCGCGCGCCCAATCGGCATCGGGAAACGGATCATGCGCGATGACCCGGGCCCCGAAGCCGCCGAAAATCTGTGCGACCAGCCGACCGATCTTCCCAGTCCCCACCACCCCGATGGTCCGCGCGCACACGTCGAAACCGACGAGGCCGCCAAGCGAGAAATTGTGTTCGCGCACACGATTGTAGGCGCGATGGATCCGGCGGTTGAGCGTCAGCAGCAATCCGACCGTGTGCTCCGCCACGGCGTGGGGCGAATAAGCCGGTACGCGAGTGACGATCAGCCCCAGCTGGCGGGCCGCATCGAGATCCACGTTATTAAACCCGGCACAGCGCAACGCCACATGCCGTACGCCCAGCCCCGCCAGCGCCGTCAGGCACGGGCGGTCAAGCCGGTCGTTTACGAATACGCACACCGCGTCGGCCCCCTCCGCCGCCGCGGCCGTATCGACGCCGAGTCGAAACTCATGGAAGCGCCAGTCGAGCCCCCCGGCCCCCGCAAAATGCTCATGATCGTACGATTTTGTATCAAAGAAGGAGACGGTCCTCATGCGGAGGTAAACGACGAGCCCCGTGGCCTCTGTCAACCCGGACGCCCTGCTAAAGAGCGATAAATAGGCGCCAGGAGAGGGATCATGGGCGCCAATGGCAAAAGGCACTGCGGTGCAGTCCTAAAAGCCTGCACTACCACCGCGCACGCCCGTCCCCGCCGATAAGCGCAGGCACGGGATTGAGTTCAGCCCTATGCAGGCGACCAGCTGGGCCCGCTCACCGCGAGCCCCTAAAAGATGATTACTTCCGGCCCAGCAACTGGTCCTCGAAGTCCGGCGACGACTCACGCGGTTCGGAATCGAAGGTCAGAATCCGGGCGAGCGGGCCGGCAAATAGCGTTGCCGCCAAACCAGCGCCGAGACCGAGCCACAGATACACACCCAAATCCGACATCGCCGGCATATTGGCTCCCCCAAACTGGCTCGCCATCGCCTGGGCTTTTTTGAGCTGCATCAAGCCGACTGAGCAGGTCACGAGCAGATAGAGTCCGACAAGTCTGACAATGAGCGTAGGCGTCTTCATAATTCCTTACCTTTGGAGTGGCTGGTGGCGTGCAAAGGACTCTCAAGCCGTGAGGAAGACAACCTCGAAACCGCTCACCTCTTGCAGGAGTCAATGGAGACAGTCCCTTGCGGCTCCCTCCTGCGTGGGTGAAGTAGGAACGGGCCCCTGGGCTATCCCATCGGCGCGGCGATACGTTCTGACAAAGCCCACAGCGATAGACTTACTGAATGTCAGCTGTCGCCACCGAGCATAGTCGTCGCCAGTTAACTTACTTCCGTCCATCGACGCCACTGAGGCACTGAGTCCTGCGCTTTCCGCAATCATGATAGCGGCCGACACGAGGATGACTTGTCGAGGAGTCCGACCGTCGATCAAAGCGACACATAAGGCGTCGCTCTCGTGTTTGGTTAAACCAGTGGATGGATCGTCACAATGGCGTTCTATCGTTCGGACTGCAATGGCAAGGTCTAGCGCGGCCTGCGCCGGGAGCTCGACTCGCAAGGAATCTAACTTCGCCAGCACCTGATCTCTGGCATTCACAGCAATTGGATCATCCAATGCATCAGCCCAAACACGGCAGGTAGCTAAAGAGCTAATAATAAAATAACGCGTTAATGAGAACATGGTGGACTTACCGACATTTCAGACAGCGTTTCGCGGGACGAATCCGAGTAGTTCAAGTTCGCAACCGCCTCAGCCGGCCATCGTACGCACGATTTCTGCGGGCATAAAAGTCCGCGCAGCGATCTGCTCCACTGTCTGGCCCTCCGCCATGAACCGCCGCACCACCACCGGCATCGGCTCGCCGATGTCGACGAGGTGTCGCTCGGGATCGAACACGCGAAACACGCGCTGCCCCCACGGTTGCTCGCGGATCGGATGCACACACGCCACTCCCGCCTGCGCCAGTTTCGCCCAAACCTCATCGAGCGACTCCGTCTCGAAGTAGAGCTCGCAGTTGCCGCAGCCGGAGGGCGTGGGCGGCACGACTTCGGGCGAGGCGATGGTCTGCTGCGCGTGCGCGGATTGCCAGAGGGCAAATCCACCGGCGAAGCCGACGTTGAGGCCGAAGTCGGCTTCGACCTTCTGGCCGAGCAGCTCCTCGTAGAAACGGCGCGAGGCCGCGATGTCGCTGACGAAGAGCACGGAGGAAAGGAAACGGATCATGGCGCGGGAGTGTGAAGGCTGGCGATGGCTTGCGCGCACTGGGATGCCCGCTGGCGCGAGCCCGGTCAATCTCCTGAGCGGCCGCACACCGTCTTTGCCAGAAGTCGCGCGGGCCTCCGAGCTGCTCGTCGGTGCAGACTGGAGGTCTGCGCGACCACGGCCCACACGAGGCATCAATGGGAACAGGCCCTGCAAAAAAAGCCCCACGGACTGGCGCGTGGCACCGAACAAGACGGTCCCATGGTGGGCGTTCTGTGTTCTCGCCCCCGAGGTGGCATGGCGTTTTTCTCCGGGCTTCCCCATGAGATTCCTGCCCCCCGTCCTCTTCGCGATTGTAGCCAGCATCACGCCCTTTGCGCTCGGCGAAGTCGCACCGACCGCTACGCCGCAGAAGACCACCAGCGCACCTCCGGACATGGGCCGATTTTTCCCGCCGCCGATGCAGAGCTGCGCCCTTTACGGCGACGGTAAGATCCCAAACTCGAAACCGAGCGCCGACGAAGAGTCCGGCGCGGACCGCGGCTTCGTGCGCAATGTCTCTCGTCCGCAGATCCAGGTTCACCTGCCGGCGCCGAGCCGGGCGAACGGTGCGAGCATGGTCATCTTTCCGGGCGGAGGTTACGCCGGGCTCACGTTTGAGTACGAGGGAACCCAACAAGCGCGCTTCTTCGTCGCCCACGGCTTCGCGGCGTTCGTCGTAAAATACCGGGTACCAAGCGATCAGACGATGGAGAATAAATCCATCGGTCCGCTGCAGGATGCCCAGCAGGCGGTGCGTTTTGTCCGCCTGCACGCGAAGGAGTGGGATCTGGATCCGGCCCGGGTCGGGGCCATCGGGTTTTCCGCGGGAGGGCACCTGGCCTCGACCTTGGCGACGCACTTCGCCCAGTCGTGTATCGACAACCCCGAGCAGGTGAGCCTGCGCCCCGACTTCCTCGTTGTGGTCTATCCCGTCATCAGCATGGACGCGAAGATCACGCACCTGGATTCACGCAAGGCCTTGCTTGGCCCCAACCCGTCGGAAGACGACGTGCGTCTCTTTTCCAACGAACTTCAGGTGGCCAAGGACACGCCGCCCACCTTGATCCTGCATGCGGCCGACGACCGGCTCGTTGACGTGGACAACAGCATCGTGTTCTTTCAAGCGCTCCGACACGCTGGTGTCCCGGTCGAAGCGCGATTCTTCGAGAAGGGCCAACACGGTTTCTTCCTGCTCCCACCGGATGAGTGGCAACGGGTGATCATCGACTGGATGACTTCGAACGGCTGGCCCTTTGCACGAGCGAAGTAACGCACCCCGTTGAGCCCGGGAGGCAACGCGACCGCTTGCCTCAAGTTACCCGTCAAACACGGGAGTGTTCACGCCAATGAAGGCGTCACGCGCCCGTCTCCCGCTGTAGGAGGAATGAATCAGCCTGGGAATTCCCGTGTCCCTTGAGGCCTTGGCGCGCTACGCCGAACTGCAGAGGCCCGGCGTCGCGTTGCCGATGGGTCAGGGCACAAGCCGGTCGGGCGCGGTGATCTTGAAGGCCGCGCGTTGTCCGGCGGAAGCCGAGTCGGGCCCCACGATAAACTCATAATCTCCCGCCTCGGTGACATGGCGCATCGATCGATTCCAGACGGCGAAGTCGCTGATCGGTATGCGCAGCTCGACGGTCTTGCGCTCGCCGGGCTGAAGCGTGACCCGTGCAAACCCGCACAGCCGCCGCGTGGGCGTGGTCACCGAGGAGACCCGCTGGTGCACATAGACCTGGGCCGTTTCGGCTCCGGCGACCGAGCCGGAGTTCGTCACTGGGAAACGGACGATCACGTGATCCTGCTCCGGCCCCACGGACGCCGGGCTGACTGTGACGGCACCATATTCGTAGGAGGTGTAGGCGAGCCCGAAGCCAAACGGAAATTGGGGGCTTTGCTCGGCATCAAGGTAGCTGTGACTCGCCGTGGGTTTGCCGGCATAATTGATCGGCAACTGCCCGACGTTTCTTGGGAACGACACCGCCAGCCGGCCCGATGGATTGACTATCCCAAAGACGATTTCGGCCAGCGCACGGGCGCCCTCTTGCCCGGGATACCACGCCTCGATGAGAGCGTCGGCATCGCGCACCAAAGGCGCAGTCACAAGCGGGCGCCCATTCTGGAGCACCACGATGACCGGGCGGCCCGTCGCACGCACCGCGGCCAGGAGTTCGAGCTGAACGGCAGGAAGCGAAAGGTCGGTCCGATCCTTGTTCTCGCCCACCACCGTGTCGTCTTCACCGAGTGCGACGATGACCGCATCGGCCGCCTTGGCGGCCTGGACGACCTCCGAAAAATCGCTGGCGCCGGCGCCCCAGCGCAGGCTCAGGTTGGCATCGCCCCAAAGGCAGCGATACTCGAGCCGCACCGCATGCAGCCGCCCACGCTCGAGGCGCACCGGCGCGCGAAACATCGGAGTCCCGGAGCCCCACTTCTCCACGACGGGCTTTTCATCGATCCAGAGTTTGAAGCCCGTATTGCAGACGGCGCCGATCCAGCCATCGAAATCCTCCTGCGTTTTGATGAACCCGGTCCAGCGCACGCTGAAGGGATTCGTCTCCACGTTTTCCGCCGCCATCCCACCCTGCCGCCAACGGAAATCCACCACGCGGTCCGTCGATGTTTTGACGGGGGCACCAGCGAGCTCCGGGTTGCCGAAATACTCAGCCCGCAATCCGGGAGTCGCACCATCCGGGCCAATCAAGGTCCCCTCGGGAATCACCGTGCCCAGATCGACCACCCCACAACCGGGCACGCAGCGGATCTGCGTCGCATCTCCGAGGAGGGTGGAAAACGCTTCGGCCAAGGTGGCCCCGGACGCATCCATCGGACCATAGCCGCCACCGATGAAACGATCCGCCAGCGGCCCCACGACGGCGAGTCGACGGATTTTTGTGCGGTCGAGAGGCAGCACCGCATTTCGGTTCTGCAACAAGACCACGCTGGAGCGCGCCGCTTCCAGCGCCAGCTCGGCGTGCGCCTTGCGGAGCGCGCGAATGGTCTCGGCGTTCGTGCTGACGCTGGGGGTGTCGAATAGTCCGAGCGCGAACTTCACCCCGAGGATGCGCGACACCGCGTCGTCGATCCGTTTCTCAGAAATCCGTCCATTCCTGACGGCACGGAGTACGCCATCCTGGAATTCCTTGTGCGGAAAATCGTAGAACTGCATGTCCACACCGGCTTCCAGTCCCTCGATCAAGGCGCCCTCGGAATCGGCCGAGGTATGGTGCCCGTTCACGAGCATCCCCCACGACGACCAGTCGGACTGAACAAAGCCCTTAAAACCCAGCTCGCCCCGGAGGACGTCCGTAAGCAACCAGCGGTTGCCGGTCGCGGGGACCCCGTCGATCTCGACATAAGCACTCATGATACCTGCGACCCCGGCCTGCCGCACAGCCGCCGTGAACGGCGGGAGAAATTGGGTCCGCAACTGGCGCTCGCCCATCATCACCGGGCCGATGTGATAACCACCCGAGGAATTTCCGTGGCCGATAAAATGCTTTGGCATCACGGCGACCGCATCTGCGCGGGACAAGTCCCCTCCTTGTTGCAGCCCCAGGATCTGCGCGAGCCCAAGCTCCGTCGTCAGATAAGTGTCTTCGCCGAATGTTTCCGCGATCCGCCCGTAACGCGGGTCATAACAAAGATCGAGGACCGGACCGAAATTCAGATGCGCCCCATGTGCCCGCGCCTCAGACGCAATCGCACGCCCGACCCGGTTGGCCAGATCGCGATCGAACGAAGACGCGAGGGCAAGGGGCACGGGAAAGGTCGTCGACCCCGACCCCGCGTACCCGTGAAGCATCTCCTCGCTCACCAACGCAGGAATCCCCAGGCGGCTTCGGCTCATCACCGCACGCTGGAATTCATTGCCCAGCTCGGGGCTCGGGTAGAGGTAGTGGATGGCGCCGATTCCTTTGCCGCTCACGACCTCATCCAGCAGCGAGGGCACCAACTTTCCGTCCCGAAGGACATCGGAGCCGACAAACATGTCCATCTGCGCGACCTTCTCCTCCAAGGTCATCCGGCCCACCAGATCCGCCACGCGGGCCGGAATGGGGAGGGCGGCATCACGATAGGGCGCAGACGCCGGCGACTCGGCACCGCAGGCATTGTGCGGTGCCCCGAGGGAAAGGAGTGAGAGCATGGCAAGGAGGGGACACAGACCCCGGGCGGATTTCTTGTTGGTGAAGATGCGGCTGATTTTCATGGCGGAGATCAGGCTTCATCATATCGCGCCCGACCGACGGACTCAATGAGGCTCGGCGTCAGTCCGATGAGGCTCTTTGCGCGTGCGGTGGCTTGATAAGGCGACACGCCTGTGCGCTACAATCGGCCGAGCCCATGCAATACAGGCCAAAACAGGTCGCGCTCGTGCTGGAGACCCGATTCCAAGAGGCCAATCAACTCATCGATGGGATTGCTGCCTTCAATCGGGCCCATGAACGCTGGCAACTTTTTGTCGATAGCGGCGAGCGCAGCACACTCGACAGCGAGCCCCTCACCCAGGGCACATGGGATGGCGTCATCCTGGGCCGTCATCTCCCCGGATTCCTCGCGCGCGCCGCGGCGCAGAAACTGCCCTGCGTCGAGGTGGCAGACGATCCGCGTCGATTCGACGGCGTGCCCAAGGTCCGCCCCGACAATCTGGCCATCGGTCGGAAGGCGGCGGATCACCTCCTCAGGCAGGGGTTCCCCTCCTATGGATTCTGCGGTTTCTCCAACGAACACTGGTCGCTCCAGCGGCGCACGGGTTTCGTGTCGCGGCTCAAACAATCCGGGAAGACCTGCCAGATAATCGAGACGGCCTTCCCGGCAAATGGCCCATCCCATTGGTCGCTCGACGAGGAGGAATTGCTCACCGCCTGGGTGAGCCGCTGCCCGCGCCCCGTCGCCATCTTCTGTTGTAACGATTACCGCGCCGCCATGCTGCTCGGTGCCTGTGGCCGCGCAGGATTGATGGTGCCGACCGACGTCGCGATTCTGGGTACAAACAATAATCCCCATATCTGCGGGCTCGGTCCTACTCCCCTGAGCAGCGTATCCCTCGATCTCGAGCATATCGGACAAATTGCCGCCGACGTGCTCCTCGATCTCATGGGAGGAAAGCCCCCGGCCCGCAGCGATCAGCTCGTATTCTCCGGTGAGGTGATTCCGCGTGAATCGAGCAGCATCGACGCGCTCGGCGACGCGCAAGTTTCCGCCGCCATGCGGCTGATCCGAGAACAGGCCACCCAGGGGTTGCGCATCGATCAGATATGCCAGCACGCCCACCTTTCGCGCAGCTCACTCGAACGCCGCTTCCGCAGACTTCTGGGCCATAGCCCGCAGGATATGCTTCGCAACGAACAGCTCCACCATGCGAGGTGCCTGCTCATTCAAACCGACAAGAAACTGCCGGAGATAGCCGAGGCGTGCGGCTTCGAGCACCCGGAGCACTTCTGTGTCGTCTTCAAACGCATCACGGGCATGACGCCGACCGGCTACCGGAGGCAGATGAAGTCAGCATCCAGCCCCTGACCGGCCAGGCGTGGTCCGGAGGATTCGTATCGCTCACCTCGACCGTACGCGGGCGCACGCCGCAGACCCGGCTCACGCGAGATCGTCCGGACCGCGACGGCGCTCGCAGGCGTCTCCGCTGTCGGCGCCAGTCTCGCGCGGCGTCTCAGCGGGCGGCATGGGGGCGCGCCGTTTGAGGTGGCCACGCCCGGCGAGCAGACGGGTGCCCAGATCGAGCAATGCACCGAGAGCGATACCGCACACGATGCCGCCGAGCACGAGCGCGTTGACCGAGCGACCAATGCGGTGCGACCAACGGGGCGGCGGCGGGGCCGCTGGCTCCGGGCCGGACTCCGTGGCAGCGGAGACGTCTGCACCGGGCGGCGCGAGCACGATCGGGCGGTCGTCGGGCACCGGCGTCTCTCCAAATCCCGTCGCCTGGATGATCGAATCGCCCACCCACCAGGTGCCGCCATAGATCCAGACGGTGGCGGGGTTGGTGATAAATTGCATGCCGCCGAGCACCATCAGATTGGTCCGCAGCACCACCGCGCATCCCAGCGCCAGCGGTAACTGCAGGCCCATCACGGGGAGCAGCGCGAGTATCGCGCCGGCATAATAAGCGCGCGTGAGATTGCCCGCCTTGAACGACCACAAGAACGGACGGCTGCGCGCGTAGGCCGCAAAACGTCCGACCAGCGGGTAGCGGTGAAACACCGCGCGCCGGGGCACAAAACGCAGCAGCGCCTTCGTCCAGCGGATGCGCTGGTGATGGCGTTGGCGGTGCTCTTCGTCAGACATGCGCGCTGACGAAGGCGCGAAAGCACGCGCGCGGCAACACCGGAGGCGCCGCGCCGCGATGCGAAAAACACGCCCCCGCGTGGGCGATCAGTACGCGAACGTGAGCTCCAGCCGCCAGAACAGTGCCGTATCCTGCCGCGCCACGCTGTAGTAGTCGCCCGGCTCGTAGAGCTCGGCGAGCGAGGTCGCCGTCAGGTGCCGGTTGATTTTATACCGCACGATGTTTCGCACGAGGTGTCCGCGGAAAGAGCCGTCGGCACGGAAAAAACCGGAGGTCGGGCTGCGGTTGTTCTCCAGTGCCCACAACGCGTTGTACTCGAGAGAGACCGTCAACGGCTTGAGGGGCGTCACACTCCAGAGCGGACCAAAGCGCACGAGGTTTCCAAACTGGGCACTCCGTGTCTCCGCGGAGTAGAGCATCGCACCGATCTCGCTCCAACGCGGATAGCGCCCCCAGAGGATGTCGAACTGCTCGTTGCGCGCGGTGCTCCGGTCGTCGCCGGACAGGCACTCCAGCGAGAGGCGGAGCTGGTTGTTGGCGGCATCCTTCGCATTCCAGCCGATCTGGCCAAGAAAGCCCCAGGCCTGCACGTCGCGGTCGTTGAGCTCGCCCCACTGGACCGCCGCCTCGCCCTTGAACAACCAGTGCGGCGTCGGCTCGTAGACCGCCCGCCCGCCAAAGGTGCCGATCTCGCCGTCGTCGCCGCTGGCCAGCACGCGGTCCTCGCTGCGGTAGATCAGGTAGCTTTCGAGCGTGAGTCCGGTGAACGACTTGTTCGAGATCTGGACGTACGCGCTGCGCTCCTCCTGATCGACGATCGGGCTGCGCCGGTCGTTGAAGACCGGAGTGCGGTTCCGGTTGTATGCCTCCATGTCGATGTAGGCAAAGTCGAGCGTGGTCTGCGTGCCGGGCAGCGGGAGCGTCACGCGCAGGGCATCGAAAAACGCGGTGCGCGAGCCGTCGGTCGAGGTGGCATCAGAGACGAGCCAGCCGTCGCCAAGTACGATATCCTGGCGGCCCGCGACGATCCGGGCAGGCACGTCGCCCGGTACCGTCCACGTCAGGTTAAGCTGGTCAAACACACCGTCAGACCACACCCACCCGTCCGTGTAGGGCGCCTTGTACGAATCCTTGTTCCAGTCCCAGCTCTCCCAGACCAACCGGGCGTTGACCGTCAGCGACGGCACGACATCGACCGAGCCCCAGGCACGCGCCCGGTAGCGCTGGTAGTTCTGCTCGTGGCGCACTGCCGAGTCGGAGAGCGTAAGCGCGTTGTCGAAGTACTCGTTGCGCAGGCGCAGATCGAAGCCGCCGCGCCAGGCCGGCGTCGCGGCCTCCTCGGCGGCGGGCAGCGCAAGCGCGGCGAGGCCGGATAACACGCCGAAGCGGACAGAGGATACTACACGGGAGAGTGCGCGAAATCGCATGGGGAGTAAAACCGACAGCAGGGCCGCCCCCGGGCGCGCCGGCAAGCCTGCGCTTCAGTGGCCACGCGCGCCATTTCCCGCTTTGCCACAAACGGAGCGTCCGTGCATCACTGCGCGCCGTGACCATGCCCTCCTCCGAATCGCTCTTCGCCCGCGCCCAACAACTCATCCCCGGCGGCGTCAACTCGCCCGTCCGCGCGTTTCGCTCCGTCGGCGGCGCGCCGTTCTTCGTCAAGGCCGCCCGCGGCGCCACGCTCGTCACCGCCGACGACCGCGAGCTGATCGACTTCGTCTGCACCTGGGGGCCGGCCATCCACGGGCACAACCACCCGCGTATCCGCGCCGCCATCGCCGCCGCGCTCGAAAACGGCACCAGCTTCGGCACGCCCAATCCCTACGAGGTCGAAATGGCCGAGCTCATCGTGAAGTTCGTGCCCTCCATCCAGAAGGTCCGCATGTGCAACAGCGGCACCGAGGCCACCATGTCCGCCATCCGCCTGGCGCGCGGCTTCACCCGCCGCGACAAGATCGTGAAATTCGCCGGCTGCTACCACGGCCACTCCGACTCGCTCCTCATCAAGGCCGGCTCCGGCGCCCTCACCCACGGCCACCCCGACAGCGCCGGCGTGCCCGCCTCCTTCGCCCGCGAGACCATCGTCGTCCCCTACAACGACCGCGCCGCCCTCGAAGCCGTCTTCTCCGCCAACCCCGACCAGATCGCCGGCGTCATCATCGAGCCGTACTGCGGCAACGTCGGCTTCATCATGCCCGACGCCGGCTACCTCGCCTTCCTCCGCGAGCTCACCACGAAACACGGCACCGTGCTCATCTTCGACGAGGTCATGACCGGCTTCCGACTCGCCAAGGGCGGTGTGCAGGAACTCGAGCACATCGTCCCCGATCTCACCACGCTCGGCAAAGTGATCGGCGGCGGCCTGCCCGTCGGCGCCTTCGGCGGACGCGCCGACATCATGGACCACCTCGCGCCGCTCGGCCCCGTTTACCAGGCCGGCACCCTCAGCGGCAACCCGCTCGCCATGGCCGCCGGCATCGCCGCCCTGCGCCTCCTCGAAGAGGAAAACCCGTACGCGCGCCTCGACGCCCTCGGCCGCCGCCTGCGCGACGCCACGCTCGCCGCCGCACGCGCCAAGGGCATCCCGCTCCAGGTGCCCCAGTGCGGCTCCATGTTCAGCCTCTTCTTCAACGACGCGCCCGTCCGCGACTACGCCAGCGCGCTGCGCAGCGACGGCGACCGCTTCCGCAAATTCTTCCACATGGCGCTGGCCGACGGCGTCTATCTCGCGCCCAGCCCGTACGAGGCCGCATTTCTCAGCACCGCGCACGAGGGCACCGCCATCGACCGCGCCTGCGAGATCCTCAGCCGCGCCATCTCCCGGCTCTGAGCCGCGCCACCACCATGGCCAGCGACGCTCCGGTCCCTTTCAAAAACTGGTTCGATGCCGCGCTCTACCGCCGGCTCGCCGACCTCGTTGCGGAGATCGAGCCGCGCTTCGACCGTGCCCGTTTCCTCGCCCTCACGCTCGAGGGCCTCGACGCGCGCGAGCTGATGGACCGCATGCGCCAGACCGCCGTCGGCCTGCACGCCGCCCTGCCCGGCCCTTACTCGGCGCAACTCGCCGCGCTGCGCACCCTCGCCCCACGCATCGGGCACGGCTTCGTCACGCTCTCGCTCGGCGAGTTCGTCGCGCGCCACGGGCTCGACGATCCCGCGCGCTCGCTCGACATGCTCCGTTTCCTCACGCCGCTCGGCTCGTCGGAGTTTGCCGTACGCCCGTTTTTGCAACGCGACCTGACCGGCACGCTCGCCACCCTGCTCGTCTGGGCGCGCGATCCCGACGAGCATGTCCGCCGCCTCGCCAGCGAAGGCAGCCGCCCGCGCCTGCCCTGGGGCCTGCGGCTCACCGAGCTCGTGCGCGACCCCAGCCCCACGCTCCCGATCCTCGAACTTCTCAAGGCCGACCCGTCGCCCTACGTCCGCAAGTCCGTCGCCAATCACCTCAACGACATCGCCAAGGACCACCCCGAGTGGATGCTCGACGTCGTCGAGCGCTGGGACCGGAGCGATCCCGGCGTCGCGTGGGTCGTGCGCCACGCCCTGCGCACACTCGTGAAACGCGGCCACCCGCGCGCCCTCGCACTCTGCGGTGCCCGCGCGGCCGCCGCCGCCCACGTCAAAGTCGAGCAGTTCTCCGTCGGCCCCAAGCGCCTCAAGCTCGGCGAGCGTATCGAGCTGACCGCCACGCTCACCTCGACCGCCAAGTCGGACGAGACGCTGATCGTCGACTACGTCATCCACTACGTGCGCGCCAGCGGCACCTCGGAAAAGGTCTTCAAGTGGAGCCAGCCCGTGCTGGCGCCGCACGCCTCCGTGTCTCTGAAAAAGCGGCAGCAGATCCGCGATTTCACCACGCGCAAACACCAGCCGGGCCGGCACCGCGTCGAGCTTCAGGTCAACGGGCGCCGGCTGGCCGAGGCGTTTTTCACTCTGAGCGTCTGACGCGTGCTCAAGGTTTTTTGGCGGCTGACAGACGCACCAGCGTCGTCAGGCTGCGCGCCGGCAGATCGAGCGCCGCAGCGGCACCGGTCAGCTTGATCTCGGTTTCCTGAAACCCGGCCTCCTCGGTCGTCGTCACACGGCGCCAGTCGCCAGCGGGCAGCCCGGCGAGGGTCGCTGTGCGCACCGCGCCCGTGTTGAGCACGTGCACCACCAGCTCGTCGCCCTTGGCAAACGCGCTGATCGCCACGTCCGCCCGGTCGCTCGCCGAATCGATCACGCGGCTCTTTTGAGGAGTCAGGTTGTTGAAATGCTTCATCAGCCAGAACCGCCCTGTCGGCTGCACCACGCCATCGGCGCCGACTCGTGCCAGCGCGTAATCATCCGTGAACTGCCAGTAGAGCGACGCCGCCGGCCGCGCGTAGCGGAGCAGGTCCTGCGTCTGCCAGGCCTCTTTCAGCCCGTAGGCGTAGCTATCGTAGGTGCGGTTGCGGTAGGAGCCCGGATCGGTGCCGGCCTCGCCGACGATCAGCGGCAAGTTCAGCCACGCGGCGACCTCCGCCCACGCCTGGTACTGCGCCGGCGTGCCGCTCCACCAACTGTGAAACGAAATCGCCCCAACATACTGCATCGCCTCGGCGTCCGCCGCCGTCGCGAGTACGTACTTGTGCGAATCGCGCGGGTTGGCCGTGTCACCGAGCAGCATCTTCGTCTTGAGGCCAAGCTTCCGGAGATGCGCACCGATGCGCTTGATCGCCTCGCGCTCGCCCTCTGGCGTCAGCCCGATGCTCACGCCCAGATCGGGTTCGTTGAAGGAAAACAGGTCGGGCTCGGCGCCATAATGCGTTTTCAGGTGCAGCAGGTAGCTGCCGATCAGATCGAGAAATTCGGGCCAGCGCTCGCCGGCGATCTGACGGCCAAAGGTGCCCATCGGCCGCTGGTTCGGGTCGACGTAGAAACGCTCCGGCAGGCGCCACAGGCTGATGATCCACGGCGTGCCCTGTTTCTGGATGCGCGCGATGCGCTCGAAATCGCTGGTGAGCATCGGCGAGAGTTTGTCGCGCTGGAGATCCCAGAGGATCGCCTTCAGCTCGTGGCGCGACCAGGCGATTTTCAACTCGTCGAGCATGAAGGGCGTGATCGGCGTCTCCGTGGCCCAGCAGTAGTTCGCGCCAAAGCCCTCGAACGCGTAGCCCGGCGAGGCCACGTCCACCGAGAGTGCCGCCGGCACCGCGTGCGCATGGCCGTCGAGCCGCAGGGAAACGCGTTCGGCGACTTCCTCGGTGGCGAGCGGACCGGTCCAGAGGCGCACGCGCAACCGGTAGCTGCGCCCGTCGGCGTCCCAACGGTCGGTGAGCGTCACCGCGCGCGACTGCGCCCACGAAACCGAAAGCATCCAGTTGCCCGACTTGTCCACGAAGCGCAGCGCCTGCGCCTCGCCCCGGTAGAACGTGGCGTCGGCCGGCTTCTGCTCCGGCAGCGCGATGCCTGGCGATTCCACGCGGCCGCCGACAAACGTGTCGCGCGGCAGGTCGATCACGTAGTCGATGGACTGGACCAGCAGCGGCCATTCGCCGGTGTTGGAAACTTTGACTGACGCGATCTGCGTGCCAGCGGCATCCTCCGCCCACTCTGCGGAAAAGTGTGCATCTCGGCCGTTGCTAAAAGTCGTCGCGCCCGACCAGCGTTTTTCAATCCCCTCGCGGGCGATCGTCGATTTCTGATCGTGCGGCTGGAGCGTCGCTTCGACGCCGCCCTCGAAGGTCGCAATCAACTGCGCCCGGACCGGCAGCTCGACACCGTCGCGGATCATCGCCGTCAAGGCGCCTCCACTTTCAAAGGTGGCTTGTTCGGCCGCGCGCAAAGGCAGCGCCGCCAGGCAAATCAGGGCGAGTAGGGTTCTCATGGGGCTACGAAATGCTCGCCACGCCAGACGGCGAACGCCACCAAAGCGTTTCTCGCAGTTTTACGTAGCTCGCGAGCGCGAGCGCCGCTGCCGCACGAGCGCCGCCGCCTGTGCAAACACACGCCCCGGTTCTGGCCACGTCGCACGCGCCCCGAAACGCAGGCGCAGCAGCGCCTCGCGGACCTCGCGCCCCGCCGGATCGTCGACCGAATCGGGCGCGACGCGTGCAAGTTTCCGCAACCAACGTCCCGCCTCGCGGCGCACCGGATCGGCGCGGTGGTCCTGCCCGCCTTTATGCCAGCGCCAGCGGGTGCGGTAGCGCCAGGCGAGCCAGAGCAACACGACCGCGGCACACACCAGCAGCGCGCCGTCGAGCGCGCGAGCCTGCGTCCAGGGTTGCCCCAGCCAGCGGCGCAGACTCCGCGCGCCCTGTCCGAACATCTCCCTGAAAGTCTGCCCGATGAGCTGCACCGTCTCCTTCACCTGATGGAGCGTCTCCAGTTGGCTGCGCTGGTCGAAGTTCACGATGCGCCGGTACCAGAACATGCGCAGGCTCTCCGCGCGCGCCGACCAGCCGCGGTCGCCACCCTCGCTCAGCGCCACCGCCCCCGTCGGCTCGGACTCGCCCGCCGGTGCAGCGGCGCCGGGAGTCGGATCGACACGCAACCACGCGCCCTCGCCGTCCCAGATTTCGGCCCACGCGTGGGCGTCGCGATTATGGATCGTGAGGTTATTCGAGTAGCCGTTCCAGGAGCCGCCGTGGAAGCCGACCACCAGCCGCGCCGGATGCCCCGCCGCACGCGCCAGCAGCACGAAGGAGCCGGCAAACAGTTCGCAATGCCCTGGCGCGCGCGACTCCATCCAGCGCACCAGCACGTCACCAGCGCCGTCGGGCACGCGCGGCGAGAGCGAGTACGCGTGCCTTTGCTGCAACCACGCGCCGGCCCGCTCGGCAAATGCCTCCGGCGAAAGCGTCGCGCCGCCGCCGATCTCGCGCACCAGCGACGCCAGACGCGCCTGATCCCCCGCCGCCGCCGGCCCCTGCATCAAAGTCTGCCACGGTCCGCGCCGCGCCGCGCCGCCACCCGTCGCATACGTGGGATCGGGCAGCGACGCCGAAAGCTGCGGCGACTCCATCCGGTACGCCGTCATCGTCGCCGGCTCCCGGCGCAGGGCCAGCGCCAGCAGCGACGGGCTCAACTGCACCGCCTGCACTTCACGAAACTGGATCTGCGCAAACGCCCCCGGCAGCGGCAGGTAGCGGCTCACTCCCGGCTCCAGGTAAAACGTCCACACCGCATCGCTCCGCCCAGCCAAGCGCACACCGCGCGGGCCGTGCAGCCTCGACACCGTCCGCTCAGAAGCAAACGCCGCCCGCCGCAGATCCTTTGAGAGCCGGAAGCCTCCCGCGGGATCGTACTCGTCGAGCGCGAGCATGCGCAGATACGGCGCCGCCGGCACCTGCGCGGCATCCGACACATCCACGCGCAGCGCCACGCCCGTGTCCTGCGTGATCTCCGTCACCTCGCCGAAGCGCACATTTTCGGAAAACCCGGAGCGCGCTTTCCCGCTGAAGAGCCCGTCGAGGAACAGACTGTTTTCGAACTGAAAACGCGGGATCGCCATGAACAACAACCCCGAGAGCACGACGACGCCTGCGAAGAGCGCCCCGCCCATGACCACCAGCCGCAGATCGGAGCACGAGAGCACGCGCCGCAGCAGCTGGAGGTTGCCCATCCTGCCAACCCACGCCGGGCGGACATTCGGCGCCACGACGACCGCGCCGACGCCTGGCGCCGGGCCGTTGAGCGTGATGAGGAAAAGCAGCAGGAGCGCGCACGCCGCAAACACCACGATCTGCGCGGCAAACGCCACCGACACCGTCAGCACGCCGGCCACCACCACGAGAAACATCCCGAGCACGATCAGTTGCAGATCCTCGCGGCGGCCGCGGTAGCTGATTCCCCGGTACAGGATGAGCCAGAGATCGAGCCGGATCATCGCGGGCAACACCTGCCCCTCCGCCCAGAGTTCAAAGACAAAGCCCGCCACGATCAGCGGAAACGCCGCCTTGTGCAGCCAGCCCGGCACGCGCGCAGGCAGCCCCGGCCGGAGCAGCGCCGTGCCCACGCCAGCCGTCGCCACCAGCACCGCGCCCAGCGCCTCCACGTCGAGGTAGAACACGCTCCAGATGGCAAACAGCGACAGCACGCCGCCGAGCAGCCATTGCAGTTGCTGGAGCTCCTGCGCGTTAAGCTTGGGCCGCTGGTTGTCCATCGATCATGGCGACGACCCCGCGAGGGCCGTCCGGTTGCAGGGTGATCCGTGAAAACGCTGTCGACGAGGGCGGCACGCACGGCGCGGACCGGCGCGCCACCACGGCGAGCCGCCCAAGAAACTCCTCCAGCTCGGCGAGCCCGCGCAACGCGCACGGCGGCTCCGCATCGAGCGACACCGCGCGGAGCTGGCCCGCGCGAAACAGATCCTCGGCGAGCGTCGCCGCCAGACTCACCGCGAGCTCAAACTGCTCCGCGCGCGGCCAGCACGCCTCCGACGTGTCAAACGCCAGCGCGTAGCCCTGCTGGCTTTCCGCCGCGTACTGGCGCACGAGCAACTGGCCCGTGCGCGCGCTCGCCTTCCAGTGCACCAGCCGGTGCGAGTCGCCCGGCGCGTATTTCCGCACCGCCAGCAGATCCGCCCCGTGCCCGACGCGCGTCGCCCGGTTGCCCGACGCCAGGGGCCGCCCGCCGCCGGCGGCCCAGCGCCGGTACTCCACGAGCGCCGGCCACACCACGAGCTCGCGCACCTCGCCCACCGAGAGAAATTTCCTCAGAAATCCGAATGGGAACAACGAGCCCACGCTCGCCAGCTCCACGCGCCAGAGTCCGCGCCTGTCCGGCGTGAAACTCCACGGGAGCTGCTGGCTGCCGTGCGGATCGAGCCGGTCGCGCATCGCCGTACGGCCCTGCGCATCCACGCGGTCGAGCGCGGCGATCCGGTCCTTCCACCACTGGCGGCGCGCCTTCAGATTCAGCCCCTTCGGGCGCTCCGGCCAGACGGTCACCGCCCCGTGCAGCGTCGAGCGCAACTCGAACCACAGTCCGTAGGCCGGCACCAGGCTTTTGCCGTTGGCCAAATCGAGCGTGACCGTCGCCGTCTGCCCGGCGCGCACCGGCGGCGGCAGGCGGAGCGTCCAGCGCACCTTGCGCAGATTGATCGCCGACATCACGCCGCTGAGGATCAGGCACGCCAGCAACAGCGACAGCGTGATGAAGAGGATGTTGTTTGCCGAATTGTACGCGGCCATGCCCACGCCCATCGACAGCGCGATCAACACCACGCCGGGCACCGTCGGCTCGAAGCGTTGCTTCACTCTCGGAAACACCAGCCACCACAGCAGTCGCTGCCACACGCGCCGGCCCGGCGCCGACGGGTCGATCGGCTGCGGCTCCGTACGCGGGCCGGCCAGGAAGCTGGGGCGCGCCCACGCCATGTCAGGCCGGATTGGGCAGACGCGACACGATCTGCCGCAGCGCCGCCTCCACCACGCGCCGCGCCTCCAACGCGTCTCCCGGTGCATGCGCCGGCACGAGCCGGTGCGCCAGCACCGCCGGCGCGAGCGAGGTCACGTCCTCGGGGATCACGAAATCGCGCCCTTGCAACAGTGCGCGCGCCTGCGCGGCGGCCTTCAGCGCCAGCCCGCCGCGCACGCTCACGCCGGCGCGAAACGCCGTCTCGGTGCGCGTGGCCGTCACGATCTTCAAAAGGAAATCGAGCACGCTCTCCTCGACGAACACCTTGGCGGCGAGCGCCTGCCATTGCGCGACCTCGCTGCGCGTCACGACCGGATTGGGCGCGATCGCATCGTAACCGAGCCGCTCCTGTCGCAGAATTTCGAGTTCGTCGTGCTCCGACGGATAGCCCATGTGCAGGCGCAGGAGAAAGCGGTCCATCTGGCTCTCCGGCAGCGGAAACGTGCCTTCGTAGTCCACCGGATTCTGCGTCGCAAAAACCATGAACGGCTGCCCGACCGCGTGCGCCTCGCCGTCGATGGTCACCCGCGCACGGTCCATCACCTCCAGCAGCGCCGACTGCGTCTTCGGCGTGGCGCGGTTGATTTCGTCGGCCAGCACGATGTTGGCGAAGACCGGGCCTTTTTTGAAAACGAACTCCTTCACCGTCTCGTCGTAGATCGCCACGCCGGTCACGTCGCTCGGCAGCAGATCGCTGGTGAACTGGATGCGGGCGAAGGCGCAGTCCATCGAGCGCGCCAGCGCGTAGGCCAGGGTGGTTTTCCCCACGCCGGGCAGATCCTCGATGAGCACATGGCCGCCGGCGATCAGCCCGACGAGCACCTGCTCGATCACCTCGTCCTTGCCCTTGATGTACTGGCGCATGTTGGTCCGCAGCCGGGCCAGTGTCTGTCGCGTGTCCGCCATGACGGGAGCCTGTGCAGAATCGGTCATGCCGGCACGCTACCGGCGGCCCGCACTTGGGCAACAAGAACGACAACCTCCTGAGCATCAAATACCCTCCTCCGAACGACCCTATGCGCGGTTGAATTTTTCCGGCGCCGGGCCTTCGTGTGACCCCGTGTCTTCCGCCGCCGCCCAGTCCTCCTCGTCACAGCCCGAGTGCATCCGCCTGCGTGGCGTGCGCCAGCACAACCTGAAGGGCTTCGACCTCGATCTGCCGCTGGGGCGCTTCATCGTCGTCACCGGCTTGAGCGGCGCCGGCAAAAGCTCGCTCGTCTTCGACACGCTCCACGCCGAGGGCCAGCGCCGCTACGTCGAGACGTTTAGCGCCTACACCCGCCAGTTTCTCGACCTGCTCGACAAGCCCCAGGTGGACTCCATCGAGAACATCCGCCCGTCGATCGCCATCGCGCAGACCAACACCGTCAAGACCTCCCGGTCCACCGTCGGCACGATGACGGAGCTCACCGATTTCGCCAAAGTCTGGTTCAGCCACGTCGCCCGCTGCTTCGATCCCGCGACCGGCGAGGCCGTCGAGGACGACAACCCGCGCACCATCTGGGAAAAGACGCGCGCCGCCCACGCCGGCGCCGCCGTGATCGTGGCGTTCCGCGTCGCCCGGCCCGCCAACACGCCGTGGGCCGACATCCTCCCGCAGCTCCAGCGCCAGTCCTACGTGCGCGTGCTCGTGCCCGGCACCGCCGGCGCCCTCGCCGTCCACCGGCTCGACGAACTCGCCCCCGACGCCGCGTCGCTCGCGTCCGCCGACGAGTTGTTCGTCGCGCAGGACCGCCTCGCCATCGCCGCCGAAAACCAGGCGCGTTTCATCGAAGCCGTGGAAACCGCGCTCCACTTCGGCCAGGGCCAGGTGCGGCTCTTCCGCGCCGATACGCTCGCGCCCGCCGGCCACTTCTCGCGCGGCCTGCACTCGCCGAGCACCGGGCGCACCTTCCGCGCCGCCTCGCCCGCGCTGTTCTCCTTCAACAACCCGCTCGGCGCCTGTCCGCATTGTCGCGGCTTCGGCCGCGTGATCGAGGTGGACTACCGCCTCGCCATCCCCGACGCCAACCGCTCCATCGACGACGGCGCCATCAAGTGCTGGGAGGGCGAGGTGTACCGCAGCAGCCTCGACGACCTGCGCCAGTTCACGAAGAAAAAGGGCATCCGCACCGACGTGCCGTTTGCCTCGCTCACGCCCGAGCAACAGGCCTTCGTCATCGACGGCGAGCCCGGCTACGGCGAGGAAAACGGCAAGGAGTGGCCGAAGTACTGGTACGGCGTGAAGGGCTTCTTCCGCTGGCTCGAAAAGAACACCTACAAGATGCACGTGCGGGTCTTCCTCTCCCGCTACCGCTCCTACAACCCCTGCCCCATCTGCCACGGTCTCCGCCTCCAACCCGAGGCGCTTTGCTGGCGCTGGCAGGGCCACACGCTGCCCGAGCTCTACTCGCTGCCCGTCCGCGAACTCCTCGACCTCCTCGCCGCCGATCCCAGCCACCCGACGCAGACCGCCGACGGCGGCCGCCACAGCGCCGACCTCGCCCTCGAGGGCATGCTCACCCGCCTGCGTTACCTCAACCAGGTCGGCCTCGGCTATCTCTCGCTCGACCGCGCCTCGCGCACGCTCTCCGGCGGCGAGGTCGAGCGCGTCAACCTCACCGCCTGCCTCGGCACTTCGCTCGTCGACACGCTCTTCGTCCTCGACGAGCCGAGCGTCGGCCTGCACCCGCGCGACATCGACCGGCTCATCGCCATCATCCGCACGCTCACCGATGCGGGTAACACCGTCGTCGTCGTCGAGCACGACGAGGCCATGATCCGCGCCGCCGATCACGTGCTCGAAATCGGGCCCGAGCCGGGCGCCCGCGGCGGGCAACTCGTTTTCCAGGGCTCCGTGCCCGAGCTGCTCCGCAGCGAGGCCAGCCTCACCGGCGCGTACCTCTCCGGCCGCCGCCGGCTCACCGCGCCCGCCTCGCGCCGCCCCGTCCCCAAGAATCACCCGGCGCTGCATTTCCACGGCGTCTCCAAGCACAACCTCCGCGACCTTTCCGTGCGGCTGCCGCTCCAGCGTTTCGTCGCGCTCAGCGGCGTCTCCGGCTCCGGCAAATCCACGCTGCTCGACCACGTGATCTACCAGGGCCTGCTCGCGCAACGCCACCAGCTCGTCGAAGACGCCGCGCAGATCGCGCGCATTTCGTGCGACCTGCCGCTCGGCGACATCGTGCTCGTGGACCAGTCGCCCCTCTCGCGCACGCCTCGCTCCAATCCCGCCCTCTACGCCGAGGCGTGGGACCGCATCCGCGAGCTCTTCGCCGCCACGCCCGCCGCGCAGGCCGCCGGCTTCAGCGCCGCCAGCTTCTCCTTCAACGGCGGCGACGGCCGCTGCGACCACTGCCAGGGCCTCGGCTACGAACGCGTCGAGATGCAGTTTCTCTCCGACGTCTTTGTCCCCTGCCCGATCTGCGAGGGCCGGCGCTTCAAGCCCGAGATCCTCGCCATCCGCTGGCACGACCGCTCCGTCGCCGACCTGCTGCAAACCAGCATCGACGACGCCCTCCCGCTCTTCACCGGCGAGCCCGGCGTGCGCGAGAAACTCGGCGCGCTCGCCGAGGTCGGCCTCGGCTACCTCACGCTCGGCCAGCCGCTCAACACGCTCAGCGGCGGCGAGGCCCAGCGCCTCAAGCTCGTGCGCTACCTCGCCGGCTTCACCACGGTCTCCGACGACGAGGAAAACGCCTCGCCGGCCGCGTCCGCCACCGGCACCGGTGGCGCGTTGCTCCTCCTCGACGAGCCCACCACGGGACTGCACCGCCACGATGTCGTGCGCCTGCTCGCCGTGTTGCAAAAACTCGTGGACCGCGGCCACAGCGTCGTCGTCATCGAGCACAATCTCGACGTCCTCAAATCCGCCGACTGGGTGCTGGAGGTCGGCCCCGAGGCCGGTGCCGACGGCGGGCGCATCGTCGCCGAGGGCACGCCCGAGGCCCTCGCGCGCACGGCCACCGCCACCGCGCCGTTTCTGCGCGCCGCGCTCGCCGAGGATGCCCGCGGCACCAGCGTCCCCACCGAGTTGCTCGCTGCCGAGGCGCCCGCGCCCTACGCGGCGACCGAAACGCTCTCCGTCGTCGGCGCCCGCGAAAACAACCTCAAGAACCTCACGCTCACGCTGCCGCACCGCCAGCTCACGGTCGTCACCGGCGTGTCCGGCTCCGGCAAGTCCACCCTCGCCTTCGACATCGTGTTTGCCGAGGGCCAGCGGCGTTTCATGGAGTCGATGTCGCCGTACGCGCGCCAGTTCGTCGAGCAACTGCCGCGCCCCGATCTCGACCGGTTGACCGGCATCCCGCCGACCGTCGCCATCGAGCAGCGCGTCACGCGCGGCTCGCGCAAGTCCACCGTCGCCACGATCACCGAGGTCGCCCAGTACCTGCGCCTGCTCTACGCGCGCCTCGGCGTGCAACACCACCCCGACACCGACCGGCCCGTCACGCCTCTCTCGCCGGCCCAGCTTCAAAAGCTCCTCGCCCGCCTCCTGCTCACGCCCAAGGCGAAAAAGGCGAAGCACCTCTACCTCTGCGCGCCGCTCATCCGCGGCCGCAAGGGCCACCACCAGCCCATCGCCACCTGGATCGGCAAACAGGGCTACTCGCTCATGCGCGTCGACGGCCGCCTCCTCGCCGTCGAGGCCTTCGAAAAACTCGACCGCTACAAGGAGCACAATATCGAGGTCGTCGTCGCCGATCTCTGCGCCCTCTCCGGCGAACTCGGCACGCCCGCCGCCGCGCTCACCCGCGCCCTCGCGCTCGGCAAGGGCGCGTGTTTCCTCCTCACGCCCGCCGGGGAAATCCTCTCGTGGTTTTCCACCACGCGCACCGACAGCGAGACCGGCGAGTCCTTCCCCGAGCTCGACCCGAAGGATTTCTCGCACAACTCGCCGCGCGGCTGGTGCCCCACCTGCCGCGGCCACGGCCGCGTGTTCCCCTGGATGCTGGAGCCCGACGAGGACGACGAAAACGATCCCTCCGCCCGCCTGCGCGCCTTCGGCATCGAGTCCGGCGACGAGCTCTCCGAGTCCGGCACGCCCTGCCCCGACTGCGGCGGCACGCGCCTCAACCGCATCGTCCGCGCCGTCAAACTCCACTTCACCGGCAAACAGCCACCGCTCTCGCTGCCCGCGTTGCTTGCCGCCACGCCCGCCGAGCTGCTCGCGCACCTGCGCCGCCTCGATCTCGACGAACGCGGCCGCCGCATCACGCAGGACATCGTGCCGCAGATCGAGGAGCGCCTGAAGTTCCTCGACCACGTCGGCCTCGGCTACCTCGCGCTGGAGCGCCCCACCGACACGCTCAGCGGCGGCGAGGCCCAGCGCATCCGCCTGGCCGCGCAGCTCGGCACCAACCTCGCCGGCGTGCTCTACGTGCTCGACGAGCCCAGCATCGGTCTGCACGCGCGCGACAACCGCCGCCTCATCGGCACGCTCCTTTCCCTGCGAGACAAGGGTAACACGCTCCTCGTCGTCGAGCACGACGACGAGCTCATGGAGCACGCCGACCACATCGTCGACCTCGGGCCCGCCGCCGGCCGCCACGGTGGCGAACTGCTCGCCGCCGGCACGCCCGCCGAGATCAAACGCTGCGAGCGCTCGCTCACCGGCGTCTTCCTCGCCCGCGGCATCGCCCACCCGCTCCTCGGCAGCTACCGCCCCGTTTCCCC
>ERZ795049.855-NODE-855-length-43345-cov-33.836914_pt1 | contig 43345 bp, 37 predicted proteins | sample MGYA00375133_ERZ795049 | MGnify/ENA primary metagenome ERZ795049 (study PRJEB30178, sample SAMN05720147) | activated sludge metagenome | isolation source: anaerobic digester from wastewater treatment plant | place: Japan | collected 2015-04-20 ... | reverse complement strand
GACTTATTGTGAGGCCGCACGCGTGCTCCCGCATGGCCGCGCGTGCCCGCGTGGGTTTGCCGCTTGGGGGCCGGGAGGCCGGTCGGGCCTGGCATCAGGGGGGCTTGCTCCGGGAGGGGCAGCTCTTTGAGGTCTGGATGATACAGCTAGATCTAGATATGCAGCCGAACAAAAGGATCGCTAATCCACGGAGAGTCACTCATCACGAGAGATTGAACCTTCCCGAAGAATCTCCACGATGAGATTTGCACCGATCTCTCGCCGATGATCGTTCGGTATGCGCACAAAATTATCTCCACGAACCATATAGTCGTGGTCAGAACCCGGAAACGGTCCTTCAAATCCTATATTCTTCAATCGCTTGATAAGCTTGGCTCTGGATATCGGCACAAGTCTACTCAATAACGCTCACCGGCTCAATTGATGCAGTTATCGTATGGCCGCCAATTGATGGTATGGATCGCCCCATCCGGAGCCTGAGAGCTATCCAGCCTTCAATTACCGAGATAAGCTCTTTGCGGGCCTCCTCAACCGTCTTCGCCGTAGCCCAGGCGCCCGGAAGCTCTGGCACTGAGACGAAGATGGGTTCCTCATCATCGATGATCTTGTAAACCGCCCGTTCTAGTGCAGCCTCGATATACTCACTGAACATGTGGAGGTCTATTAAGCGGTTATGGAAATATACCTTACGCTATTGCCAAAAAGAGGCTTGAGTGCGTGCTCTCGCATGGGCGCGCGTGCCCGCGTGGGGCTTGCCGCCTGGGGGGCCGGTCGGGTCCGGTATCAGGGGCGCTTGCCTCCGGATTAGGTGGCTTTTCTTGAAAATTATAACAGAACAACAACTGATCACACCACAGAGGCACAGAGCGCACAGAGACTTCACGACTGGGACTATCTCCAGCTTGACGATCCTGGCGGACTGTGGGCTAGCCTCGCCCGGCAGCCTATCGAGAGCGCTGCATCCTTGCCTCGGGTCCAAGGCTCGCGCTCCAGGGTGCTCCGCCCGTGGCAGGGCCTCCGGGGCATCATCGCAGTTTAGCAGGTGGTGGATCAATTTAAATATGAATCATATCATTTAGATTTCTGTTGGCTAATTCACAAGAATGCACCTATTCGAAGGAGGAGTCGCTCATTCCCGAAGAGATACCAGAGCAGTACTACGATTTAGATGATAACCAGATGCCTTACGGCGGAGCAACAGACATCCACGGCAAGATACTCTGGAAGGTCTCCAAAGAAGAGCATGACCAGATGATGTTTCGCATAAAGAAGGCATTTGGAAAAGAGTAACTGCTATGTATCTCGGGCCCAGGTGGGCTAGATGATGACCGGTGGTCTGAAAAATCAATTCATTTTATGAATTAGCGAGAAACAATAAGGTATAAACGAAATAAGTCTTGTCGAGAGATTATGAATGAGCCGAATGAGCTGGGATTTTCGTATCTTGGCTTAAATAAGAGACAGGCAAAAATCTATCAGAACTTGCACAACATAATCGGTCAAGGTTCAGCGGCATTCTATAAGGATGCCTGCAGAATAATCAATCTTAATCCTCCTCTTGAATCAACGACGCATGTAATAGCCCATTTATTCCGTGAAATTGAGAGTTCTCTCAGGGATGTACTTGAGCCGATCTCTAATAAGAATAACAGTATCAAAACAAAGAAAAACAAAGAAGATGCTCAAAGGGCAGATATTTTATCAATCTTAAAAAGTTTGGAAATATCAGAAAATGAACCCATATCAAAAGCATGGCTAAAGATTGCTGGAAGTAGCGACTATAATCTTGCCAAGCAAGCTCATCGTAATGCTCTTGCAGCTCCACGCCAATACGATAGCGATTTTCGTGAATTTTTTTATTCTATGGAAGACATATTCAACTTCATATTAGATAGAGTAAGAGTTCGCTATTTGACTTATATCGGACTATTAGATAGTCTGCTCTTAAAGCCCACTCCTGTTAGGCAAGATATAGACCTATTACGCGATAAAATACCGCAAAATTACATAACCATGGGTTATTTTTTTAACAATTTGAAAAATCCAGGATGGTTAAGACCTCTGAGAGATACGGGTTTCTTTAAACGTCCCCCAGAGATAGTTCTTAACGATACGGATGGAACAATACATTCTCATGTTTGGCCCGAATCGAATTACCTCTCACGCATGGCGGAATATGATCCAGATGAGGTTGCGGACATTTTTATTAATGATGTGCCATATGTAGAAAACGTCTGGATTCTGGGGGATTTGGCAGAAGCAGCACTTAAAATGAGTCCTGCTCAAGCCAGTCTATTGGTAGATAAAGTGATAGATTGGGTTCAGGCAATCTACCCTCAGAAAATACCCGATAAGCTCTGCCAGCTTGTTATCCATATTGCTAAGGGGGGTAAAATTGAATCTGCTTTGGGCCTCGGCAAGATCCTTTTTGAGATAATGCCCGATCAAAGAACTCAGAATGCATCTCTGACAGGGAACAGTTATCTCATCCCAAATCCCACTACACGATTTGAGATATATGATTATGGTGAGCTCATTAACGATGTTTTTCCGAAGCTTATTGAATCAATAGGTTTGAAAGCATTTGAATTACTTTGTGACATTTTGGAATCTGCTTTAGCATCATATGGAAGATATTCTGAGCAAGATAGTGATTTGATATATTCTGTCTTCTTGCGCCCTTCTATCAGCGGTCCTAAGTGCTATCATGGTGATTTACGAGATATTTTAACATCTACTGTTAGAGATTGTGCAGAACAAATCGTTCAAAAGAATGAAGCTGAAATTCTCATTCTAGTTCAATGTTTTAATTCTCGAAAATCAAAGATATTCCAACGCGTAGAAATGTATATCTTGAGAAAATTTCCAAACGCCGTTGCCAACATAATTAGCACCCTTCTGACGGATAAATCTCTCTTTGATGATTTACATATCAATCATGAATATACATTATTATTTAAAGATTATTTTGGAGACCTAAGTGCCGAACAGCAAGATATCTTTCTTAAATGGATCGAAGCAGGTCCTGACCTTATGAAAAAAGCGGAATCAATGGAAAGGATCGGCGGTCTAAGGCCTGATGATGAAGAGCTTTCAACTTATCGGAAAGCATGGCAAAGAGATAGATTGGCATTGGTGCGATATAATTTATTACCAGCTTGGAAAGATTTCTATGATAACCTAGTGAAAGAAATAGGTGAACCCAATTCCTTAGAAAATTCTCCACTGCAAATACAAGCCAGATTTGAATCAGGATGCTCAATAAGTGAAGAAGAATTCAAAGCTATGTCGCTGATTGAGATCGTCGATTTCTTGGAGAATTGGATTCCTTCAACGGACTTTTCTGGACCATCAAAAGAAGGGATGGGGGCTGTATTGATCAATGTAATTTCAGAAAAACCAGATAGGTTTGCTATTAATGCTATGATTTTTAAAGATTTTGATATAATTTATGTAAGAGCGTTTTTTTTAGGATTAATAAAATCAATAGAAAAGAGCGATGAATTCAGTTGGACCCCTGTTCTTGATCTCATCAAATGTGTGATAGGGAGATTGCCTAGAAATATGGATCATGAGACGAATTCCAATCACATTGATCCATATCTAGATGATACTATTCGAAATATCATAGATGTATTAACCTTGGGCTTTAGCAGTAAGTGTGGAAAAATACCGTTCAATCTTCGGATTAGCGTATGGTCAATTCTGGAAGCATTGAGCAACTATCCAGATCCGACTCCTGATCGCGAAAACAAAAGAAAAGAAGATTATGCTGAATTGTCTCCTTTCTGGCTTTCATCCATCCGTGGTCAGGCTCTTAATGCAATTATCCGTTATGCATTATGGGTTCGAGATTGCACTGAAAATTCTCCCGAACCACCAAAAATTTCCAATCAAGGATTCGATCTTATGCCAGAAGTGCGCGAAATCCTGGAAGCTCACTTAGATCTCAATTTCGATCCTTCTTTAGCTGTTCGTGCAATTTATGGTGTGGAGTTTCCTCGTTTACAATTTCTTGATTCCACATGGGCATCACAGAATGTAAATAAAATTTTTCCAATAGAGGAATCAAAAATTAGCCTTTGGAATGCTGCTTGGAGAAGCTACCTCCAAACAAATATAGCAAATAGCGATGTTATCAAAATTCTAGAAGAGCAATATTCAATCGGGATTGATCGATTGGAACTGGTAAGCTGTGATTTAGAATTATATGTAGATCCCTATAAGCATCCAGAATGCAAGATCGCTGAACATATAATGTATCTCTACTGGTGGGGTAAGCTAAATCCTGACGACCGCAATGGCCTTTTTTCTAAATTTTGGAGTAAGGCGCCGGGCAGTCTTAGAGAATATGCATTGAATTATATTGGATTTAATTTGTATCACAGCGACGATCCCATTGCACCAGATGTATTAGACCGCTTAAAAAATTTATGGGAGGCTCGCATTGACTTCATTAAAAAGGGTCATGTTGAACCTGATGAGCTAAGCGAATTTGGATGGTGGTTTGCATCTGGTCAATTTGATGAAAATTGGTCAATGAAACAACTTATTGATGCACTTAGTTTGGTAGGTGAAACTAAATTAGATTTCAGAGTGTTAGATAAACTCTCAGCATCCGCTTCACAAAATCCCAAAGATACAATTAAATGTCTCGAATTAATTATAAAAGGCAAACAAAATAAGTGGCAAATACACACTTGGAGAGATAAAATTAGATCCATCCTTGGGACTATTTTAGAATGTGAAGATGCCTCCGTTGCGAAAGCCGCAGATGATCTCATAAATTATCTTAGCAGTTTGGGATACTTGGAATATAAGGATCTTCCAAAGCAATCTCTTTGAAGGTTGTGTAATGGTAGCATGAAATAGAGGAGCAACCAGTTTTTCCAACAAGAACAGTGCACAAATCACGCATCATTGTTGACACATTCCTACCCTTGATTCCATACCCCAGGTTAAGCTCTCCTCATACCTTTTCACAATTTCCCCGCACAATTCCGATATCCTCTGCCATCTTTCTCAAATAGTTCCTTATATCCCGCCTCCCACTGCTATCCTGGAGGTGAGGCGACCAGACACGACTACAGAATACGAGCATTTCATTTCAAGCGCATATCCTTCGAAGTTGGGCCCTCCTCCCAACTTTATAGCGGGCATAGATCCGGAGGCGAACCACCCCTCCGGCATAATCCTAAAAAAATCAGAATCGTTCCTAAATGAATTCAGGTGTAATATGAGGCAGATAGCCATTTACGGCAAAGGCGGAATCGGCAAGTCGACCACCACCCAAAATCTCACAGCAGCCCTCTCGACCATGGGCAAGAAGATCATGCAGATAGGCTGCGACCCCAAAGCAGACTCCGTGAAGATGCTCATGAACGGCAAGAGACAGCCATCAGTTCTTGACACCCTTCGAAAGGAAGGAGAAGGAGAATTGGATGACGTACTGAAGACCGGCTTTGGAGGCATTCGCTGCGTCGAGTCCGGAGGCCCGGAACCGGGCGTGGGCTGTGCAGGTCGCGGGATAATCACCTCCATCGGCCTCCTTGAGAACCTGGGAGCCTACACCCCAGACCTCGACTATGTCTTCTACGACGTCCTGGGAGACGTCGTCTGCGGCGGCTTCGCTATGCCCATCCGGGAAGGAAAGGCCCAGGAGATCTACATCGTGGCCTCCGGAGAGATGATGGCTCTTTATGCCGCCAACAACATCTGCAAGGGCATCCAGAAGTTCGCCGAGTCCGGCGGAACGCGTCTGGGCGGCATCATCTGCAACTCCAGAAACGTCGACCGGGAACGGGAGCTGGTAAGCGCTTTTGCCGAGAAGATCGGCAGCCAGATGATCCAGTTCGTGCCCAGAGACAACATCGTCCACCAGTCAGAGATCCACAAGCAGACAGTGATCCAATATGCTCCAGACTCAGACCAGGCCAAAGCCTATTTGGCGCTGGCCAAGGCCGTGGACGAGAACCAGATGTTCGTTATCCCAAAGCCGATGGAGTATGAAGAGCTGGAACAGGTCATGATGGAATGGGGTGTTGTGGAATGAAGATGATCCGGGCAGTCATAAGACCGGAGGCTGTGGATAAGGTCGCTGACTCCCTGGAGACAGGCGGCTTCACTGCCTTAACCCGAATCGAGGTCTTCGGCAGAGGCAAGCAGAAGGGCATCAAGGTTGGCAACGTTGTGTATGACAACCTTCCCAAGACCATGATCATGCTGGTTGTCGATGACGATAGCGTTGAGAAGTCGGTCAAGATCATCGAGGACAGCGCCAGGACCGGGAATATTGGAGACGGCAAGATCTTCGTCAGCTCGGTAGACGAAGCCTACACCATCCGAACCGGCCAGAGAGGGCTGTAGAAAATGAAAGAAGTAATAGCCATCATCCAGCTGAACAAGATGGAGGCGACCAAAGACGCACTGGAGGTCATCGGAATTAGCAGCTTTACTGCCTACAAGGCTTCTGGACGGGGAAAGCAGAAAGGTCTGCAGATACCTCATCCAACGCCGCTGGATGAGAGGGATGAGAGAGATGAGAGGGATGAAAAGAGGATGAAATATATCCCCAAGAGGATGATCTCGGTTATGGTGGAAGACGAATTCGTTCCCGCGGTAGTGGCAGTGATCACCAAAGTGAACCGAACTGGAAACTATGGCGATGGCCGAATCTTCGTCATCCCAGTGGAAGAATCAATCAGAATAAGAACCGGTGAGAGTGGGAGCGTGGCCATATCATGAGCGGAGTCGAAAGAGAGCCAGTAACTATTGCCCGGAGCCGGCAGACGGTCGAAGGAATGGTGAAAGGACTTCCCCAAAAAACGCGGGACATCAGAAAAAAGCATGTTGTAGTCAAGGACTCCTGCGAGATCGAACAGAGGATCGAAGCCAACGACCGCAGCATACCGGGCATTCTGACCAACCGCGGTTGCGCCTACGCAGGCTCCAAGGGAGTGGTCTTCGGGCCGATCAAAGACATTCTGCACATCACCCACGGCCCCATCGGCTGCGCCTACTTCACCTGGGGAACGCGCCGCAACCTGATGAGCCAGGAGGAAGGCAGAGAGTGTTATTCGGGCTACTGCCTGAGTACAGACGTCAAGGAGACGGACATCGTCTTTGGTGCAGAAAAGAAGCTGGCCGTAGCTATCAGGGAGGCCTATGCTATCTTCAAGCCGGAGTGCATCTCTGTCTTTTGCACCTGCCCCATCGGCCTCATAGGCGACGATATCGAATCGGTCTGCCGAAAAGCAGAGGAAGACCTGAAGATCAAGGTGATACCGGTGAGATGCGAAGGCTACCGGGGCGTTTCCCAATCTGCCGGCCACCACATCGCCTCCAACGCTCTGATGGAGCATCTGGTGGGCACGGAGGAGCTGGAGAATCCCGGACCCTTCGACGTCAACGTCTTCGGAGAGTACAACATCGGTGGAGACTACTGGGTGGTCAAGGACCTTCTGGAGAGAGTGGGCTACCGCATAGTGAGCCCCTTCACTGGAGACGCCTCGTTTCACGATATCGCCAAAGCTCATAGGGCAAAGCTGAACATCCTGCTCTGCCACCGCTCCATCAACTACACCAACCGCATGATGGAGGAGAAGTACGGCATCCCCTGGCTGAAGGTCAACTACCTGGGTGTGGAGGATACCATTAAGACGTTACGCGATATGGCAGCGTTCTTCGACGATCCCGGCCTTACCAGAAGAACTGAAGCTGTGATTGCCGAGGAGATGGCCAAGATCCAGCCGACGATCGATATGTACAGAAAGAGGCTGGCTGGAAAGAGGGTCATGATCCTGGTCGGTGGCTCAAGAGCGCACCACTTCAGGAACATGTTCGAGACTCTGGGAATGGAAGTAGTCGTGGCCGGATACGAGTTCGCCCACCGGGATGACTACGAAGGCAGGAATGTCCTCACCAGCATCGTCCATACTGGACGCTCCAAGGTCCTGGAGGATATTCACTACGAACGCGACCCGAACGTCGTCTCTCCATATGACGACGCCTCCTTGCAGAAGAAGAAGGAGAGTATTCCGAGGCTCATGGATTACGAGGGCCTGCTCCCTCACATGAAGGATGGCCAGATAATGATCGATGACTACAGCCATCAGGAGTGCGAGCGGCTGGTAAGGGAATTGGGGGTGGACCTCTTCTGCTCGGGGATAAAAGACAAGTACGTCTTCCAGAAGATGCACATTCCCTCCCGCCAGATGCACTCTTATGACTACAGCGGCCCTTACACCGGCTTTTCGGGCTTTGTGCAGTTCGCCAAGGACATCGACATGTCTGTGAATAGCCCCACCTGGAAATTTATAACCCCACCCTGGAGGCAGAAGAGTAATGCTTGACTATACACCAAAAGAGATGGCGCAAAGAGAGACCCTGGTCATAAACCCGGCCAAGATCTGCCAGCCCATCGGCGCCATCCTGGCCTATAAAGGCATCCACAACTGCATGCCCATCACCCACGGCTCGCAGGGGTGCAGCTCATACCTGCGCATGGTGTTGGCCCGCCACTACCGAGAGCCGACGCTCGCTGCTACCTCCTCATTTACAGAGGACTCGGTGGTATTCGGAGGCAGAAACAACCTCAAAGAGGCGGTTGATAACGTGGTGAACATCTATCATCCCGATGTTCTCGCCATCAATACGACCTGCTCCTCAGAGACCATAGGCGACGATGTCTCCTCCTTCATGGAAGAGATCAAAGAAGAGGAGTTCTTCGACCCCAATGTGCGTGTCGTCATTGCCAGCACACCCAGCTACGTTGGATCGCACATCACCGGTTATGACAATGCGGTAAAGGCCATCGTCCAGAGCTTTGCTCGCAGGGGATCGCCCAACGGCAAGCTGAATGTCATTCCCGGTTTCGTGGAGCCAGGAGACATTCGTGAGATCAAGAGGATACTTGGCATTATGGGCGTTCGCCATATCATATTCCCTGATACCACGGACGTATTCGACGCACCGATGTCACCCCAATCAGGCGGACTTTTTCCGCCGGGTGGAACAACCATCCCGGACTTGAAAGACGCCGCCAATTCCCGTGCTACCATAGCTCTGGGAAGGACTGCTGGCGCCTCCGGAGCCATGGTCCTGAAGGGCAAGTTCCAGATTCCCGCCGTCATCGGCCCCATGCCCATTGGCATTCGTAATTCCGATGCATTTGTGATGAACGTCTCCAGCCTCATGGATGTGCCCATTCCCCAGGGGATAGAGGAAGAAAGAGGTCGTCTGGTGGACATGATGACCGATGCCCATCCCCACTTCCATGGCAAGAGCTTGGCTATCTTTGGAGACCCTGATACCGTCGCAGGACTGGTCAGCCTGGCAGTGGAGATGGGCATGAACCCCACATATGCGCTCACGGGCACTCCAGACAAGAAGTTCGAAGAAGAGGTTCATTGTGTCTCGCCTGACTGTGAAGCAATGATAGGAGACACATTCCTCCTGCACCAGAAGATCAAGAACAATCCGGTGGATATGCTCGTCAGTAATACCTATGGCAAGCTGATAGCCAGGGCAGAGGATATACCGCTGGTGCGGGTGGGGTTCCCCATAACCGATCGGGCCAATCTGCATTACTTCCCCATCATCGGCTACGCCGGAGCTGCCCGCCTGGTGGAGATGATAGGCAACGCCTTTCTGGAGAGGCGTGACAGAGACTCGGACGACACTCATTTCGAGATGGTCCTGTAGGAAACAACTACCATGAGCGTGATCAAGACCTTTGAAGGCAGAGAGGGTCACATATCCCAGAAAACGGGCTATGATCCTGTGTCCCTCTCCTGCAGCAACGAGAGCCTCGCTGGTGCCGTCAGCCAGAGGGCATGCGTTTATTCCGGAGCCCGGGTAGTGCTCAATCCCCTCACCGATGCCCTTCATCTGGTGCACGGCCCCATCGGCTGTGCCAGCTATACCTGGGATATCAGAGGGAGTTCCTCCTCCGGTCCGGACCTCTATAAGAACAGCTTTTCCACAGACATGTCGGAGTTGGATGTCGTTTATGGCGGCGAGAAGAAGCTGGCAAGAGCCATTCGTGATCTGGCAGAGAGGTTTCATCCCCCGGCCATATTCGTCTATTCCACCTGCATCGTGGGGATTATTGGAGACGACCTGAAAGCAGTCTGCCGTAGCGCTACCGCAGAGCTTGGCCTGCCCGTCATTCCTGTCCGGTCGGAAGGCTTTCGCGGAAACAAGAATGAGGGCTACAAGGCTGCCTGTAATGCTCTATTCGAGCTGGTCGGCACGAAGGAACACAGGCCTGCCAGCCCCTATGCCATAAACCTACTCGGGGAGTACAACGTTGCCGGAGACCTCTGGGCCATTAAGCCTCTATTTGAGGAGATGGGGATCGAGGTGGTCGCCACATTTACTGGAGACGGCAGGGTAGCAGAGATCCAGAGATCTCATACCGCCCGGCTGAATCTGGTCCAGTGCAGCGGCTCAATGACCTACCTCGCAAAGAAGATGGAAGAGAGGTATGGCATTCCCTATCAGCACATCAGCTTCTTCGGCCTGGGGGATCTGGCATCAGCTCTGCGCTGCGCTGCTCGATTCTTTGCAGACGAGAGCATGCTGGCAAAGGCAGAGGAGATAATCGAACGGGAGACGGCTCAGGTCATGCCAAAGATCGTCTACTACCGTTCCCGGGTCCAGGGAAAGAAGGCTGCTATCTACATGGGTGGCGCTGCCAAGGCAGTCTCCCTGGTCAGAGCTTTCGAAGAGCTGGGTATGGAGGTGGTGATCATAGGAACGCAGACCGGAGACCGGGACGACTACCGGAAGATAAGCTGCATGGTCAGGGACGGGACGGTAATTGTGGATGATGCCAATCCTCTGGAGCTGAGGGAGCTGTTGGCAGTCCAAAAGGCCGATCTGCTGGTGGCAGGGGTCAAAGAGAGGTTTTTTGCTTATAAACTTGGAATCGCTTTTTGCGACTTCAACCACGACCGAACCACCAGCTTTGAGGGCTATGACGGCCTGGTGAACTTTGCTCAAGAGCTGGATGCTAGCCTGAACAGCCCTGTCTGGAGGCTGCCCCTGCGCAGATCGAGTCCTATTGTGGGTTCCCAAGGTTCAGAAATCGAGAAAACTATCGAGAAAGCAGCAGAAGGAGGTGTACAGGCCGGTGTCTGAGAGCTATTCCACAATAAATCCCTGCAATATGTGCATGCCCATGGGATCGGTCCTGGCTTTCCGGGGAGTCGAGGGGTGCATGCCTCTGTTTCACGGCTCTCAGGGCTGTGCTACCTACATGCGATTGTACCTCGCCCACCACTTCCGAGAGCCAGTGGACATTGCATCCTCGGCCCTGAGCGAGAAGGGGACGGTTTATGGTGGCTCTGCCAACCTGAAGATGGGTCTGAAAAACCTCATCATCGGTTACAGCCCCAAGGCCATCGGCGTAGCCACGACCTGTCTTGCCGAGACCATTGGAGACGACATCGTCCAGATCATAAATGAATTCCGTGCCGAGGAGAAATCCAATATCCCAATCATTCCAGTGTCCACTCCCAGCTATTCCGCCTCTCATGAGGAAGGATATGCCAGAGCGCTCCAGGCATTGGTTCAGAGCCTGGCCAGGAGAACAGAGCCCGGCGGCAGGATAAATCTGATCATCGGATCGTTTGTTTCTCCAGCGGATGTGCGCTACCTCAAAAATATGATTATTGATTGGGGATTTGCAGACGGGTTCATCCTGTTTCCCGATATATCTGAGACCCTTGATGCTCCGCGAGAGGAAAACCCGCCAAGGATCACAGAGGGTGGCACAACACTAGAGGATATGGTTGACACTGCCAACTCACGCTGTACACTGACCATCGGCGGGCGCTTCCAGAGCAGTTCGGCTGGGGGATTTTTGGAACGAGAGTTCAGAGTGCCGCAAACGGCTCTGCCCCTGCCCATTGGCCTTAAAGATACCGACCTATTCGTATCCATGCTGGAGGAGCAGACTGGAATTGCACTTCCCGAGAGATATGAGGCCCAGAGGGGCAGGCTGCTTGATACCCTGGCTGATGTTCACAAATACCTGGCAGGGGTCAGGGTGGCAGTTTATGGAGATTCCGATATTGTTCTAGGACTGACAAGGTTCCTCTGTGAGGCGGGAGCAATTCCGGCCGTTGTGGCAACCGGATTGAGAAGCACCCGCTTTGAGGCGGAGATAAGGGCGGCGTCTGAGGATGCCCTAATTCTCCTGGGGGCTGATTTCAGCCAGATCCACGACAAAATAAGGAATGCAAGAATCGACCTGATGCTGGGCACCTCCAATGGCCGTCAGATATCAAAAAAAGAGGGAATACCTCTGGTGCGGGTGGGGCTTCCCAACCACGATCGAGTGGGAGCAACGCGGCAGCTCCTGGTTGGGTACGAGGGTGCCACCCGGCTTGCGGATGCCATAACCAATGCTCTGCTGGATGAGAATAACCTTTGAACAATGGGGCATCATCAAGCAGCCGGACAGGCGGTCTTGCCATAAGGGTCTGGGCCACAGGTCTGAGAGCTCAGGATTTTGAGGTGATTTTGTTCCATCCGGCAAGGCTTAAATAAGTTTACATATTAGCTCACTAATTAGAGATAAGTTAGTGCATATGATTATTGAGAATATATCTGAGTATATTGAAATTAGCTGAAAGATCGAAGCATATTGAAGCATACCAAGATATAAATAATAATCGTTGCATTTCAGGAGGGCAAAGCTTTGATGAAAAAAAGTATATTTATCGCATTTTTTGCAGCCCTGGTCCTTTCCATGTCTGCAGGATTCGCCCAATCGCCGGATGAGCTCATAGTCTTTACAGCAGCTTCGCTGACAGGAGCTTTTGGCGAAATAGGAGAGATATACGAGAACGAAACCGGCATCCATGTGGCATTCAACTTCGACGGCTCACAGGCACTGCGCACCCAGCTCGAAAACGGTGCTTATGCCGATCTCTTCGCTTCAGCCAATACGAAGCAGATGAATGCCGTAAGAGAGAGCAGGCTAATGAACAACAGCAGCGTCGCCATCTTCACAAGAAATAAGCTCTCGCTCATCATTCCCAAGGATAACCCTGCAAAGATCACCAACCTCTCAGACCTCGCCCGGCCGGGTGTCAAGATCGTCATGGGAACAAAGGATGTACCGGTGGGCGACTATGCTCTGCAGATCATAGCCAGGCTTGGCAACGACTCTGCATATGGTCCGGATTATGAGAGAGATGTGCTGGCCAATGTCATCTCTCAAGAGACAAATGTCAACTACGTGGTGACCAAAGTGGCCCTGGGAGAAGCAGATGCCGGATTTGCATATATCTCCGATATCACCCAGGATATGACAAGCAAGATAGACAAGATAGTTATCCCGGACGAATACAATATCATAGCCGAGTACCCCATGGGAATGCTTCTGGAATCAAAGTATCCTGCCGAGAGCCAGAGGTTCATGGATCTGGTTATGTCGGATGAGGGCAGAGCGGTCCTGGAAAAGTACGGCTTCGCTCCCGTCGAACGCGAGCCTATGATGCATGAGGAGACTGCTTCGGCGTCAGCTGCTGCTGCTTAACCGGAAGATCTCTTTTTTTTAGGCCAGGGAAAGAAACAAAACCGAGAGAATTTAATGAAGAGATCGAGTGACCAATGGCTTCCAATCAAATAGACATCAATCGTCTCGGCAAAAGAGATCTTGCTGAGCTGGCAGGTCGGGGACAAGAGAGCGTCAGCATTCTTTCCAGGTTACGGGAGGTGGCTCTAAAAGCGAGTTTGGCCCTCTTACTGATAATTGCCATAACCTTCATAGCTCTGCCTGTAGTCGCGCTCTTCCTCAGAAGCCCTCTGGACACTACTCTCCAATCTCTTCATGATCCAGTGGTAATGGATGCACTCAGACTCAGTCTTATGACCTCCACCCTGACCACCATCACTGTGGTATTAATGGGAACGCCTATCGCCTACGTCAGCGCTCGATTTCGATATTTCGGCAAGGAGCTGGCCGACTCTCTGATTGATCTGCCTGTTATCATGCCTCCTGCGGTGGCAGGAATTGCCCTACTCATGGCCTTTGGCCGGATGGGAATCGTTGGCCATTACCTGGACGCCTTTGGAATAAGCATCGCCTTCACCACTCTGGCGGTGATCATAGCCCAGGTATTCGTCTCCAGCCCCTTTTACATTCGCCAGGCGAGGACTAGCTTCGAAGATGTGGACATTGCTCTCGAGAATGCGGCTCGAACCCTGGGAGGTTCACGGATCTACACCTTCTTTCATGTCATCCTGCCCATAGCCATCAACGGCCTCGTCTCCGGGGCCATAATGGCCTTCGCCCGCTCTCTGGGAGAGTTTGGAGCTACTATCATGTTTGCCGGCAACTTTCAGGGCAGGACGCAGACCATGCCTCTGGCCATCTATACAGCCATGCAAGGCGATCTGGACGTCTCCCTGTGTATTGCCATAATACTGGTGGCCATTTCATTTGTGGTCATATTCCTGGTAAAGACTCTAACCCGGCGGGTGTATAAGAATGCTGGAAATTGACATTAAAAAGGGGCTTCGGGATTTCGATCTCGAGGTTAAAATGATGATCAAAGAAGGCGAGATCCTGATGCTGGTGGGGGATAACGGCTGTGGGAAGACCAGCCTGCTGAATTTAGTGGCTGGGCTGCAGGACCCGGACGAGGGCAGGATAGCGCTGGACGGAAGGCCGCTGTTCGATTCCGGTCTGAAGATCCGCGTCGCTCCTGAAGGGAGGAATATCGGATATGTCTTTCAGAGCTACGCCCTCTTTCCTCACATGAGCGTATATGATAATGTGGCCTTCGGCCTGCGGACCAGAGGGCTTTCCCGGAAGGCTATTGAGTCCAGAGTAATGGAGCACCTGAAGGCTGCTGGGCTCTGGGATATCAGGAAGGCCAGGGCAGTTGAGGTCTCGGGAGGGCAGAGGCAGCGGGTAGCACTGGCGAGGGCATTGATCATCGAGCCCGATCTGCTATTGCTGGACGAGCCACTATCTGCATTGGACGTTCGTAAGCAGGCTGCCATGAGAAAGGAACTTCGGGAAAGGATTCACGCCTGCCATGTTCCGAGCATCATTGTCACTCATGATCTGAGGGATGTGGCTTCTATTGGAGATCGGGCCTGTCTCCTGGAGAGGGGAAGGATCGCTCTCACTGGAGGCGCAGATGAGGTTATGGGCTGGGGAGAGGGCTTGCAGGATAGAGAAGGAGAGCCGGTATGAAGATATTGAATGGGATAATTCATTTAATATTTTAGAAAGATTCCATAATCCAAAAGATTCATTAGGAGTCCAGTCCTAACACGATAATGTAAATCCTTGTCGGAGGAATTTTAATCGGATCAACTTTTATAATCATCCTGATAGTCACCTTTTTAGGAGGCATAATCAGCGAAGGAGCCGCAGGATATGAAAATGATAATTCAACTCTGCTGATTGAGGAACAGGAGCGGGAAGTCCTTATCAATATAACAAATGAAGAGAGATTGGAGCTTGAGGGCGGATACGAGCTGGTGGTTAAGTCAATTGATATTGACGGCAATAGGGTTTATTTGGAGCTATACAAAGACAAAGAGATGATTGATTCCAGGATTATCGTGCCAGCAAACCAGGTTGACGATGAATTCGTCTATTCCCGACCTGGAACGTCTAATGAAATAAGGGCAAAATTAAAAAATTCCTTCAGAAGCGCTTATCAGAATCTTGCTACAATAGTGGGAATATGGCAGAATTCAGAAGACAATCCTGATCGTATATTGATAAACAAATCTCAATTAATAATATTGTCTTCAAAAGAGTCAATAAAATTGGAGGAGGGATACGAGTTATTCATCAAGTCAATGGACATCGAGGGAGACAAAATTTGTCTTGAGCTGGATAAAGATGGGAAATTGGTTCATGAAGAGGTGATCATACCGCCTAACGATGTTGATGACATCTTCCACTATTCCCGAGCGGGAACATCTCATGAGATATTGATCCACTTTAAAAACGTTTTGAGAACTCCGGATCAGGATCTGGTCACAATAGACCGAATCTGGCAGAATTCGAAAGACAATCCCGATCGCATTTTAATAAATGACTCTAGATCAATGACATTGAGCTCACAAATGCCCCTGGAACTACAGGAAGGTTATGAGCTGGCGATCCGGTTCGCAGATATCGAGGGAAATAAAGCGTACCTTCAGTTTAGCAGAGACGGAGAAGTAATTGACTCTAAGCTGATCATACCCGCAAATGAGGTTGACGACAACTTTGTCTACTCTCAGGCAGAAGCGTCCAACCAAATAAAGGTTCACTTCAAAAACGCTTACCGAGGCACAGATCATTCATTGGCTATGATAGATGGGATTTGGCAGACTTCAGGGATGGATCCCTATCGTATACTGATAAATGACACTCAATTGAGAACGGTGAGTTCAAGGTTTGGCTTGATGCTAGAAGAAGGATATGAGTTGGAGATTCAGTCCATGGACCTCGATGGTAATAGAGTGTACGTGGTGCTTGTCAAGGACGGAGAAATAGTTGCTTCTCAGGTGATCATGCCAGCGAACGAAGGGGATGATACTTTCATCTACTCCTATCCGGGAACCCCACAAGAAATAAGAGTTCGCTTCAAGAACGCTTTCAGGGGCGCAGATCAGAACCTAGCTACAGCAGACGGCCTCTGGCAGACTTCAGAGGTCAATCCTGATCTTATATTGATTGACGACCCCCGATCCCGTACAATGACTTCAGGGACGACTTTAGCTTTGGAGGAAGGATACAAGCTAGCTATTAATTCCATAGACATAGATGGAAATAAAGTGAACCTGGATCTCTACAAAGATGAGATTGTTATCGATTCCCAGGTGATCATACCGGCGAACGAAGTTGATGATACTTTCATCTACTCCTGTCCGGGAACATCGCAAGAAATAAGAGTTCGCTTCAAGAACGCTTTCAGAGGTGCAGATCAAAGCATGGCTACAGTAGATAGCCTCTGGCAGACTTCAGAGATCGATCCCAATCCAATATTGATTAACGACACCAGATCCCAGACAGTAACTTCAGGGACACCTTTAAAATTGGAGGAAGGATATGAGCTTATTATCCCGTCCATAGACATTGATGGAAATAAATTATACCTGGAGCTCTGTAAAGATGGGATGGTGGTTGATTCGCAGGTGATCACACCAGAGAACGAGGTTGATGATACCTTCATCTACTCCAGGCCAGAAACATCGCAAAAAATAAAAGTTCACTTCAAGAACGCTTTCAGAGGCGCAGAACAGAGCTTGGTCACAATAGACAGTATCTCGCAGTGAATCTAATGGATGGGGGGAGCATAGATCAGGCTGATCCCCTTCTTATCCTTCTTTCCCACCGCCCTTAGGTTCATCGCCTTTTCAAATCACCGTCTTACCCGGATACCGTTGCTCTCCAGATAGTCCTTGACCTGGCCCACAGTGTACTCTCCCCGGTGGAACATTCCTGCGGCCAATGCAGAGTCGGCTTTTGCAACGGTGAACGCCTCCAGGATATGCTGGGGTGTGGAGGCCCCGCCGCTGGCGATAACCGGGATTGCGACTGCATCGCAGATGGCTTTTGTCAGGGGCAGATCGAAGCCGATATTCGTCCCGTCCCGGTCCATGCTCGTAGGCAGGAGCTCGCCCGCGCCAAAGCTCTCCATCTTCCGGCACCAATCAATTGCATCGACTCCTACAGGCTCTCTGCCGCCGTATATCACCAGCTCGAACCAGGCTTTTGCGCCGTCCTCCATCTCATAGACATTTACCCCCGGAATGATGTTGGTGTTGCGGCGGGCATCCACTGCCACGGTGATTTTGTCTGATCCGAAGGCTCCTGAGGCCGCCTTCACAAAATCGGGATTCTTGACTGCAGCGGTGTTGATTCCCACCTTGTCCGCTCCCGCATCCAGGATCTGCTTAATGCCATCCAGGGTGCCTATGCCTCCGCCAACGGCAAAGGGAATGTCGACCGCATCTGCCACCCTGCGGGCTACATCAACCATGGTCTTTCTGCCCTCATGAGAGGCGGTGATATCGAGAAATACCAGCTCATCAGCGCCTTGATCCTGATAGCGCCGGGCGAACTCCACCGGATCGCCCTGCCTTTTCAGGTCCACGAACTTGACTCCTTTGACCACTGATGGCTGGCCGTCAACCACCTTGACATCCAGGCAAGGAACTATCTTGGCATAATCCTTCATGGATGAGGGAAAGGAGGGCCTGGAGTAAAATAGTTGCCCCTTGAATAGGGTACCGGGCTCTGTTCTCCTGTCATGCAAGCACAATACCACATATTTTTTCTTAAAAAATCTTAGTTTATCGTTTTTATTCTCAAATTGTTTTTTATACAGTTATCTCATTTTCAAAAATCGCACAACTATAGAAGCGGTTGAGGGAATATGATGAAAGACATTGTGCCATTAAGTGGAAAAGCCATTTTTGCGCAGGTATCTAAAACGAATTTGATCGATGTGGCAAATTCGGGAAAGCCAAAAGAGCTGGCCGCCTGCGATGATTAATTAGTTTGAGCAAAAGGATGGTGGTGGATCATGGGAAATACAAAGTATACCAATATTGCAGCAAGTGCATTTGTATTATTGCTGCTATTAACAACAATAGCAATGGCAGGCGATCCGAATGGTTCCAATACCTATACGGATGATGTTGCCGGGATGAAGCTTGCCGTCAACTTTGCATGGACTCTGATAGGGGCCTTCCTGGTCTTTTTCATGCAAGCAGGCTTCGCCTTTCTGGGTGCAGGAGCTTTAAGGGTAAAGAATACAGTGAACTACTTTGCCAAGAGCTACATGGACTTCTCCATAGGTGCATTGGCCTATTGGGCCGTTGGCTTTGCTCTCATGTTCGGAGGCTCAAAGCTCTATGCAGGATTGGAGGACGGAAACAGTATCATCGGTTGGAGCGGATGGTTCCTTTCCGGGAACTCATATGACGTCTCGACCATGATGTTCTGGATGTTCCAGGTGGTCTTCGCGGCAACAGCAGCTACAATTGTGGCAGGTGCGTGTGCTGAGAGGATGAAGCTGCAAGCCTATCTCATTTACAGCGGAATAGTCACTGCGGTTATCTATGCCATCTATGGCCACTGGGTTTGGGGTGGCGGCTGGCTGGCCACGCTGCCATACGGCGTCGGGGTCAGGGATTTTGCTGGCTCCGGAGTAGTTCACGCTGTGGGCGGTATGGTGGCCTTGGCAGGCATATACCTGCTTGGTCCCAGGATTGGAAAATTCAACAAGGACGGTGTGCCTAATGCTATTCCTGGTCACGATGTTCCAATGATAGTCATGGGTACATTCTTTCTGTTCTTCGGATGGTTTGGATTCAATCCGGCCAGCACTCTGGCCGCCACAGATCTGAGGATCTCAGTCATTGCGGTCAATACGTTCCTGGCGGGAGCCGCAGGGGCGACGCTGGTCTGTTACTACACGTTCTTCAAGACCAAAAAAGTGGACATAGCTCTCACCTGCAACGGAGCCCTGGCAGGCTTGGTTGGCATTACAGCTTCCTGCGCTTATGTACCGACCTGGGCAGCAGTAGTAATCGGAGTGGTCTCAGGATTTATAGTGATGTACGGCATAAAGTTCAACGATTGGGTGCTTAAAGTCGACGATCCTGTGGGTGCTGTAGCTGTGCACGGCTATAATGGCCTATGGGGGTTGCTGACCGTTGGAATATTCGCAGACGGAACTTATGGTGGTGTCAGCGGTTTAATCGTTGGCAACACCAGCCAGATCATTGCTCAGCTCATAGACATGGTGGTAGTTGTGGTCTGGGCTTTCGGCACGGGCTACATCCTGTTCTACATAATCAAGAAGATCGTGGGTCTCAGGGTATCTCCAGAAGAAGAGTTGACTGGATTAGATCTGGGCGAGCACGGATATTCCGCTTATCCGGAATTCGTCATTGCAGGTCCAATGGACGGTTTAAGGGAAGGGCAGATATCTGATAATTTAGAATGTTCAACCGAAGGAGCACGAACATGAAGATGATACAGGCGATAATCAGGCCATCCAAGGTAGAAGAGGTAAAAAATGCCCTTGATGAGGCAGGCTATACCAGCCTTACCTCTATTGAGATAAAAGGCAGAGGCCGGCAAAAGGGCATTACCCAGATATGGCGTGGCGAAGAATACCAGGTGGACATGCTGCCCAAGGTGAAGGTGGAACTGGTCGTCCCCGATGATAAAGAGGATGAGGTGGTGGAGATCATCAGAAAGGCAGCTTACACCGGAAATATCGGTGACGGCAAGATCTTCGTCCTGCCAGTGGAAAAGACCATCCGTATCAGGACGGGCGAGACGGACGACAAGGCGCTGTAGCCGTCCCTTATATTTTTGCCACCTTTTTTTTACTTTTCTACAGGCTCTGATCGACCTCGCTTCTGAGCCATGCATGGCGGTCGGCCACGCGTTTTTTTCTTTCTGGCAGGAGGCTTCTCGGTGCGGTTGTTGATCGCTATATCTATCTCTCGGGCAAAATTTACCATTCCATCGAATCCCTCGAAGGTAGATGTGCGATTGTGGCATATATCGCAAATTGGTATGTTCAACTTTCGTATTGCAGGCTGATCTTCGGCCCCGGGAATGATAAGATCTACATTCTCTATGGACAGCAATTCACCAAGGTCGCCAGGATTGAGCTTATTTGCGTCGACTGCATCCCTGCCAATATAATTTCTTATCCTCTGGCGATCGACCCAATTTCCATACCGAATGCCAACGATCACAACCTCTATCCCCAGCTCGTTTGATGCCCTGATCAGAGATGCAGCCTTAGAAGCTCCGTTCAAGAAAATTGCAGCTCTCTTTCCTGCGAATTTGGCCCTATAATGCTCTATCTTCCGACATATTCTCTTTGTCTCTCTGGCGATCATCCTCTCGGATTCTTCAATTATGCCGGGATTTTCGAAGAACTCCGCGGCAGTTCTTAAGGCTGAAGATGTCTCTTCGATGCCCAGGAAGCTCACATTTCGGTAGGGTATGCCATACTCCTCTTCAAATCGCCTGGCTAGGGAGCCAATGGAGCTGCTACACTGTACCAGATTCAGATCTGCGCAATGAGCCCTCTGAATCTCTGCAACTCTTGAATCACCGGTTATTGCAGATATCACCTCAATACCCAGCTCTTCAAGGTAGGATCTGATAGGCCATAGATCTCCTGCAATGTTGTAATCTCCCAGGATGTTCACTGAATAGGGGCTTATGGGCTTGTAGCTCCTGCTGCCTATCAGCCTCAAGAGTGCATTGCATGCTGCTTCGTATCCCGTCTCCGCCTGGAAACCCATGCTACCCACCGGAATGACAGGTATCCTCAGATCCTTCGCCGCAGATTCACACACTTCACTGACATCGCAACCCATTGTCTCGGTCATGCAGGTGGAATAGACGAATATGGCCTGGGGCTTGCAGGCTGCAGCTAGCTCCCGCATGACTTGAGCAGATAATCCTAAATTATCGAAGAATATCTTATCTCGTTTACCATGAAGCATTGGTTGGCTGGAAATGCTTCCACGCGCGTTCCAGGCATATGTAGCGCATGTAGCGCATTCAAGTGGTCCTTGGACCACATGCATGGCATCTGCTATTGGATTCAAAACAGATATCGCTCTGGAGTAAGCACAGGCTCCATGAGCTGCATCTTCATCGAAGAGGCTCTTTTCGCACGCTAGAGACTTTAATTCATCCATTCCTTTCTGCTTTCATCTACAGCCCAAAATTATTTTCATTGAAAAGGGATCCACAATTCCCAACTCCAGCAATAGGCTAAAATGCATAGGTATTTGGAGTTATTTGAGAAGCATTAGGAAGAATATAGATGAGTTCGGAAAATGTCATAACCAACTACGTAAGCTACTCCGGCCTGAAGACCGGAGCTTTCAGCAGCCCTGATCTGGTCTGTTCCAAAAATCAGAGACCAGATCGGACCTCCAGGCCAGCCTACATGCAGCGACGATCTGCAGAGGTCCCAGTCTTGCTGGAACATTGGCCTCAGATCTGCCAAAGACGGCTTCAAATCGTGTTTCGACCGCACCCTTTCGGGCAAGAGTCTGGCAGAGCCGTACCGGATCAGTATCAAGCGGTTTACCGCGGGGGTGCCTAAGATGCCCAAGTACAATACAGGAGATGGATTTGACATATTAAATATGTATGCAGAGCACAGCGAAAGTAATGGGTGGGGCACGCTCCTCCCCGGCCTAAAGACCGAGGCTTCCGCTGCCCCTACACCCCGGAGCGATCTGTGAATGCTTCCCGGCTGAAAGAGCTGGCTTGTATTTCTTCTGCGAACAGACTGCAGAAAAACTTTTAACTTTTTAGCGGTCATTATGCTCAGATGAATTCCGTTGATCGAGCCATGAAAGAGACTGGCGAACCGATTTCTGCAGGCAGAGTCCCTGTAGACGATATAGAGATGTATTTCGAGGTTCACGGCCAGGGCGAGCCCTTGCTCATGATCATGGGCCTGGGGGGCCACTCGCTCGACTGGGGGTGGATAGTGCCCCAGAGATTGGCAGAAAGCTACAGGGTGATTCTCTTTGACAACCGCGGAGCAGGGCGCAGCGATCAGCCTCCTGGCCCCTTAACCATAGGGCAGATGGCAAAAGATGCCGCGGGCCTGCTGGATGCATTGGGAATTGATCATGCCCATGTATTCGGAGGAAGCATGGGGGGCATGATTGCTCTGCAAATGGCTTTGGATTACCCCAAGCAAGTCGACAAGCTGGTGCTCGGAGGCACAACCGCTGGTGGAAGCTCCAGGACCAATCCGCCGCCCGAGATCCAGAAGTATTTCTATCCGAGGACGGACCTTTCCGCCCATGACTACCTTTGGTGGACTGGAGCGGTATGCTATCCGCCGGAGTTCATTGAGGCCCATCCGGATATAGTGGAGAGGAAGATCCAGGCCAATCTCGCCTTTCCTGGAACCCTTGCTGCCTATGAGGCCCAGCTCAAGGCCTTCAATGAGTTCGATGTCGAAGGGCGCCTGGGCTTTATTCGCGCGCCTACGATGGTGATAATCGGCAAACGAGATGTGCTGATTCCGCCGCCCAATAGCTTCGAGATCGCCCGAAAAATTCCGGGCGCACAGATGCGGGAGATCGAAGGCGCAGGGCACATCTTCTGGATCAGCCATCCTGAGGAGACTGTATTGATAGTAAAGGAGTTCCTGGGATGAGGCGATGGTGGTGCATTGGCTGAGCCGAAGCGGAGTGCAATATACTTGGGATGTCTGGCGCTACTGCCATATCTTCCCATTGATCTACATAGCTGGAGAGATTATGAATTGCCCCTAAAAAAGCTCTTAGCTTGCCGCGAGAAATGATGGAATCTGTCGAAATATCTGCATATTCTGTATCGATAATTCTCATTAACATCACTAGATCCGCTATTGAGGAAGGTTCTTCATCGCTGCTAATAGCTCATCTCTCCTTGATTCCAGATAGTCGAGTTCCTGAAAATCCTCCAGAACATCCTCCTCCCGAACTTCCCCTTTTTTCAGCTTATCATCCAGCTCGAGTATGGATCTCACGTCATGCTTTCTCCTAATCTCGAATATCTCTGCTTCGATGCACCTGAGTTCTTTTTCAAGGAAGGCCTTGATGCTAGCCTGAAACCAGAACGTCACGATCCATCTTCAGGGCACTTGCAACTTCATCGATAACTACCATGATCGGATACCAACCAATAAAACTATCATTAAGATATTTCAATATCTTCAGCGTTCTGGGCTATCCCCAAATGGGCAAGTCCGCGGCAAACGACAAGCATTATCCCAGGGCGGATCTCCCGAAATTATTGCTACCACGAGTCCAGGCAACCACGCCCCACCCCGCCTACAGGGGCGCGAGCCCTCGGGATGCGACTCGAAAGCATACATCTCTTTAACTCGTATGAGGCGGAAAAAAGGAATTTTTAATGGGCAGACTATGCTTTTATCCTATGGAATTGATCAATGGCAGCTATCGCTGGCGTTCCATGTTCGAGATAAACCATCTCAAATTCATTCTCAGAGATTATCGTTCCAAAGCCATATCCATTACTCTCGGCAATGTATAACGTCTTGTTATCCGCACTAATTGCTCCTGCAAAAGCCTCTACAACCTCTTCTCCATCTCGCATAAACGTTATATTTCCTGTGAAGAGGCGGTCCGTCTGCTCGACGACAGCAAGAACAATGCGGTCGTCTTCCACCAGATCATGAGCTCCATCTTCAATAAAATATGCCGGCGCAGATCCTGCCCAGTAGCCCACGAGGTCAGGAACTTGAGCCGCACAGATCCCCGTAATCAGTATGATCAAAAATATTAGCCAAATCCTTCGCATTGATCTCATTGCATCACCCTTGATTATAGCGAGCATCCATTTATATTTCAATGGCGGTTCAAAATTATCTATTATTATTCATATATATTTATTTAACGTATTACATCATGGTGCCCTTCATCCGCCTGGAGAAGTATTCTGGCTCGAATCAGGTTTCTTGCAGAGGACTTGCCTTTACAAAGGTATCATCTAAAATGAAACCCCTGAAACAATTGCGCACTATTTTATGGAGTCTAAAAAAAGCAACCATAGTTCCGATTGGGCAGTCAAATCAGTCCGACCAGAGAGCCTGGATGATTTCCGGGTTCTGAAAAACGGCAGTGATCGGCCCGAGGCATATCCCTTCCTTAGGGCTTGGTGGCTGAGTGCTGTTTGATGGCAAAAATCATCAGCCTGCAATGGCCAGGCCTCAAGGCCAGCTTGCAATCAATTTATATGGAATCGTGGTCTATTATCATCTCGGTACATAAGATCCAGTGTGAGAGAAACATACTAATGCAATAATGCGCAAATATCTATGCAAAATGGGCATTCGATAAATCGCCAGCACTCCCATCCGGGACTCTAATTGAACCCATTTATTCATTTAGAATTCTGAGATCTTCTCTCCAGGTATATCCAGACTGCAATGCAATAAACAGAATCGAGCTTCCGCAAACCAAACCAGGTGTCAAGAATTGATTCAGAGCAAAAATCGAATTTATAGAACAGTAAGTCGCCTTAGAGCGCGCTTCGACAGCACTACTGCACCACTTCTGCTTAATTCTGAGCAGCAACAACGATCCGAGCTGTCAAGCACCCGCCAGCTGGAAGGCCATGCAGCGGAGCTCGCAGAACGCCATGAGGTTGACCCCATGCCTGGCAAGGATTTGCTCTTGCCAAGGCTGGCTGAGAACGAAGCGATCCTTCTCAAGGCAAACGAGCTGCTGACCGGAGCGGTGGCGGCGAATCTCAGGATTACGCCTGCCTCAGAGGAGTTTCTGGACAACTTCTATATGATGGAAGAGCAGATTCTCATGGCCAGGCAGCATCTGCCCAAGGGTTATAGCAAAGAGCTGCCACATATGCTTAATGGATCGCTGGCAGGCTACCCGCGCATTTATGATATTGCCAAAGAGCTAATTGCTCGTACCGATGGCCGGGTGGATGCAGAAAGCCTGAAGCGCTTTGTGGATGCTTATCAGACAAAATCAGTTCTAAATCTGGGCGAGCTCTGGGCAGTTGCGATCATGCTCCGCCTGGCATTGATCGAGAACCTGCGAAATATTTCTTTGCGAATCATTCAAGACAGGATCGACCGCGATCTGGCCAATCGCTGGGCGGTTCAGATCATCAAGACGGCAGAGATAGAGCCTAAGGGCTTGATTATTGCAGTGGCTGATCTGGCCCAGTCGGATCCTCCTTTGTCCAGTGCATTTGTAACCGAATTTGCCCAAAGGCTGGAGGGACAGGGACAGGCTATGACTCTCCCTCTATTCTGGATTGAAGAGCGTCTCTCCGAAACAGGAAAGTCAATCGGACATCTGGTCCAGGAGGATATAAAGCAGGCGCCTGCTGATAAGGTCTCCATTGCTAATAGCATCGCAAGCTTTCGTTTTCTTGACTCCATGGACTGGAAACGATTTGTAGAGGGAACGAGCGTTGTCGAGAAGGCACTCCGCTCCGATCCTGCAGGCACATATGACAAGATGGATTTTGCTACGCGGGATCGCTACCGTCATGCAGTGGAGAGCATTGCAAAGCGCAGCCTGCTGACTGAAGAAGATGTCGCCAATAAAGCAGCAAATCTGGCCCGGGAGAGTGCCACGGCCAGGGGTATCGACGATAGAAGTGCGCATGTTGGCTTCTATCTGATCGACAAGGGCCTGCCTTATCTGGAGAGAGAGGCGGATTTGAGCCTGTCCTTAATCGAGTCCTTCAACAGTACCATGCTCAGGTTCCCTCTGCTCTTCTATATCGGCGCCATAGCTCTTATTACTGCACTCATCATGATCACAGTACTGACACATGCTCATACCCTTGGATCACTCGGATGGCTGCAAATCCTGGCTTTTATTCTGCTGGTGATCTGCATAAGCAGTCCTGTAGTAGGGCTGGTTAACTGGCTGGCAACAATGGTTGTCCGTCCACATGCTCTGCCTAGAATGGACTTCTCCTCAGCAATTCCCGATGAGATGCGGACACTGGTGGTGGTACCATCAGTTCTGTCCAGTCCTGAAAAGATCGATGACCTGCTGGAGGGGCTTGAGATCAGATACCTGGCAAACCGGGATCACAACCTTCACTTCGGCCTCTTGACCGACCTGGTCGATGCCAAGCAGGAGATTATGCCAGAGGATGAGCACCTGCTGCAGAGGGCCCGCCAGGGAATCGAGGCGCTCAATGAAAGGTACCATGAGAGCATCTTCTTTCTCTTTCCCCGTTTGCGCAGGTGGGACTCTGATGAGGAGATCTGGCGGGGCTATGAGAGAAAGAGAGGCATACTCGAGGAGCTAAACTTTTTATTGCGAGGCGGATCCGAAAACAGCTTTTCTGTGATAACAGGCGACGTATCAATCCTCCCCGGAGTAAAATATGTCATTACAGTTGATGAAGATACCATGATGCCATTCGAATCTGCCCGGATTCTTGTGGAGACCATGGCCCATCCCCTCAACCACCCCAGATTCGATAAGGATAAGCGATATGTCGTCGAAGGCTACAGTATACTCCATCCTCGCCTGAGCTCAGGCATGAATGAAGCAGAAAAATCGCGGTTTGTGAAGCTCTTTGGAGGAGAGCCGGGAATTGATCCCTACACCCGAGAGGTCTCGGACGTCTACCAGGACATCTTCGGGGAAGGATCATTTACTGGAAAGGGGATCTACGACGTGGATGCTTTCTCCCAGTCACTAGGCGGACGCTTTCCAGAGAATCTGATCCTGAGCCATGATCTTCTGGAGGGAAGCTACGCCAGAGCGGCACTGGTCAGCGACGTCCAGTTCTATGAGGACTATCCTTACCATTACGCCTCAGACGTTAGCCGGCGGCATAGATGGATCCGGGGAGACTGGCAGATTGCCAGCTGGCTTCTCACGCGCGTGCCAGGTCCAGGTGGCATGGTCATGGACAATCCAATCTCAGGGCTATCCCGATGGAAGATCTTCGATAACCTCAGGCGAAGTCTGGTGGCGCCTGCCCAGATCTCTTTGCTGCTCTTGGCATGGGTAGCCCTTCAGCACCCCATCTTCTGGACCTCTATGGTAGTAGGAGCAGTTCTTGCTCTGCCTGTGCTGGCTTCCATCAGAACTATATTGAGCAAGTCAGAAGGGCTCTTTTTATACAAGCATCTGCATTATGCGGGGAGGGCAATTGCCAGATATCTGGCACAGGCAACTCTCAGCCTGATATTTCTGCCTTTTGAGGCATACTTCAGCCTTGATGCTGTTGTGCGCACCGGAGGGCGGATGCTATTCACCCATAAGCGACTCCTGGAATGGAACACCTCAGGCAGCGCCCAAAACCGCAGCCAGAGCAATTTGAGTGGATTCTACAGATCGATGTGGATAGCCCCGGCAGTAGCTATCAGCCTGATATCTTATCTCGCGTTTTGGCGTCCTGGTCTGCTGAGCACTAGCTGGCCGCTGCTGGCATCCTGGATCCTCGCCCCTGTTGTTGCCTGGTGGATAAGCCTACCCCTGGATACGCCCAGGGCAGAATTGAGCCCAGATCAGACGCTCTTTTTGCGCAAGCTTTCCAGAAGGACGTGGAGGTTCTTTGAGACATTCGTTACGCCTAAAAGCCACTGGCTTCCGCCGGACAACTATCAAGAGAATCCGCGCTCTGTGGTGGCGAATGGCACCTCGCCTACGAATATGGGATTGTCACTGCTAGCGAACCTGACAGCATACGATTTCGGCTATATCTCTGCGGGAAGGCTGATAAGGCGGAATGCTAGTGCCCTGAATACAATGAAAAACCTGGAACGGTTTCAGGGTCATTTTTATAATTGGTATGATATTAAAAAATTAAAGCCGATGATGCCCAGATATATCTCAACTGTTGATAGCGGTAACCTGGCGGGTCATCTCTTGACCTTAGAGCAGGGCCAGCTCGAGCTAATAGATCAGAAAATTCTGTCAGATCGTGCATTTTGCGGTCTGGAGGATACTCTGCAGATATTGAAGGATGCAGCCACCAGGGGCGGCGAGTCAGCAGAGGACAAGAAAGGAATTGCACCATTCCAGGTGCTCGAACAGATTGATCGATTCAAATCTGAGATTCATTCGCCCCCAGAGAACCTTTCTGCGGCCTGGCAGTTGCTGGACCGGCAAGCAAAAGCAACGGCATCGATGATAAGCCTTATTGAGCGAGAAGAGAATAGCGATCTGTTGTGGTGGGCTAGAGCTTACAAGCGGCAGCTCCGGGATCATAAGAGTGATCTGATCTATCTTGCCCCCTGGCTCATGCTGCCCATCTGGATACTGGAGCATCCAATTCCCGGGGAAATCCCGGAGCATGAATCAAATGAGCTGGCTGGAAAGAGAAGCGAGCTGGAAGCTGAGCTTCTCGGACATAACTATATTCCATCTTTAGGAGAGGTCCCAGGAGTGTCAGAAAAGGTGGCAGGCGTTATAGATCAGATCAGCAGGTGCTTTGTAGAAGACTGCCAGGAGGAACGAGATTGGCTAGAGGAGCTGAGGTCAAAGACAACTGACGCCAGGAGGCGTGCAGACGAGAGAATTGCGTCTATTGAATGGCTTGCTCAGACCTGCGGCGAACTGGCAGAAATAAAATATGATTTCCTCTTCAATAACTCGCGTCGGCTTCTTTCTATCGGCTATAATATCGAGAACTTAGAGCTTGATGAGAGCTGCTACGACCTCTTAGCATCCGAGGCCAGACTATGCAGCTATGTGGCCATTGCCCAGGGTCAGCTCCGACAGGAGCACTGGTTTGCTCTGGGTCGCATGCTCACCATAGCAGGGGGAGATTTCGCTCTGCTTTCCTGGGGTGGGACAATGTTTGAGTATCTCATGCCGCTATTGATTATGCCGACTTATGGAAACACCCTTCTTGATCAGACCTGCATATCGATAGTCAAGCGGCAGATCGAATATGGACAACAACGAAAAGTTCCCTGGGGCATCTCAGAATCTGGCTATAGTGTCGTAGATGTCAATCAGATCTATCAATACAGGGCTTTCGGAGTCCCGGGCCTTGGACTGAAACGTGGGCTGGCCAACGACCTGGTAGTAGCGCCTTATGCCTCCGCCATGGCTCTGATGGTCCTTCCTCAAGAGAGCTGCGTCAATCTGAAGCGTTTGGCAGATGAGGGTTATCTGGGAGAATATGGCTTTTATGAAGCTATCGATTATACCCCATCCCGTCTGGCCCAGCATCAGAGAAGCGCAATAGTCCAGTCCTTCATGTCTCACCATCAAGGGATGAGCCTTCTCTCTTTGGCTTATGTCCTGTTGGACCGGCCAATGCAAAGAAGATTCATGGCCAATCCCATCTTCCAGGCTGCAGATCTGCTTCTTCAGGAAAAGATTCCTCTGGCCAAGGCATTTTATCCTCATGCTGCAGAGGCATCGTCATCAATCTGGAGGGCGGGCATGCTTGAGCGCAAAGGCTCTGTGCGCGTCTTCAGTGATCCGAGCAGTGCCTTTCCCAATGTGCATCTTCTCTCCAATGGCAACTACAACGTGATGATCACCGGTTCTGGCGCAGGCATTAGCCGGTGGAAGGATATTGCAGTCACCCGCTGGCATGGCGATGCTACCCTGGATAATGAGGGACAGTTCTTCTATATCCGTGACCTGGAGAACAATGATTTCTGGTCGGCAGGATATCAGCCTGCATGCAGAGATTCAAGGACTTATCAGGTCATATTCGAGGGATCGAAGGCAGAGATTCGGTCAATGATTTGGGGGATTGATGCCCGTAGCGAAATTGTAGTCTCGCCTGAGGACGACGTTGAGTTAAGGACCATAAGTCTCACCAACCGTTCATCTGCAAAGCGGAAGATTGAGCTGACAAGCTATGCAGAGGTCGTTCTTACGGCCCTAGCCGCTGACGCGACTCATCCTGCTTTCAGCAACCTATTCGTGGAGACGAAGATCCTGCCCAAAAATTCTGCTATCCTGTGCACTCGACGACCGAGGTCTGAGGATGAGAAGACGCCCTGGATGTTGCATATGATGGCGTCGAAGAATGTTGCCGATGATTCAATCTCTTTTGAGACGGATAGGTCCAGGTTCATAGGCAGAGGAAGAGACGTCGCCGATCCTGTGGCAATGACAGGAACGGCGAGTCTATCAAATAGCGAGGGCCCCGTCCTGGATCCGATAGTCTCCATCAGGTGCATAGTTTCGATAGATCCAGGCGAGACAATGCGGGTGAACTTCATCACCGGAATTGCAGAGACGGAAGATGAAGCCATTAAGCTGATCGAAAAATACCATGACGTACGAATGGCCGAGCGCGTACATAATCTGGCCTGGACCCACAATCAAATGATCATGCAGCAGCTCAACATATCAGATGGCGATGTTCACCTTTATATGCGCCTTGCCAGCGCAATAATCTATCCCAACTCAAACTGGCGGGCAGGCTCGGGCGTTCTCATGAAAAACCAGCTTGGCCAGTCAGGCCTGTGGGCTTTTGGCATATCAGGCGATTTCCCAATTGTCCTCCTTCGGATCACAGATCGGTCTAATATCAATCTCGCCCGTGAGTTCCTGAGGGCTCATGCCTACTGGCAGATGATGGGGATTGTCGTGGATCTGGTGATCTGGAATGAGGATAGCTCGGGATATCGGCAGGAGCTTTATGATGAAATTATGGGTCTGATCTCCGTCAGCACAAGTGCATTTGATCCGAAGCGATTTGGTGGAGTTTATGTAATACAAGATGACCAGGTATCTGAAGAGGCCGGAGTCCTGATGGAGGCCGTGGCCAGTGCCATATTCACCGATTATCGGGGAACATTCGAAGAGCAGCTCAAACGCGAAAGGAGACCACGCGCGCCGGTGCCTCTCTTAAAGCCAGAAAAAACCTTGAAGGTCGAGACCTACAGGCCGATTGAATCTACAGGCCAAGACCTCATCTTCTTTAATGGTCTTGGTGGTTTCACAAAGGATGGACGCGAATATATAATCCGCTTAGCTCCGGGGGAAGTCACACCTGCCCCCTGGTCGAATGTGATAGCAAATCACAATTTTGGAACGGTAATATCCGAGTGCGGCAGCTCTTATACCTGGTCAGAAAACTCTCAGCAGTTCCGTCTGACCCCCTGGTACAACGATCCTGTAAGCGATCATAGCGGCGAAGCGCTATACATTCGAGATGAGTTGAGTGGAGATTTCTGGTCTCCTTCCGCACTTCCTGCTCGGGGCAAGACGCCTTATACCTGCAGGCACGGCTTTGGCTACAGCGTCTTCGAGCATAAAGAGTTCGGAATTGCATCCGAGCTGTGGGTATATGTGGCAATGGACGCACCAGTCAAGTTTTGCCGGCTTGTTGTTCGCAATGAATCCGGCATCTTCCGCCAGCTTTCCCTGACCTGTTACATCGAGCAGGTCTTGGGAGACCTGCGTTCCAAGACCGGAATGCATGTGGTCACAGAGATCGATCCAAGGACCGGTGCCCTATTTTCTAGAAACCCGTTCAATACGGATTTCCCGGGAAGAATCGTCTTCTTAGATGTGAATACGAAAATCAACAGCTTCACTGGCGACCGGACTGAGTTCCTGGGAAAGAACGGCAGCATGACCAGGCCAGCTGCGTTAGCCAGAGAGACGCTATCTAACCGGATTGGTGCGGCCATGGACCCCTGTGCAGCAATTCAGGTCAGAATAGATCTGCAGGATAAAGAGGATGTCGAGATCATATTTACCTGTGGAGCTGGGCAGAATGTGGAAGATGCACGCAGTCTGGTCAAACGTTTTCGAGGATCGGCTTCCGCTCGCACCGCTCTCGAGCAGGTTTGGAGCTACTGGAATCATACCCTTGGCGTGGTGCACGTGGAGACGGAAGATAAAGCTCTTGATGTGCTCACCAATGGCTGGCTCCTCTACCAGACACTATCTTGCCGCATGTGGGCGCGAACCGGATACTACCAGTCGAGCGGAGCCTATGGCTTCCGGGATCAGCTTCAGGATTCAATGGCTCTCATCTATGCAGAGCCGGAAATTTTCCGTGAGCATCTACTGCGCTGTGCTTCCCATCAGTTCGTGGAAGGAGATGTTTTGCACTGGTGGCACCCACCATTTGAACGGGGAGTGCGCACGCACAGTTCTGATGATCGCCTCTGGCTGCCGCTGGCAGCTCATCGCTACGTAACGACAACAGGAGATGTTGGTGTGCTTAACGAAAGCACCCACTTCATTACGGGTGGGCTCTTAGCTCCCGATGAAGACTCCTGCTACCACCTGCCTGCCAGGTCTGCGGAATCGGGCACTCTTTATGAGCACTGCGTCAGATCCATCAAGCGCAGTCTGCAGTTTGGCCGGCACGGCCTGCCTCTAATGGGAACGGGCGACTGGAACGATGGCATGAATCACGTAGGCTACCAGGGATTGGGCGAAAGCGTCTGGAATGCTTTCTTCCTATACGATGTGCTCGCAAAGTTCAAGGATATTGCCCATCTCTTTGGCGATTCCGCCTTTGCTGAGCTTTGTGCAAGCGAGGCTGCAACTCTGCGGGAGAATATCAGGCAGAGCGGCTGGGATGGCCATTGGTACCTGCGGGCATACTTCGACAATGGAGATCCACTCGGGTCCATTGCCAATGAGGAGTGCCAGATAGATTCAATCCCCCAGAGCTGGTCGGTTCTATCCGGGGCGGGAGACCCAGAAAGATCAAGGGAAGCAATGGAGGAAGTGGATCATAGACTGGTCAACAGGGACAATTCTGTGATACAGCTTTTGCAGCCACCATTTGATAGGTCCAGCTTGAATCCCGGATATATCAAAGGATATCTTCCAGGTGTGAGAGAGAATGGCGGGCAGTATACCCATGCCGCCATATGGGTGATTATGGCTTTTGCCTCTTTGGGCGACAGCGCCCGGGCCTGGGAGCTGTTGGATCTGATCAATCCGGTGATGCATGGCTCGACCCCAAATCAGGTGGCAATTTACCGGGTTGAGCCTTATATCGTGGCAGCAGATATCTGTGCTCTCCCTCCGAATGCAGGGAGGGGAGGATGGACATGGTACACAGGCGCTTCTGGCTGGATGTACCGCCTCATATTGGAATCACTGCTCGGTATAACCTTGGAAGTGGACAGGCTGCGATTTCAGCCCTGCATTCCAGACGACTGGAAATCCTTCAAAGTACATTATCATTATCGTGAGACATTCTATCATATCACTGTTATGCGGATTGGATCCGCGGAAGAAGTGACTGTGGATGGGATTATACAGACCGATGGGACTGTACACCTCGTTGACGATAAAAAAGAGCATTTAGTGGAGGTAAGGATAAGCTAGTAAGAGATAGGATCTTCATCCTCCCTTCATCTTCAAAAGATCAGTATTTTTATCCCCATAACCGTAGCAGTCACAATACTGGCTGCGATCAATATTCCTGTCGCAACGGCAGCAAGGGCGGGCAGGAACCGGAAGCCCAGGAGGAAGGCAATAGCACAGCCAGTCCAGGCCCCAGTCATAGGAAGGGGTATGGCCACGAAGATGATCAGGGCGATCAATCCAAAGTTCTCATGCTTTTGAATATACTTGCTGCGGGTGCGAGCGAATAGCCAGGTGAAGAATCTATCTCCAATGGTATAACGCCGCAGGTAATCGGATACAGGACCCAGAAATAGAAGCAGAGGAACCACGGGAAGGAGGTTTCCCAGGACGGATATGAGAAATGCCTGGTACCATGAGTATCCGTAATATCCAATGGCTAAAGGTATGGCTCCCCGAACCTCGGATACTGGAAGAGCGGCCACCATGAGAGTGACCAGCCACGAGGGAATTATGAGAACCATCCGTATTTCCTCAAAAGATTGGCAATGGCAATAGCTTCGGCCTCACCGATATCTTTTCCCTGCTCAGGCGGCATGCTGCTGAAGGTCCTCTTACTCTCCTATAGTTCCTTTGATCTCCACCTTGAAGACGGTCTCCTGGGTGGGTGAGGAGACGGAGATGCTCAGGTCCACGGGGATCTTCCCCAGAGCGATGGAAAGGGGCGCATCCGAGGTGGCGACATTCACCTTCACACCCTGAGATAGCCGGGTGAGGGCGCCGATAATGGACTCAAAGTCCACCGTCTGGGCGACCTCCTTGAGATCCGGGACCACAGTGATTGGAGCCAGCTTGATGGGCTCGACCGCAATGGGGTTTTGAGAGTCGCCTGATATCCGAGCGGATATGGGGCTAGAGCCATCTCCAGCCACCTGAATGCTCAACGCTCCATCCTTTCCCGAGCCCTTGACCTTGGCCACTATGGGGTACTTTTCCTGGTCCTCCGATCCCTGAACAATAGCCCTTGCATCAGCATCTACTTTGAAGCTCACCATCATATCACGGGAAGTGGTTGGATTTTCTCGGATATAAAGGTGGCATAGGCCCAGGCGATGGCTCAGGGCAACAGGCATGTATAATAGCCGGAATATGGCCAGAATAAATGGCCCCGGAGGCGAAAGCCTGATATCTTATGCGACAGTACCTTCCCACTGATGGTTGAAGTAGGATATTTGCATATTGATAGTCCCATTGCTGTTATTTCTTCCAATAACCGTCCGGAGACTGACAATGCAGTCGGTTTGATCTTGCTGGATGGCTTCGACCTTGATGTCGTCTCTCCTTCTCAGATCCAATCCCGTCTGAGCGACGTAAAGCAGAGGCTCAGGGAATGGAGGGAGGGCAGGGCTAACTTCCCAGATATCCACGATGGACAGCGCGCAGAAGTAAAAGAGGCAAAAAAACTAAGGCGCGATGCCGCCCTCGGCCTTTGTGCAACATGCTCTGAGGATGGGCCCCTCCTGGACGCGGCGAGAATTGCTGCCCAGAACCTCTGCCTGCTTGAGCTGAAGATGTCCAGCATTCGCGATCCCATCCGGTTGCTGGAGTTGATCCCTATTTTGAAGCGCTCTGGAGTCACCCTATCCCTCAGGATCAGGCCAGAGGATCTCTCCAATACATTGCTGCAAAAGCTCAACGAGAGCGATCTGGACCTGATTCACCTCGACCTGCGCGGCCTTAATGGAGTTAGCCCCAAGCTGGTCAAGAAAGCAGCTGATATTCGCGGTCCGGCGATAATGGCTCTGGCTGATGTGGGAGATTTTGAGGATGCCAGGACCCTCCTGGCGATGGGGGCAGATGTGGTATCTCTGCGCGGAGCCGATCCCGAGTTCGTCCAGTGGCTCGCCGGGGCCATGCTCGAATATGATCTTCTCAGCGGCTGGTGCAACGCCCCCAAGCATATTTGTGCGGGCGGAGACCTGCGCGGCCTGACCTTCTGCTGTCCTCCAGTCAAGAACTGCGCGGTGTTCGGCGCCCTTAAGAGAGCGGGCCTCTCCCCGGAGGAGTTCGTGAACCGGAAGCTCGCTTTTGCCAAAGGAACTCCTCTGGAGAAGGGAGAGGGCACATGCTTTGGAAGCCTGGTCTGGTGCTGCAAGATCAGCAAGCCCTGCTACCTGCGGGACGAGGCGCTATCCAGGGCGAAGCTCTCCGAAAAGGAATACATGGAACTGAAAAAGAAGCTGGCAGAGAAGATCCTGCAAAAGATCCATTGATCACATATGCGCGGGTCATTAGAGAGATCGGATCGAGTGGCTCAGTGCGCAGTTCTCGCCATGCTCTTCGAGCTCTCCTCCAGTCCCAAGCCAGGTAATGTCGACCGCTGCCACGATTTTTCTGATATCCGGTTTCATCACTTCCTGACCAGCGCAGTCTCTGCTTATCCCGTCTTCAGGAAGGCGGCGAGTGGCGAAGGAAGCCCCGGGTCACTCATACTGGAAGGGGTGGCAGCCTGGGGGGACTGGAACCTGAGAAGCAACACCCACTTCGGCTCGCTGGTGCTACTGATCCCTCTCGCCCTGGCTGCAGGCCGGATGGCGGGTCATGAACGAGCAGGTCATGAACACGGTCAAGAAACGAAACAGGACGAGAGCCAGGAGAATGGACCGGATGATGGGGTGGATGATGGGGTGGATGATGGGCTTGAGGAGGAGCTGGCGAGAGTTCTGAGGAGCACCACCGTCCAGGATGCATTAGACTTCTATCGGGCCTTCGATCTGGCGGGAGCAAGAGTAGTGCAGGTCGATGATTTCAGCCTGAAGGATCCGGACTGGGAAAGAAAGCTGATTGATGGCAACCAATCCCTTCTCGAACTGATGAGACTTTCCCTGGATCATGATATCGTTGCTCGCGAATGGGCCACGGACTTTGAGCGATCATTCCAGCTCGCCGGAAGGCTGCGGGAGATGGTATCCATATACGGCCTCAATGATGGCGTGGTCAGGACCTTCCTTGAAGCCCTGGCCGAGGTGCCAGACAGCCTTATATCCGCCAAGTTCGGAAGGGAAAGAGCGGTGGAAGTATCCCGTATGGCTGTAGATGCGCTCCTTGATTCCACCCTGAATAAGGCCAGGAAGATGGATTGCGAACTGAACAACAGGGATATGAATCCGGGCTCTACAGCAGACCTGATTGCGGCATCTTTATTTATCTCTCTTCTGAGGAGATTGCGGTTTTGATCATGTTCTATGGTAAAGAGGCTCTTGATGAGCTGGGAATACTGGAGGGCATAAACGAGATAATTGCCACCACAGAGACAGGTGGCAGAGTAAATGCTGCTCCTTTAGGAATTATCAGGAGTGAGGATAGCCTATATATCCGCTTATTTTTAGGAACTCACACCTATGAGAATATCCTCACCAGGAAATGGTTTGTGGCCAATGTCACCCACGATGCCTGGATCTTCGCGGAGACAGCTTTAGAGGACCTGCCCCAGGAGTACTTCACGCATTGCGATGGCCTGCCGATTCTAAAAGATACTGAGGCCTGGCTGCTATTCAAGTGCGATCCCTTCGCTTCGGATATCATAATCGCCAATATCGAGCCGGTAAAAGGGGAGCTATTGAGAAAGGACTTCCGGGCAGTCAACCGGGGAGCCAACCTGGTAGTAGAAGCAGCGGTAGCTGCCACCAGATATATGTCCCTTCGAAGCGATAATTATTTCGAGGAGTTGATGAAGACCCAGAGGATAATAAACCGCTGCGGCAACCCCAGAGAGAGAGAGGCGATGGAGAGGCTAATGGACCGGATCGATAACTTCGCCCATAAGAGATAGGCGATTAATGATAGAAATTCGATTTCTATGAGTACCCTTGAACGTTTGCCTGTAGGCTGTCAGAGCCTGGACCTCCTTCTGGGCGGAGGATTTGAGTCGGGCATAATCACTGAGCTCTATGGTGAATCGGGATCAGGGAAGAGCAACATCGTCCTGCAGCTGGCGGTGGCTGCGGTGGCCAGGGGCTTTCGGGTGATCTTCATCGATACGGAGGGCTTCTCCGCTGAGAGGTTCAAGCAGATTGCCGGACCTGGTGCTGCAGATATAGCGGCCAAGATAATGATCTTCGAGCCCATGAGCCTCGAGCAGCAGGCAATGGCCATCAGGGAGGCATCAAAGATCGCAGGAAGGGATCTGGGGCTGGTTATTCTTGATTCGGCGACGTCTCTTTACCGCATGCTCCTGGAGGCGGAGGACAGCCGGCCTGCCCGTCGAGCTCTGACCGTCCAGCTCTCGGAGCTGCAGGAGATCGCCCGGAGGCACAGGATTCCTGTGGTCATAACCAATCAGGTCTATACCGATATCGAGAGCAACTCCCTTCGGCCATTAGGCGGCACATATCTGGAGCACATGTGCAAAGCGATAATATTTCTAGAAAAGGCCGGAGAGGGCCTGCGGAGAGCACAGCTGATGAAGCACCGCTCCCTGCCGGAAAATAGAACTGCAGAGTTCCGTCTGACCGCCCGGGGCCTGGAGTAATAGCAGACAAGAGACGGCTAAAGGCGGGCCTTCATGACAAATGCTGCCTCTCCATCGGAGTAGTAAGAGGGACAGATGCCTCTTATCTGAAATCCCAGGTTGGAATAAAGAGATTGAGCCTTCCTGTTGCTGACTCTCACCTCAAGAGTAGCACCCAATGCTCCTAAATTGCGGAAGGACTTGAGGACGGCCAGCATCAGCCTCATGCCTATCCCTCTGCCCTGATATCGCGGCCTTATTGCCAGCCAGAAGACCCGACCTTCGAAGGGAGCATGCTTGAATCCCAGGACGAAGCCTGCCAGTTCCCCGTTCACCTTTGCGGCAAGTGTTGTGGCAGGATGGTACTCGTAAAAAGCGGCGAATATGTTCGGGTCATAGCCTCCAAAGACCTCTCGGTCGATCTCCAGAGCTGCATTTAAATCACTGGCACTCATTCTCCTTATGATCACCGCATCTTTTAGGACTGCTTCTTTTATGCCGTCATCATGCTGCCTTTCGAATAGCTCCTCTGGCCACATTATACCATTGCCTGAGATTTTTCAACGGAAATAGTTTATCCGAAGGAGGTGGCATCTGTTTGTAGAGGAGAGCGCCCACGGAACAGCTTCAATAAGGCAAACGAAGAATCGGATCTCAACTATTTCTGCTCCGGCCGTTGAGTGTTCTTCAGGCACACCGACGGGCCATGCGCTTTATGTACTTCGAGCTAGACTATGGCCGCGATGCCGCAGAAATCATGAAGTACAACAGGAACGGCCAGAATTCCCTGATGATGTTCAAGCTGGGAAGGAAAGGCAATTGGAGCAAAAGCTTCATAGTAATAATTACAGACTCAATCTTTGAGGAGCTGGGGATTTGAAGGACGAGGAGCGAAGTTATCGTGGGCAACTGCATGACGACGCATCTTTTCCGGTGGCAGCAGGACATAAAGAGATGCCAGAAAGCTATGCCGTGTTCATTGGTGAGATCAAAGAACGCATACAGAAGGAACGTTTGCGCGTGGTCATGTCCGCCAACTCCTCGATGGTGCTTCTTTATTGGGACATCGGGCGGACTATCATTGATCGTCAGGAAAAGGAAGGATGGGGGGCAAAGGTCATTGACCGGCTTTCAGCAGATCTGCGAGAGGCATTTCCTGACATGCAGGGGCTATCGCCAAGAAATCTGAAATACATGCGCGCATTTGCTGCTGCGTGGCCCGACCGGGAGATTGTGCAAGAGGTGCTTGCACAAATCACTTGGTATCATAATATTGCTCTTCTGGAAAAGGTAGCAGATTCACAAGTCCGCCTCTGGTATGCGAAGAAAGGACTGGAAGAAGGCTGGAGCCGCAGTGTACTGGTAATGCAGATCGAACGCAAGCTACATGACCGGCAGGGCAAGGCACTAAACAATTTTAACCTCACACTGCTGCCTGGCGATTCCGATATGGCCGCTCAGATATTCAAAGATCCATATCTGTTTGACTTCCTTGGAACTGCCGATCCACGCCGGGAGCGAGAAGTGGAAAAAGGGCTGATAGACCACATCCAGCGCTTCCTCCTGGAGCTTGGAGAAGGATTTGCCTTTGTGGGAAGACAGGTTCACCTCGAATTCGCAACTAAGGACTATTACCTTGACCTATTATTTTATCATCTGAAGTTGCGCTCCTACGTAGTGGTTGAATTGAAATCTGTTTCTTTTGATCCCGGATTTGTGGGAACTCTTAACATGTATCTTTCAGCGGTTGATGATTTGCTCCGCCACCCAGATGATAAACCAAGCATTGGACTCCTGTTATGCCGCAAAGGAAGCAGGATCGAGGTCGAATACGCCCTGCGTGGAATCCAAAAGCCGATGGGTGTTGCAGGCTGGGAGACAAAGCTTGTGAAGACTCTGCCTGAAGAGCTGCAGAGCAAACTGCCAAGCGTGGCCGAGATCGAGGCTGAACTGACCTGGGATGAAAATGAAGGGGCCTGACCTCATGGAAGAGGAACAATCCAGGGGGAGTGCGACCAGCTTCGAAGATCAAGAAATACTTCGAGGAGCTGGGGGTATGAGCTGGCCTCGCAAGAAGCTTGAGTTGCTTGCTGCTGATGAGCCTTACTCTTTTGTTGGGGGTCCGTTTGGCTCGAAACTTACTTCGCGTGATTATTCTGATCAAGGTATTCCTGTGATTCGGGGATCCAATCTAAACAACGGTCGTTTCCTAGATATGAACGAATTCGTTTACGTCTCCGATTCAAAAGTCCGCAAGGACCTATCCGGCAATCTTGCTAAACCAGGTGACTTAGTTTTCACACAGCGTGGTACCCTTGGCCAAGTAGCAATCATTCCAAAAGAAGGTATATCAGATCGATATGTTGTTTCCCAGAGTCAAATGAAGCTGACTGTTGACGACACCAAAGCAGACCAATTCTTTCTGTACTACTATTTTTCCAGCCGTGAAGTCATTGATAGGATTACGAATTTTACGTCCTCATCTGGTGTCCCCCATATCAATCTGACAGTGCTTCGCAATTTTGAGATTCCGGTTCCTCCACTTGAGATCCAGAAGTCAATCGCCTCCATCCTTTCCGCCTATGACGACCTGATCGAGAACAACCGGCGGCGCATACAGCTGCTGGAGCAGGCGGCGCGGCTGCTCTACAAGGAGTGGTTCGTACGCCTGCGCTTCCCCGGCCATGAGCACGTCAGGGTTATGGACGGGGTGCCAGAGGGGTGGGCAAAGGGCATAATTGCTGATTTAGGAAAAATTATCACAGGCAAAACACCGTCAACTAAAACGCCTGAAAATTTTGGCGGCAACATTCCATTTGTAAAGACACCTGACATGCATCGCAGCCGGATAATCGTCGAAACCGAAGAATATCTTTCAGAAAAGGGCGCAGCTACCCAATCCAATAAGACTCTTCCTATGGGTACAATATTAGTCGCTTGCATAGGTGCTAAGCTCGGAGTCGTTTCCATTACATGTCTTCCATGCCAAACCAATCAGCAGATCAATGCTGTCGTCCCACGAAAGGACTACTTAACACATTACAGCCTATTTGCTTTGACTGACATTAAACCACGGCTAGAGGCTATGGGCGGTGGTGCCACGATGCCCAATGTAAGTAAAACCAAATTCGCATCGATACCTGTACTCATACCTCCTCAAATCATACTTCAAGAATTTGATGGGTATGCAAAGATCCTGTTTCAGCAAATTCAATTGCTGAATAGGCAGAATTCTTGTCTAATAAGAGGCCGCGACCTTCTCCTGCCGCGCCTGATGAACGGAGAGATAGCCGTATGAGTGTGGATGATGATCGAGAACGGCTATCACAGAAGCGGATGCTAGAGCGGCTTCGGCGAGATATTTCGATGAACGAAATGATTCCCGTGTATCTGTCTGATAGAGGTGAGCAATATAATCATGGGATCTACTGTGCTTTGATTCCATCTAGTGAGATTGAGAGAGTCCTTTGCCATCCAGCCTGGGATCTATCACACGGCAAAGGCTTGCCAGAGTCTGAAGAGCGTTACAAAGATGATGAGAAACGGATTGAGTATCTGCGTTTTGGGACTTCAAATGGAGTCGAACCGCTTGTTATCGATCGTGATTTTTTCGGATTACGCGACAATTACACGGAAATAAGTGAGGAGTTTCGTCTTTTCCATAGGTTGTATCACGATCGGAAGCTGGATCACTTCATTAAGATCGATGATGATGGCAATGAAGAACTTGTCGCGATCGTGGAGGCTAATCGGGTTCAGATCAGGCTCAAGGAGATCCTTCAATTCCTTGCGATTAAAGAGATGCATCTTTCAATCCAGTTTGACTGCCTTGAGCACTCCAAACACTCATTGGAGGAACTCGGTTTGGAGGACGGAGGCATAGACCAGTGCGATGGTCTTGTTCGCTGGGGCCATTACTGCAAGGACTCCAGCGACATCGGAAAACATCAAGCGTTTAGTCGGCTCTTGGGTAAACGTCTTCTGGCACCGGTTTCTAAATCAAAAAGTGGGTTTTATGACTTTGCTGAAGAGACGCCAAAGAAATATGTAGACTTCATCATTGGCATAGACGAAAACGGAGACGAAGTTTCCCATACCTCTGACCCAGACACTTTGGCCAACTTCTTTGGAGCCAATCCAAGTGCCCCACATTACCTTACTCCTGTGCATTTCCGAAAACAGGTGTTGGATAAGTATTATCAGCAGCCCAGCAAGTATTCAGTTAAGGATGGGGTTCTTCGCTGCGGCAATCTCTGGTGCATGTATATTGATAATCATCACGATGAAAAGGTGTGTGCCTGGCTCGGCGATCTTGGTCGAGACTTATCCTATGAGGAGCAACTACATTGGAGGGCACATAATATTACTTCGCAGGAAGGCATAAGTGAGACGCATTTCACGCGTCAGATTCTTGCTGAGTTCACAAATTCAGATCGATTAGAGCATTCCTTTCCGCAGCGATACCAAGAGCTTGCAATAGCATGCGAAGAGAAGCTTGGGTGGCGCCTGCTCCTTCCGCTCGATAAAAGAGATGAGCATTACTTCAAGTGTATTCGCATACCGGCCACAGACGAACAGAGCGATTTCGATGAGCTTGTGTTGGGGCTGACAAAGATCTTAATTGATTCGCTGAATGAGGGACAATTGAATGTGCTTATTCCAGAAGACCAAAGAAAGTCGCTAAGTGGCATATCGCGCCTGGAAGCAGCATTAACGGCTTGTCGCGTGGTGGATGCCAATGAGCATATAGCCTTTCTGAGACAGCTGCAGAACCTCCGATCCACGGGTTCTGCTCATCGAAAGGGTAAGGAATATCAAAAGATCGCTAAATGCTTCGGCTTGGAAAGTCAGAACCTCAGAGCAGTTATTACAGAAATCCTGCAAATGTCGATCGCGCTATTGGACTATTTAACAAGGGCAGTGAATAACGGGGCGTTGTCACCAAATTTAGCGAATCGAGGATCAGGAAATAAAGTATGAGCACCTACACCGAAGACACCCTCGTCCAGCAGACCACCGCCGATTACCTGGAGCAGCAGC
>ERZ795049.848-NODE-848-length-43735-cov-23.750481_pt1 | contig 43735 bp, 37 predicted proteins | sample MGYA00375133_ERZ795049 | MGnify/ENA primary metagenome ERZ795049 (study PRJEB30178, sample SAMN05720147) | activated sludge metagenome | isolation source: anaerobic digester from wastewater treatment plant | place: Japan | collected 2015-04-20 ... | reverse complement strand
GTAAGTAGCTGATTCTATAGAGCTTTATTTATGGGATCATGAAGTTGGGTTAATCCCACATTTGTCACTGCATAAATTTGTTGTAACATTTCTGAGAGCCAGCCCGTTAGGGCAAAACATCTTTTTTCACTTTAAAACTACAATCTTTTCTTTGGACAATTATTCCTGAAAACTCTCAAGTCTTTTCTGCCTTGACGGATGTTTGAGCTTCCTTAAGGCCTTTGCCTCAATCTGACGGATACGTTCGCGGGTAAGTCCAAAAACGTCACCCACCTCTTCGAGCGTATAATCTGTCTTCTCGCCTATACCAAGCCTCATCCGTATGACCTTTTCTTCTCGTGGGGTAAGAGTTGACAAAACCTTGTCAATTTCCTCTTTGAGAGATATATCCACAAACTCTGCAAACGGCGATGATGCCTTTGGATCCGCAATGAAATCAGCAAGTTTGGAATCGTCATCCCCAACAGGCGTCTCAATTGACACTGTTCCGCTTGTAACCTTCATGATCTTCCTGACCTTCTCAAGAGGAATACCCGATTTCAACGAAATCTCTTCGAGATTAGGCTCCCTACCTAATTCCTGGATAAGGGATATGCTAACCTTACTGATTTTATTTGTAGTTTCAAGAATATGCACGGGAACACGTATAGTGCGTGCATAATCTGCTATTGCCCTCGTTATCGCCTGCCTTATCCACCATGTTGAATATGTCGAGAATTTATAGCCTTTTTGGTAATCGTATTTCTCTGCGGCCTTCATCAGACCCATATTGCCTTCCTGAATCAGGTCAAGAAAAGAAAGTCCCCTGTTCATGTATTTTTTTGCAATATTTATAACAAGTCTGAGGTTCGCCTGAACAAGCCTGTTTTTGACAGTCTTCAGCTTTTTGTCTATTTCGCTCAGTTCAAAAAGTTTCTGTCTTACAGAATTTGCCTCTTCGTAATCCATAAATTTAATCTGACGTGCAACCTTATTAATAATGTCTACAATGATTTTTTTGTTCAATTTAAGATTGGAGAGTATATCTTCTGTTTTCGAATTAACCTGTTTTAAATCCTTTTCAAAATCCTTTTTTTCTGATGCACTTGCCTTTTTTAAACTGTCTTTGATTTCTTCTCTTTTTACCTGAAGACTTTTGATGTTTTTTATGGAAGATATTGTTTTCTTTTTAAATTTTTCCTCGTCCTTCTGAGTATAATTCATTTCATCAATGTTGTTTATTACATCGATGATATTTATTGCCTCTTCCTTCAGTTGCTGACCAATCACCAGCAGTTCGTTAACCGCACGTGGCAATTCAAATAAGATATTCTTTGCCGTCCTCTCGCTCTCTTCGATCTTTTTTGCAATCATGTGCTCTTCTTCTGACGTAAGTAGAGATACCTGGCCTATGTCTTTTAGATATGACCAGATTATGTTGTCGGTTTTTTCTGAAGGAAGTCTGTCAGTTTCTGCAAAATCCGTTACATCTTCCTCCCGCGATTCAATCTTTTCCTGTATGGTTTCGACAATGTCTATGTCTGCTTCCGAGAGATAATCAAATACATCTTCAATATCTTCAGGTGAAAAGATATTTCGCGGAAGAAGGTCATTGATTTCATCCGATGTAAGAAAACCTTTTTCAATACCGATATCAATCAGATGTTTTACTTCATTAGAATTTTTTATCGTCATACTCAACCCCAAAAAGTAAATATGCCCTTTTTAAATAAAAAGGGCATATCCATTAATTATTTTCAATCGCTGCCAATATTTATTATTTATACCATCAATTTTATCAATCGTCAAGATATTGATAACCTTTTAACAAACACGGAATAAACCTGAATACAGTTGTCTTTTTAATCTGATAATGATAGAAAAACACATCAATGAAAGATGTAATCGGTTATATTGCGGCATTTTTCACAACCTTTGCGCTTTTACCCCAGATCGCACGCATATGGAAGCTAAAAGAGGCAAGGGACATATCTATGTTTATGCCACTCATGATATCTATCGGTTCAACTTTATGGCTCATTTATGGCATCATGATAGGCGAAGCGCCAGTTGTAATAGCAAATGCCATATCCTTATTTGTTTCACTGCTTACAATAGCAGTCGCAGCAAAATACAGATAGTCTTGCCTCAAAAACACCTTAACGCATTCATCAAAGGTCATTTTTTGTCTAATATCCGGTTCCATCTGTCAAGTTGTTCCTTATAATTTTCTGAAAGTTTCGAATAATCACCTTCGATGGTAATTGAAATTATCTTATCGCCCCTTTTGATACTATCAACAACCTTCTGATCTTTTGAACCAACAACCTCTCCAAAGACAGTGTGTTTATTGTCAAGCCAAGATGTCGGTACATGAGTAATGAAGAATTGGCTTCCGTTTGTATTCGGCCCTGCATTTGCCATCGAAAGGATTCCGGGCTTATTATGCCTCATTTCCGTTGAGAATTCATCCTTAAACTGATACCCAGGACCACCTGTACCGGTTCCAAATGGGCAACCTCCCTGTATCATAAAATTTGGAATTACCCTGTGAAATGTCAGGTTATTATAAAAACTTCTCGTCGACAAATTTACAAAATTCAACACAGTTAGGGGCGCTTTATCAGGAAAAAGTCTAAGATTTATATCGCCCTTATCAGTTTTTATGGTAGCAGTCAACGAAGGATAAGATTCTCCGAATACCATAGTCAAATTAAACATAAAAAACGATAGCATCAAAAAAAAGAACACTGTTTTTATCATTTTCCAACTTCCTCCTCTTTTAAAGTCCAAAATATCATTTTAATCTGATCACCTTTTCAGATATCCACACATCCCTATCGCCATTGAGATAGAACTTATACCACTTTCCACCATCAACACCAATTGTCTCATCTACAATTTTGACCATCTCGCCCTCAAAAACCATAGCAACCCTTGAGGATGATATATCAGGTTTTTCTCTTATATTTGCTGCATCTGCACTCACAACAGCAAATTTTTGCGGTTTTTCTTTAACCATCTGAGTTTGTTCTAAAGTCAACTTATTTTCAGCCGCATCGGTTTTCTGCTTTCCATCTTCGTTTACAACAACTTCCTTTTGTACAATTATCGTGTTATTATTTGGACCTTTTTGTGTATAAAGATATCCTGCGAGTGAACCTGCGATAACAGAAAAAATTATCGCCAACACAACAAAAAAGGGCCTGATTTGAGTTGTTACAGGCACATCTTTCGTATCTTTCTTGACTTTTTGTGCAACGTACCCAACAGATTGCCTTGTCCTATCATTACTTTCTTCTTCATTAGAAATTGTACTGAGCGGGTTTTCTATGTTTTTCTTTTTGTCTTCAATAACATAGGGAAGACTCTCGCCCTTTCCCGCCATCGCATTAATGGCCTTAGTCATTTCTTTAAAACTGATTTTAACTGAACGATCTGAAAAACCCATTAACAGAGAGAGGTCTGCAAGTGCAATAATCGTTCTTGGTGAGCCTTTTGAATATCTCTGAATAATTTCAAATGCATCGTTAGTAAAAACCTCTCTTCCATCTTCAATGCCAGCCTTAAAAAGTCTAAATTTTATCATCTCTTTTGTCTCTTCAAACCTAAGCGGTTCGAAATAGTAACGAACGGGAAGTCTTTGCCAGAGTTCCGGCATATTTTTGATTTCATCCCATAGAGGTTTCTGTCCTGACAAGATAAAGGTATGCAGATACTCTTCCTTGTATGTAAGATTTATAAGCATCCTCATTTCCTGTAACACATCTCTTGCGCCGCATAACATCTGACCTTCGTCAACAATTATGATATTTTTTCCACCTCTTTTCTTTATTTCTGTAAGAGAAGACTTCAGCATTGACAGATTTTCCATTTTGTCCAGCGATGGTTCGGAACCGCAAATACTCTTCGTTATTTGCGCAATCATCTGATCAGGACTAATCGTGGGGTGGTCTACCAATGCAAAACGAAACAGTTCCTCGCCGTATCTTTCTTTCATTTCGTCGATAAGTTTTAACAAAATGGTTGTTTTACCGAGTCCCGCATCCTCCGATATAATCAGGACGCCGCCCTTGTTTGTATTAATTGCATATTTAAGTCTTTCAAGACATTCAAAATACTGGCCTGCCATATACATCATCTGACTGTCAGGAGCCAGCAAAAATGGGTGTTGTTTCAATCCCCAATAATCGATATATCTTTCGTTCACGGGTTGCACTGTTTGCATAGCGAATACCCAATCTTTATAGCGTCCATGCGATTCCTAAAAATAATCCTATTTTTTTCAGAAATCTTTTTTGAGACAGAACATGATGGCCGGTGAAGTGTATACGTTCTTTTATTGCCAATATAAAAAGACTCTGTATCCTTTTTTTTCTCCTGCCATAAACCTTTTTCCTCAGTCATCGCCTTCTTCTGATTTGCAATTAAAATGTCCTTATACTTTTCATTCGGCGGTTTTATATAGGTCTTGGCGTAACCGTGCTTTACGAGTTCTGCATTTACAAAGAGATCTTTAACAAATACATATGCAAGCAGGCGCCCATAATTGTCTTTTTTTTCAACATCAAACTCAAGTCTTACCTTCTTCATGAAAACAAGTTTTTTATTATACCTGGCTGCCTCACGTGCATAAAATTCAGAACCACCTCCTTTTATAATAATTTCCGGCGCATCTATGCCCAGATATCTGACAGTTTCACCGCTTTCAAGCTGTATGGTATCACCGTCTATCACTTTCTTTACAACATAATCCTTTGCCATGACTGGGCTTATAGACATCAGTAAGAGCAAAAAACATATGGCATTGAAAAGTCGCATCATATTTAAAAGATATTACAATATTTTTGATACATGTTAAACAGCAAAAAAACTGCTGTTTATAAAATAAAAAGACCGCTCCTGTTTTAGCGGAAGCGGCCTTTAACGGTTTAGCTATTTGTTTTGCAGTTAGCAGGTAACTTTAAAGATCATGGATGCGCCAGTGTCACCAGCCGCACAACCTGCCCAGAGACAATATCCACCGCCGATGAGAACCATTTCTTCGAGCATCTCGGCAATGATCCTACCTGCTGTCGGTGCCTGGGGATGCCCATAGACCAATGATGAACCGTAGTTGTTCATTTTCATAACGTCAATGTTAAACTTCTTTGCAAAATTGAGGTCGTTGGTGGTAAATGGGTTATGGCTTTTTATAGCCTTCATGTCCGTAATTTTCAGATCGGCGTTTGCGAGCGCCATCTGTGCCGCCGGTACTGGTGCGGAGGCCATAAAACCTGGGTTTACACGAGAATAACCATAGGAAATAATCTGAATCTCTACATCCTTGTTAGCACTCAATTCTTTGGCTCTTTCACGATTGGTAACAATAAAGCCGACGTTTCCGTCTGCAGGGAATGTCTGTGCGCCAAAACTGTGGATTCCACCTTTTTCCGCCGGAGGAAGTTTTGCAAGACCTTCTGCTGTTGTAGGGGTAACACCCTCATCCAGTTCAACTAATATGGTTTTCTTTCTGGAGACTTTCACTTCTGCAGGGAACATATATTTTTTCTGAAATTCACGATCATTCGCAGTAGACATCAAGTACTGCTCATAACGGCGAAGCACGACTGCATCTGACTGTTCTTTGGTAAACCCTTCGATTTTTGCAACGTTTTCTGCGGTACCGACCATCTTTGTGGGTGGGGTAACGTTCGGATCAGCGTTGAAGTTGTCCATCATCCAGTTCTCGTGAATCACCTCACCACCTGGTCCCATCGGGTTAGGCCAAATCGTATGCGGGCCATTGGAGCAGCGATCAGACATAAGACCGAATCCTACATCATAAACATCCAATTCGATATCTTTAGCCAGCAGGCTCAATATGGTAGTAGAGGTTGTACATGCCTGGTTAACCATAAGACCAGGTACGTTCTTTTTGTTGTCCGTCAGCATACCCGCTGCCCAGTTATGGCTGTAAAACAGGTATTTATGGGCAATAGATACCCCATAATAGAGATAATCGATGACGGTCGGATCGATCTTTTTCTTTTCCAAAAACCATCTCCTTGCGGTCTTTGCTCCGAGTTCGATCGGATTCTCGTTCTGCATGCTTCCCTGCCAACGGGTAAAAGGGGTTGAATAATAGCCGTTGTAAGGGATATAGACTTTTGTGTAAGTTTTCATTCAGTTTCCTCCTTAATAAATAATTTTGTTTAAGCTATAGTTTTCTAATTGTTCTATTTACCTTTATAGTTAGGTTTCCTCTTTTCAACAAAGGCGTTAATACCCTCTCTTCCATCTTCAGAGGTAAAGGCAATAGAAAAACAATCCATCTCAAGCGTAAGACCGGATGCAATATCCATGTCAGCGCCACAATGAATACATCTTTTAATAAGACCAAGCGCCCTTTTGGGTTTAGATGCCAACTTCTTGGCCCATTTTTTTGCTTCATCCATCAACTGGTCTTTTGGAACTACCTTATTCACAAGTCCTACCCTGTATGCCTCCTGAGCATCAACATTATCACCCATCATGAGCATCTCTTTTGCCTTGGACATACCAACTAAGCGCGGAAGTCTCTGTGTTGCACCAGAACCAGGCATAATTCCAAGATTGATCTCAGGCAAACCGAGTATAGAGTCATCTGCCGCTATCCTAAAATCACAGCATAGGGCAACCTCACAGCCGCCTCCGAGTGTAAGTCCAAAAACTGCCGCTATGGTAGGCTTCTCTATACCTGTGAGTTTATCGAATGTTCTCCGAGGTGCAGTCCACAAAAAATCAAGCGTCTCTACAGCGGATTTCCCCATAACATCTTTAACATCAAGTCCGGCGCCAAAGGCCTTATCACCATGACCTGTAATGATGATTGCGCCAATCGAATCATCCTTATCAAGTTCATCTATTGCGTCATAAAGCTCGTGATAAGATTTTACACTCAAAGGGTTAACAGGAGGTCTGTTGAGCTTTATTATACCTATAGGCGCTTCTCTTTCGACTATGATCGTTTCATAGGCCATATAGACCCCTCCTTATTCGCTTATTTTGAATAGTCGTACCAACCCCTGCCGGATTTTCTGCCCAATGAGCCAGCTTTCACAAGGTTCTTGAGTGTAAGCGGCGGATCCCATTTCAATTCTTTTGGCAGGTTGTCATAAAAATACTGCTGAACGTGGAGGTTGATATCCAGTCCCGTAAGATCCATCAACTCAAAAGGGCCCATAGGATAATTAAGACCAAGCTTTGCTGCCTTGTCGATGTCTTCTTTCGATGCAATACCCTGCTCATAGAGCTTAATGGCTTCGATGAAATGCGGAACCATCAATCTGTTTACAAGAAAACCTGGGATGTCGACTTTTACTTCTACTGGTTCTTTTCCGAATTTTCTTGTAAGGTCGATCGTAGCAGCCACTGTCTCATCGCTTGTCCTCATACCCCTGATAACTTCAACAAGCTTCATAAGCGGTACTGGGTTGAAAAAGTGCATACCAACAATTTTGTCGGGTCTTTTTGTTGCTGTTGCTATTTCCGTCAAAGACATGGATGACGTGTTAGAGGAGAGTATCACTTCAGGTTTTGTGATTTCGTCGAGTTCTGCAAATACCTTTTTCTTTACATCCATTATCTCAACAACAACTTCAACAACAAAATCAGCGTCTTTCATAGCGCCCATATCGGTAGTACCTTTAATTCTACCCATGATCGCAGCCTTCTGGTCTGCTGCCATTTTCCCTTTTTCCACTGTTTTTGCAAGAAATTTGTCGATATTCTTTAAACCACCTTCAACAAACCTATCATCAATATCCCTCATGATAACATTATAGCCTGCCATTGCGGCTACCTGGGCAATGCCGTTACCCATTACGCCGGCACCTAAAACTCCTACTGTTTTGATATCCATAAAGACCTCCCTTGAAATATTTTGATAATTAAAAATTTCACATGTGGACTTATTTAACTATTATTATGCACAATATGTCAACAATTTTAATGAGGATTTGTAAAAACGAATACTGTATTCCAATTGTTCATTAAATACGTGCAAGCCTTTCGGCGAGGTGACTAACTCTCATTTTCAGATTTAAAAGGTATGCCTGCTCAGGCTGTTTAATCAGAGGGTTTGTATCGTATTCTTCTGATTTTATTTTTGAAACGACACGCTCTACCTCACCATTCTCTTCTCTTAAAAGATCTTCTACATGTTCTTTGAATTCCATTGCCGCCCTGATTGAATTGTCAAAATGTCTTTTTACATCTTCGTCGGTAAAGACAAAATGATGTCCTTGACATAAGACATCAACATCGAGAGATGCGAGGCGTTTCAAAGACTTCATGTACTCATCATAGTCCACGAGAAATTCTGTGATAATGCGACCCGTATTGCCCATACAACCTGTCGATTCAGTTGCTATTAAAATCTTCTTTTGGGGTATATAATAACTCATCATGTCCCTTGTATGACCAGGCGTTGCAATTATATCTATATCTATGCCGCCTTCAAAATGCATGGTCTGACCATCATAAATAATTGTATCTGGCTCGAATATCTCAAATGCATCTCTTATCAATAACCCCTTATCTACAATCCCCATTTTATCAATCAGGTTAAGCACGTTTCCGCTTAGTTCTGCCATCAGTTTCTGTGCATTTGGACGCTTGATAATCTCTGACGCCCTTTCGGACAGGGCAATTTTCATTCCATTAAAAACCTTCTTTAAATATGAGGCTGCGCCACAATGGTCATAATGCACATGTGTAATAAAAAGCGTTTCCGGGTTTTTACCTGAAAGAAACGTTTTTATGTCTCTTTCATAGATTCTACCCATACAGTAAAAACCTGACTCAAAAATCACAGGTTGTTCACCTGCAAAAACATAAACCGGTGACCAAGGGAATCCGGCAACAAAAAGATCTTTTTTGACTAATCCAGTCTTGTCGAAAATCAACGTCGCCTCCTGATTAAAAGCCTACCTGCTGGATGTTTAGGGATTTAGATATTTAAATGTCATTCTAACCTATAAACATACAGGCTATTTTTTACCCTATACAAGAAGGTTATCAATCCTTATATTGTGCTGTCAATATGTTAAGGATGTGTAATATGTTGAATTTTTATAAAATAAACTTGACATGCAAAATGTGCTTTGCTAAGATAGTTTGTTAATAGTTTCACAATTCGAGAGGAAAGGAGAGTACAATTATGGATTTTAGGATTTCTGACGAATTAGAATCAATGCGGAAAATGGCCTATGATTTTGCAGTAAAGAATATCAAACCAACGATGGAAGAAGACGAAAAGGAACACAAATATCGCCCTGAGCTTTTGAAAAAGATGGGCGACCAGGGCATGTTTGCCTGTTTGGCTCCTGAAAAGTTCGGCGGTCTTGCGCTTGAAGAAGGGAACATGGCTGCTACCCTTATGGCTATTGAGGTTGCAAGGACCAGCCCATCCTGGGGTCTTCCGTTCAATCTCCAGATGAATGGACCTCAGAATGTCTTATTGAAATTTGGAAGCGAAGAATTAAAAGAAAAATTTCTTCCTGGACTTATTGCAGGAACAAGCGGTGGTTGCTTCGCTATCACTGAACCAAATTCCGGCTCTGACGTTGCCAGCATGAAAACAACAGCTACTGAAGTTGATGATGGCTACATCTTAAACGGAACCAAAACATGGATATCTGGTGTACCTTACTGTGGTTGTGGCGTTGTATATGCCATGACAGACAAAGCAGCCAAGCACAAAGGCATGTCAGCCTTCTTTATCGATTTCAACACCCCTGGCATCGTTCAGAGAGCCATTACCACAAAACTCGGCCTGTTTTGCGCTCCAACAGGCGAAATCTTTTTCGAAGAAGCCAAAATCCCGAAAAGTTCACTACTTGGAAAACCAGGTCAGGGCTTTGCAATCTGTATGACCATGTTGAACTTCACAAGGCTGAGTTCAGCAGCAAGGGCTATCGGAGTTGCTCAGAGCTGTATTGAAGAAGCATGCAAATACTCAAATGAAAGAGAACAGTTCGGACAGCCGATTGGTCAGTTCCAGATGATTCAGGAACAGATAGGAAGAATGTCCGTGGAACACGAAGCCGCAAAACTCCTTGTACTAAAGGCAGCCTGGCAGAAGGACCAAGGCATGAACAACACCCTTGAAACCTCTATGGCAAAATATTATGCAGCAGAATCTGCAAATTTCTGTGCTTCAGAGGCGGTAAAAATATTTGGTTCATACGGGTTCTCCTCTGAATACCCAGTCGAAAGGTTCTTAAGAGATGCAAAATCCTATCAGATTGTTGAAGGCACTTCAAATGTACAGAAGATGATTATCGCCCAGTTTGCACTGGGATATAGAAAGGCATAAAAATAGTATAAATTTAAAGGAGGTATACCTATGGCCACAGAAGTAACAGTCCCTATGGTAGGGAAAATTATAAACGTTCTTGTAAAAGTCGGGGACAAAGTTGAAGAAGATGACCAGATTGCAACCCTCGAAGCAATGAAAATGGAAATGCCGATTGTTTCTCCATCCTCAGGCGTAGTAAAGGAAATCAAGGTTGCCGCAGGCCAGGAAGTCGATGCTGACACTGTTCTTGCTATAATCGAATAAAGGGGTGAAACAAAATGATAGTTGCCGGAATTGATATAGGTTCTATTACAACTGAGGCTCTCCTTCTAGATAAAGATAAGGGGATAATCGGGTATACAATAATGCAAACCGGTGCCGATTCAAAAAAAACAGCCGAGATGGCCCTTGAAAAGGTACTTGCCTATCCCGGTAAAACAACTTCTGATGTTTCATTCACCATCGCCACCGGTTGTGGAAGAAAAAGGGCCCTTTTTGCACAGCAGGCAGTCACAGAAATCACCTGCATCGCAAAAGGTGTCAACTATCTGTTCCCCGGAGCAAGAACAATCATTGACATCGGTGGACAGGACACAAAGGCAATAAGGGTAGATGAAAAGGGTCGTGTTGTTGAGTTTGAGATGAACGATAAATGCGCCGCCGGAACCGGAAGATTCATCGAGGTTATGGCAAAGGCATTGAATGTTGAGCTTGACAAGATTGGTGAGATATCTCTAAAATACAAAAAAGATGTCACAATCAGTAGTATTTGTACAGTCTTTGCCGAATCAGAGGTTATTTCACTGGTAAGCGAAGGCGAAGAGTTAGAAGATATACTCTATGGCATACACAAAGCCATTTCAGACAGGACAATGGGACTTATAAGCAGATTAGGCGGTTCGCAGGATGAAGTTATTATGACAGGTGGTGTTGCAAAAAACATCGGGGTTGTAAAGGCACTTGAAAAGGCACTTGGAACCCAAATCAAAACCCACGTTGAACCACAGATCGTGGGCGCACTTGGTGCTGCCATTCTGGCTATGGAAAAAACTGCTTAATATGATTGATTAAATTTGAAGAGCCGATGGGCAATTACCCAACGGCTCTTTTTTTGTTCAATTTTCTGACTATCAAATCTATGCTATGCTACCGCCTTAGCTTGTCCTGTGCCCCCTTTTCTCAGCATTTGCATAATAATTACAAACAATAGACAGGCAAAACCAAGGACATCTCCTATGCGAGAAGGATACACGAACGCCAAAGCCCCAATTATTGTGATAACCCTTTCCAGGATATTAGACCTCTTTATCAACCAACCCGAACACCCTGATGCGAGCATTCCAATACCAACAAATGCTGCAAATATTGTCCAAACACCCGATGCCACGCCTATACCTTCCCAATGCAGCAATAATGCCCTCCCCGAAGGAAGAACTGTAAAAATAAAAGGCATTAGGAATGCTGTAATGGTATATTTCCACGCCATCATTGTAGTTTTATAAGGGTTACCACCGGTTATTGCTGCTGCAGCGAAGGGCGACAGCGCAGTAGGTGGCGATACCTCTGAAAGCAAAGCATAATAGAAAATGAACATATGAGCAGCATACTCAGGTACACCAAGTTGTGTAAGGGCAGGCGCTGCAATAACGGCTGCAATGATGTATGTAGCGGTAATAGGAACAGCCAGACCTATCACCCATAAAAGAACGCCGGTGAAAACTGTAGTCATAATTAAATTCCCCCCGGCATAACTGATAATAATTGATGACAGTTTAAGGCCAAGTCCTGTCAGGCTGACCGTTCCAACAATTATACCTGCCGACGCACAGATTGCAGCAACGTTTAATACGGTTAATGAACCCTGCTTCAATGCCTCAATAGTCTTGGAAACTGTGAATCTCGTGTCCTTTCTTATGAATGACACAAAAAAACATGTCAATATTGCAGCAAAAACAGATACCTGAGGGGTAAACCCCTTTACCAGAAAGGCAACAATCGCTATAAGCGGCAGGAAATGAAAGCCATACATCTTCGTTAGTTGCATCAATGTATATTTTTTCTCTATTTTAACCGCTTTTAATCCAAATTTCTTTGCATCAAATTCTACCATAACGAGTAGACCCCAGTAAAAAAGGGCGGCAGGAATGATGGCAAGTAGTATAACGTCAACATAGCTGATTCTGAGAAATTCTGCAATTAGAAATGCCGCTGCACCCATGACTGGTGGTGTTGTTATTGCCCCCATACCACCGGCAGCAAGAAAACCACCTGCGCTATCCTTGTCGTAACCTGATTTTTCAAGCATCGGATATGCAACCGAGCCTATCGCAACAGTATTTGCGACTCCAGAGCCAGATGCCATCGCAAGCAGATAAGAGGTTGCAATAACCGACCGGCCTGCTGCCGTTGGTTTGCTACCCATTGCAGTGAATGCAAAATCAACATAAAATTTACCCGCCCCTGATATCGTTAAAAACGAACCAAAGATACAAAACATAATAATTATTGTTGAAGATACATCAATCGGTACACCAAAAATCCCTTCCAAGGTCATATACATATGTCCCACAATACGTTCAAGGTCATAGCCACGATGAGTCCAAGGTGCAGGCAAAAGCGGTCCTATGTACGCGTAAACAAGAAATATGATACATGTCAGCGGCATTATCCAACCAGAACTTCTACGGGTTGCCTCCAGTATGAGAACAAGAAATGAGATTCCAAAAATCATATCCCACAACTCAGGAGTCACTGCCCTGTAAATAAAATCTTCAAAATCGATAAGCATGTATAAAATACAGACCAACCCCAAAATCGATAGCCCAACATCAATATAATTTATCTTTCCTTTATATTTTTTGGTTATCGGGTAGAACAAAAAAGAAATGGCAAGCAGTAAAGCAACATGCACACCCCTTACGATCTGAGTCGTTACAGGGAAAATTGATGTATATAATGCAAACAAAGACATCGCAACTGCAAGCACTGTAATAACAATATTCCAGAAACCGGTTACCTTCCTTGTAACTCCTTCCTCTTCTTCTATGATCTTTTCAAGCTTTTTCTTCTGTTCTTCGGTAAGGTTCTCTGAGATATTATCTAATGGTTCTAAATCTTTATCTGTCATTCTCGCCTCCATATTGAATTAATGAGATAAGATGCGAAAGATTGTTTGTTAAGACTTATCTGAATTTTTTGGTCTTTCGTTTTAATACTACCCAACAAAATATTTTTTCCACTTACTGAAAGCAAGTGATGCCCAACACTTACGGTTGGTATCGTAAACTCTTTTACAGAGGTTTTAACATTATTTATCCCTTTACCCTCTATGCCAAAATATTCAAGTGCTGCATCGCTCGTCTCCACATGAAATAGCTCAAGCATGCCGTTTTCAACTTTAAATCGCTCTATTACAGGAACTTTATACATAGAATGAGTATACGAAAGTGCTATTGTATCGCCGTTTTTAACCCTGAAACAATATCCAGCATCGCCGATAGCCAATACCTGTATTTTTAATACAAAAATTGATGTTATACCAATGATGCAGGGTATTAAAAGGCACAGGAGGGTTGTTGCCCTCCTGTGCAAAGATGGTTTTTTCAAACCAAAACACTTATCCCTTTTTCCTTAAAGAACTTTGCTGCGCCAGCATGATATGGGACAGCCTTATTACTCCCTCCATCCTTGAGATTAATATTAAGCGCTTCTTTGTGTATGGCTGCCAGTTCTTTGAGACGTTCAAATATTGTCTTAACAATATCATAGGCAAGCTTATCATCCATATCCTTGTGGCACATCAATAAATTGCCCACCGCAGCAACATTTGTATCATATTTAATCCCCGAATATACATTTTTTGGTATTACAGATTTATAATAAACAGGTCCATATTTTCCAGTCATCGCTGGAATCAAGTCATCGTGGGAAATAAGCATCATATTAACACCGGGCGATGCGGCAAGGTCAAGAACAGATGATGTCGGTACTCCGCCATCCCAGAAATATGCATCAATCTTGCCATCCTTGAGTGCGCCAGCAGACTCACCTGCACCAAGTCTGTCCTTTTTAATATCTTTTGTATGGTCAATACCACCAGCCTCAAGCACCCTTAGAGCCTTTACCTCTGTTCCGCTTCCAGGCGCGCCTGTCGAAACCCGTTTTCCTTTTAAATCTGGCACATTTTTAATGCCCTTTCCATCCAGCGTCACTACATGCATTAGATTTGGATAAAGCACGCTTAGTGTTTTTAATGGAAGGGGTTTTCCTTTGAAATTACCCAAACCTTTATATGCATCATAGCCTGTATCACCCATTATCAATCCTATATCTGATTTTTTTGCTGCAATGAGTTTGCAGTTATCTACTGATGCAGCAGTAACCTCTGCGGCTGCTTCAACTCCGGCATATTTTGTTAATATACTGGCTATCCCTCCACCAATGACAAAATAAACACCTCCCATCCCACCGGTTGCGATCGAAATCCTTTTCTTAGCCTGTGCAAAAACACCAACAGGGCCGCTTAATGCCATTGCTGCACCAGCAATGCCTGTCAGTTTAAGAAAATCGCGCCTATTCAGTTTTTTGTCATCCTCAATAAAAGCATTTAAACCCATTGAACTACCCCCTTGCATATATTTTTTAATGCTAATTACCTAAAACACGTGTTTTTACCAAGTATTTCAGATAATTTTATTGTTTACTAACAATAGTATGGCACTAGTCATATAATTGTCAATGTTTTTCTCGATTTCTATTGCTTTTGCGATATCTTGAAATGCAAGCTTAAATCACAAAAATACTTGACAAGCAATATTATAATAGAGATATATAAACAGTTTCCTTTAAAAAAAACAATCCACAAGAGGAGCGTTAATCATGAGTATGTATCCTGAAATAGATGACAAGCTTATGGATTTAGAAGAGGCTGTCAGTAGATTCATTAAAGACGGCTGTCAGCTTGCAATAGGCGGTTTTACTATCGTAAGAAACCCCATGGCAATTGCATATGAAATCATCCGTAAAGGGATCAGGGACATTCATCTCGTATGTCATTCGCATGGCCAAGCACTCGATGTATTATTAGGTGCCGGCTGTGTAAAACGTCTTGAAATTGCATATGGCGGAAACGGAAGATACGCCCCCACATGTATCAGATTCAAGAAGGCAATCCAACAGGGAGAACTTGAATTTGAGGATTATTCCAATTATCAGATGACTTTGCGTTTCCTCGCTGGAGCACTCGGTATGTCATTTATTTCTACAAAATCTGGACTTGGGTCAGATCTCCTTAATTTTGAGGGCTTTTCAAAAGAAACGAGAACACAGGAAAAGGTGGCAAATAAGAAATTTGCAATTATGCAAAATCCATTTAATGAAAAGGATGATGAGGTTGTGCTTCTGCCCGCGCTCACACCGGATGTTTCTATTATACACGCACAATATGTAGGCGAAGATGGTACTGTCCGCATCAAAGGTCTTACATTCGCAGATATCGAACAGGCAAAATCTGCGGATGTTGTCATAGTCACCTGCGAAGAGATCGTCCCACGTTCATTTATAAGACTTGACCCTGACCAAAATACACTGCCGCCGTTCTTTGTAGATGCTATAGTAAAAATACCTTATGGCGCCCATCCGACAGGATGTTTTTTGTATTATGATTATGACCCTAAACACTTAAACCTGTACAAAAAGATTGCCGGAGACGATGAACTATTCAAACAATACCTCGATGAATGGGTGTATGGTATACCAAATCACGATGCATATCTCGATAAGGTCGGCAGAGAAACGTTGTTTAAGATTAAGGCAAATCCAATTGTAGGTTATGCGCAGGGACTTGATAGAAAATGATAAAAAAACAGTTTTAAGTTTTAAATTTGATGTTCTTGTATGCTTATTCGGGAGACAAAGACATATTGCTTGACTTTGCTCTCAAGAAGGTCTGTGGGTAATAGCTCTTGGCAAGAAAACCTGTAGTTTTGCAAGGTTTGTATGTCATTTAACAACGACTATGTGCTTAAGTAAAGAGGAGGTAAAGATAAATGGCAACCAAATATACAGACAATGAAATGATGTCAATCTGTGCAGGCAGATTCATTAAAGACGGAGATATTGTTTTTGCCGGTACAGGTGTATCGATGCTTGCTGCTACAGCAGCCAAGCGGATATATGCACCAAAGGCAGTGGTGTTTTTTGAGACAGGTGGCATCGACCCTGCCCTTGATGAAATACCTATGGCGGTTTCCGACTTAAGGGTAATGTACGGTACCTGCTTGAACTCAGGTCTCATCGAGGCATTCTCCATTGTCGGGCATAGAAAGCTCCATACGATTGCATTCCTTGGAGCCGCACAGATCGATAAGTACGGCAACCTTAATACAACAGTCATAGGCGATTATCATAAGCCAAGGACAAGATTCTCAGGCAGTGGTGGGGCATGTGATGTAGCGTCTTTTGCATCCGGTGTTATTACATTCATGCAGCATGAAAAAAGAAGATTCGTTGAAAAACTTGATTATCTTACAAGCGTTGGTTGGTATAAAGGTGGAAATTCAAGGAAAGACGTAGGGCTTCAAAGGGGAGGTGCGATTGCTGTTGTTACAAATCTATGTGTTATGAAATTCGATGAAAAAACAAAAGAGATGTACCTGTCTGAATACTACCCCGGAATAAGTGTGGAAAAGATTATTGAAAACACAGGTTTTGAAATCGATGTTTCGAGGGCTGTTGAATCCATACCACCATCAGAAGAGGAATTGAGGGTTTTAAGGGAAGAGGTCGATCCACAAAGACTGATTTTATAACAACAAAACCTTTGAAAAAAATCTTCTACATCAAGGGAAAAGATATCGATTCAGGTATACAAGCCTATTTTTTTTGTTTTATTCCAATTGCATTCAATCTGTTGGTGGCGTGTCTTCCGATATCGTTATTAGGCGCAACCTTTAATTGCATAACGTATTCGTTATAAGCAGAATTTTGGTCGTTTGTCTTTTCATAACACATACCAAGAACACCATGAACCGTTGGGTGCTTTTGATGTGAACTAGAAAAGCGCTTGAGGTGATTTATTGCCTGTTTAAATTCATTTGTTTTGTAATAACTCATGCCGAGAAAATATCGTGAAGGCATATCCTCAGGAAAAAGGGCGATACTTCTATTTAAATAACGTTTTGCCTCAGCAAAATTACCTTTCATGTAATTGATTGACCCCATTCCTCTTAAAGCAGGTTGATAATTATTATCAAGTCGCAGTGCATAGTTAAAATATTTTTCTGCATTTGTAGGGTCATTCTTTTTAAGCATGATAAAACCGCTCAAACCGTAAAAAGGCGCCTGTGTCTGATCCATATTCATTGCCTTCGATATTTCTACAGCAGCTTCATCAATTTTTTTGTTATTAAGCGCCCTTACAGCTTTATCATAATGGGCTACGTATATGTTGTTCACCCTTCTTAAATTACCAATAGCCCCCTGAAATATATCTCTGTTCGACCCGTCTCCTCTTATTACAGATGGAGACGTACGATTTATAATACCCTGAATCTCATCAACCCTTATCGATGTCCTCGGATGGGTTGAAAGCAGTTCCTCGAAAAATCCAGCCTCTTTTGCACTTTTACCAAGGGATTTAAGATATTCGCTGGACACCTTCTCGAGATTTTTGTGTGCACTTATTGCATTTCTGGGATTATACCTAAGTCTCGACATATATTGAACACCAAGGGCATCTGCTTCAAGTTCGTCATTCCTGCTGTATTTAAGCAACAATAAACTACTACCCAATGCACCAAGCGTAAGCGCTGCATCAGAATAATCGCTTCCAGCAAGGGCAATACCTGCCCCTAAAAGCAAGGCCTGGTGGAGTATGCTAATAGACATCTGGCTCGCAGAATGACGTGCAGACACATGCCCCATCTCATGTCCCATTACAAATGCAAATTCTGCTTCATTATCGAGTCCTGCAAGTAATCCCCTTGTTATAACAACATAACCGGGTATCGCCCACGCATTAGGAACTGAACTATTTTGAATTGCAAAGTCCACCGGCAAGTTGGGTCTATGTGATACTTTATGTATGTTCAGCACAACGTTTTTAAGATACGTTTTAACTTTTTCGTCCTTGAATTCTCCACCACCACCTTCTGCGCCCCACATCGCATTTGGATATAATTCCTTGCCCATCTGAATTTCCTGTTCTTCAGAGACAAGCATGAACTGGCTTTGACCTGTTACAGGATTGGTAGCACAACCTGTAATAAAAAAGTGGATGAGAAAAACAAAAAACAGCAAAAATAAACTTCTATTTAAATACGGTCTGTTAAGTACCATTAGTTATTCCTTATGTTGTTCATAGCCTAACACCTGTAAGTCGAATAAAATTTTCCGACAGTAAGAGTTTCTTATCTGCTTTTGATAACGACAATGATAATATCTTTGACAATTCGCTTTTCATGGTACCAAAAGGCACATCGGAACCAAAAAGTACCCTATGAGGCCCTAAGGTCTTGACAAAATCAAGTATTGTATCCTGCGAAGCAAGCGCAGAGTCAAAAAAGATATTGTCCTTACCTTTAAATGCATTCAAAAAATCGTATGGATTTCCACCCAGCAGGCCGAGATGCGGTATAATAATCTTCATATCTTTCGCTATATCGACGAACATCTCCGTAAATCTCAATTCTTCTTCGAAAATTACAGGCTTACCTGTTATTCTTATCTTTTCTATTAGTCCCGGCAACAACCCATCATCAAGCACTTTATAATTAGATGCAGAATCCTGCCAACCCCTCATCCAATGCCACTTGCCACCGCAATAAGCCTCAGGGATAGGGTCAAACCCGTCTTCATCATAGTCTTCCCTGATATAATGGTAAGGGATAAACCCGTCTGTTTTCTTTGTTTCTTCAAGGATTTTTACATTGATGTCATTACTGTCAATAGCAGTTGAAGGGAAAGGTATTATGGCTACATAATCAATCCCTGCGTAATTCATCTGTCTGAGAAGTTCCTTCGTCGTAACATCGGTTCCAAGTGTTATAGAAGAGCCCCAATGAGAATGACTGTCAATTATTAACTCAAACTCCATATTGCAAAATTAATATCACAAATGCTATTATGATGTAAAGCAGTTCAAGGTTACATACCTTTTGCTGTAACCAAACTGAATATTACATGTGAACAATGAACATAAAGACACCGTTACTCACTGTCGATATCATCATCCACTATAAAGGAGGTATCGTACTTGTAGAGAGAAAGAATCCCCCGTATGGATGGGCTTTACCAGGGGGTTTTGTGGATATCGGCGAGTCATTGGAAAAAGCAGCCATACGTGAAGCAAAGGAAGAGACATCGCTCGACATCATGTCAATCGAACAATTCTACGCATACTCAAAACCCGACAGAGACCCTCGATTCCACACGGTATCAGTTGTTTTCGCCGGTAAAGGCAAAGGAGAGCTTAAGGGTCAAGACGATGCAAAACGAGCAGATGTTTTTACTGAAAACGCCCTGCCCAAACTAATCGCATTCGATCACAAAGATATTGTCAATGATTATTTCCGTTATATGAATACGGGCAAAAAACCCTCATTGCCGCCTGTTCATCTAAACATCTAACCACCCAAACCTCTGCTCTAACTCACTTTCTCCTTACTATGTAGTTCATTTAAAAGATGCAACAGCATTCTTAATACGTTCCACACCTTTTTCAATTATTTCCATTGATGTTGCAAATGAGAGCCTCAAATAACCTTCCTTGCCAAACTCAACACCCGGAACAACCGCTGTATGAAAATCTTCAAGAAGTATCTCTGTTAGTCTCGTGGATGTGCCTATTACACTCCCTTTATATGTTTTTCCAAGCACATTGTTGAAGTTTGGGAATGCATAGAAAGCCCCTTTAGGGCTGTAACAGGTTATCCCCGATATACTGATCAGTTCTCCGATAAGGTAGTCCCTCCTCTTTTTAAAGGCACCAAGCATGGTTGCTATACTGTCCTGGGGTCCGTTTAACGCCGCAATCGCTGCCATCTGCGATATAGACGTTGGGTTTGAGGTGCTCTGGCTCTGGAGATTGCCCATAGCCTTAATAATGATGGCATCGCCTGCAGTAAAGCCAATCCTCCATCCTGTCATCGCATATGTTTTTGCAACACCGTGACAGATGATGGTTCGTTCTTTAAATGCGGGGTCGAGGGACGCAATGCTTACATGTGTATAGTCGTCATAGGTAAGTTTTTCATAAATCTCGTCCGAGATTATATAAAAATTGTTTTCAACCGCCAACTTTCCGATCTGTTCGAGATTCTCCCTGTAATAAATAGAACCAACAGGATTGGATGGGTAGTTAAGAATAATACCCTTTGTGTTTTTGTTTATAAATCTCTTTAATATGTCAGATGTAATCTGATAGTCTTCGTCTTCGTGCGTTTCAACAATGACTGGTTTTGCACCGGTTAGCTCCACCATCGGTGGATACGAGACCCAATAAGGTGCTGGTATTATGACCTCATCTCCCTCCTGAAAAATAGCTTGAAAGAGATTATAAAGGCTATGTTTGCCGCCGCACGAAATGATTATCTCTTCGCGTTTGTAATTAAGATTGTTGTCCTTTTTAAATTTATCTATAACCGCATCTTTGAGGGGATCTATACCAGATACAGGCGTGTAACGAGTAAAATTATCGTTTATCGCCGTTATGGCTGCCTGTTTAATGTGATCCGGAGTGTTGAAATCCGGCTCGCCAGCCCCGAATCCGGCAATATCTATACCTTTTGCCTTGAGTTCCTTTTCTTTTGCATTGATGGCTAACGTCGGTGATGGTTTTAATAAGCTTGCCCTTTTTGATAGCATGATTACACTCCTTTCAAACATTACACGGTTTTATTATATTCATATCGAGCTTAAACGCTCCGCGCAATTAAAGACACTGCGAGAGAATATTGTTTACAATAGCCCACACCCTACTGTCAATCAAAATATTTGCATGGTTAACAGGTAATTTGAAGTAATTTTCATTCGGCGTTAAAGGTGACCTTGCAGACCCGATTGAGACAAAACCATCGCCAAACCCTTCTCTCCATTCTTCTATAAGACGTTTGTCCAAAAGTCTGTTTATGGATCTCATAACATTAAAAAAACCAAAATTAAAATATTCGGTAGTATCTCCGCATATATCAAAATGCGGTATATGTTTTTCCAATGCAAGATTTTCGTCTGAGTTCATTTCTTTTATTATATAGGACTTAGTGTTAAGCTCATCTATAGATAACATAAAATCATCAATAGAATTAAAGCACAGCTTGATAAATTTTCTGTATTTCATCACCTTATCTGCAAAACCGCTGCCCTTGTGTGGGGTTGAAAGGCATATAACAGCCTTTGGACAAAGATTATATCTCTGTATAGCCCTGCGCGCCACAAGTCCTCCCCTTGAATGCGCTACATAAATAATGTTTTCACTTTGAATCGATTCCGTAAGTTTTTTCAACTCACCAGATGCCTCGTCGATTGTACTTGTAATATTCTGTGTCCAACATGCTATGTTGAGCATATTTTTATTGCATCTCTCAGCAAATGGGATAACTTCTTTTTCATCTTTGAGCAGCGTCTTGAAGGATATAAAACGTGTCTTTTCGTCGAGCGGCGAAAACCATACCTTTTCGGTAACCCCAAAACCGTGTATCAGGATAACCCAAGGATTATTATCCGAAATCTTTATTATCAACCCAACCCTCTGCCATGAAAATAATTAAAAACCCTTAGTAAAACGCTTAGTGTCAAAATGGAAATTCAACAGTCGTTCAACAATGTTTTGCAACAACTTGTATCGTGTTTCTCGTTTGTTCAGTAACCTTATATCTTTCGTCAATCCTGTGTCCTACCACCCATATAATATCCTCACCAGAAACAAGCAAAGGGATAACCCTTCTATGCTCCTTCGGTACCTTCACTGATATGAAAAAATCTTTAAGCTTCACGCTATTATTCATTCCAAGCGGAGTAAATCTATCACCCTCACGAAATGTTCTAACATGCATTTCCGTTATTTTATCTGCATCCAACAATGCAGTACCGCCATCCTGCGTCATCTTTTTTATTTCAGCAGACCTCGGCACAGCTTTGCTGGTATGCTTTGCAATGCCAAGCACAAGCCTGAAAGGTTCCAAAATGTTTTCCCCCAAAGTAACAGGAAACACCCCATTTATAACCGGCATCTCTTTCCCGGTTGTAAATATCAGTCTTTTATAAACACGTAGCACCTTTATGTTATAAGGCAACATAACAGACAGATTAGGTCTTCTTCCATTCAAAATCTTATCTATCAGGCGGTAATGTTCTCTTAACGCTATAAAACCAGGCTTAATTCTGTTCAATGTATGCGCAATAACCCTGAATCTCGTTTCAGCATCCAGTTTACTCAAACCATCAATCTCAAAATATATCTGATCTTCCCCCTGAATTAATAATTTATCCAGAAATCTTGAGGCTTTCTTTTCGAAAACACTATTAACCTCAGTAATATCGCGGAGCAACATATATATCTTTTCCTTGAAAACAGGGTTTAGTGTGTCCATGAGGGGCATTATCTCTTTTCTTAAATAATTCCTTTCATACGTTATCTTGTTATTCGATGAGTCCTCAACATACATTATGCCATTGGCCTTTACATAATCCTCAATTTCAGACCTGTACACATAAAGAAAAGGTCTTACAATCCTATCCCGCTTTATTGGTATAGAGACCAGTCCCCTTAAACCGCTCCCTTTCAACATTCTCAATAAGAATGTTTCTACCTGGTCATCGAGGTTATGTGCAATCGCAATCCTGTCATATCCATTTTCACGGGCAACATCCTCAAAAAAACCATAACGTATATCTCTGCCAGCATGTTGGAGTGATACACCTTTCACCTTTGCATACCCTTTCACATCGAATGTTTTAACGTGACATTTGATTGAAAACATCTCTGCGAGTCTTTCGACAAAGGCCTGATCCCTCAGGGATTCATCTTCCCTGAGAAGATGATTTACATGAGCAACACCTATTTTGTAATGTTTTTCTATGGCCAGTTCAGCGAGCACATACAATAATGCGGTTGAATCTATCCCGCCAGAAAGACCTACAAGGACGTTGTCGCCATCTTCGATGAGGTGTTCTTTTTCAATAGTTTTTTTGACTTTATGTGTGAGGTCCATGTGAATCAGTTCAAGGTTCTATATTCAAAGTTCAATGTTTTTCTTAAACGCTTAAACCCCTGGATCCTCGAATCCTGCAATTTCTATGAACATGATGAGCAGTTAGAGGATCCGCACGTTGCACAGGAAGAGCCTTTGCCGCTCGATGACGTAAACTTATGTCCAACAGAAAACCCAAAAGCAGACATCTTCCTTTGAGGATCCTTTGCACCGCATTTGGGGCACTCGGGAACATCGTTTTTAAACACCAATAATTCAAATTCATTACCACACTTCACGCACACATATTCATATATAGGCATAAATCCCTCTCTACAGTCTTTTGTTTTTCACTTCTTTTGTAACTTCATCCATTAATGCCCGTAGTTTAATCTTGTATCCTTCATATTCTACGTTCATATCCATATTGACTGCTTTGTCACCAAACGCCAGAGTTCTTGTAAACCTATTCCTGAAATAAAAATAAAAGGCTGAGGCATACATATAAAAAAATTCCGCCGATTTATCCTGTCTGTCAATTATTGATATCTTTTTAAACAACCTCCTTGCGATATCATAATATTCACTTTCAAGATAACTTTCCGCGGCCTTGTATAGTAAAAGAGGCTTGCCGTCATGATACAATTCATTGATAAGACTTCTAAAACCTTTCTTGCCATATATCGAAATAAGCATCTTTTCGTTTTTCAAAACAAAACGTGGGATCAGATAGTTGTCTTTATAGAGCATAATCAGACCGCTAAGCTGACCAACAAGTTCTTTCATCAACAACCTTATCTCTTTAAAACCTTCTGTAAGTCTTTTTTCCGTCTTCTTCATGAGATGTTCGATTTCGCGAACAATCTTAAACTCGGAATCAACCAATTTTTCTGTCACCTTATAACTGTTGGGTCTGTAGAATTCAAGCTGATAAAGGCTCTCTCTCAATTTCATAGCCTCATGAAATATATAACCAACCGTGATATCGTAGAGCTTTTCTTTGTAATGGGCTTCTACCGAGTTTCTGTAAAGTACGTGACACATCTCTTTCAATTTAAAAAGGCAACTATTGCCCTTATCATCAACAAAGTCATCGATCTTGGCAAAATTTAATGTTTTATTCCTAAACGAAGCTCTGCAATCCATACATTTTGTGTAAACACAAATGGATTCTTTAATAAGGTCTACTTGCTTCTTCTCAAGGTTTGTCATCTATTTTTTCACCGTTATTATCTTTTATCAGTTGCCTTAAAGCCTCACCGTCTATCGTTTCTTTTTCAAGAAGTGTTTGGGCGACCTTTTCTAGAAGATCTCTCTTCTCACTCAGGAGCTCTTTAACCCTTAGATACGTTTCATCTATTATCTTTTTCACCTCAGTATCAATTTCACGAGCCGTTTCTTCGCTGTAGTCTTTTGTGCCGAAAGAAGGGTTTACATCAAGAAAAAGGGGTTTTCTTTCTCCTTCGTAAGTCACATACCCTAGTTTTTCGCTCATGCCATATTGTTTCACCATTGATTTTGCGATATCCGTTGCCCTATAAAGGTCATTGTGCGCCCCGGTGGATATCTCACCAAACACTATCTCCTCTGCAACCCGCCCCCCGAGAAGAACTCCAAGCCTGTCATTGAGTTCCTTTTTTGTCATAAGGTATCTGTCTTCTGTAGGAAGCTGCATAGTATAACCAAGCGCAGATATACCCCTTGGAATAATGGATATTTTATGTACCTGATCGGCTGTTTCGAGCAGTTCTGCCATAAGCGCATGCCCTGTTTCATGATAAGCCACAATTTCTTTTTCCTTTATATTCATCACCCGTTTTTTCTTCTCAAGACCACCTATTACCCTATCTATAGCTTCTTCAAATTCCTCCATGGTAACCTTGTCTTTGCCTTTTCTTGCGGCAAGCAGCGCTGATTCGTTTACGATGTTTGCAAGGTCGGCGCCCACAAAACCTGGTGTTCTCGCGGCAATTACCGCCAAGTCGACATCGTCAGCCGTCTTTACCCCATTTACATGAACCTTCAATATCTCTTCCCTACCCTTTATATCAGGCCTGTCAACAAGCACGTGTCGGTCAAACCTTCCTGGCCTTAAAAGTGCCGGATCGAGTATTTCGGGTCTGTTCGTCGCACCCATAATAATCACTCCTGCCTTTGTATCAAAGCCATCCATTTCAGCAAGAAGTTGATTTAACGTCTGTTCTCTTTCATCATGCGAAGATAGCGGATTTATACCTCTTGCCTTGCCCAGCGCATCGAGTTCATCGATAAAAATAATACACGGCGCCTTTTCCTGTGCCTGTGCAAATAGATCCCTGACCCTTGAGGCGCCCACACCAACAAACATCTCAACAAAATCTGAACCGCTCATGCTAAAAAAAGGCACCTTGGCCTCGCCTGCCACTGCCTTGGCAAGAAGGGTCTTACCGCTTCCTGGGGGACCAACTAGCAAAATACCTTTTGGAATCTTTCCCCCTATTTTAAGAAACTTGTCAGGAGTCTTAAGATATTCGATGATCTCTTTGAGTTCTTCCTTTGCTTCATCAACACCAGCAACATCCTGGAACGTTATCTTTATCTCGTCTTCACCGTAAATCTTTCCCCTGCTTTTTCCAAAATTCAGTACACTTGACGGTGCCCCGCCCATCCTCCTCATAAGCAGATTCCATACTAAAATGATAATGGCAAACGGCAATACCCATGAAATGATTGCCTTTATAAATTTATTCTCATATTGCCCTGAAAATTTTATGTTGTTTTTCTGTAAATCCTTAACAAGTTCTGGGTCATCTACCCTGCTTGAGAGAAATTTCGTTTTTTTGCCGCTTTCAAGCGTCAGATTACCCTGAATCGAGTCAGCGTCTATTATAACATCGCTTATTTTACCTCTTGTGATAAGTTCTTTAAATTCACTGTAAGGTATATGTTTCACTTCGCTTGTAAAAAAATAGCTGTTGACTACCACTATAACAATAAAGGCAATAATAAAATAGAGAAACGTAAAGCCTTTAGTTTTTTTATCTTTTGACTTGGCCTTATCCTTTATCTCAAGAAATATACCTTTGCTTTTTCGCTTATCTCTATTGGATTTTTTATTTTGCATACTTAAGTTTAACAAAAAATATCCTTTTTTTAAACAAGTTTTACGGATAACACTTTTAAAAAGATATTAATACATTGCTGACATATTTGCATTCATATGTTATAAGTAAATAAAAATATCAGTTATAAAAAAACCATTGTGGAGGGAAAATGGAAGAAAAAGAACTCACAAAAGGATTCCATGAAACTTTTGAAGCATTAACGCCTATCCTCGAAAAGGTATACAAAGGATTCGTCGCCAACAATCAAACATTGATACAGGAAAGCCTAAATAACTTTCACAACACACTAAATGCAAAGTTGCCTTTTGTTGAAAAAATAATAACTGAAAAGGATAAGGATCAGGTGGAAAAGAAGTTTGTAAATATGGTCCTTGCGTTCCAGACGGTCGCTTTGGCGATAGACAATCTGGTAAATAAAATGCTTGTCAAGGCAGAAGCAAAAATACTTTTCAGCGAAAAGGCCACAAACGAGATCAAAACATTGCTTCATATTACTTACAGCCAGTTTCGTGATGCAAAAGACTATATTTCGACACAAAATCCAATACTGAAAAACAACATAAAAGATGCAAAAGAAAAGCTCGTGGAACTCATTGCTGATTATGATGTCGTTCACCAGAACAGACTTATATCAGGTGTATGTATGCCCAAGGCATCCTACCTGTATATTGACATAACAGATTCTCTAAAAAGAATTTCAAGAGGTCTTGTAGATTTAGTCGAAAAGGTATAGGCTTGGATATCCCCCTTGAGACCCTTAAAGAAAGAATTAGAGGTCAGAGGGTTATAAAAAACTTACTGGGCTGCCATTTCAAAGGCAATGTTTACCTTGTTGGCGGGGCAATAAGAGAATTATGCCTGAATAATACGCCAAAAGATTACGACCTTGCGCTGTCTGATCGAAAAGATTTAAACAAAATAGAACATCTCTTTGGTAAAGGCGTTTTCGTCCTCGGCAAAAAGCCAATTCAAATATATAGGTTGGCAAAAAAGGACATATCCATTGATATTACCCTCCTCGATGATACCATAGAAAAGGATCTCTCAAGAAGAGATTTTACGATAAACGCAATAGCGTTTGATATAAAAAACAATGTCTTAGTAGACCCGCTAAATGGTCTTGAGGATATTAAAAAAGGATTGATCATATATCCCTCCAAAATATCTTTAATAGACGACCCTTTGAGAATGTTGAAGGCTATCCGCCATTTCTCTAACCTCAAAGATTTCAAAATTCACCGTAAACTAATCGATTCAATAAAAGAATTGAAACATCTTATAATAAAAACCGCACCTGAAAGGATAAAATACGAACTAGATAGAATAATTGTATCTCCAAATCCTTACGACGGCATTAAAATGATGGAAAAGACATCGCTACTTTTCGAGATATTCCCTGAACTTGCCTGCATGAAGAACCTGGATATAGAAAAAAGGTTTGTCCTCGAAACATTTGGCCATACAATAGCAGGATTCATGTATCTGAACAAATACAATAATATCTATCAACTTGATGCAAAAAATCTAAGAGATGTTGGTTATGCATTACTGTTCCACGACCTCGGCAAACCCCATACGTTTTCATACGATGAAAATAAGAATGTTGTTCATTTTTTCTATCACGAACGTTATTCGCAAAAAATAGCCTCAAATATAATGGAAAGGTTAAGATTCAGTTCAATTGAAATTAAAAACATCATCAAGCTAATCCAGAATCATATGAGGATATTCCTTATCAGCAACAACGAATCAACAGAGAAGGCAATAAGGAGGATTGTCTATAAAATGGAGGGGCTTACTCCATCGCTTATTCTATTGAGTTTATGCGACATGTACGGCAGTTCCGGAGGCCAAGAAAACCCTTCCACAAGACTTGTTCATGAAAAATGCGATGAACTGCTTATTACATATGCAGAATGGAAAAAAGAACCTCTACCCAGACTCGTGAACGGTTATGAACTAATAGAAATAGGTTTTAAGGAAGGCCCCCAAATAGGCAAGGTTATGAACGAAATCAGGGAAAGACAGATTGCGGGAGACATAAATGAAAAAGAAGAGGCATTAGCCTACGCAAAACAGATGTTGAGGCAAAATTTAAATAACACCCAGAGCCACCTTTAGTAATCAGGCTCTCCTTCCTTCGTCAATATTTTATAAGTATCCAGATCAAGCGCATGATCAGTGCCTTTCTGGATTGTTGCTTCTTTGGAATATCCGAAATTTGACCAATAGCCTGTTCCTTCTTTCTCAACAAAATCGAGTTTAAGGATAGTTTTGACACTCTTATAACCATATTTAAAAGGAATCAGAAGACGTAACGGCCCGCCATGAATATCCGGCAATGGACCGTCGTTCATTTCATATGCAAAAATTACCCTTGGCTTTAGGAGGTCTTCGAGGGATATATACTCATAATAGTCATCCGCTGAGTAAAAATAGAGATATTTTGCCTGTTTTTTCGGCTTTACCAAATCAAACAATACCTTTGGTCTGAACCCTCCCCATTTTGCCTTGCTTGACCATGATTCCACACACTTCATCCTTGAAACCTGTGATTCTTTTGTAAGTTTCTTGATATCATTTAATGTAAAAGTTTGCGGATTATCGCACAATCCACCCACTTTTAATAACCATTTTGAAGTGTCTAAAGGCTTTATTGGTTTGATAAACCTTATATAAAAACCTTCCCTGTCTTCATTGTCCAGGATTCTTTCAATTTCCCCAGCACTCAGGAAAGAATTGGGTATTATAGAGCCCACGCCAAGCATGGTCATATATCTTATGAAAGTCCGTCTGTCCATAATAAACACCTCACATAACCATAGCTTATAAAAACACTAAACAGCTATATTGTCGAACAACTGCTCGAAACCATACCATTATACCATGCTATTGACAAATAGTATAAAATTGATAGACTATGAAATATGAATAGAAGGGATTTCATAAAATTCGGTCTCTCATCTTTGATCTTTGCGGGATTGCCAAAAAACAGTTTATCTCAGGCCTTGCCTGTTCTATCAATTGCTGAAGGAAAAGACCATGCTGCTATAACAATAAATGCGATCAACGCTGTCGGCGGTATTGAGAGGTTTGTGAAAAAAGGGGATGTTGTCGTTGTTAAACCGAATATTGGGTGGGACAGAAAACCTGAATACGCTGCAAATACAAACCCGATAGTGGTTAAAACAATAGTTGACGCCTGTATAAATGTAGGTGCAAAAAAGGTAAAAGTCTTCGACAATTCCTGCAACGACCCGAGAAGATGTTATCAGAGCAGCGGTATAAATAGTGCACTTAAAGGGATCAAAGGCGTAGAACTAAAATACATGGAGGATGAGCGATATAAAAACATCAGATTAAACGGCGTCGCCCTCAAAGAATGGGAGCTATACGATGAAGCACTGTCGGCAAATGTCCTCATCAATGTGCCAGTTGCCAAACACCACAGTCTTACACGCCTCACGCTCGCATTAAAAAACATGATGGGCATCATGGGCGGCAACAGAGGATATATACACCGGAATATTGAAGAATCTCTTTCTGATATAAATAAGGCTGTAAAAAGCCACCTTGTAATTATAGATGCAACAAGAATCCTTCTCAACCATGGACCTCAGGGGGGAAGTCTGAGTGATGTAAAGGTTTTGGACAGGGTAATTGCCTCGACAGATATTGTGGCGGCTGACGCATATGCAACAACATTGTTTAATCTCAAACCCCAGGACATACCCACTACAGTAACAGCTTACAGAAGAAACCTTGGAGAGATAAACCTGAACAAGATAAAAATCATTAAGACATAACTTGAATATAGAGGATAAGGCATGAAGCGCAAAGCTTCGAGCTTAGATAAAAACGCATCCGATTCCAGCCATTCCCAGTCAGCTATTTGTATTTCTCATCAAATTCTATGAAAATCACCCCGTCTCGCATCTCCCAATTAATCTTCCTTACAGTTTTTATCGTTCTGTTTATAAACACCGAATACAGAGGAAAAGATGAAATATCATTTGCAATAAACAGTTTTTTCAGGGCAAACCCCATTGTGGCAATAAGCTATATGCTTTCTACAAAAACATTCACAATGCTCATCTTCCCAGGTTTGTTGATATTTTTGTTTTCACTATTGCTTGGCAGGTTTTTCTGTGGCTGGATATGCCCACTTGGAACCTTGATAGACCTTCTTACAAACAGAATAAAAAAGACACTGCCGCTTAAATTTCTGAAAACAACCTTCAAATACTATCTTTTGCTCACCATGCTATTTGCGGCGTTATTCAACATAAACCTGTTGGGTATACTCGACCCAATAGCAATCCTTGTAAGGGCTTTAACATTCTTTTTTTACCAGATAATCGGCAACTCTATACAATCAGGATGGACAGGACTATATTCTGCAATCGGGGATAAAAGGGATGGTATAGAGTTTATTTATGTCTTTTTAAAAAACCACATACTCCCGTTTAAAGACACCATCTATCCGTCCGCCTTCATGTCTTTCATCATGTTTGCCTTGATCATATTTCTCGAAAAATACGAAAAGAGAAACTGGTGCAAAAACCTCTGCCCCCTTGGAACATTACTCGGTTTAGCAAGCAGATTCTCTATTTTCAGAAGATTGCCCAATAAACTGTGTACAGATTGCGGTGAATGCAAAAATATCTGTCCAACGGCCTTCGATGAAGACACATTACAGAGGCAAGATTGTATCCTTTGTATGGACTGTAGGTTTAAGTGTAATTTTAAAAGGGTAAAGTTCATACCGATTTTCAGCGGTAGACAAAAAAAAGAAAAGGTAACTTTTATCAAGGAAAGAAGGGTTTTTCTTGGAAGTCTTGTATCAGGATTTTTTCTTTCAAGGGCTTTCGCATTCCAATCCCCCCAAAATCAGAAGGTTTTACTCCGCCCTCCAGGTGCAAACAACGAGAAGGATTTTCTAAAAAAGTGCGTTAGATGCGGCGAGTGCATCAAGGTATGCCTGAGAAACGCCCTTTATCCAGATTTTTTTAGATCTGGCTTGTACGGAATGTTTACCCCTGTCTTAATTCCTCGTCTTGGCTATTGTGAATATAACTGCAATCTCTGCGGACAGGTGTGTCCAACAGGAGCCATACCAAACAAGCCGCTCGAGGAAAAGAAAAAGAGTGTTATCGGGATAGCAGTATTCGATAAAAACCTCTGCCTGCCATATGCAAAGAAGATCAACTGTATTGTATGTGAAGAACACTGCCCCGTTCAAGGAAAGGCAATAAAATTTGAATTATCTGAGGAATCAGATTACACAGGAAAAAGGATTAAACTGAAAAAACCATATATTGTAGAGGAATTATGTATCGGCTGCGGTATATGTGAAAACAAATGTCCTGTTGAAGGCAAATCAGCAATTAAAGTCCTTGCAAAGGTGGGAAAAGGTCAAAAAAACTATTCACGCTAAACATCTCGCTGTCAAAGTATTTCAAAAACATCGATGAGTTCATAAAAGTTCTAAAATAAGATAAATAATTGTATCATGTTAGACTTCTGCATAATTACAAGTTTTCTTCTATGGAAAATTAACGAGTAAAGTCATTACAAGGTATAATTATACCTTTTAAAAAAACCATGATTTTATATCGTATTCAGGCCAACAATAATATATAATTGTCGGATAAAAATTTATGAACATTTTCATTAGGGGGTAACGTGAATAAGAGCATATATAATCGGCCTTTAGATAAAAGAACCGCATTTTCATCTATGAAGTTATTTATTTGTGCAATTTCTGTCGGATTGATATTTGCGATGCCAGCATGCGGTAAAAAGAATAAGGAAGTTCAACATACACCGGATGTTGAGGTGGCAAATGTCGTTCAGAAAGACGTGCCTATATACGGAGAATGGGTCGGAACTACGGACGGGCTTATCAACGCCACAATAAGGGCACAGGTTCAGGGTTACCTAATTAAAAGGAATTATAATGAAGGTGACTTTGTAAAAAAGGGGCAGGTCTTATTCGAGATCGACCCCCGTACCTTCCGGGCTACTGTCGATGAAGCAAAAGGACAACTTGCACAGTGGGAAGCACGCTGGCAGACTGCAAAGGCCAATCTCAACCGAATCAAACCGCTTGCCGAACAGAACGCTGTGAGTAAAAAGGATCTGGATGACGCTATAGGTTCAGAACAATCCACATATGCTTCTGTTCTTTCTGCAAGGGCTGCGCTGGAAAGGGCGGAGTTGAACCTCGGATTCACAAAGGTAACCTCCCTGATTGACGGAATTGCCGGCATTGCAAAGGCCCAGATCGGTGATCTTGTTGGACCTGGGCAACTTGAAGAACTAACCACAGTATCAACGGTTAACCCGATAAAGGTTTATATATCAGCGAGTGAACAGGAATATCTCAAGGCTGCAGAAACACACTTCGATGCCGAAAAACTCTCGCTTGAAATGGTTCTCACAGACGGCAAAATATTTCCGCACAGAGGAAAACTGATCCTCGCCGACCGCCAGATAGACGTAAAAACCGGCACGATAAAACTCGGGGCTGTCTTTAAAAACCCGAACAATGTCCTTCGCCCCGGGCAATTTGCAAAGGTTAGGGCTGTTATATACAGCAAAAAGGATGCCTTGCTGGTGCCACAGAGGGCAGTAACGGAACTTCAGGGCAGTTATCAGATAGCTGTTGTTGGGTCTGACAACAAGGTTGATATTCGACCTGTAAAAATGGGCGAAAGGGTTGAGAACATGTGGGTGGTCGATTCAGGACTAAAGGCCGGTGAACGTGTCATTGCCGAAGGCATTCAGAAGGTTGCACAGGGAATGTTAGTTAATCCTAAACCCTTTGGTGCAAACAAAAAGGCAACGCCTGATAAACCGTCAGAAGCAAATACCAAAGACAAAACCTCTCCCAAAACTGAAAAAAGGTAATCTATTTGGCTAAATTTTTCATCAACAGACCCATTGTTGCTATGGTGATTTCGATACTCATGGTGATAGTGGGTATCGTTGCCATGGCGGGTCTTCCTGTGGCGCAATTTCCAAGTATAGTACCCCCTGAGATACAAGTACAAACAACCTATCTTGGTGCTGATGCCTTGACAGTTGAGCAGGCAGTGGCAACACCGCTCGAACAACAGATAAACGGTGTAGACAACATGCTCTATATGTATTCCATTAATGCCAACAATGGACAGATGAACTTAAGGGTTGCCTTTGACGTATCAACAGATCCTAATATTGACCAGGTCCTTACTCAGATGCGCCAAGAACAGGCTCAAAGTCAATTGCCTAAGAGCGTAAGAAGGTATGGGATAACAAATCCCAAATCGCTTTCAAGTCCACTGATGCTTGTTACGCTTTATTCTCCCAAGGGCACGTATGATGCAACATTTCTTGCCAACTACGCCTATATAAACATAAATGATCCTTTAACCCGTACCCCTGGTGTCGGACAGGTACAGGTCTTTGGTGCAGGCCAATATGCCATGCGAATATGGATGAAACCAGACCAACTTGCAAAGCTTGAGATCACAGCTACAGATATATGGCATGCGCTTAATGTCCAAAATAAGGTTAATCCTGTAGGACAGATAGGAGCGGAACCGGTGCCCAAAGGCCAGGAATTTACATATACGTTAAAAGCACAGGGCCGCATGATTACAGAAGAAGAGTTTGGCAATATAATTGTAAGGGCAAAACCAGACGGCTCAATCGTTAGAATCAAAGATGTGGCAAAAGTTGAGCTTGGCTCTCAAATGTACAATATCATAGGTAGAATGAATGGCGCTCCCGCAGCAATCTTGGCGATCTATCAATTACCAGGTTCCAATGCGATTGATGCAGCAAAGGGCGTCAAGAAACTTCTTGAGGATATGAAAAAACGCTTTCCTCAGGATCTCGATTATAAGGTATCTCTCGATACAACATTGGCAGTAACGGAAGGCATAAAAGAAATCGTGACAACACTTTGGGAAGCGGTACTTCTTGTCATCTTTGTCGTGTTCATATTTTTGCAAGGATGGAGGGCAACGTTAATCCCACTTGTTGCTGTTCCAGTATCTCTGATTGGCACGTTTGCAGTATTTCCTCTACTCGGTTTTTCCATCAATACATTATCCCTTTTTGGTCTGGTGCTAGCGATAGGCTTGGTAGTCGATGATGCAATTGTTGTTGTTGAGGCAGTGGAACATCATATTGAAGAAGGCATGTCTCCCAGAGATGCAACCATAAAGGCAATGGATGAAGTTTCCGGCCCAGTTGTCGCAATAGCCTTAATTCTTGCCGCTGTTTTTGTACCCACCGCCTTCATACCTGGAATAACAGGCAGATTGTACCAACAATTTGCAGTGACTATTGCGGTATCGATGTTGTTATCTGCCTTCAATGCCTTAAGTCTCAGTCCTGCCCTTGCAGCAATGCTTCTAAGGCCAAAAGAAAAGACAAAGGGTGTGTTGGGAACCTTTTTTGGAGGGTTTAACCGTTTATTTGCACGAGCAACAGATGGCTATGTAGGTATATGTGCATTTTTGATAAAGAAAGCAAAGAGGAGTCTTTTGTTTTTACTGGTCGTAGGGATTGGAGTTGTACTTTTTGGCGCGAAACTTCCCAGTGGTTTTCTTCCCGAGGAGGACCAGGGTTATTTTTATCTTGACGTACAATTACCCGATGCGTCTTCTCTGCAACGCCTCGATGCTACATGCAAGAAAATAGAGGATATATTAAAAAATACTCCTGGCGTACAGGTATTCAACACAATTGTGGGTTACAGCACACTGAGTCAGGTAAATACAACGTATAATGCATACTTTTCTGTAACCCTCAAACCATGGCACGAACGCAAGAAGAAAGAGGAACGCTATTCCGCTATAATGGCGCATGTCAATCAAGAATTATCAAAGATACCGTCCGCCCAGACATTTGCCTTTTCACCGCCAGCCATACCGGGCATAGGGACCTCCGGTGGTATTACGTTCATGCTTGAAGATCGGGCAGGAAAAGGAATCGATTTTCTCGCTGAAAATCTTCGCAGGTTTCTCGATGAAGCCCGTAAGAGACCAGAGTTTGCATCCATAAACACATCATTTTCATCGAATGTGCCCCAGATATATGCAAACATCGATAAGAGCAAGGTATTAAAACAAGGAGTAAACCTTGGAGATGTTTATCAGACATTGCAGGCATTTATGGGTGGCCCCTTTGTCAACTATTTCAACCGCTTTGGACGTCAATGGCAGGTCTATGCGCTCGCAGATGGGGATTACAGGACAAAGGCTGAAAATATCAAACAATTCTATGTGAGAAACAATTCCGGCCAGATGGTTCCTTTGAATACCCTCGTCACCATTGAACAGACATCAGGCCCAGAATTCACTCTCCGATACAATGAATACAGGGCAGCCCAGATCAATGTTATTCAGGCAAGGGATTATAGTTCCCAACAGGCAATGTCAGCGCTTGAAGATGTTTTTCACAAGACGATGCCCACAGAGATGGGTTTTGATTATATGGGAATGTCATACCAACAAAAGGTTGCAGTCGAAGGTATCTCTCCAACAGTCATTTTTGGACTATCTCTTCTTTTTGTTTTTCTTATTCTTGCTGCACAGTATGAAAGCTGGTCTTTACCCTTTAGTGTCCTGCTTGGTACCCCTATCGCTGTGATGGGCGCTTTTCTTGGACTTCTCATCAGGGGCTTTGAAAATAATGTATATGCCCAGATAGGCCTTGTAATGCTTATCGGACTTGCTGCAAAAAACGCCATACTCATTGTGGAATTTGCAAAGACAAAATTTGAAGAAGGAGACCCAATTGTCAAAGCAGCCCTTGATGGTGCAAGGCTGCGCCTGCGGCCCATTCTGATGACGGCCTTTGCATTTATACTCGGGACGGTACCTCTGGCAATCGCATCAGGATCCGGGGCTATATCAAGGCAAATTCTTGGTACTGTGGTAATAGGAGGCATGCTTGCGGCAACTTTGATTGCCATATTTCTGATACCTGTTACCTTTTATGTAGTTGAAAAGTTTGTCCATAAAGAATCAAAAGATATTAAAGTACCGTTGGAAATACCGGCAACACAATCGCCTGAGGGCACAGGGGATAGGTTGTAATTACAGGAAACCCATGGAGGATTAATCTATTATGCCAAAATTTTTTATAAATAGACCGATTGTGGCTATGGTAATCGCGATCATTACTGTAATTGTGGGCATCGTCGCCATGTCGAGCCTTCCGATTGCACAGTTTCCTGATATAGTACCCCCTGAGATACTCGTGTCTGCATCATATATAGGCGCAGATTCAATTACGGTTGAACAATCTGTTGCAACCCCTATCGAACAACAAATGAGCGGCGTAGACAATATGATCTACATGTACTCGATCAATGCTAACAACGGGCAGATGCAACTTCGTGTGGACTTCGATATTGGAACAGTCCCGAATACTGATCAGGTTCTTACACAAATGCGCCTCGGTCAGGCACAATCTCAATTACCAACGGAGGTAAACAATCTCGGGGTAACCGTACAAAAATCGACTAGCAGCCCTTTGTTGGTGATTTCCCTTTATTCTCCTAAAGATACATATGATCAGCTTTTTCTTTCTAACTATGCGTATATAAATATAAATGACCCACTTTCACGTGTTCAGGGCGTGGGACAGGTGCAGATTTTTGGAGCGGGTCAGTATGCAATGCGTCTTTGGGTTAAGCCAGATCATCTAGCCAAACTTAACGTAACGATAAATGAAATTGTAGATGCTATTAACAGTCAGAACACTGTTAACCCTTCTGGTCAGATCGGTGCAGAACCTGTGCCCAAAGGCCAGGAGTTTACTTATTCTGTTAAGGCTCAGGGAAGACTTGTCAATGAAAAGGAGTTTGGCGACATCGTGATAAGGGCAAATCCCGATGGCTCCCTGTTGAGACTAAAAGACGTAGCAAGAACCGAACTTGGTGCCCAGTCTTACAGTATAATAGGCCGCTATAACGGTAAACCAGCAGCAGTTATAGCAGTCTACCAGCTCCCGGGATCCAATGCTATCGATACAGCAGAACGGGTTAAAAAGCTTATGGCTGATTGGAAAAAGCGTTTTCCACAGGATCTCGAATATTCAATTTCTCTGGATACCACGCTACCAGTTACAGAAGGCATAAGGGAGATTGTCATTACCCTTGTTGAAGCACTGATTCTCGTCATTATCGTTGTTTTCCTCTTTTTACAGGGGTGGCGTGCAACCCTGATCCCTTTGTGTGCTGTTCCTGTTTCGCTTGTAGGTACATTTGCGTTTTTTCCTCTTTTTGGTTTCTCCATTAACACGCTGTCGCTTTTTGGACTTGTACTTGCCATAGGGCTTGTGGTGGATGATGCAATTGTTGTCGTTGAGGCTGTAGAACATCACATAGAAAAAGGGTTGTCCCCCAAGGATGCAACCATAAAGGCGATGCAGGAGGTCTCTGGTCCTGTTGTCGCGATTGCGCTTATCCTTGCAGCAGTTTTTGTACCAACGGCCTTTATCCCTGGTATTACTGGAAGGCTATACCAGCAATTTGCCGTCACAATTGCAATTTCCGTTATTATATCTGCCTTCAATGCGCTCACATTGAGCCCAGCCCTTTCCGCACTGTTGCTCAAGCCCAGAAAAAAAGGTACAGGCTATCTTCAAAAATTCTATGACTGGTTCAACAGGGTGTTTGGAAAGGCAACAGATGGGTATGTTGGTCTTTGCGGTGTTGCAATACGAAAAAGTATGATAAGTATCGGTATGTTGGCTATTGTGTCTTTTGTTGTAGTTATACTTGGAAAAGGTCTTCCTGGCAGTTTTCTTCCAGAGGAAGATCAGGGATATCAGTTCGCAATTGTTCAACTCCCCAATGCAGCTTCTCTTCAAAGGACTGACGATGTGGTTCGAAAGGTTGAAAAAATCATTGCAGGGACACCTGGTATACAGTCCTGCACAACCATCGTCGGCTACAACATGCTGAGTCAGGTTGCCAACACATACAGCGGATTTTTCTTCATAACGCTCAAAGAATGGTCAGAAAGAAAAAAACCAGAAGAAAAGCATAGTGCAATTATCATGCGCCTGAACTATGCCATGTCAAAACTGACAGAAGGCATAGGCTTTGCGTTTTCGCCACCTGCTATCCCTGGAATCGGTACTGCCGGAGGATTTACCTTTGTGCTTGAAGACCGTTCTGGGAGTGATCTGTCTTTTCTTTCCGAAAATGTCAAAAAATTCATAACAGCAGCTAAAAAAAGGCCTGAATTGAGCAGAATTACCACAACATTCAGTCCATCTGTTCCACAAATGTTTGTTAACGTTGACAGGGATAAGGTATTGAAGCAGGGCATAGACCTCGCAGATGTTTATCAGACCCTCCAGTGTTTCATGGGTGGTACATTTGTAAACTATTTCAACCGTTTTGGACGTCAATGGCAGGTTTTTGTACAGGCAGAGGGTTCTTATAGAAGAAATACAGACAACCTCGGACAATTTTATGTCAGGAATAACGACAAAAATATGGTTCCGCTTTCATCTGTCATATCAGTTAAAGAGACATCAGGCCCTGAATTTACAATGAGGTATAATCAGTATCGTAGCGCCCAGATTTTTGGAAACGCCGCCCCAGGCTATAGTTCTGCCCAGGCAATGAAGGCACTTGAAGATGTATTTGCCAAAACCATGCCCAGGGAGATGGGTTATGACTACATAGGCATGTCATACCAGGAAAAAAAGGCACAGGAAGGAATCTCTGCGTCCGCCATATTTGGTTTCTCTCTGTTCTGCGTTTTTCTTATTCTTGCTGCACAATATGAAAGCTGGTCCTTGCCCTTCAGTGTCCTGCTTGGTACCCCTATCGCTGTGATGGGCGCTTTTCTTGGACTTCTCATCAGGGGCTTTGAAAATAATGTATATGCCCAGATAGGCCTTGTAATGCTTATCGGACTTGCTGCAAAAAACGCCATACTCATTGTGGAATTTGCAAAAATGGAATACGAAAAAGGTACACCCCTGATTGAGGCAGCGTTGTATGGTGCTCGCCTACGTTTAAGGCCTATACTCATGACCTCTTTTGCATTCATTCTTGGCTGTATGCCTCTTGCTGTAGCCAGTGGCGCCGGAGCACTTTCACGTCAGGTTATGGGTACGGCTGTAATAGGGGGTATGCTCGCCGCAACATCGATTGCAATTTTCCTAATTCCGGTAACGTTTTACTTAGTGGAAAAGATTTCACATAAAAACAGGAAAGAAAAAAAAGGAACAGAGAGCAGAAATTAACATGAATGATATGAAAAAAGACATCTTGAAGCGTAAAGCAAAAACATAATATTTTATGGGCGAAACGCTAATAAGAGGAGTAATTGACATGAAAATATTTATAATTTTGATTTTAGCCATGGCTTTGTTTTCTGGCTGTGCCATTGGTCCTGACTATAAACGTCCACTTTACGATACCCCAACCTCGTGGAGTATCGACGAAAAAGAAACCAGAGATGTAGCAAATACGCTATGGTGGGAACAGTTCAATGATCCAGTGCTTAATGACCTTATCCAGGTAGCCATAAGACAAAACACGGATTTAAAGATTGCTGCCGCAAGGGTTGAAGAATATCTTGGATACTATTGGGTGGGGCGTTCCGGTCTCTTTCCTCAGATTTTTGCAAGTGGAGCAGGTGGCCAACAACGCGGCACAGAAAATGGGCAAACTCCAATACCTGGCAGCATCAAAAATCCAGCAACCGTATATCATGGCGTTTTAAACGGAACATGGGAAATGGATGTCTGGGGTCGTCTGAGACGCGCAACAGAAGCGGCACGCGCCTCGCTTCTGGCAACCGAAGAAGGGAAAAGGGCAATCATTCTTTCGCTTGTTACAACGGTTGCAAACAACTACATCAATCTATGCAACCTTGATAAACAACTTGAGATATCAATCAGAACAGCAAAATTGAGGGAGGATTCATACAACATCTTCAAGCTAAGGTTTGAAGGAGGAATTATATCCGAATTGGAGTTATCGCAGATAAAATCTGAATATGAACAGGCTCTTGCCCGTATACCACTTATCGAAAAACAGATAACCCAGCAGGAAAATGTTTTAAATGCCTTACTCGGTAAAAATCCAGGCCGTATAGCTCGAGGCAAAACAATAGACAGATTGGTTTTTCCAGCGATACCATCAGGTGTACCGTCTGATGTCTTAGAGCAAAGACCTGACATTAAACAGGCAGAGCAAAACCTCATTGCAGCGAACGCAAGGATCGGAGTTGCAAGGGCCCTTTACTTTCCGACTATTTCATTAACAGGTAATTACGGATGGGAAAGCACAAACTTGGCAAATCTTTTCAGTGGCCCATCCGGCGCATGGAACTGGGCAGCAGGTTTTTCAGCACCTATCTTTACGGGTGGTTCAGTCTATGGCCAGAATATTGCTGCAGAAGCTATACAGCAACAGGCGCTTTTTGGCTACCAAAAGGCCATCCAGAATGCATTTCGTGATGTTGAAAACGCATTGATTGACCAAAAAAAGACCCGTGAACAACTCGTTGTACAACAAAGACAGGTAGATGCACTAAGAGATTATGCCCGTATAGCAAGACTCCGTTATGATAACGGCTATACAAGTTATATTGAAGTACTCGATGCCGAAAGAAGTCTTTTCAACGCTGAACTCGATTATGCACAAACCCAGGGCGGCCTCTTCCAGGCATTCATAAACATCTATAAATCAATGGGCGGCGGATGGATAATGAATGTGGAAAAGATGACGGCAGTAACTCAAAAGAAATAAAAAATATCACACGTGTCCTGATGGCGAACTGCACTCATTTTGTCAACTAACCTTTACTAAACAGGAGTTTAGCCGTCACCATAGTCGATATGTCTGAGATGCCGTCTGCATTATCACTGCCAGGTTATCAGATGGAAATCATAGCCTTTTTTATACTGTTATCTTTATGCACCACCATACGCACGAGCACTCTCCTATTTTTTCATATTCATCAAGTATTCTCTGAGGGCGACGGCTTGGTTATACTGGTTATCACTCGCTGAATAAAGAAGGGTAACACGTCCTTTTGCCGCAAGGTCACAAAGCTGATTCACCATTTCTGATTTTTCCCTCAGTTCAAAAAAATAACGGCTCTTGAATTCCTCCCATCTGGAATGTTCATGATTGAACCATTTCCGAAGATCCGTGCTGGGTGCGACATCCTTCAGCCACAGATCAGCTTTCAACCTCTCCTTAGCCATACCCCGAGGCCAAATTCTGTCCACCAGGACGCGAAACCCATCTTCTTCTTCGACCGGGTCATATACGCGCTTCAATCGAATATCTATTCTCGCCATAAGACCTCGCGATCTCGTTTTCCTTCGGAATACCGCTGTAGAAAGCTCCTTAGTGGAAATCGTTTTCTTTGTGCTTCTCCGCAATCACCCCGGCCAACTTATCCAGAGCGTCATAATCAGCCTCCGAGGGGAGGCCCTTACATAAAACAGTCTCCAATACTTCGACTTTCAAGTTGGGAATCATTCCCGCAAGGGTTTCCACTGTCTTTCCACCCCATCCATAAGAGCCGATGATGGAAAGATACTTTGCCTTGGGTCGAAGGGCGTTGGCCAGCAGCGTCGCGTAGGCGGCCAAAGGATGAGGGCCGGCAAGAACGGTTGGAACCCCAACAACAATGGTCGCCGCATCGACCAGCGCCATGGCGAGTTTTCCGATATCAGTGACAGCCAGATTAAACAATTCGACGCGCACCCCTTTCTCGACTAGGTTAGATGCCAGACGGTCAACCATCATCCTGGTGCTGCCGTGCATGGATACAAAAGGCAAAACAACCAGATTGTGGGGAGCGCCCATCACCCAATCCTCGTATGCATTCATAATCCACGCCGGTTGGTCATGAATCTGGCCGTGGCTTGGGGCGATCATCTGAATATTGTAGGCTTTCAACTTTTCGATATTCTTGGTGATTATGCCGCGAAAGGGCATCATGATTTCGGCAAAGTAGCGTTTGGCGGCTTCAAAAACACGACCCTGGTCAGTCACAAAAAGATCGCTGGTTGCAATGTGAGAACCATAAAAATCACAACTGAACAGAATGTGGTCTTCTTCGAGATAAGTCACCATAGTTTCTGGCCAGTGTACCCAGGGTGTGTGGATGAACTTCATCGTCTTGTCGCCAAGAGACAGCGTTTCTCCGTCTTCCACAGTGATAAAGGTGCTTTCAGGAATCCGTAAGAGATCCATCAGCATTCCCTTTGCCCGGGGTGACACAACAACCTTTGCCTCCGGAAACCGCTCAAGTACAAGCGGTATTGTTCCAGAATGATCCTGCTCCGCATGATGGGAGATAAGATAGTCGATTTTATCGACAGAGGCCAACTGTGCCATCAATTCATCGGCCAGGGGCGGATCGACTGTATCCAGCAATGCTGTTTTCCCACTACCTTGGATCAAATAGGCGTTGTAGGTTGTACCGTCCGGTAACGGAATCAGTGAATCAAAAAGGCGCCTATCCCAGTCCACAGCACCCAACCAATAAATTCTTTCCTTTATCTTTCTTTTATACATGAAGACACCTCCTGTTTTTTTTAGGACACATCTAATAATTCCCTTGGTCTATTCCAGATATACATTAAGCAAGCTTCCAATTGTCATTAAAATCTCTATACCTGGGACAGGCACAATGAATAATAAAAACAGTATAGCAGATTTCTTGTAAATTATCATGCTAAACTAAACCCAGTTTTTTCACCAATTCATTTCCCTGTTTGTTTCTTGTTTCCACGCCCTCAAGGGCAAAATAAATTCCATAGCCAGCGGCACTGAAAATTCTATAGCAGGAATTCACTGCATCAAGCTTATTAAGCCTGATACGATCCTTCTTTGATTATAATTACATCAGGGATGTGAAAAGAACTTCTAAAATTAACGGATTAAATTTTTACTCCCCGGGCAAGACTTTCTCCCGATTTCATCGGGACCTCCGCTCGCTTCGGCTTGCAACCTATCCCGTTACAACGGGACCGCTACTGCCGATTGAGCTACCGGGGAACAAATTAAACATCATTTCAAACAACTCGTAATCCCCACATCAACTTGCAACCTATCCCGTTACAACGGGACCGCTACTGCCGAGACTTTCCAGTTT
>ERZ795049.847-NODE-847-length-43747-cov-30.379497_pt1 | contig 43747 bp, 40 predicted proteins | sample MGYA00375133_ERZ795049 | MGnify/ENA primary metagenome ERZ795049 (study PRJEB30178, sample SAMN05720147) | activated sludge metagenome | isolation source: anaerobic digester from wastewater treatment plant | place: Japan | collected 2015-04-20 ... | reverse complement strand
CGGTTCTTGCTGTCGTGGCCGGCAATATTGCGAGCCCATGGGAAACGCGGATCAACCTTTTGACGTAATCGTATGCGGAGCCGGTCATGCCGGTGTCGAGGCGGCCTTGGCAGCCTCCCGCATGGGGGCTTCGACGCTCCTGATCACAGGTAACCTCGACACGATTGCCCAGATGAGCTGCAACCCGGCGATTGGTGGACTGGCCAAGGGGCAGATCGTTCGCGAAATCGATGCGCTGGGCGGCGAGATGGGCCTCAACACCGATCTGACGGGGATCCAGTTCCGCTTGCTCAATGAGTCCAAGGGCATGGCGGTGCAGTCTCCGCGCGCCCAGTGTGATAAAAAGGCGTACCAGTTTCGCATGAAACAGGTGCTGGAGGCGCAGCCGGGGCTCCAGTTGTTCCAGGCCCAAGTCACCGGGTTGCTATACGAGGCGGGTAGGGTAGTGGGGTGCCGGACGAATCTGGATATCGAATTTCGTGGGCGGACGATGGTCCTGACAACCGGCACCTTTCTTAAGGGCCTGATGCACATCGGGCGAAATAAGAATGAGGGCGGTCGCCTCGGGGATTTCAGCGCCCGGACGCTTTCCGATAGCCTGCGCGAGGGCGGCATCGAACTCGGGCGCTTGAAGACCGGCACGCCGGCGCGTGTCCTCGGGCGCTCGCTCGATTTTACGCGCATGCAGGAGCAGCCGGGCGATGCGAGGCCGACTTTTTTTGCGTTTCACGATACCCGACCCGATACCGGGCTGTTCCATATGGAACACTGGGCTGCGGGCAACAGGCTTGGCTGGCTCCCGGGCTCCAACCCGCTTTCGTGCTGGATGACCTACACGACGGACGAGACGGCGGCCATCGTGCGCGAAAATCTCCACCGTTCCGCGATGTATTCGGGCGAAATCAAGGGCGTGGGCCCGCGGTATTGCCCGAGTTTCGAGGACAAAATCGTGCGCTTTGCCGACAAGCCCCGACACCTGCTTTTCTTGGAGCCGGAGGGCCGCACGACCGACGAGTACTACATCAATGGCCTCTCGACCTCGCTCCCGTTTGAGGTCCAGGAGAAGATGATCCGCAGCGTGCCGGGTTTGGAACACGCCGTGATCATGCGCCCGGCGTACGCCGTGGAATACGATTACGCGCCACCCACGCAGCTCAGCCCGTCTTTGGAATCGAAACTCGTGGGTGGGCTGTTCTTCGCAGGACAGATCAATGGCACATCCGGCTACGAGGAGGCCGCCTGCCAGGGGCTCGTGGCCGGGGTGAATGCCGTCAACTGCGTCCGCGGGCTCCCGCCGTTGGTGATCGGTCGGCACGAGGGGTACACGGGCGTGCTGATAGACGACCTTGTCACCAAGGGGACGACCGAGCCGTACCGCATGTTTACGAGCCGTGCGGAGCATCGCCTCCTTTTAAACCACGGCAGTGCGGAGCTCCGACTGCTGCCGCACATCAGGCAGCATGGCTTGGTCGCGCCAGATCGGCTGACGCGCATCGAGGCCAAGGCGCAGTCGATTTCACGTTGGGTGGCCGAGTTGGAAAAAACGCGGCCTGCTGGTTCGAGTGCGACTTGGGCTGATCTCATCCGCCAGAGTGCGGCCCGCGAAGGAGCCGGCATTTTGGACGGGGAGGGGAGTGCGGCGCTGCCGCTGCCGGAGGCCTTTGCCCGCGAGGGCGAGCCAGTTAGGTTGGAAGTCCTTTATCGTGTGGGCTATGCGGGATATCTTCAGCGCGAGCTCCGGCAGATCGAAAAATTGTCCGAATTGGAGAAGGTGCGCATCCCGGCCGATCTCGACTACAAGGCGATCCGTGGGCTCCGAATTGAGAGCGCCCAGAAATTGGCATCTATCAAGCCGTTTACACTTGGTCAGGCTGGTCGGATCAGCGGCGTGAGCCCGGCGGATGTGAGCATTTTGATGGTTCACATCGAAGCCCGGCGGCAGCGCCAGGCGTCGTCCAGCGGTGGCGGGGCCGCGTAGACTCCATTTCCCCGTGATCGGGCGGTGATCCTGCTCGCGCAGGGTAGGGTGGGCGGAGGCTTGCCTGCGGCGAGCCGGGCAGTTCCCATCCGCGAGACGTCTATGGAAGATTCTGCTTCAGGCTCCTCGCTTCTCGATAATGCACCTCGCCCTGAGTACCTGGCGAAGGTCGTTGCTACGCGGGCAGAGTTGCGCGCCGATCTGGAGGCCGCACTGGGGGATGCGAAGCGCTTCGTCTGGGAGGTGGGCTGCGGCCACGGGCATTTTCTGACGGCCTATGCGGACCGCCACCGCGACGTGCCCTGTATCGGGATCGATCTGCTCAACGAGCGCTTGGTGCGCGCGACCAAGAAGAAGAACCGCGCACGTCTCCCGCACCTGCATTTCATCCGGGCTGACGCGCAGATGTTTTTAGAAGAGCTGCCGGCGCACCTCGAGTTTGCCGCCATCTATGTATTGTTTTCCGACCCGTGGCCCAAGAAACGCCACCACAAGAACCGCATCATTCAGGGGCGTTTTCTGAGCGATGTTGCCAGGCATGCGCCGGCCGGTGTGCCCCTCTATTTCCGGACGGACCATTCAGGCTATTTTTCCGCAGCACTTGAAATCGTGCAGGCGCATCCGGACTGGCGCGTCGACCCGGAGGCCCCGTGGCCGTTCGAGCTGCCCACGGTGTTTCAACAACGCGCCCAAAGTTTTCAGTCGATCGTCGCTTTGCGCCGTTAAGCGATACGCGGTGGTTGATTTGGGCCCCGCGCTGGGGGCACTCAATCGTACGAAAAGCGCCCGCATCGACAGTTCAGTTCCCTCCGCGTAATAATGCGTAAGTTTGTCATAAATGTTTGCGCCCCCCGGCCCCTTTTGCATCTATTCCACCCCAAGCCTCATATGGGCTTTCCCCTGACGATCATGCCACGAGTCCTTGCCCCGGCGTTTTCTCTCTTTGCACTGGCGGTTGCGGCCAGCTCCACGGCTCACGCCTCGGATGCGCACAGCGGTGTCGCTCCGGCGGCTGAGGCGCTTTTCAACATCGGGCCGTTGCCTGTCACCAACAGCATGGTCACGAGCTGGGCCGTCGCGATTGTGCTCATCGTCGCGATCCGCCTCGCGATCCGTACGCCGAAGCTCGTGCCCACGCGCGGTCAGGCCGTCGTCGAAAGTTTGGTTCAGGGCATCTTCGATCTGATCAAGCCCATCGTGGGAAACAAAGCGGCCCGCGCCGCGTTTCCTCTGCTTGTCGGCCTCTTCACTTATATTCTCATCCAGAACTGGAGCGGCCTCATGCCCGGCGTCGGTACCGTCATGGTGAAGGAAGGCGAGGGCTGGGCCGAGCTGATCCGCCCCGGCAACGCCGACATGAATGGCACTGTCGCGCTCGCCCTCGTCGCCACCGCCTGCTGGGGCTATTTCATCCTCCGCTACGCTGGCCCGCGCGCCGTCCTCTTCGACTGGTTCGGCAACAAGGCCGACAAACGCGACCTCCCCGCGCCCATCTACTATTTCCTCATGGTGATCTTTCTGGGCGTCGGCGTCATCGAAGTCATCTCGATCATCTTCCGCCCGGTTTCGCTCTCTTTCCGTCTATTCGGCAACGTCTTTGGCGGTGAAAACCTGATCCACGCCATGTCCGGCCTCTTTAAGTGGGGCCTGCCGATCCCGTTCTACTTCCTCGAAATCCTCATCGGCCTCGTGCAGGCCCTCGTGTTCACCCTCCTTGTGAGCGTGTACATCGGCCTGATTTGCAACCATGGCGACGAGCACCACGAAGACGGTGCGCCGGCCGGCCACGGCCCGGAGGCCGCTACGCACCACTGATTCCTTTCCCGCCGGGAGCGTGCCAACGCTGCGCGCACGACGGGCCAACACCCAAAACAACAAAACACATGATCCAAACCATCGCTGAAGTCACAGGCAGTATCCAAGGCGCGGTCGGCTGTCTCGCCGCCGCCATCGGCGTGGGCCTCGTCGGCACCAAAGCCGTCGAAGCCGTCGGCCGCAATCCAGGCGCTTCGGGCAAAATCCTCGTCCAGTCCATTCTCGGTATGGCACTGGCCGAAGCCGTTGCCTTCTACGCCCTGTTCCTCGGTAAGTAAGTCAATCTCCTCCCGCGCCGCCAGCCCCGGCGGACGGCGCGGCCCTTTTCCCCACCATGTTCTCCGTTCTGCTTCCCATCGCTGAGGCCACGGGTCACGCCGTCGAAGCGGCGTCCGCGCATGCCGAGTCCGCCAACGCCATCACGCAGATCTTTGATACCTTCGGCATCAAGCCGGAGCTCCTGCTGGCGCAGATCGTCAATTTCTCGATCGTCGCGTTTGTGCTGTGGCGTTTCGCCTTCAAGCCCGTCGTCGCGACCATCGAGGAGCGCCAGAAGCAGATCGAGTCCGGCCTCAAGTATGCCGCCGACATGCGCGCCAAGCTTGAGCAGGCCCAATTCGAGAGCCAGCATATCATCCAGAAGGCTCAGGACGAGGCCGCCAAGATCGTTGAAGAGACGCGCAAGTCCGCCAAAGAGTTTGGCGACCGCGAGCAAAAGGCCGCCACCGAGCGCGCCAACGAACTCATCGCAAAGGCCCAGCAGGTGATCGAGCTCGAGCGCAAAAAGATGTTCGACGAAGCCCGCGGCGAGATCGCCCGCCTCGTCGTCGCGACCACGCAGCGCGTGCTCGCCAAGGAGCTCAGCGAAGCCGACCGCAACCGCTACAACGAGTCCGCCGCCCGCGAACTCACCGGCGTCTAACCGCTCCCCGGCCCATGTCTGCCCAATCGAAAAAAGCCCAGCAGCTGGCCCGCCAGCTCTTCAAGACGAGTCTGGTCGATGGCGCGGTCTCGGCCGAGCGCGTGGCGGGCGTTCTCGAATACATCGAGAAGCACCAGCCCGCCCACGCCATGCAGGTCCTCAAAACCTACCAGCGTCTCGTCGCTCAGGAGGTCGCCCGCAGCCAGGCCGTCGTCGAGCACGCGGGGCAGGTGAGCGCCGCCATTTTGCAGAGCATCGCCGAGGCGATGACCCGGCGCTACCAGCGCCCCGTCTCGGCCGTAGCCAAGCCCAATCCCTCGCTCCTCGCCGGTCTGCGCGTGCGCGTTGGCGACGACGTGTTTGAAAACTCCGTCGCCGGCCAGCTCGCCACACTCGCCGCGCACGTCTGACGTTTCTCCTCACTTTAACAACCAAGCCCTCAATCTCGTCCCCGCTCCATGAGCACCGTTCTCGAACAAATCGAACAGCAAATCGCCAAGCTCTCCAACAAGGCGGTCAAAAAGAACACCGGTACGATCACCGCCATCGCCGATGGCGTGGCCAAGCTCAACGGCTTGTCCGACGTGATGTACAACGAGATGGTGCAGTTCCCAGGCGGCGCCATCGGCGTGGCGCTCAACCTCGAGGAAGACGAGGTCGGCTGCGTGGTGCTCGGCGATGTCGCCAACCTGAAGGAGGGCGATGAGGTCCAGACGACCGGCCGCCTCCTCTCCGTGCCCGTGGGCAAGGCCCTGCTCGGCCGCGTGGTCGATACCCTCGGCCGTCCCGTCGATGGCAAAGGCCCGATCGACGCCAAGGAGTTCTATCCCGTCGAGCGCATCGCTCCCGGCATCATCGTCCGCAAATCCGTTTCCCAGCCGCTCTTCACCGGCATCATGGCGATCGACTCCATGATCCCGATCGGCCGCGGCCAGCGCGAGCTGATCATCGGCGACCGCGGCACCGGCAAGACCACCATCGCCATCGATACGATCATCAACCAGGCGAAGATCAATCGCGTGGGCCTCGCCTCCGGCGACAAGGACTTCCGCCCCGTTTACTCGATCTACGTCGCGGTCGGTCAGAAGAGCTCCAACGTCGTCCGCACGATCAGCGCTCTGGAGGCCGCCGGTGCGCTCGAGTACACCGTGATCGTCGCCGCCACCGCTGCTGACAATCCCGCCAACCAGTACCTCGCGCCGTACTCCGGCGCCGCCATCGGCGAATGGTTCATGGAAAACGGCATGGATGCGCTCATCGTTTACGACGACCTCTCCAAGCACGCCGTCGCCTACCGCCAGATTTCGCTCATCCTGAAGCGCCCGTCCGGCCGCGAAGCGTTCCCCGGCGACGTTTTCTATTTGCACTCCCGCCTGCTGGAGCGCGCCGCGCGCCTCGACGGCAAGGGCTCGCTCACCGCGCTCCCGATCATTGAGACGCTCGCCGGTGACTTGGCCGCCTACATCCCGACCAACGTCATCTCGATCACCGACGGCCAGATCTTCCTCGAGACCGATCTCTTCAACCAGGGCATCCGTCCCGCCGTCAGCGTCGGTCTCTCCGTCTCCCGCGTCGGCTCCTCCGCGCAGATCAAGGCCACCAAGCAGGTCGCTGGTAAGCTCAAGGGCGAGCTTGCCCAGTTCCGCGAACTCGCGGCCTTCGCGCAGTTCGGCTCCGACCTCGACGCCAAGACCAAGGCTCAGCTCGACCGCGGCTCGCGCATCGTCGAGCTCTTCAAGCAGCCGCAGGGCAACCCGCTCCCCATCGAGCTCCAAGCCGCCGTGCTCTGGGCGATGCAGAACAACTATTTCGAGGCGATCGAAGTCCGGAAAGTCGTCTCCGCTGCGACGCAGTTGAAGGACTTCTTCCTCACCCGGAAGGAGCCGCTTCTCACCAAGATTCGCGTGAAGGCCGCGCTGAATGCTGAGCTCGAAGCCGAGCTCAAGACCGCGTGCGACGAGTGGAAGACCACCCTCAAGGCCTAAGGCCTCCTCCTCCGACTCCCACGTCCCATGGCTAGCACTCGCGACATCCGGCGCCGCATCAAATCCGTCAAAAACACCCGGCAGATCACCCGGGCGATGGAGTTGGTGGCGGCGTCGAAAATGAAAAAGGCGCAGCAGACGGCACTGGCCAACCGACCCTACACGCAACTGATGGCCGACATGCTCGCCGCGCTCAGCGCGCGGGTGGACGACTCTACGCATCCCTTCCTCAGTGCACGTGAGGTCAAGACCCGCGGCGTGCTCCTGCTCACGACCAACATGGGTCTGTGCGGCGCGCTTAACGCCAACCTCTTCAAGCTCACCGCTGAGATCAAAACCCCGGTGAAGTACGCCGTCGTCGGCCGCAAGGGCGCGCAGTTCCTCGCCCGCTCGGGCCGCTCGCTCATGGCCGAGTTTTCCATTAACGACCGCGTGCCCTTCTCCGAGGTGAAACAGGCCACCGAGTTCATGGTGCGCAAATACCTCGAAGGGGAGATCGACACCGTCGAGGTCATCTATCCGCGTTTCAAAAACACGCTCGTTCAGGAGGCCACCTGCCGCCCCGTGCTCCCGCTGGCCAACCTCCGCGAGTTTCTCGACCACCGCGAATCCACCGACAGCGTCGCCGCGCAATCCCGACAGGACAACCGCGAGATGCTCATCGAGCCCGATCCGCGCGCGATCTTGGAGGCGTTGCTGCCCTTCTACGTCAACCGCCACGTGTACCAGCTCGTGCTCTCCGCCCGCGCCTCCGAGTACAGCGCGCGCATGGTCGCCATGAAGACCGCCAAGGACAACGCGTCCACGCTCCTCGACGACCTCATGCTCAAGTACAACAAGGCCCGCCAGGCTGCGATCACCAACGAGATCATCGAGATCGCCGCCGCGCAATTCGCCTCCGCCTAAACCCCGCTCCTTTTCCCCTCTTTCAATATCGCCAATGAACACCGGTAAAATTCTCCAAGTGATCGGCCCCGTGGTGGACGTACAGTTCCCCGAGAGCTCCATCCCCCCGATCTACCAGGCGCTGACCGTCGAATTCGCCGTCGCCGGCAAAAAGGAAACGCTCACCCTTGAGGTCGAGCAGCACCTCGGTGGCGGCGTCGCTCGCACCATCGCCATGTCCTCCTCCGAGGGCCTCGTCCGCGGCATGGAGGTCGTCGATACCGGCGCCCCGATTTCCGTCCCAGTCGGCGATGGCGTCCTCGGTCGCATCTTCAACGTCACCGGCGATCCGGTGGACGGCAAAGGCCCCGTCAAATTCGAGAAGAAGTACCCGATTCACCGCCCATCGCCCGCGCTCGTCGAGCAGGACACCAAGGCGCAGATCCTCGAAACCGGCATCAAGGTCATCGACCTCATCTGCCCGTTCCTCCGCGGCGGCAAGGCCGGCACCTTCGGCGGTGCCGGCGTCGGCAAGACCGTCGTCATTCTCGAACTCATCAACAACATCGCCAAGGCCCACGGCGGCTACTCCGTGTTCGCCGGTGTCGGCGAGCGCTCCCGTGAGGGCAACGATCTCTACCACGAGATGACCGACGCAGGCGTCATCAACAAGGACGACCTCACCAAGTCCAAGGTCGCGCTCGTGTACGGCCAGATGAACGAGCCGCCGGGCGCCCGTATGCGCGTCGCCCTCTCCGCGCTCGCGATGACCGAGTATTTCCGCGACGAGAAAAACCAGGACGTGCTGCTCTTCATCGACAACATTTTCCGTTTCTCGCAGGCCGGCTCCGAGGTGTCCGCGCTGCTCGGCCGCTCGCCGTCCGCCGTCGGTTACCAGCCCACGCTCTCCAACGAAATGGGTGTGCTCCAGGAGCGCATCACCTCCACGAAGAAGGGCTCCATCACCTCCGTGCAGGCCGTGTACGTGCCCGCGGACGATCTCACCGATCCGGCCCCGGCCAACACCTTCGCCCACTTGGATTCGACCGTGGTGCTTGAGCGCTCCATCGCCGACCTCGGCATCTACCCCGCCGTCGATCCGCTCGCTTCCGTTTCCAAGGCCCTCGCACCCGACATCGTCGGCGAGGAGCACTACCAGGTCGCCCGCGAAGTCCAGCGCGTGCTTCAGCGTTACAAGGACCTCCAGGACATCATCGCGATTCTCGGTCTCGATGAGCTCTCTCCTGAGGACAAGCTCACCGTCTTCCGCGCCCGCAAGATCCAGCGCTTCCTCTCGCAACCCGTCCACGTCGCCGAAGTCTTCTCCGGCATCCCGGGCGTGTACGTCCCCGTCAAGGAGACCGTGCGCGGCTTCAAGGCCATCCTCAACGGCGAGCTCGACGACGTCGCCGAGGGCGACTTCTACATGAAGGGCACCATCGACAGCGTCCGCGCCGCCGCGGGTAAGAAGTAAACCGCCATGCCTCTCACGCTCGAAATCGTCACGCCGGAAGCCCGCGTTTACCACGACACGGTTGAGTCGGTCGTCATCCCGACGGTCGAAGGCGAGATTGGCATCCTGCCCGGCCACATCCCCCTGCTCACACAGGTGGAGGACGGCGAGCTGCGCGTGACCAAGGGCGACCAGACGACGCTGCTCGCCGTGGGCGGCGGCTTCGTCCAGGTCGAGGGCGACCGCGTCGCCGTGCTCGCCGAGCACGCCATCCGCGAAGAGCAGATCGACGCCAGCGCGGTGGAGAAAGCCATCGCGCGCGCCGAGGAGGCCCTGCGCAACAAGGACAATCTCGACGCCAGCGAGGTCGAGCGCCTCGAAAGCGTCATGCGTTTCTCCGTCGCCCAGCTCAGCCTCAAGGCCCGCCGCCACTGAGACCGCGCCAACCGCGTTTTTCGAAGCCCGGGTTCTCGCCCGGGCTTTTTTGCGGCCTCCCTCCCAGCAGCACCGTCAGCAGCTCTTCGCCAACATGGTGCCGTGCTATCTCGCCAGTCTGCCCGCCGTCCTCTCGCTTTCCGCGACGGCGGCGGGATTTCTCTCGTCACAATAATCTCACCCCATGAAAAAGACCCATCTCGCGGAGACGTTGCTCTCCTTTTTCCTGTTCCTGTCCGTCGGCGTTTTCGGCCAGTCCGTCCGGCACATGCCCGACACCGAGCAGCTCATCACGATGGTGGAGCACAACAGCGAACTAAAACAGTTGCTCACCGAATCCATCGCCAAGGCCAAGGCGACCAACCCCGACCGCGTCACCAACCCCGCGCAGACGCTCGACGAATACTACGCCTTCATCGACCGCGCCGCGACCGCGCTTCCGTGGACGATCCTGCCCAGCGGCCCCGACACCACGCTCTACAACCAGATCGACCAGAGCCTCGACTACTTCTACTTCGTCAACGACCAGCCGCTCGATGCGCTCAAGCACAAGGGCTACTACCACAACTCGCTCCAGTACCATGAGCCCTACCGCACCTGGCTCATCGAGTTTACCAAGAAGTGGGGCTTCTTCCTGAGCCAGGAAGGCTCGTGGTGCGATGCCTACTACCGCAGCGCGCTCGCCGATCCGTCCTTCGGCCTCCAGAAGGGCTGGTACGAAGACCCGTCGCACTGGAAAACCTTCAACGAGTTTTTCGCGCGTTACCTGAAGTCGCCCGACCAGCGCCCCATCGCTTCGCCCGGCGACGCGTCCGTCGTGGCGGCGCCCGCCGACTCCAAGCCCCAGGGCGTGTGGGCCATCGACGAGCGTTCGAACCTCGTCGGCGTCACCATCAAATCCAATACATTCAAATCCATCGCCGTGCTGATCGGCGAGGGCAGCGCGTACAAGGACGCCTTTGCCAGCGGCACGCTCACCCACACGTTTCTCGACGTAAACGACTATCACCGCTACCACACGCCCATCGCCGGCACCGTCAAAGAGGTGCGCCTCATCCCCGCCGACGATGCCGTGGGCGGCATCATCTCGTGGGATCCGAAGGCCGGGAAATACCTCCTCGATGCCAGCAACCCCGGCTGGCAAAACATCGAGACGCGCGGCTGCGTGATCCTCGAAACGCCCGAGTACGGTCTGGTGGCGCTGCTGCCGATCGGCATGTCGCAGGTGTCGTCGGTCAACTTCGAGGAGACCATCAAACCGGGCGCCACGCTCAAGAAGGGCGACATGCTCGGCTACTTCCTCTTCGGCGGCTCCGACTTCGTCATGATCTTCCAGAAGGGCGTGAAGTTCACCCTGACCGTGCCGCCGGCGGGCAACGGCGCGTACGCGCACGTGCTCATGGGCGAGAAGTACGGCGAGCTCTCCAAGGCTTCGCCCGCCAAATAACTCCGGCCCCCTGCGCGAGGCCGCGCTCCGTGCGCGCCCCGCGCAGGCTCGCGGACCGTGGCCACCCGCGCAACAGACTGGCCTCGGGCGCCTCGTCGCCTTCACACTCGCCTCATGATTATCCGTGAGGCCCAGCCAGCAGACGCAGACGGCATCGCCGATGTGTTGCGCCAGATCGCCGAATTGGCGCGCGTCGTGCCCGCCGACAAACCGGCCGCCGCCGCCCGTGTTTCCCGCCAGCTCTCCACCGCGCTCGCCTCTGGCCAGTCAACCGTGTGGGTGGCGCTCTCCGACGAGGGCACGGTCGCCGGTTACTGCTCCGCGCACTGGGTGCCGTTTCTCTTCATGCCCGGCTGCGAAGGCTACATCTCCGAGCTCTTTCTCGCGCCCACGGCACGTGGTGGCGGCATGGGCGCCGCGTTGCTCCAAGCCGCCGAGACCGAGGCGCGCCGCCGCGGATGCGCCCGGCTGGGCCTGCTCAACGACCGCGACCGCGAGTCCTACCAACGCCACTTCTACGCCAAGCACGGCTGGACCGAGCGCCCGACTATGGCCAGTTTCGTCCGCCCGCTCCCCGGCACGCCGGACATCGCGTAGCACTGCACGCGGTCGCCGGGTTTGGCGGCGGATCGGCGTTTGGGCGATACGCGAAAAAGCATTTGCGCGATTTTCGCGAGGCTCCGACACTCCGCCCGTTTGCCGGCCAGACCTCCGGCTACTCCATTTTCTCAACCCATCACCGTCACCTTTTTCATCCACTAACCTAAACCATCATTTCGCGTAGCTTCGGCTGCTGTCCTTCTCGAAACCTAGGAAATTTCAGAACGTAAGACGGCGCTCGACGCATCGCCCCCGACTGGGGGCGTGCCGAAAGCGCTCTTACGTGGGCTCTCCTAGGTGCCTGAGAAGGGGCGTGTGTAGACACGCTCCTTTCGCGTTTTTAGACGCAGGCACCTCGGTAGAGGACCCACAGAAGAGCAAAGCCATCCCGTACAGGGCTGAACGACGCGCGAACGTTCACGCCCGTGCCCCGTATCTTCGATAACATCGGGCAAACGTTGCTGCCGGCTTTGCAGCAGACGCTTGCCGTCTCGACGCGCTCCGACTTCTGCGTCGGCTACTTCAACCTCCGTGGCTGGAAATCGCTCGACGCTGAGGTCGGTCGCTGGGCCGGCGGCACTGGACAGCAGTGCCGGTTGCTTGTCGGGATGCAGCGATTGGAGGAGGCAGACCTGCGCGCCGCTTTGCTGCGCGCCGAGCGTGGCGAGCAGCTCGACAACGCCACCGCCCGCCGGATGCGCGAGCAGTCGGCAAAGGCGTTCCGCGATCAACTCACCTGGGGCTATCCGACCGCGCAGGACGAAGCCGCGCTGCGCCGGCTCTCGGCCCAGTTGAAAGCGGGCAAGCTGGTGGTGAAGCTGCACCTCCGCCACACGCTCCACGCCAAACTCTACCTCTGCTTCCGCAACGATCCGATCAGCCCCATCGTTGGCTACCTTGGGAGCAGCAACCTCACGTTCTCGGGTTTGAGCGGGCAGGGGGAGCTCAATGTCGATGTGACCGACAATCTCGCGACCGCCGAGCTGGTGAAGTGGTTCGAGGACCGCTGGGCCGACCGCTGGTGCCTCGACATCACCGCCGAGCTGGCGGCGATCATCGACGAGAGCTGGGCTCGACCTGATCCAGTTCCGCCGTACCACATTTTCCTGAAGATGGCGTGGCACCTTTCCGAGGAGGCGCGCGACAGTCAGACCCGGTTCAAGTTGCCGAAGAAACTCGGGGATGAGCTTTTCGAGTACCAGCGCGCCGCGGTGCTGGTCGCCGCTGGCCACTTGGAGAAACGCGGCGGCGTGCTCCTCGGCGATGTCGTCGGTCTCGGCAAGACCTTCATGGCCACGGCGCTCGCCCGCCTCATGGAGGACCGCCACGATCTCCAGACGCTCATCCTCTGCCCCCCGAATCTCCGGCCCATGTGGGAGGACTACCGCAGCCGTTACGGGCTGCGCGGCCAGGTGATGTCGCTCGGCAAAGTCATCGACGAGCTGCCGCAGCTCATCCGCCACCGCCTCGTCATCGTCGACGAGAGCCACAATCTTCGCAACCGCGAGGGGCGCCGCTACGCCGCCATCCGCGAGTACATCGCGCAGAACGCCGAGTTCACCGTCCTGCTCTCGGCGACTCCCTTCAACAAGGAGTTTGGCGATGTCGCCAACCAGCTCCGCCTCTTCCTCGCCGAGGACGACGACCTCGGGGTGCGCCCAGAGCGCTGGCTGCGCGATCTCACTGCCGAGGATCTCGCCGAGCTCCAGATCAACCCGAAGACACTGCGCGCCTTCGAGAGCAGCCCGTTCGCCGACGACTGGCGTGATCTCATGCGCCTGTTCCTCGTGCGACGCACGCGCTCCTTCATTGAGAAACATTACGCCACGTTCGATGCGGCCCGCGACCGCTACTACCTGACGTTTGCCGACGGCCGCCGCGCCTATTTCCCGAAACGCGAGCCGCGCACGATCAAGTTCCCGATCAATCCCGGCGATCCGGACGACCAGTACGGGCTGCTCTTCTCGTCGGCGGTGGTCGACACCATCGGCAACCTGCACCTGCCGCGCTACGGCCTGCAGAAATACCTCCACGCCACGCCGCAGCCGCCGCCCGACGCCAAGGAGGCCGCGGTGCTGGCCGATCTCAACCGCGCCGGAAAACGCCTGCTCGGCTACGTCAAAACCAACCTCTTCAAGCGCCTCGAGAGCAGCGGCCACTCGTTCCTGCTCTCGCTGGAGCGGCACGTCGTCCGCAACCACATTCTGCTGCATGCGCTCGACCAGGGGTTGCCGCTGCCGATCGGCACGCAGTTCGGCGACACGCTCGATGCCTCCGACGCCGACGACGAAGCGCTCGCGCTCGAACTGGAGAACACCTCCAACGGTCCGTTGCTTACCGCGGCGGATTTCGCCGCTCGCGCCGCCGCGCTCTACCGCCTCCTCGAAACCACCCAGAAGGAGAAATTCCGCTGGGTACGGCCGGGGCTGTTCAGCGACGCTCTTGCGCACGACCTGCGCGAGGATGCCGAGGCGCTTCGCACCATCCTCGAGCAAACTGGCACCTGGAAGCCCGACCACGACGCCAAGCTCGCGAAGCTCCTCCGCCTCGTCGGCAAGAAGCACAAGAACGAGAAGCTCCTGATCTTCTCCCAGTTCGCCGACACGGTGCGTTACCTCGACGGCGAGCTGCACCGCGCCGGCACGAAAGCCGTGCGCGCCGTCACCGGCGAGGATCCCGACCCGACCGGCGCCGCGTGGGCGTTCAGCCCGCGCAGCAACCGGCGCAACCTGCCCGCCGCAACCGACGAGATCCGCGTCCTCCTCGCCACCGATATCCTGAGCGAGGGCCAGAATCTCCAGGACGCCGCCATCGTGGTGAACTTCGATCTGCCGTGGGCCATCATCCGGCTCATCCAGCGCGCGGGCCGCGTCGACCGCATCGGGCAGGAGGCGCTCACCGTCACCTGCTACACCTTCCTGCCGGCCGATGGCGTCGAAAAGATCATCCACTTGCGCGACCGCATCCGCGGGCGACTCAAGCAGAGCGAGGAAATCCTTGGCACCGACGAGGCGTTCTTCGAGGAGGACAAGGGCAAGACGAAGGCCTGGCACGACCTCTTCAACGAGAAGTCCGGTTCGCTCGACGACCGCGACGACGAGGTCGATCTCGGCTCCTTCGCGCTCGGCATCTGGCAGGACGCCACCAAGGACAACCCCGCGCTTAAGCAGGCGGTCGAGGCGCTGCCCGAGGTCGTCTATTCGGCCAAGGCCGCGCCGGCTCCGGCAGCCTCCGGCGCGCTCGTGTTTCTCCGCACCGCGGAGGGTTCCAACGCCTTGGCGCGTGTCGATGGTGCCAGCCACCTCGTCTCCGAGTCGCCGCGAGCGATCCTCGAAGCTGCGGCTTGCACGCCCGACACACCGGCGCTCTCTCGCGCCGAGAATCACCACGAGCTTGTGTCGGCGGCCACCGAGGCGGTGTTGCAGGAGCAGCCGGCCATCACCGGTGCTCTCGGCTCGCGTTCCGGACCGAAGTACAAGGTCTATCACCGGCTGAAGGAATACTGGGCCGGGATCGAGGATACGCTCTTCTCCAAACCAGTGGAGGAGCTACCGCGGGCGCTGGAGGAAATGCTCCGCGGCCACCTCACCGAGTACGCCCGCGACACGCTTTCGCGCGAGCTGCGCCAAGGACTCCCTGCCGAGCACCTCGCCACGCTCGTCCTCGATCTCCGCAAGGACAACCGCCTCGTCCTGCTCGACGACTCCGCTCCGCCACCTCCGCCGCAGATCATCTGCTCCCTCGGCCTCCGTCCCGCCTGATCGCCCCATGCCCCTCAATCTCTCCCGCACCCGGCAACTCCTCCAACGCTTCGAGTTTCGGCAACTCTTCGTCGACGAACTCGGCTGGAATAACCCGCCCCACGCCCTTAAACCCACCGACGGCACCACCGCGCCGGGCCAGCGTTTCACCCGCACGCCGGTGGCGGTGCTCTCCGCCATCCACGTCTTCGAAATCACGACACCGGAAGGCTCGATCCCCGATGCCGGCGGGCGTGCCGCGATCCACGCCGCCGTGTCGAAACTCGCCGCCGAGAACCTTCTCATCTTCACCGACCGCCGCGCCGGCACTGCGTCGCAGAGCCTCTGGTACTGGGTGAAACACGAGGACGGCAAAGCCCGCCGCCGCGATCACCTCTACGTCAAAGGCCAGCCGGGCGATCTCTTCCTTGGCAAACTCGCCGCGCTGGTCGTCGACATCGGCGAGCTCGATGTGAAGGGAAACCTTCCGCTCACCGAGGTCACGCGGCGGCTCAAGAACGCCCTCGATGTTGAGCAGGTCACCAAGGCTTTTTTCCGAGATTTCCAGGAGCAGCACCTCGCGTTTCTGGAATTGATCGAGGGCGTCGCCGACCCTCGCGAGCGCCGCTGGTACGCCTCCGTGCTGCTGAACCGACTCATGTTCGTCTGGTTCCTTCAGCGGAAAGGGTTCCTCGATGTCGGTCGCAATCCGTACGGCGACTACGACTACCTACCGCACCGCCTAGCCGCCTCCTCGGCCGCAAAGAAGGATCGGTTCTTCTCCCACTTCCTGCGCGACCTCTTTTTCGAGGGCTTCGCGAAGCCGGAGTCGAAGCGCACGCCGCTCGGCGCCGTGCCGCTCGGCGATGTCCCGTATCTCAATGGCGGACTCTTCTTGCCCCACGGGATCGAGCAGCGAATCGAGGGCGCCGCGCTCTTCGGCGGACCGTACAAGAAGATCCGCATTCCGGATGCCGCCTTCGAAAATCTCTTCGGCCTCTTCCAGCGCTACTCGTGGTCGCTCGACGACACGCCCGGCGGAAACGACAAGGAGATCAACCCCGACGTCCTCGGCTACATCTTCGAAAAGTACATCAACCAGAAGGAATTCGGCGCTTACTACACGCGGCCGGAGATCACCGAGTACCTCTGCGAGCAGACTGTCCACCAGCTCGTGCTCGACGCCGCCTCCAAGTGGACCGCCAACGCCGTGCAGCTCCACGCCGCCGGCATCACCAAGGGCGCCGCGCCGCGTGCCTTCGCCACCATCGGCGACCTGCTTCTTCATGCCGACGGTGCGCTCTGCCAGCACCTGCTGCAGGAAACCTTGCCGAGACTTTCGCTGCTCGATCCCGCGTGCGGCTCGGGTGCGTTCCTCGTCGCCGCGCTGAAGACGTTGCTCAATCTCGCCACCGCGCTCGTTGGCCGTTGTGAGGCGCTCGGGCATCGCCCGATCACGCAGTGGATCGAACACGAGCGCCGGCAGCACAAGGCGCCGGTCGCCTACTGGCTCAAGAAGAAGCTCATCACCGAAAACCTCTACGGCGTGGACCTCATGGAGGAGGCGGTCGAGATCGCGAAGCTCCGGCTCTTCCTCAACCTCGTCGCCTCCGCCGAGGCGCGCGACCAGCTCGAACCGCTGCCCAACATCGAGTTCAATCTCCTGCCCGGCAATTCCCTCATCGGCCTGCTCCATGTCGATGCCACCGCGTTCGAGTCCGGCAAGGCCGTGCGCTCTGCCGAGCAGTCTCGGCTCACGCTCACGCACGAGACCGAACTCGGCCTCACCGTCGAGACCACCACCGCGCCTACGCGGAAGGAGACGGTCGCCGCTTTTGTCGCCGGGCAGATCGCCGCGAAGTACACCGAGCTGCTCCAGGAGAAGAACCGGCTCGTCGCGCTCTACCGCAAATCCACCTCACTCACGCAGGACCTCGCTGCGCTCCGCGCCGAGATCGACGGCCACAACGCCAAGGCCCGAAAGATTCTCGACAGCGAACTCTTGAAGGCGTTTCAGGCGCTCGGCATCGAGTACGCGCAGGCTACCTGGGACGCGAAGAAGGCAAAGGAGGGCAAGCCCGAGAAACGCCCGCTCACCCTCGATGACATCCGCGCCCTGCGCCCTTTCCACTGGGCCTACGAGTTCGACGAGATCGTCGTCACCCGCGGCGGCTTCGACGCCATCATCACCAACCCGCCGTGGGAGATTTTGAAGCCGAACTCCAAGGAGTTCTTTCAGCAGTTCAGCGACGACATCTCCAAGAACACGATGCGCATCGAGGAGTTCGAGGAGGAGAAGGCCGATCTCATTGCCAATGATACCAAGGTGCGGCGCGCGTGGCTGGCGTACCTCTCCGGCTTCCCGCACGTCAGCGAGTGGTTCCGCGGGGCGGCGCAGTTCGCCAACCAGATCGGCGAGGTCAACGGCCGCAAGGCCGGTTCCGACATCAACCTCTTCAAGCTCTTCACCGAACAGACCTACAATCTGTTGCGGCCCGATGGCCGCTGCGGCATCGTGATTCCATCGGGTATCTACACCGATCTGGGTGCGACGCAGCTCCGGCGGATGCTCTACGAGCGCACGCGCCTCACGGGCTTGTTCGGCTTCGAGAACCGCCGGGCGATCTTCGAAGGTGTGGATTCGCGCTTCAAGTTCGTCGTCCTCAGTTTCGAGAAGGGCGGGGCGACCGAACGATTCCCAGTCGCCTTCATGCGGCACGATGTGGCCGAGCTCACCCGATTCCCGGCCGACGACTCGCTGCGGTTGAGCGTGAAGCTGATCACCCGGCTCTCGCCGGCCACGGTTTCGTTGATGGAGTTCAACTCGGCGCAGGACATCGCCATTGCGGAAAAACTCCTCCGGCACCCGCTGCTCGGCGAGAAGCGCACTGACACCTGGAACGTAGGATTCACGGCAGAGTTCCACATGACCAACGACAGCGACGTGTTCAGCACCGCGCCGGGCAAACGGCGGCTCCCGCTCTACGAAGGGAAGATGATCTGGCAGTTCCAGCACGGCTACGCCGAGCCCCGCTACTGGGTGGATGCAGCAGCCGGTCGCGCCCGGCTTCTCGGCCGGGAGGAGGACACCGGACAAACGCTGGACTATCAGGACTACCGCCTCGGCTTCCGCGACATTGCCGCGAGCACCAATGAGCGAACACTGATCAGCACGATCATCCCGCCCGCATTCCACGGCAATAAGCTGCCGACCGCGAAAGTTTGGGAAGATGGCAAACGACTGATCGACCGAGCAACGCAGCTCTTTGTATGTGCCCTCTGGAACAGCTTCGTGGTCGATTGGGCGATTCGCCTGAAAGTCACGACAACGTTGAACTACTTCTACATGGAGCAGCTCCCGATTCCGCGTCTGACCGCCGCCGATGCGGCGTTCCGCCCGCTGGTGGAGCGCGCCGCGCGGCTGATCGGAACCACCGAGGAGTACGACGACCTGCTGAAGGAAATCTTCGGCCCGAAGGCCACGCACCGCACCCACGGCGAGCATTCGCCCGAAGGCCGCGCCAAGCTCCGCGCCGAGATCGACGCCCAGGTCGCCCACCTCTACGGTCTCACCGATTCCGAGTTCGCCCACATTCTCGGCACATTCCCACTTGTCGACCCTGGCGTGAAGGAATCCGCACTCACCGAGTTCCGGCTGGGGCTGAATTTGTAGCCGATGAAATCAGCTAAAGGTATTTTCACCCTGCGCGTGTTTTGACGTTATCTACGCCGCTGTTTCAGGAGGCGGAGGCCTGCGCTACGCCTACGAATGACGTGACGTGAGATAGGCTCGCACTGGCTGTGGAATTCCTGCACTGCTTGCCGACGACGATAGCAGCCACCTGTAACCTTTAACACTGCACATCCGCGCAGCCGACGGAGCACCATGGCAACGGAGAAGGAATACCTCATAATCTGCGACGAATCTGATCGGCGTGGGGCGTATTACTCCAATTTTTATGGCGGAGTACGTGTGGGGGGCCGGGCGTTATCTGCAGTCGAAACGGCGCTCACGGCACATAAGCAGAAGCTTGGGCTCACGAGTGAGGTGAAATGGGAAAAGACGGATTTGAAGATGGTGGAGCGGTACGAGAAGATGACAGAGGCGTTTTTCGATGAAGTCGCAGCGGGACGCCTGTTTGTTCGCATCATGTTCACGCAAAACGCGCGTGTCGCCCAAGGGCTGACGCCCGAACATTACGATGAGAGCTACTACATCCTCTACTACCAGTTTTTGAAACACGCGTTTGGATTGCGCCACATGGCGGCGCATACCCCGCCTCCGCGCCTGCGGATTTACTTGGATGAGATGGGAGATACTCGCGAGAAGGTGGCGAAGTTCCGTGGTTTTGTGGGTGGTCTGAGAAACGACCGCTTTATCCGTGCCACCGGTCTGATTTTGGAGGAGCAGGATATAACGGAAGTCCGATCCCACGATCACATCCTCCTGCAGTGCCTTGATGTGGTGCTTGGCTCGATGAGTTTTCGCCTGAACAACAAGCACCGGCTTCTCGATCCATCCACCGGGCAGCGGGGCAAGCGCACAGTCGCCAAGGAGCGGCTTTACAAATTCATCCTTGGTCAGATCAAACGCGTGACGGGGAAGTCGTTTTTTAACGTGGGCATCAGCACAGGCCTTTCTCGTCAGCCAGAGGGCCGCTGGACCGATCCGTATCTTCACTGGCTTTTCCAACCGGCGAATCACGTATTCGATCCGACGAAAACAAAGCCATAAAAAGCAGGCGCCCCACTTGGACCTACAAAGTCTCTGACGGCAGGCGTCAGCATTCGGTCAAGCAGGGCGTCTTGTGGAAGTATCGTCCGGGAGGCTGGTAAATCAAGCTCGGAACCGAATCGGTCTTTGCGTGCTGCGACTGTTGGCCGTGCGCGCGTGCCTCAGACTTCGACGAAGTACACGACGGGGTTTTCGCCGTAGTGGCGGGCGCACCAGTTTGCTTACGATCCCGACTCCTATCCCTGTCGCGAACGGTGCGAGCGCAGCCGGGAATTCGTCCGGCATTTCTACGAGAATGTCGGCGAACTGGAGGCGAAGGGAGAGGAGTTCCAGTGTGCGCAGTACATCGATGCCCGGCCCGAGGTGAAATGGTGGGTGCGCAATCTGGACCGCCAGCCGGTGCACTCGTTTTGGCTCCAGACCAGCACGGACCGGTTCTATCCAGACTTCGTGTGCCAGCTCATTGATGGGCGGGTGCTCGTCGTTGAGTACAAGGGCACGGACCGTTCGACCAACGATGACTCGAAGGAGAAGGAACGTCTTGGCCAGCTTTGGGCGGAGCGCAGTGGCGGACGCTGCCTGTTCGTGATGGTTAAGGGACTGGAGGAACTGGCGAAGATCGCTGCGGCGGTGGCGCAGATCTCCTCACGCGCAGGCTGAATCGTCCGAATGCAGTGTGGGTTTCTGAACCGGGCGCGGCACCACGCGCGTTTCGACGTCGGACACGAGGCCGATGGCGGCGCGTCTGAACTCGAAGTGGCTTTGTTGGGCGGCGTGGTGGAACAGCTTGCGCATTTATCCGGGCTTCCGCATCTTGCCGGGCCATGTTCCTAGCGTACTACGACGAAAGCGGGGACGATGGATACCCGGCGACCAGCACGGATTTATTCGTGCTCGCCTGCATTTATATGCGGCACGACCGATGGCGGGCGAATTTCGAGAGGGTACAGGATTTGCGGCGAACGTTGGCCAAGTCGCACGGCTTTCGGTTCGACTGGGAATTGCACACGCGCGAGCTCCTGCTCGACAAGGATCCCTATCGCTCCATGCGTTTTCAGCCAAGCCAGCGTATGGAGCTGGTGACAGCGTTCTGCCGAGTGCTCGCAACACTTGAGGCGAGGGTGATCACTGTGGTCATCAATAAGCGGAATATTGTGAAGCCGGATTACAATGTCCTGGACACGGCGCTCACCTATTCGGTGCAGCGGGTGCACAATGACCTGCAGGCTGACAGCGGACATTTTCTCGTCATCACCGATGAAGGCCGTGTGGCGAAAATGCGTTCGACGGTTCGGCGACTGCAAAAAATCAATTATGTGCCGGCGTCTGGTGGTGGAGAGAGCTATCGGCAAGATCTGAAAAATCTCATAGAGGATCCTCTGCCGAAAAATTCGCAGGATTCATACTTCATCCAACTCGCCGATATGGTCGCGGCCATTGTAAGCCTATGGTGTGTTTCCTGGCAGAAAGCTGGCGCGATACCGAACCGAATGAACTATCTGCCGCTCGAACAGCCACGGCTCTGGTTGGATATGCTCAAGCCGGTGCTGAATCTGCAGGCCTCACCCAGAAATCCTTATGGTGTTGTCTGCTATCCGAAACAGGCCGTTTCCCCATAAAACAAACGGCCGTCTTTGAAAGACGGCCGCTTGAAACACCACCTACGACGCATACGCGAGTTCAGTGGTTCGCCGGAACGGTCGCCCTTATCTCGCCTGCGGTCAAGCGGCTTTCCGGGGTTTCCCGGAGGGGGGCAAGGGCATCTCGTCCGGCATCGGATGCACGGGTGCGAAGCGCTTTGGCGTGCCTCAGACCTCGACGAAGTACACGACGGGGTTTTCGCCGTAGTGGCGGGCGCACTTGGGGCAGTAGGTGTAGTACATCAGGTGGCGTTTGACGGTCTGGCCGCGCGAGGCAGCCCAGGCTTCCATCGCGCGGCCCCAGTTGGCGGTTTCGCGGTACGAGCCTTTGAAGACTTTGCTCAGAAACGTGCCGCTGAGGGTGACGTTATCCGCGCCGGGCACGGGGTGGGGCACCTCGATGTAGATATCCATGTTCCAGCGCGAGGTGTGGTCGGAGAGCACGAGGGGCGGCGCGGGCGTGAAGGCTTTGCCGCGCTCCAGGTGTGCGCTGCAGCGCCGCATGGCGCGGCCGAAGGTCAGCGGGATGTAGCAGAAGCAGCCGACGTGGTCTTTGATAAACGGTTTGTCGGTCCAGTGGTGTTCACGGTCCTGCCACGGCGTGGGATCGAATTTCGGGCAGCAACCGGTTTCGGAGGGATAGGGCGTGTCCATGGGGCGTGTGGGTTAAACTCAGGGGGCAGCGGGAGCTGTGTCCGCCGGAGACGGGCGGGCTGGCGGGTCGCGCGGTGTGGGTAGGACGCAGACTGGAAATCTGCGTTACGCAGCGCAAGCCGGAGGGCGGAGCGTTGCTGCGGCTGCGAGGGCTTGGCGTAGCGCAGACTTCTAGTCTGCTCCGAAGAGAAGGCCGGACGCGGATGGTTCGCTGGGCGCGTTGATTTGCAGAAAAGCAGGCTGGAAGCCTGCGCTACGTCGGACAGGCGGCGCTGCTCCACGGCCAGTCTGGCGGGGACTCGCAGAGTCGGGCTTTCACCGGGTTTTGGTGGATGTACTGCGCGATGCGTTCGTGCTCTGCCGCATCCCGCACCCAGTGGTCGTAGGCTTCGGGTTGCCAAAATCGGTCCAGCGTCAGTCCGAGCAGGGGCTTGGTGCGTAGTGCCGAGAATTGCTTCCAGCTTTTCACGATGTCGCCGAGTGCATGGCGGCCGAGCGGGGTGAGCAGGGCATGGACATGATTGGGCATCACCACCCAGGCGTGCAGCGTGTAGCGTTGCGTGTGGAAATGCTGGAGAGAATCGGCCACCAGGCGTGCAACGTTTGGATGGCGGAGGTGGCAATCGCCCGTGCCACGGTCAAGGAGGGCTTCGATCTCCCGGTGCTGTTCGTCGCGAAGTGCGGCGAGACGTTCGCTGGACTGTGAGCCGGTGTGGGCGGCGAGCTGGTCGCGCTGTTCCGCGAAGCGTGCGAGCACGGCTTGGGGCAGGGAATCGGCGAGCCGGAAGGTAACAAAGTAAGTGGCGCCGGCGATTTTTACATGGGGCAAGTAGCCGCGTGAATGAATGCCTTCGCGGTAGGGCTGGTCCGGCGTGGGCATCGGTGATCGTGGCTGAGCCCAGGTGGCGGCTGGCTGGCCGGCGTGCGTTGCGGGTAGGAAGCAGACTGGAAGTCTGCGCTACGGGCGCAAGCCGGTGTCGGGGGCCGTCGTTCGGGGCGGGCTTGGGGTAACGCAGACTTCTAGTCTGCTTCAGACGAGCAGGCTGGAAGCCTGCGCTACGTCGGGCAGGCGATACTCCTTCGCCGTCCGCCCGGCTTACGCGGCTGCGACGGCTTGGGGCTTGGCGGCGCGGGAGCCGAAGAGCTCTTTGACGGCGCCCCAGGCTTTGCGGAGGCCGGCGGGTTGGACGCCGCCGGGGATGGCGTAGAGTGTCACGAGTTGCTCTTCGTGCGTGCGGTAGCGCGGGGGGAGCGTGAAGAGCGTGTCTTCGCCGGCGCGCACGGTGGAGAAGAACAGGCCGCGGCCGATGCTCGTGTCGGCGGACGGCACTTCGATGGAGCGGGCGGGCAACACGAGCCACGGCTTGTAGGTGAAGGCCCAGGTGCCGGTGTCGGCCTGGCGGGCGAGTTGGCCGTAGGTGCGGATGGGCACGCCGCGCTCGGTGAGTTGTTTGCCGGAGAAAAGTTTGTTGGCGCCGTCCTTCGGCGTGAAGCGGTGTTTGCGCAGGGTGAGGAAATCCCAGCAGAAGACGGAGCCGAAGACGGTGAGGCGGAAGGACCAGCCGGCGACGAAGTACGCGATGACGATCAGCACGATCGAGAGCACGGCGCCGACCCACGGGTTGAGCGTGGCGGTGAGCGTGACGAGGCCGAGCAGGGCGGTGCGTGCGCTCTTGAGCGCGGCGTCGATGGCGCCCCACGGGCTGAGGAGGATGAGGACGTTGATCGCGTGCGAGGCCATCCAGACGAGGGCAAACATCGCGATGCCGAGCGGCACGGTGAGGAGGTTGAGCAGCCAGGAAAAATCGATCGAGCCGAGGTTGATCATCGCGAGGCCGGTCGCGATGGAGTGCTCCTGCGGCACTTGCAGGGCGATCATCTTGGAGAGCGAGTCCATCGTGAAGGGCACGACAGCGCCGGCGGCGACGAGGCCGGAGGCCTTGTTCTCAATGGTCTCCAAAATATCGAGTGGCTTTTTCAGGCCGGCGGGCACGACGGCTCCGAGCGAATCCTTGGCGGCGCACGCTCCGACGAGGAGCGTGGCGGGCAGCCAGAAGCTGAGCTGGGCAAACCACGGGAGCGATTGTTTCTCCTCGGGCGTCTTGGCAGTGAAATATTTGTAGGCGCCGTAGCCGCTGGTGCCGAGCAGCGGGGAGATGGCGATGCCCGTGACCGTCGAGACGGTGGTGGCGATGGGCGCGACCGGGGATTTGTCGGGGGCTTTGGTCTCCGCCGGGGCATCGGCAGCGACGATCGGTGCGGTGAACACCGCAAACGAGACGGAGAGGAGGGCGAGTTGGAGTAACCGTTTCATGGTGGGAAAGTGTTTTTGGGAGGGATGTTGGCAACTGGCCGTGCTGATTAGTAAACGCGCTTCTCGACGTCGTACACCAGGCCGATGGCTTCGCGCCAGCGGTCGAGCGTGGCCATGTTGCCGAGCGTGTCGGCCACGGGCATCGCAGGGACGTCGCGCCAGCCGCCCATGAGGGCGCGCGCAAAGGTGTCGGCCTCCAGCGCGTAGAGCGGCGGCGAGGTGACGACGATCTCCTCCGGGGCGCTGCCGCCGTTCTTCTGCCAGACGATCTTTGCGTCGCCGCCGCCGATGGCGCTGAGCCAGGGGTTGGGCAGCAGGAGAGAGCCGGTGGTGCCGAGCACGCGGGCCGTGTTTTGCTGGGTGACGGTGATGCTGGTGGAGACCAGCGCGATGACGTCGTTGGCAAAGCGCAGCGTGGCGGCGGCGCACATATCGACGCCGGCTTTTTCGTGGAGCACGCCGGCACCGCTGAGCTGTTCGGGGTCGAGGAAGGGTTGCCCGCTGGCCGCGCCCGCGACGAGGCGCGCGAAGGAAACCGGGTAGCAGCCGACGTCGAGGATGCCGCCGCCGCCGAGCGTGTTGCTCCAAAGGCGGCTCGCGGGTTCGTATGTCGAGCAGAAGCCGAAAGAGGCCTCGACCATGCAAACTTGGCCGATGGCGCCGCCGCGGACGAGCTCCAGGAGCTTGGCGATCTGCGGGTGGCAGCGGTACATGAAAGCCTCCATGAGCAACACGCCGTGAGCGCGGCAGGCGGCGACGGCGGTCTCGGCCTCGGCGCGGTTGAGCCCGAGGGGTTTTTCGCAGAGCACGTGTTTGCCGGCTTTGGCGGCGCGCACGACCCACGGCACGTGCTGCGGGTGGGGTGTGGCCACATAGACGGCTTGCACGGTCGGGTCGGCGAGGAGGGCCTCGTAGCTGGAGTGCGCGCGCTCGATGCTGTGCGCCGCGGCAAAGGCGGCGGCCTTGTCCGCGCCACGGCTGGCGACGGCGACGACGCGTCCGGTCTGCGAGCGGGCGACGCCCTGGGCGAAGGTGCTTGCGATGCGGCCCGTGCCGAGGATGCCCCAGTGGAGAGAAGGGTTCATTGGGAGAAAGGGTAAGGTGCCTGCACGGTGGCCGGGCCCTCATCCGCGCGCAAGCTCTACGCTTGGATCCGCCACGTTCGGTCGCAGGCCGGCACACCGGACTGGTTTCCCAGTGCAAACAGCGTGCGGTGACTTGCCGGCGGCGGGGACATGGGCCGTTGATCACGGGTATGCTTCGCACACTGCAAGAAACCGAACTGCAAACCGCGCAGGATTTCCGGTACGCGATGATGGACGAGTGCGGCATGACCTGTCACCTGCTCCCGGACTGGCGTGAGCGGACGGCGGAGATCTACGCCGACATGTACCGTCGCGGCGAGGGCATGCACGTGGGCTGGGTGGAGGACGGGCGCGTGGTGGGCACGGCGGGCGCGATGATCCGCACGGATTTTCCCTTCAACACGCTCAAAGGCGGCTGCTACGGCTGGATCATGGACGTGTACGTGCAGCCGGAGTGGCGCGGTCGCGGCATCGCCCGCCGGGTGACGCAGTCGGCGCTCGACTGGTTGCGTGCCCGCGACGTGGCGATCATCAAACTGGTGGCGTCAGATCAGGCGATGGCCCTCGGGCTGTACGAGCGCATGGGCTTCCAACGCACGAACGACATGCGCTTCGTCCCCACTGCGGCGCCCGGCTGCGCCTGAGCTGGCGGTTTACTTGGTCGCTGCCAGTGGCGGAGGCAGGCCGTCGAGCATCTGTTTTGCCGGGCCGAAGCCGGGGAAACGTTGCAACACTTCGGTGAGTGTGGCGCGCGCCTCTTCGGTGGCGCTGCGGGCGAGCTGCACGCGGGCCACGCAGAACGGCAGCCACGGGCTCACGGGAAAGTTGGCGGCATCCACGCGGTAGTATTTCTCGGCGAGGCGGAGCTCGCCCGCGCGCTCGGCCATTTCGGCGATGTCGTAGCCCGTGGAGAGCGGATCGAGCCGGTTGGCCTCGTCGGCGTGGCGCCAGGCCGCCTCGGCGTTTTTGCCGGTGGGGGTCGTGAGATGGTAGCGCATTAGCGCCATCTGGATCTCGGCATTGGTGGGCGCGAGCTCGGCGGCGCGTGTAAGCCGGGAAAACGACTGCGTGGCGAGCTCGGTGCGCGCAGGGCCTTCACTGGCGTTGGCCTGATCGAGCAGCGCGAGGCCGAGGAAGGTCAGAAACGAGGCGTGGTCAGGTTTGAGCGCGACAGCACGTGCCAGGCTGGCGACGGCTTCGTCGCTGCGTTTCTGGCTCAGGCGGATGCGCCCGAGCAGGGCGAGGGCGTCGGCCGTGGCGCTGGCCGGGTCGGCGACGAGCGGGGTGACGAGTTTCTCTGCGGTGGCGATGTCGTTTTTCTCGAAGGCGGAGATGGCCTGCACGTAGGGCGACGGCGCGAAAAAGGCATCGTCATCCTCGGCAAAAGCGTGGCAGGTGCTGGCGAGCAAGGCGGCCAGCAGGAGCGGGCGGAGCGTGTGTTTCATGGCGAAATGCGGCGCGTTCATAACGTGACCCACGGTTCGATCACGTACTCGTAGCGGTCGCCCACGGCGCGTGCGTGGCCGAGGGCGGGGAAGGGCAGATGCGCGCCGAAGAGACGCAGGCGCTCGGCCGCCGCGCGGGCGAAGACCCGTTGCCGCGTGGCGACGGCGAGGGCCGGCTGGGCGTCGGAGAGGATCGACCACTCGGGATGCGCGAATGACAGCACGTGGTGGTGCGCGACGTCGGCGATGTGCAGCATGCGGTCGGCGCCCTCGCCGATGAGCAGGCCGATCTGGCCGGGCGTGTGGCCGGGCAGGTCGATCACTTCGAAGCCCGTGATCGGGCGGTCGCCTTCGGCGACAAACTCCCACCGGCTGGCGAGCGGCGTGAGTGCGGCGCGTGCGCCCTCGACCATGCCGCGGCGGCCGCCGTCGTCGAAAAACGTGCCTGAAAGATCGGGCGCTTCGCCGGTCCAGAAATCGTACTCGCGACGGCTGATGAAATGCCGGGCGCGGGGAAACGCGGGTTGTTTGCCGGAGGCGTCGAGCAGGCCGCCGCAGTGGTCGAAATGCGCGTGGGTGAGAAAGACGGCGGTGATGCGCTCCGGCGACACGCCGACGGCGCGCAGGTTGGCGGCGAGCCAGCCGCCCGAGTTGCCGAAGGTGGCGCCGCAGCCGGTGTCGACCAGCACGAGGTCGCTCGCGGTGCGCACGAGCAGCATGGAAAACGGCAGGCGCACGAGGTCGTCGGGCACGAAGGCTTCGCGCAGGGTGGCTCGCATCGCGTCGTCGGTGGTGGCGTTGCGATAGAGGGAGCTGGAGACGCCCGGCGCCATGCCGCCGTCGCTCAACGCCACCGCCTCAAATGCAGCGATTCTGAATCGGTAGTGGCCGGGTTGCCCGCCGCTCAACGCAGGCGGAGCCGACGGTGCGGCGGCGGCCAGGTACGATGGGGCCAGCCCGGTGGCCAGTCCGGCGAGACCGAGGAAGCGGAGCGCGTCGCGTCGCGAGAGCTCCGGGGGGAGAGCGTGGGGGCGTGTCATGATGCCGCCGAGCACAACACCGGCACCGGGAAAACTCCCGCCAGAAACACGGCTTGAGCTTTTTCGGCGTGCCCGGCCATGCTCGGCGCATGTTGACCAAGGCCGACACGCAGCGTCTGCGCTCCCTCCGCGAAAAGAAACACCGCGAGGCGGCCGGGCTGTTTGTCGTCGAAGGCGAGAAGGTCGTGGGCGAGCTGCTCGCGGCGGAGCTGCCCTTCGTGGAGGTGTACGCGACGGAGGCGTGGCGTGGGCGCTGCACGCAGCGCGTGACGCCGGAGGAGATGGCGCGCATCAGCCACTATCCGACGCCGTCGAGCGTGCTCGCGCTGGGCCGCATCGTGCGGCAGCCGCTTGAGGCCGGCGCGCTGGAGCACGGACTGACGCTCGCGCTCGATGGCGTGCAGGACCCCGGCAACGTGGGCACGCTGCTGCGCATCGCCGACTGGTTCGGGCTGACGCGCGTGGTGTTGTCGCCGGATTGCGCGGATCTTTTCGGACAGAAGACGATCAACGCCAGCATGGGCTCGTTTGCGCGGGTGACGGCGCACACGGCCGACCTCGCCGAGGTGCTCGCGGGTGTGCGCGTGCCGGTGCTCGGCTGCGATCTGGCGGGCGAGGACGTGCACACGCTGCGACCGCTGCGCGACGCGGTGGTGGTGATCGGCAGCGAGGGCCGCGGGCTCTCGCCGGCGGTGCGCGCGTGCGTGACTCAGTTTATCACGATCCCGAAGTACGGCGGCGCGGAGTCGCTCAATGCGGGCGTGGCCGCTGCGATCGTCTGCGACAACCTGCGGCGGGCGCTGGCGTAGCGGTTACTTCTTTTTGCCGTCGCTGGAACTCTTCGGCGCGCTCTTGCCGCCGCCGCTGCCACCGCCGAGGACCATGAGGCCGGCGATCACGCCGATGGCGAAGACGCCGAAGTAGATGATGGCGGCGGGCTGTTTGATGTCGTGGTCGAACAGCAGCGGGAAACGAAACGAAATGGTCCCGGTGTTGGTCATGCCGATGTAAACGACGACGAAGGTGGCGGCCAGAAATACGAGGGCGCGGAGGAATAGTTTCATGGAGAGAAAGGTCTGCCTGGAGCGCGGGATCAGGCGGCAGCCGGCAGCGGGACGTCAAGCGCGGCGGAGATCGCGCGGAAGAGTTCGTCCTCTTCCGGCGTGATGGTGCCGTCGTGCCCGATGACGTGGGCGGCGGCGATCAGCGTGCGCTTTTTGATGGGGAGCGAGGCGGCGGCGAGGCGGTCCAGTGCGTGGTCGAGCAGTTCGAGCGCGGCGATGCCGTCGGGCAGGAGCGCGAGCGGGGTCTCGATCATCTTGAGGTGGGCGGCGCCGTAGGCGAAGGCGCGCGAGGCGGCGGCTTGATCGGAGGCGCCGTTGATCCATGCGAGTGCGGAGAGTACGGCGGCGATGTCGGCGGCGACGGCGTTGAACGAATAAAGTTGGGTCGCTGCCGTCGGGGCCTGGGAGAGGCGGAGGTGTCCCGAGAGGGTCTTGTGCAGCGCGAACTCGAAGGGCGACACGCGGCCATCGGCGTGGATGACGGCTTCGAGCGTACGGAGGAAGCGGTCGCGCGTGGCGGCATCGGCGAAGCGCAGCGCAGGCAGGCTGAGCTGAAGCAGCGGGAGGCGGGCGGCGCGTGGGAGCGCGGCGCAGTCGGGCTGGAGTTGCGCGAGCGTGGAGGCGGCGCCGGGGTCGTGCTGTTGCACGAGAGTGAGCTGGCGGTTGCGGGTGGCGTCGTCGGCGTCGAGGAGGAGCGCGTAAATGAGCGCGGGCGCCTGATCGGGCTGGCGCGCGGCGGTGCGCAGCGGCTGCGGGATCTGGGATAGGAGCGACTGGGCGGCGGTGAAATGCGACTCGGTGAGGGCGCCGGCCTGGGCGAGCGCCTGCGCGGGGACGAACGGGATGGTGGCGCGGGGCACGGCGGCTTGCAACGCGGGCATCATCGAGAAGGCGCGCTCGGCGGCGAGCCGGGCGCCGGCGGGCTTGCGGAGCACGGGCGGCTGAAGCGCCTGGTGGCTTTCGCGGGCGACATCGACGACGGTTTCGGGCTCGAAGAACCGGCCGTCCCACGACGGGTCGATGGTGCGGATGCGCTCTTCGAGCGGCGGGTGTGTGGCCCAGAGTTGCGTGAAGCCGGCCCGGAAACTTTGCGCGAAAAAGAAGTGGCCGATCTGGGCGGCGGCGGCGGAGTCGAGCCGGGAGCCGAGCGAGTAGCCGCCGATCTTTTTCAACGCGCCGGAGACGCCGAGCGGGTTGCGGGTGAATTGCACGGCGGCGGCATCGGCGAGGTATTCGCGCTGGCGCGAGATGGCGGCCTGGATGAGGCGCCCGAAGAAATAGCCGACGTAGCCGATGACCAGCATGGCGATGCCGACGATGATGAAGACGCCGGGGCCGCCGGATTTGCCTTTGCCGCGGGTGCGCACGGCGCCGCTGCGCAGCATGACTTCGAGCAGTCCGCGCCCCATCAGGCCGATGACGAGGATGCCGAAGAGGACGGCGGTCAGGCGCACGTTGAGGCGCATGTCGCCGTTGAGGATGTGGCTGAACTCGTGGGCGACGACGCCCTGGAGCTCGTCGCGCGAGAGTTTTTCGAGGGAGCCGCGGGTGACGGCGACGACGGCGTCGCTGGTGGTGAGGCCGGCGGCGAAGGCGTTGAGGCCGCCCTCGTCATCGAGGAGGTAGACGGCGGGCATGGGCACGCCGGAGGCGATGGACATCTCCTCGACGATGTTGAGCAGGCGTTGCTCGGCGAGGTCGGTGGACTGCGGGTCCACGCGGCGGCCGCCGACCATCTCGGCGATGACGGAGCCGCCGGCGCGCAGTTGCAGCCATTTGAAAAGCATCGCGCCGCCGGTGATGAGGCAGACGACGAGGGAGACGCCGCCGAAAAGGCTCCCGTCCCAGACGAGCCACGTACCCGGCATGGGCCGGATGCGGGCGACGACGATCAGGGCAGCCAGGTAACAGGCCGCGATCACGCCGATCACGGCCAGGATGAACAGCAGCATCAGCCGCGAAGTGCGGCGCTTGGCGCTGGCTTGGGCCTCGAAGAAATCCATAAAGAAAGCCGGCCACGGGAGGCGGCCGGCGTGAGGGAGGGCGGCGCTGGATTAGCTGGTGAAGCTGACCTTGGGGGCGTTGCGCTCGGTGGGGTCGTCGATTTTGAAAAGCTCGGCGGGGAGGAAGCCAAACATGCCGGCGAAAATGACGTTGGGGAAGGTCTCGCGCGTCGTGTTATAGACCATGACGGAGTCGTTGTAGGCCTGGCGGGCGAAGGCGATTTTGTTCTCCGTGGAGGTGAGCTCCTCGGTGAGCTGCATCATGTTTTGGTTGGCCTTCAGGTCGGGATAGGCCTCGGAGACGACCATGAGGCGGGAGAGGGCGCCGGCGAGTCCGGTCTCGGCGGAGAGCAGGCCGCGCATGGCGTTGCCATCGGCGGGATTGGCGGCGGCGGCCTGGGCGGCGGCGGCGGCGATGTTGCGGGCCTTGATGACGGCTTCGAGGGTCTCGCGCTCGTGCTTGAGATAGCCCTTGGCGGTCTCGACGAGATTGGGGATGAGGTCGTAGCGGCGCTTGAGCTGCACGTCGATCTGGGCAAACGCGTTTTTGAAACGGTTGCGGAGGGCGACGAGGGAATTGTAGATGCCGGCGACCCAGAGGCCGAGGACGACGACGATGGCGGCGAGGATGCCGAGGATGATGAGGGCGATGGTCATGGCGGGTGTGGGATGGTGCCAGATTGGCAACGCAGGCATCTGGCGCGAGCGCATAGTGATTACAACGCGGTTGCTTGTTTCCATGCGACCCGCAAGGTGGGGACGACCTTTCATGCGTTCGCGACTTCTTGCCTGTCTCGCTCTCGCCGTCCTCGCGCCTCTCGCTTGTGCGCAGACACCGCTGCGCCCGCCGACTCCGCTGCTCGCGGCTCCGGCGGAGACGCTTTCGCCTGGCCAGGCGGCGGTCACGCTCGAAGCGGCGGACCGCGCGCAGGAGATGGGCTTCAGCTCCATCGCCGTCAGGTTGTACCGGCAGCTGCTCGATGCTCCAGTGGGCACGGCGGGCGACCGGCTGCAGCTGCGGCTGTCGCTCGTGACCGCGCTTTTGAGCGACGGACAGGTGGAGGCCGCCGAGGCGGCGCTCGATGAGTTTACCGGGCTGCGCAACTCGGCGTGGCATCTACGCGCGGGCCTCGTTGCCCAGTACGCCGGGCGTAGTGCCTCGGCTCGCGTGGAGGTGGATGCCGTGAAACTCGACGAATTGAGCGCCGGCGACCGCGGTTGGTATTTCCTCCTGAAGGCGACCGTGGCCGAGGCGGCGGGGGACACGGAGAAGCGCAACCAGTTTTACGACCAGGCCAGCTCAGCGGCCGTGAACGAACTCCAGCGGACGCGATTTGCGTTGGCGCGGGAGTTTTCGCGGCTGCGCGTGGGCGCACCTTCGGCGGGCGACCTGGAGAAGGCGCGCGCCAATGCCGAGCGGCTGCAGGGCAGCAAGGCCGGGTACGATTTTGCGCGGGTGTATGCGATCATGCTCCAGGCGGCCGGGCAGAAGTCCGAGGCTGCCTCCGTGCTCCAGCGACAGTTGCAGGGGCTGCCGCTGGAGGAACGCCGCGCGGCGGAGGATTTCCGCCTGTTGCTCGGTTTGATCTCTGGCGCGGAAGAGGGGCCGGGGCGCCGCGCGCTCTTCCAGCTGCTGGCGACGGGCGAAGACCCGGCGAAACAGCGGATCGCGCTGCGCATTCTGGCGAGGGCGTCGGCCATGGGGCCCGCTGCGACGGAGTTTCGCGAGCAGCTCGACGAATTGACGCGGGCCGGTCGGGCGGAGCACCCGATTTTGGAGGATTTGTGGCTGTTTCGCGCGCAGGTCGCGCTGGGCGAGAATGACTATGCGCGGGCCGAGGCGGACGCGAAGTCGCTGCTCGACCGGTTTCCCGGCTCGCCGCTGCGGGCGCATGCGCTGGGTGTGTTGACGGGGGCGGCATGGGAGCAGCACCGGTACCGCCTCGCGGCGGATTTTGCCGGCAAGGCCCGGCAGGCGCTGCCCGAGGGGCCAGCCCGTGCGCAGCTCGGCGTGCTGGTCGCCGAAGCGTGGTTTCGCGCGGGAGACGATTATCGGAGCGCGGCCGATGCCTACGCGGCGGTGCTCGACGCTCCGCCGCCTGGAGTGGCACCTGGATTGTTGATGTTTCAACGCGTGCTCGCCGAGATCGAGGCCGGGCGACTGCAGGAAGCCCAGCCGCTGCTCGACGAGCTCGGCCGGCGTCCGGGATTTGATGCGGAGAATCGCTGGCAGGGGGAGTGGAATCTGGCGCGTGCGATGCAGATCGCAGGGCAGACGGAAGCGGCGTATGCGCGAGTGAACCGCCTGCTGGCGGGAGCCGGAGCTGGTGCGGCGTTGCCGGCGGATTTGCGTGCGCGCATGGCGTGGCTGCGGGCAAGGTTGTCCTTCGATGCGGGGCAGCATGCGGAGACGGTCCGGCTACTCGACGAGCTGGGCGATTCGCTGGAGGGGGCGTCGCCGGAGCTGCGCACCGAGATTGCCAGCTCGGGGTTGTGGTTGCGCGCCCGTGCGGAGTTTGCCCTCGACCAGGCGCCGGTGGCACTGGCGACGCTCGAAAAGCTCCGTGCCGAGTATCCGCGCAGTGATGCCGCGGTGTACTCGTTTATCACGGAGGCCGACTACTATGCGAAGCGCGGCCAGACGGTGGCGGCGCAGCAGCGGCTCACGAAGCTGGCCGACGATTATGCGGACAGCCCGTATGCCTCGCATGCGCTCTACCAGGCGGCGGTGCTGGCGGAGCGGCGCGGGCAGGACACGAATTTCGAGGAGGCGAACAAGCTGATCGAGCAGCTCGCGCAGCGCTACCCACAGAGCGATCTGCTGTTTTATGCGCGGCTCAAGCAGGGGGATTTGTTGAGGAAACTCAGCCAGTTCGCCCTCGCGCAGCGTGCGTACGAGGCGGTGATCAATCGGTTCCCGCAGCATGCCGAGGTGCTGGCCGCGCAGATGTCGCTGGCGGACTGCCATGGCGCGCAGGCGTCGGCGGACTCGGCGCATGCGGAGCGTGCGGTGGAGATTTATGAGCGGTTGCTGGCCCTGCCGCAGGCGCCGCTAGATCTGCGCGTGGAGGCGGGTTTCAAGCTGGGCTCGACGCTCGACAAGCGCGGCCAGACCGAGCGCGCGCAGACGATCTGGTGGCGCGATGTGGTGACGGGATTTCTGCTGCCCGGTGGGGAGGCCGAGAAGCTTGGGGCGAAGGGCCGTTATTGGATGGGCCGCACGCTCGTGGAGCTCGGGGCCAGCTTTGAGCGGCAGGAAAAGCTGGAGCAGGCGCGCGAGGCCTGGCAACTGGTGCGGCGTTACAAACTGCCAGGGGATAGTCTGGCGGAAGCGAAGCTGGCGCGGTTTATCGTGCCGGGAGGGAAGCCATGAGGCCCGGAGAATTCGGCGTGGACGCCTCGTGGCCGACCGCATCTAAGGAGTTTAATCGATGAGCATTTTTGCAGTCAGTCTATTCACACAAGGCGGGCCCATGATGTGGGTGCTATTTGTGCTCGGCGTCACCGGCAGCGTGTTGTTTGCCGAGCGCGTGCTCTACCTGCACCGCGGGCAGATCCGGGCGAAGGCGTTTGTGGATGGCATCAAGAACATCCTGGCCAAGCGGCGCATCGTGGAGGCGCTGACGGTATGCGAGGAGACGCCCGGTCCGGTCGCGGTCGTGGTGAAGGCGGCCTTGTTGCACGCGCACGACGATGCGGAGACGATGCGTTTTGCGGTGCAGGAGGCCGCCGTCGTGGAGTTGCCCGCGCTGGAGCGGCGACTGGGTTCGATCGCGGCGATTGCACAGATCGCGCCGCTGGTGGGGCTGCTCGGCACGATCCTCGGGATGATCGTGACGTTTGGGGCGTTTGAGCGCGACTACGCGACGGCGAGCGGTCTGGCGAAGGGGATGTGGCAGGCGCTCATCAGCACCGCCGGCAGTCTGATGCTGGCGATCCCGGCTTATCTGGCGCACCATTTTCTGAGCGGCCGTGTGCGCGCGGTCGTGCGCGACATGGAATGGGCGGGCAACGAGATCATGCGGTACCTCACGATCGAGTACGCCAAGTTGCCGCCGGCCGCCGGCCCTGAAAAACCCGTCGCCAAGCCATGATCACCCGGCCCCTCGACATCGCTTCGCGGCTCCAGCCGCCGCCACGCTCGTTGGACTGGCTGTTCTTCGTCAACGGCGGCCTCATCGTACTCTTCTTCTTTCTCTTCGGCTCACGTTTCGTCCTCGCACCGGGGCTCGGCGTCGATTTCCGGCTCCCGGAGATGCCCGGTGCGCAGGTGAGTGCCGCGGTGACGACCCATTTTATCAGCGTGAAACGGGGGGGCGTGATCTTCGCGAGCGGGAGTGGGGCGATCAATCTGGCGCAGTTGAAAATCTGGCTGGAGGTCGAAGCCAAGACGGTGAAAACGCCCGTGCTCTTGGTCCGCGCCAGCGCGGATGTGCCGGTGGCCGAGCTGGTCGATATCTACACCGTGGCGCGGGCTGCGGGCTTCTCGATCCAGCAGGGGGCGGAGGCTGTGCAGGCCGCAGACCAGGAGGGGCTCTGACCCTGTATGGCGTCCGACCTAGGCATCTCCTGGCGTTTTTACGCGGCGGTCGCTGCCGTGGCAGGGTCGCTGGCTCTCGCGGCCGCCTTAGTGCTGCGGGCGCCCTCGTCCAAGCCGGCTTTGTCGGCGGCTGGGGCAGGGGATCGTCCGGCTCCGATTGCGTTTGAGCCATTGTCAGGTGCGACGGGCGACGAGGCTCTCCTGCGCGACCCGACGCCCCTTTTTTTACCGACGCGCTGGAATGCCGCCCAAGGTGTGCGCCCGGACCGGGCCCTCCGGGAGCCCGGCGAGACGTTTGCCGGATTCGGAGCTAAATTCGTTTTTGGAGAAAACGAGGCGGCGATTGCGTTGCCACCGGTCGTTGCCGTGCCGGAGCACCCGGAGGCGGCCATCCGGCCGTCGGACTGGCAGGCCCCGTTTCTGGGCTTGGGTCGCACAGATGCGGTGGCGGTGCCCCTGCGGGCACGGACGGCCCGGTTGGAGGCGCGGTTTTGCCGCGATGGCCGGCAGGTCGTCGAGCAGGAGCTCTCGGAGGTCGTCCCGTTCGGGGCGCAGGACTGGCAGCCTTTGGAGTTTGGGGTGGCCGTGGCGGCTGGGGGAGCGATCGGGGCGCCCGCGCTGGTGACCAGTTCGGGTGTCGAGGTGGTCGATGAATACTTCCAAGAATATCTTGCTACGCGCTCAATGCTCGGGAAGCGTCTTTCGAAGTTAAGGCCCGGCGTCTATCGCATAGTCATCGGACCGTGATGCATGCGGCGTTTGATTCTTGCGATTAAGCGCAGTGTGGTGAGGAGGTTGAAAAAAACTGCAAGTTTGCAGTTGACGGTGGAAATGGGGCCGCTCACTTTGGCCGCCCTTTTTCTGTTTTTTGACCCAAGATAGGTATGCCCAGATAGCTCAGTTGGCAGAGCACGTCCTTGGTAAGGACGAGGTCGCCGGTTCAAATCCGGTTCTGGGCTCCATTTTCTCAACAGTCAGTAAAGTCTCAACCTCCAACAAAACGTCTCAAACCACATGGCTAAAGGCACATTCGAACGCAAGAAACCGCACGTAAACGTTGGCACCATCGGCCACGTTGACCACGGTAAAACGACCCTGACCACCTCCATTCTGAAGGTTCAGGCCGACAAGGGCTTGGCTGAATTCAAGTCCTACGCTGATATCGCTAAGGGCGGTACCCTCCGCGACGCGACCAAGATCGTGACGATCGCCGTAGCCCACGTGGAATACGAGAGCGACAAGCGCCACTATGCGCACGTCGACTGCCCGGGACACGCTGACTTCGTCAAGAACATGATCACCGGTGCTGCCCAGATGGACGGCGCCATCCTCGTGGTTTCCGCGGCTGACGGCCCGATGCCCCAGACCCGTGAGCACATCCTCCTCGCCCGCCAGGTCGGCGTGCCGAAGATCGTGGTGTTCCTCAACAAGGTCGACCTCATCGACGACAAAGAGCTCCTCGACCTCGTCGAGATGGAAATCCGTGAGCTCCTCAGCAAGTACAACTTTGACGGCGACAACGCCAAGATCGTTCGCGGTTCCGCCACGGCGGCCCTCGAAGGCAAGCCCGAGGGCGTTGCTGCGATCGGCGAGCTGATGAACGCCATCGACACCGAGATCCCCGAGCCCGCTCGCGAGACCGACAAGCCCTTCCTGATGTCCGTCGAGGACGTCTTCTCGATCACCGGCCGCGGCACCGTTGCCACGGGTCGTATCGAGCGCGGTATCTGCAAAGTCGGTGAGACCGTCGAAATCGTCGGCCTCAAGGACACCGCCACGACCGTCATCACTGGCGTCGAGATGTTCCGCAAGATGCTCGACCAGGGTCAGGCTGGCGACAACGTCGGTCTCCTCCTCCGTGGTGTTGAAAAGGAAGGCATCGAGCGCGGTCAGTGCTTGTGCGCTCCGAAGAGCGTCCATCCCCACAAGAAGGCCAAGTGCGAAATCTACGTCCTCACGAAGGACGAAGGTGGCCGCCACACGCCGTTCTTCAATGGCTATCGTCCCCAGTTCTACTTCCGCACGACGGACGTGACGGGCGTGCTCAACCTCGCCAAGGGCGTGGAGATGATCATGCCGGGCGACAACACCCAGGTTGAAATCGAGCTGATCGTTCCGATCGCCATGGAAAAGACCCAGCGCTTCGCCATCCGCGAAGGCGGTCGCACCATCGGTGCCGGTCGTATCGTCGAGATTCTCGACTAATTTGTTTTGTTAACGTTGAGACTACCTGCCGAGGCCTCTTCTGGGGCCTCGGCTGCGTCGTCTAAATCGAATTTATAGGCGTATAGCTCAATTGGTAGAGTAGCAGTCTCCAAAACTGTCGGTTGGGGGTTCGAGTCCCTCTGCGCCTGCCATCTTTCCCTTCATGAAAAACCCGTTCAGCAGCATCCGTATCTTCACCGGCGAAATGGTCGGCGAGTTGAAAAAAGCCTCTTGGCCCACCAAGACGGAGCTGCGCGATTCGACGGTCGTGGTCATCGCGGCGTCGCTTCTCCTGGGTCTTTTCACGAGCATCAGTGACTTTGCGCTCTACCAGGTCATCGACCTGTGCACGCAGCTGGTCAAATAAACCGCCTTATGTCGTCTTCCCCGGTTAACGCTCCTGCGGGCGCACAGTGGTTCGCCCTTCATACTCTTTCCGGACAGGAAGGTAAGGTAAAAGCTTACATTGAGAAGTTTAAGACGGTCGAGGAGCTGGATGACTACATTTTCGAGATCTTGATGCCCACGGAAGTGGTTTCCGAGGTCAAGGGCGGCAAGAAGAGCACCAAGGTTCGCAAGCTTTACCCTGGTTACGTCTTTATTCAGATGCGCCTCTACGGAGAGGACAAAAAGCTGATCAACAAGCCCTGGTACTTCGTGAAAGAAACCAGCGGCGTCATCGGCTTCGTCGGTGGCGACAACCCTGCGGCGTTGCGCCAGGCCGAGATCGATGAAATCAAAGCCCGCCTCGAAGCTGCCACCGGCAAGGAAGTGCCGAAGGTGCAATACTCGGTGGGCGAGGAAGTAAAGATTACCGACGGCGCGTTTGCCAACCTCACCGGGCGCATCGACGAGATCGATCCCGAACGCGGCAAGCTCAAGATTTCCGTCTCCATTTTCGGCCGGTTCACCCCGGTCGAGCTCGAATACTGGCAGGTGCAACGCATCACCGAGTGACGCGACGCCTCTTTGTCACCGCCGACGTTCGTTCCCACACACATACGTCACTAAACACCCGCCACCTCCGATACCATGGCTAAGAAAATTCAAGGCTACGTTCGCCTCCAACTCCCTGCCGGTGCCGCCAATCCTGCGCCCCCGGTCGGTCCCGCGCTCGGCGCCCAAGGCGTCAACATCATGGCGTTCTGTAAGGAGTTTAACGCCAAGACCAAGGACCAGAACGGCATGATTCTGCCGGTGGTCATCACGGTCTACTCCGACAAGAGCTTCACGTTCATCCTGAAGTCCCCGCCGGCGTCCGTCCTCCTCAAGAAGGCGGCCAATGTCGCCAGCGGCTCCGGCAAGCCCAACCAGGACAAGGTCGGCAAGGTCAACAAGAAGCAGCTTCTTGAGATCTACAACATCAAGAAGGCCGACATGAACGCCAAGACCCCCGAAGCCGGCATCAAGATCATCGCCGGTACCGCCCGTAATATGGGCATCGAGGTCGTCGACTAATTTTTCGTCCGATCACCGAACGAAACTCACCGCGGGAGTCCCTGACCGGGACGCATGCACCGCAAGGAGCAATAATGGAAAAACAAAGCAAACGTTACCGCAGCGCCCTCAAGGTCGCTGACCTGGCGAAAGAATACACGCTGAAGGAAGCGGCCGAGGTTTTGGCCAAATTCCCGAAGACCAAATTCGACGAGACCGTTGAGGTCTCGCTCCACTTGGGGGTCGATGCCGCCCAAGGCGACCAAATGGTGCGTGGCACCACTCCGTTGCCCAACGGCACGGGTAAGAAGGTTCGCGTCCTCGTCTTCACCGACAATGCGGAAGCCGCTCTCAAGGCGGGCGCCGATCATGCCGGTCTGCAAGACATGATGCAGAAGATCAACGAGGGCTGGCTCGACTTCGATGTCGCGATCGCGACCACCGAGGCCATGAAGACCGTGCGTTCCCTCGCTCGCGTCCTCGGTCCCAAGGGCCTCATGCCCAACCCGAAATCGGGTACCGTCACCGACGACATCGCCGCTGGCATCAAGGCCGTCAAGGCCGGCCGCGTCGAGTTCAAGATGGACAAGGCCGCCAACATCGGCGTCGGCGTCGGCAAGCGCTCGTTCACGGCTGACCAGATCGTCGAAAACGCCCGCGCGCTGATCGATGCCGTGGCGAAGGCCAAGCCCGCCTCCTTCAAGGGTGGCGTTTACATCAAGACCTGCGTCCTCTCCGCTTCGATGAGCCCTGCCGTCCGCATCGCTTCGTCGGAGTACAGCAAACTCTAATCGGAGGCCCCATACCATGAGATCCGAGAAAAAATTCCTGATCGCCGAAGTTGAGGGCCACCTCAAGAAGTCGGACTACGTTTACCTCGCCAACTACGAGAAGGCCACCGTCGAGAACCTCGCGGCCCTGCGCAAGAAGCTGGCGGCGGAAAACGCCGAGATCCACGTCGTCAAAAATAGCTCCCTGCGCGTTGCCGCGAAGGGCCTGTCGCTCCCCGAACTTGACCAATGGCTGAAGGGCCAGACGGCCATCATCGTCGGCGGCACCAATCCCACCGGCGTGGCCAAGGTCCTCCGCGATTTCTTCAAGGATTCGCAGAAGATCGAGGTCAAGGGCGGTATCTTCGAGCAAAAGGCCGTTGACGCGGCCGTGATCGGCCAGCTGGCGGCAGTGCCGCCGATGGACGTGCTCAAGAGCCAGTTCCTCGGCTTGCTCAAGATCAAGCCGCAGCAGCTCGCCGCCCTCATCAAGGCGTACGCCGACAAGAAGGAAAAAGAAGGCGCCGCGGCCTGATAGGCTGCGTTTTCACCCACCACTTTTGTCCGATCTTCGGATAAAAAACCAACCCTCCAACGAACCCGTTAGGGCGCGCGAGCGCCTTAAACCCTCCGCATGACGCGGAGGACTAACATTCAAGGAAATCATATGTCGCTCACCAAAGACCAAGTCATCGAGTGGCTCTCCAGCCAGTCGGTTCTCCAACTCAACGAACTCGTCAAAGAGCTCGAGACCAAGTGGGGCGTTTCCGCCGCCGCCGTCGCCGCTGCTCCTGCCGCGGGTGGTGCCGCTCCGGCCGCCGCCGCTGCTGAACAGACCGAGTTCACCGTCGTCCTGAAGGACGCTGGCGCGAACAAGATCGGCGTCATCAAGGAAGTCCGTGCCATCACCGGCCTGGGCCTCAAGGAAGCCAAGGATCTCGTCGAAGGCGCTCCGAAGCCCATCAAGGAGAACGTCGCCAAGGCCGAGGCCGAAGAGCTCAAGAAGAAGCTCGAAGCCGCTGGCGCCAAGGTCGAGCTCAAGTAACTCTTGGAGTTCTCGCTCTTTATACGTTCGTTCTTTTCGGGACAGGCCGCTGTTTTCTGCGGCCTGTCCTTTGCCTTTCTCTTCTGTTAGTTCTTTGTTCGCCCGTCGTCGCACCCAACCGCGGCTCGGGCTTTTGTCGTCTCGCTCTACTATTTAATCCGGGAACTCCCCATGGCCGACCGTAATCACGCCGATCGCATCAACTTCGGTAAGCTTAAAGAAGTTATCACGCCGCCCAATCTCATTGAGCTGCAGATCAACTCGTATCTGGACTTCTTGCAAAAAGGTGCGCCGGAGAAACAACGCAAGAACCAGGGCCTTGAGGCCGTCTTCCGCGAAGTCTTCCCGATTGAGAGCTACGACCAACGGCTCGTCCTCGAGTACGTTTCCTACACGATTGGTGACCCGAAAAACACGGAGCTTCAGTGCCTCCGCGATGGCATCACCTATTCCGTCCCCCTTTATGTGAAGCTCCGCCTCCGCGAAGAGGACTTCATCAAGGACGAAGACATTTACATGGGCGAAATCCCCATGGTGACGGACCGCGGCTCCTTCATCATCAACGGCGCCGAGCGCGTCGTCGTTTCCCAGCTCCACCGCTCCCCCGGCATCGCCTTCGAGGTCGCCCCGCACCCGAACGGCAAACTGCTCCACTCTTTCCGCATCATCCCCGACCGCGGCACCTGGCTCGAAGTCCAGTTCGACAACAACGACCTGCTCTACGTTTACCTCGACCGCCGCCGCCGTCGCCGCAAGTTCCTCATCACGACGCTGCTCCGCTCGATCGGCTACTCCAGCGACATCGACATCCTCAATCTCTTCTACGAGATCAAGGACCTCAAGGTCGCCAAGGCCCTCGACATGGAAAACGTCTCCACGCTTGTGCTCGTGGAAGACGCCATCGACGCCCAGCAGGGCGCCGTGCTCGCTCGTGCTTACGAGCCCCTGACCAAGCAGATCGTCCGCACCTTCGAGAAACACGGCCTCACCACGCTGCGCGTGATCGACACCGCCGTCGACGAAGGCGCCATCATCCGCGCCCTCAAGAAGGACCCGACCCGCAACGAGGAAGAAGCCCTCAAGGAAATCTACAAGCGCCTGCGTCCGGGCGAGCCCCCGACCACGGCCAACGCCAAGGCCCTCCTCAAGCGCCTCTTCTTCGATCCCAAGCGCTACGACCTCAGCCGCGTCGGCCGCTATAAGATCAACCAGAAGCTCGTCCTCAAGGCCGACCTTGAGCAGCGCATCCTCCAGAGCGACGACGTCGTCTTCGCCACCAAGTACCTCGTCCGCCTCAAGCGCGGCGAAGGCGTTGTCGACGATATCGATCACCTCGGCAGCCGCCGCGTCCGTACCGTCGGCGAACTCCTCGCCAACCAGTGCCGCGTGGGCCTGTCCCGCACCGAGCGTCTCGTCCGCGAGCGCATGACCATGTACGATCAAAGCGTCGATTCGATCACGCCCCAAAAGCTGATCAACCCGAAGGCGCTGACCACGGTCATCCGCGATTTCTTCGCGCGCAGCCAGCTGTCGCAGTTCATGGACCAGATCAACCCGCTCGCGGAGGTCACGCACAAGCGCCGCCTCTCCGCCCTTGGGCCTGGCGGTCTCAACCGCGACCGCGCCGGCTTCGAAGTCCGCGACGTCCATCCTTCACACTACGGCCGCATCTGCCCGATCGAGACGCCTGAAGGTCCGAACATCGGTCTGATCAACTCCCTCTCCACCTACGCCCGCGTCAACGAGTTCGGCTTCATCGAGACGCCGTACCGCGTCTGCAAAGACGGCCGCGCCTCCGACAAGATCGAGTACCTCACTGCCGACCAGGAAGAGGCCAAGATCATCGCCCAGGCCAACTCCGAAGTCGACGAGAAGGGCAACTTCACCGACGGCAAGGTCACCGTCCGAAAGGACGGCGAGTTCCTCGAAGTCGCTCCCGCCGACGTCAACTACATGGACGTCTCGCCCAAGCAGGTCATCTCGATCGCTGCCGGCTTGATTCCGTTCCTCGAACACGACGACGCCAACCGCGCGCTCATGGGCGCCAACATGCAACGCCAAGGCGTGCCGCTCCTCAAGAGCGAGTCCCCCTTCGTCGGCACCGGTTTGGAAGAGCGCATCACGCGCGACTCCAAGATCGTCGTCGTCGCCGAAGAGCAGGGCATCGTCGCCTCCGCCGAGGCCACCCGCATCATCGTCACCCGCGACGGTGAGATTCCGCGCAACTTCGACAAGAACCCGAAGAGCGACCCGAAGAACGGCGTGCACGTTTACGAGCTGCGCAAGTTCATGCGCTCGAATGCCGGCACCTGCTTCAATCAGCGTCCCGTCGTCAAGCGTGGCCAGAAGGTCAAGGCCGGCGACGTGCTCGCCGACGGTCCTTGCACCGACAAGGGCGAGATGGCTCTCGGCCGTAACATCCTCGTGGCGTTCATGCCGTGGAATGGTTACAACTTCGAAGACGCCATCCTCATCTCGAAGAAGGTCCTGAAGGAAGACATCTACACGTC
>ERZ795049.841-NODE-841-length-43965-cov-6.761376_pt1 | contig 43965 bp, 40 predicted proteins | sample MGYA00375133_ERZ795049 | MGnify/ENA primary metagenome ERZ795049 (study PRJEB30178, sample SAMN05720147) | activated sludge metagenome | isolation source: anaerobic digester from wastewater treatment plant | place: Japan | collected 2015-04-20 ... | reverse complement strand
ACCACCGCCAATATGAACGTGGACGGGTTGAGGTCGAAAAGCTGCCCCCGCTGGTAGCCGTCGTACCACTGCTTGGCGACGACGCCGACCACGCCGGCCCCATAGATGACGAGGGGCCAGAGGTCGCGCCATATCGCCGGCAGCGCCACGGCGTCGGCGGCCCCCAGGTCACGGCGCGGGCCGCGCAGCGGCCGGCGCAGGTCGAAATAGTCGAGCGCTCGCTTGCCGAGTGATGGTGCCATCGTATCCTCCGGGATGGGTCGTGGCATCGGTGTGTGGGCCCACCACCACGCTGCAAGTGAGTCGATTATAACATAGTTGAACCTTCGCTGCAACGGGGTTGGAGCACGCTCTGGAGCACGCAAGACGCGAAATGGCGCAAAACACGCGAAAGGGCACGAAAGGGCACCGAAAGGGCGCGAAAGACACGAAAGGGCGCAAGACGCGAAAAGATGTGCGCGTGAGGATGTGTTGGTAAGGTGCTCGGGGTAGTAGTATGGCCTATCATCTACGTTATCCCCGGCCGGCGGCGGACGAGGGGCTCTCGCTGCTGCTTGGCAGCCGGCTGCGGCTGGGCGACGGTGGGCGGGATGGGCGACGCGAATTGTGAAGATTGGGTTTGCTCGGTGATTTCTTTTTCCGGCGCCTCTTCAAGGTGGGGGCCACAGCCTGGGCCAGCAGGTGCGTGGCGGCTGCGGGTTGGATGCCGGCCTCTTGCGCACGCTGGGCCTGGATTGCGATGAGGGCGCTGAAGGCCCGGCGGAAGCGGCGGATGGGGGCCTCGCAGCGCAGGATGGCATTCATGGCGGCGAAGGCGGAACGGTCGTCGTCGCCCTCGAGCAGCGGGGGGGCGAGTTTTTCGGCGCGCAAGCCGTGCACCAGGCCGTTGCAGCGGCTGCGAGCCTTGCCCTCTGGGGGGCGTGGACCCCTGGAGCGTTGGGCGTTGGCCCCGTTTGGTGGCGAGCATCTTGGGCGTGGCGTAGCGGCGCGGCGGCATGGCAAACCTCCTGGGTCGGATGGCCCAGAACATACGTTCATGGCCATGATACAGCAGGACGCGCAGATTGTCAAGAGGCTGGAAGACGATCTTCCGCCATCAGCTCGCCTGAACGGCCGGCCGCACGGCGCGGCGGCGCAGCCAGAACGTGAGGCCGATGGCAACTGCGGCCAGCAGGGCCGCACCGATCTCAACGCCAACCACGCTCAGCAATCCCGCTTGCCGGAAGACATCGACATAATTCGCCGCGGCATGCAGCACGATGGCCACGAGCAGAAAGCGCCACGGCCGGCCGGAGGCATAGCCGTAGCCGGCCAGGGCCAAGAGGCCGACGTGGATGGGCACGCCGACCAGGCGGTCCAAGAAGACGAGCACGACACCGACTCCGGCCATCTGCAGGGTGGCCCAGGTCAGGCCGGCGGCGAAGACCTGGTTGAACACCCAGAAGGCCTCGAACCCGCCATAGCCGGCGCCGACGACGGCGCCCAGGGCCAGGCCGGCCAGGGGACGGCGCGTCGCCCCCAGAAGGCGCAGAGCCGCGACCACGATCAAGAGTTTGACGCTCTCCTGCACCAGACCCGTGACGAGCATCGTCGGCACTGTCACGGCGAGCAGGTAGCGCTGCATGGCCGCAGCATTGAGCGCCCGGCGCAAGAGCCAGTCGACCGCCACCTCGAGCGGCGCCTGCAGCCAGGCGAGGCTGATAGGGAACAGGATCGCCGCCGCGGCGACGGCCGCCCAGGTGGGCCAGCGCCGCAGGTGCCCGCGGCCCAAGAGCAGGAGCCAGGGCAGGGCAAAGAGCGCGGCCAGCAGCGCCGCGCACCAGTCGGGCAGGCCGACGAAGGTCAGTGGGTTGAAGGGATCAGTCACCTCGAACTCCTTCTGCTACTTGCTCAGCACCATCTTGGTGCTGCCGGCATCGTACTGCAGCATCGTGTAGGGCGCCGCGACGGCGTACCAGGCGCTCTGCTTGCTCTGGCCGAAATCGCCCTCCACGTGCCAGGCGTCGCCGTCCCCGGCAAAGCTGTACTCGGAGCTGCCGATCTTGCTGCCGTTGGCGTCGACGATGTCGTAGATGGCCTTTTCGCCGTCCTGCCAAGGGGCAGCCCCGGGGTGAGCGCCGGGGCGCTCGGGCCGCAGGCGGCCGCGACGACGGCCAGGAGAGTGAGCACGATCAGGGTGACGAGCTTGTTCATGGTGCCTCCTCGGCCCTCGAAAGGGCCATAGTACAGTCGTCAAGCACGAGGATGATGGGGCGACTCGCCGGCGCTGCGGCCACGATCTCGTTGATCAGGGTGGTGAGCAGGCTCTCCGGCGGGGGCAGCGGCGCTGCGTTCAGGAGCGCCTGGCAGCGCTCTCCAGTGCCGGGCAGGACCGTGCGCAGGGCAGCGATCGAGTAGCTGAGGAAGCGGACCACGTCGCCGTCGGCCGGCTCGAGCGACAGCCACGCTGCAGGGTGCCCACCTCGAGCCAGCCACTCGCTCAGGAGGGTGGTCTTGCCGCTGCCGGCCGGGCCCTGGTCAAGCCGCGCCAGCAGGCGGGGACGCGAAACCAGGCCCGGCCGCAGCGGCGGGATGTAGAGCTTGGTCGCCAGGAGCGCATCTGCTGGCCTTGGGCACAGCGGAGGGCCCGCGGGCGTGGGCGATTGCGACATGCGGACTCCAGGCCGGCGCCAATCGGCGCCACGTAGAGCCTGAGGCCACTATAGGTCTCAATGCGGAAGGCTGCAAGCTATGGGGGCTTGGAAGGCACGTCCCAAGACCGTCGGCGACCGGGCTTGGCGCTTCGCACGAGCCCGGTACGGATCCCTTTTTGAGATATGGATGGAGCGGTATGAGCGGCATCGGCCGCCGGGTGTGATTGAGGTATGATTACTCCGGCAACCTGGCGCAAGTTCCGAGCCAGCGCCAGGTTGCCACTGATACGGGGGGCAGTTCCCGAACCGCCCCTACGCCTGCAGGAGCGGGCGAATGCTGTCGGCCCAGGCGCGGATGGCCGGCCAGTCGCGATAGTCGCCCTCCTGGGCCTTGATCGAGGCGACAAAGATGCGCATGCCCAGCCCTTCGAAGAAGCGATAGTTCTTGTAGAGGATGGCGCCGGCAAAGCAGCCTTCGCCTACGGGCCGCACGAGGGCGCGCACCGGCTCGTGCCAGCTCTGTACCTGGCTGCGATAGGGCGTGGTGGGGCTGCCCAACATGCCGCAGACGAGAAAGATGGCGGTGGGCATGCGGTTGAGCTCGGCCTGGTGGGCCTCGACGAAGGCCATGGCCTCGGGCAGCCATTGGCCGCTGTGGATGGCGCTGCCGACGACTGCGGCGCGGTAGGGGCTGAGATCGCTGACCTCCTGCACGCGGCGCACGTCGGCGGCCAGGCCGCCCTCGGCGAGCTGCTTGCCGATGGCGTCGGCCACGCCGGCGGTGGCGCCGTGCTGGCTGGCGTAGGCGACGAGGATTCTGCCGTTCATGGTGTTGGCCTCCCCATAGCTTGATGTGATGAAATCGATCTTGGCGTCGGCTGCTGATCGGCCAGCGCACCCAGGCCGCCGCAGGCGAGGGCCGAGGCGCCGAGCACCCCGCCGGCGATGAGCAGAAAGCGGCGGCGGTTGATTCTTGTCTGGGGCATCTCTTGCATCTCCCTGTGACTGCAAGCATATCTGCCATGCGATAGATCAGCGTCATCCGGGCTTGATGCTTCGCACATAACCGGAATGGAGCCCTATTTGGGGGTTTCTGGTGGGTTGGCTGCAGCGGCGCCGCCCACGGGCGGCACCGCTGCAGCCAACCCACCAGAAACCCCCTCCCGGATAGGGGCGGGTGCGAAGCCCCGCAACTCTGAGGGAGGCCACGTTCAGCGACGATCTTGCAGGAACTGCGCCCAGGCGAACGGTTTGCCGTGCCCGGGGTAGATAGTCTGGACCGGCAGGCCTTGCAGCTTTTCGATGCTGGCCTGCGCGGCTGTAGCATCGTCCATGATGGAATTGTACGCCGGTTGGCCGGTGTTCTCAAGCAGATCGCCGACAAAGAGGCTGCCGCCGGCGGTCAGCACGCCGATGGAGCCGCTGGAGTGCCCTGGGATGTGCACGATCTGAGCGGCGAGCCCGTAAGCGTCGAGGTCGTCGCCGTCCTCGACGTAGAGGTCGGGCACAAAGCGCTCGGCCCTGCCAAAGCCAAAGAGGAGCGGCGAGATTGTTCTGAGGATGGCATTGGCCGACTTGCGGTTCGAGAACATGTCGCCTCGCTCGGCCATGCCCGAGTCGCCCTGGTGCATGGCGATGCGCGCGCCGAACCGATCACGCAGGTAGGCGGCATTGCCGGTGTGGTCGAAATCGCCGTGGGTCAGGACGATGAGCTTGAGGTCGCCCGGCCGGCAGCCGGCGCCAAGCAGCGCCTTTTCCAGGCTGGCGCGCTGGCCGGCACACCCGGTATCGACCAGGACGTAGCCGCTGCCGGTTTCGGCGGGGCCGCCGCTGGCGGCTATGAGGTAGCAGTTCACCGTGCCCAGGCGATAGGGGAGCGGCAAACAGATGCGTGTGATCCCTGGCTCGTTTTCCATGGACGTGACCTCCGCTGGCTGTGTGCCCGCCAGTGCAATGGCGGCGCAGGCGATGCCGAGCGTGCCGAGGGCGGCCGCAGCGCCCAGTAGCCAGTTGCGTGAGATGCGTCGAGCAGTCATTTCGCCTCCGGCGGGAAACCGCCTAGCAGCTGGCGGGGCCAACCAACCCGCCACAACCCCTCCTGGCTCAGGGCCGGGCGCACGAGGGCCTGTGCCTGCACAGGCTTGTCTGCGCCCAAGCGGTGGCAACAACGCACATGGCCCGGCTATCACCAGGATGCTGAGGGCGACAAGTTCCCTCTCCGACAGGCTGCTAGCGCTCGCAGGTGACCGACAGCAGGATGAGGCCCAACCCGTGCAGGTGGCGCAGCAGGCCGATGAGGCCCGACTGGTCGGTACGCACGCTGAATAGTGTGGCCGCCGGCTCGGCTCGCTCCAGGGTTATCTGCAGTGGGCTCATGGCGTTGATGTCGTCTTCTGCGACGTGACCATGGAGCCGAATGAGATAGGTGCAGGTATCGTTCATGGCCTCGCTGCCTCTCGTCAGGAGCTAGACTGCCGGATGGGTTTCAACCTACAGCCAGTATACGGCATGGTGCAGGAGTTGTCACTGCACAAAGGTGGAGTCTTTTCGATTGGGAGGAGAGCGGAGGAGGTATACCAAAGCACACCAGCGCCAACGCACGCTTCCTCAGCAGCCTCACGAGCGGCGCACGCCCAGGGCGTTTCGGCACCATTGCGGTGGCCGCCGATGCGGAAGATGGCGAGTGTTGGGCCCGTGTGGTTGGGCCCGACTGCGAAGAGATAGGCAGCGCCGACCAACACGTAGGCGCGGGCGGTGGCGATTATCGCCTCGTGAAGGACGGGCACGCTGCGATGATGCATGGTAACTCCCCTTAGCTGCCGGCAGAGAGCAGGCCGAGCCGGCGGGCGCGGGCGATGGCCTGGGTGCGGCTCGCGACGCCGAGCTTGCCATAGATGTTGCCGGTATGCTTCTTTACCGCGCTGACGGTGATGACCAGGCGGCCGGCGATCTCCTGGTTGGAGCAGCCCTCGGCGATGAGACCGAGCACCTGCAACTCGCGCCGGGTCAGTGGCTCGACCATGTCGCTGTGGGTGCCGGCGGGCGCTGCGGCAGGCTGTGCGCCGGGGAAGGCAGTGAGGAGCCGGCGCGCGTACTGCGATACGGGCCCGGGCGCCGCGGTGCGCTGAGCGATCGCCCGCAGCAGCGGCAGCACCGCCGGGCCTGCTTCGAGAAACAGGAGGACATAACCCTCGGGTTCGGCCAACTGCAGGGCGCGCTCGAGACAGGCCAGGGCCACAGGGGTAACATCCCCGCCGTTCTGCGCCTGCAGGGCCAGCGCCCGCAGCAGCAGGGCTTCGATCAGCCGCCCATGCCGCTGGCCCGGCTCGGCGGTGGCCTGCAGGCTGTCCAATACCTGCAGGGCGCGCTCGATCTCGCCCTGGGCCAGCAGCACCCGGGCGACGATGACCTCGATGTCTTCGCTGGCCAGCAGGGGAGGCCGGGGCACGGCAGCGTCGCTGAGCAGGCGCATCCAGGGTGCAGCCAGGCGGGCGGCTTCGTCGAGGTCGCCCAGCGCCAGCCTGACGAGGATATGGCGGGCCAGCCCGGCAGGCTCGACGCCGCCGTAGAAGGCCTGCGCCACCTGGCTCTCGGTGAGGGCGGCCTCGAGGTCGCCCTTCGCCTGGAGCAGGCGCGCCCTGATGGCGTGGCCGGTGGAGAGGCCCGCCAGCCCGCTCTGGCCGCACAGCTCCGTGCCCTGCTGCAGGCTGGCTTCGGCGGCCTGCAGGTCGTTCCATTCCAGGCGGATGGCGGCCAGACCGATGTGGCCCTGCCCGGCCAGAAAGGCTGCCTTCTGCCCCGCGCGCGCGGCCAGATCGACGATCGACTGCGATAGGCGGGCCGACTCGCGCAACTGCCCATAGTTGCCGCGCCACTGCGCCATCATCATCAGCGTGTGGGCAGCCAGGGTATAATAGCCGGCGCCCTCGGCCAGGCGCAGGCACTCACGGTAGGCCGGCGCGGCCTGTTCGGCATGCCCCTCCAGGTCATAGGCGATGGCCAGGGCCGAATGGACGCGGGCGCGTGAGGCCAGGTCCTCTTCCGGCAGGCGTGCCATCGCCTCGCGGGCCAGGCGGATGGCGCGGGCGGTGTGCCCCCCGATGGCCACAAAGCGGCAGAGCATGACCATGAGCTCGAGCCGCAGCCGGTCGTTCTCCGGCGACGGAGGCAGGGCGCGCAGCAAGTCTTCCTTTTCCTGTAGGGCCTGCTCCGAGAGGTCCAGTTTCCCCTGCATCAGGTCGATCCACACGCGGTAGACGCTCAGGCGTGGATGGGCCTCCAGGGCCGCCTCGGGCAGGGCGGCCAACCAGTGCTGCAGCGTGCGCACCCGGCCGCCGAACATCATGCCGCGCGCCGCCTGCTCCACAAGCGCAGCGGCCCTTGCGACGTCCTCGCCGGCGAGCGCATGGTGCACGGCCTCATCGAGGAATCCGTTCTGCGCCAGCCAGGCGGCGGCGCGGGCGTGCAAACCACGGATCGCCGGGGCCGGCAGCGACCGCTGCAGCCGATTGGCCAGCAGGCCGGCGAACAGGTGATGATAGCGGTACCAGCGCTGCTCGTCGTCGAGCGAGACCAGGAACAGGTTGGCGCCGAACAGCCGCTCGAGCACGGCGGCCGAGTCGGCGCGCCCGGTCACGGCAGCGCAGAGATCGCCGGTCAGTTTGTCGAGGATCGACGTCTGCAGCAGGAAACTCGTTGTCGCTTCGGGCTGGCGGCCGAGGACCTGTTCGGTGAGGTAGCCCAGGATGTAGCGGTGGCTGCCGCTGAGGCCGGCGATGAACTGCGACGGGTCCGCCCGATCGCGCAGCGACAGGCCGGCAAGTTGCAGGCCGACGATCCAGCCTTCGGTGCGCTCTGCGAGCACGGCGACATCGGCCTGAGACAGCGACAGGCCCAGCACCTCCTGGAGGAAGCGCTCAGCTTCGCGGGCGGTGAAGCGCAGGTCAGCGGCGCGGATTTCGGTCATCTGGTTGTTGGCGCGCAGCCGGGCCAGGGGGAGCGGAGGGTCCTCGCGCGTCACCAGGACGAGGTGCACGTTCTGGGGCTGGTTGGCCAGCAGCCTCTCGATGGCCTGCAGGATGGCGCTCTCGTGAATCACTTGGAAATCGTCGAGGACGAGGAGGAAGCGGGGCATGTGCACGATGGCGTTGAGCAAGGCGGCGGTCAGGCGCTCGATGGGCGGGAGCTGCCCGCCCTGCAGTAGGCCCTCGATCTCGTGGCCGGCGTCGTCAGCCACCTGGTGCAGCGCCGCGACCAGGTAGGGGAAGAAGCGCCCTGGGTCGTCATCCGATGCGTCGAGCGACAGCCAGGCGACCGGAAGGGCCAGGGCGCGCGCCCACTCGCCGGCACAGGTAGTCTTGCCGAACCCCGCCGGCGCCGAGATGAGGGTGAGGCGGTGCCCGGCGGCAAGGCCGTCGCTCAGCCGCTGCATGAGGTATGGGCGCCGCACCCGCCTGGCAGGGGGAGAGGGTTGGCAGAGTTTCGTGGCCAGCAAGTCCCGTCTCATGCGACAACTCATCTCTGGCCAGTGCGATGGCCCTGACATGGCACGCCGCTGTCGTGGTGATTATAAGCGCGTGAAATCTGCGAGTCAAAGGGTCGTGAGGGGCACTGTTCGGTCTGTCATTGCGAGTACCCCAGGGTTCGCCGAACCCTGTGCTTGCACATGCCGCGCGGCGGCATGGGATACTCGCAATGACAGACCGAACGGCTGCGTGGGGGCCATCCCAGAATCGTTGATCGGCCCCCCGATGGTTCTGGGACATGCCCAGCCTCACCCACGACCCTCCCTAGTGGGCCACGAGGGCAGCACGCTCGCCGGGGGGCAGGAAGGCGGCCTGCACGCCGTTCTCCTGCAGGCGGCGCACCTCGGCCTCGCTGAGGCCAAGCTCCTGCCGCGCGATGCGGTACTCGTGGGCCAGGTCGATGCCGCTGATGCCGGGGTCGTCGGTGTTCAGCGTGACGCAGAGGCCGCGGCGCAGGAAGAGGGGCAGGGGATGGGCGGCATAGCCGGGCACGACGCCGAACTGGACGTTGGAGGTGGGGCAGCTCTCGATGGCGATCTGCCGCTCGGCGAGCAGGTCCATGACGGCCGGATCGTCGGCGGCGTGGACGCCATGGCCGATGCGCTCGGCGCCGAGCTCGAGCACGGCCTGGCGGATGCTGTCGGCGCCGGCAAACTCGCCGGCGTGGACGGTGCGGCGCAGATCCGCTGCCTGGGCGCGGCGATAGTGCTCCGCAAAGAGGTGGGCGGGGAAGCCGGCCTCGTCGCCCGCCAGGTCGAGGCCGACGACGCCGCGGTCGCGGTGGGCGACGGCGGCAGCGAGCTCGGCCCAGCAGGCCTCGGGGCCGTAGGTGCGCGACATAATGACGATGAGCTTGGCCTGCACGGGCAGCCGGCCGCGGGCCTCTTGCCAGGCCTCGCAGATGGCCGAGGTGACGCCCATGGGGTCAAGGCCGTGGCGCTCGCCCATGAAGAGGGGGCTGAAGCGCAGCTCGACATAGTCGATGCCCTCGCGCACAGCATCCTCGAGGTTCTCCCAGGTGATGCGGCGGCAGGCGTCATAATCGGCGAGCACCTGCTGCACGAGGCTGAACTTGGAGCCAACGCCGAGGAGGTCGGCGACCGAGCCAGGACCCGCGCCCATCTGCGCAAAGGGGCGCAGGCTGGCCACGTCGCTGGCGGGCAGCGGCAGATGGTGCTGCTGCGCCAGGTCGAGCATGGTCTCGAGGCGCAGGCTGCCGTCGAGGTGGCGGTGCAGGTCGACCAGAGGAATGTGAGGGTTGCTCATGAGGCCTCCTGGTGCCAAGTGTATCCGCTGATTGTAGCACGGCTTGCGCGGGCATCCGAATCGCGCCGGGGCGGGGCGAAGCGCGAAGGCCGGCCAGCGCAGCCGAGGCAGTCGCTGGGCGGCGAGCATATCATGTTTGACTGGGTCGCAGAAGGCATGGTAAGATATGTAGAGAATGGTCTATGCGGATCGGGCTGCCGGCTATTGCGGGACGGCGACTGCAAGGGGAGGGGACGATGCAGGTTCGTGAGTTTCACCAATCGGACTGCGAGGCCCTGGTGGCCATCTTGAAGGCCAACCTTCAGTATGGCGATGCGGAGAGCGATGGGCCGGATGCGATGCGGCGGGTGCGCGAGTGCCCGGCGGCGGTCTTCCTGGTGGCGGAAGACGGCGGCGTGCCCGTGGGGTTTGTGCGCGGCGTGTACGACGGCTCGAAGGCGCTCATCCATATCGTGTCGGTGCGGCCAGACCTGCAGCGCCGTGGCATCGGCACGGCGCTGGTGCGGGCAGCCGCGCAGCGCTTCCGCGAACGGGGCGCGACCAGCCTGGCCGTGACCGTGCCGGGCGACCACCTCTCATTCTGGAAGCGGCTCTCCTTCCGCCTCACCACGCGCATCATGGTAGCGCATTCCATTGAGGCGGTGACTGGGGAGCAAGACACTTAGTGTGGTATTGGCGAGATGGCCCCCCGCGGGGGGCCATCTCGCCAATACCACACTAGCCCTAAAAGGCGCGGCTGCGTTTGGCTTGCTTGTAGATGGCCCTGAGGTTGGCCTGGTGGAGCTGTGAGACCAGGCCGTCGAGGGGTATGCGCGAGCGCCCACAGGCCTCGATGTCGATCTTGCGCAGCTCGGCCTCGGTGCCGCCTCGCTTGATGACCTCCGCCACCCGGACCTCGATGTTGTCGAGGTACTTGACGCTCGACTCGACGGTCTCGGCGACTTCGCCCCGCAGCAGGATCTCGCCGTGGCCCTGCACGATCATCTCGGGCTTCATGGTCAGCACAATCGCCAACGACTTGCGCAGGTGCTCGCGGTTGCCCCAGGGGATGTAGGGCACGGGCATGACCGCATCGCCGGAGAAGAGGATGCGGTCGCCTTCCACCATGACGCCGATCGAGTCTTCGGTGTGGCCAGGGAGGTGGATGAGCCGCAGCGTGCGCTTGCCAAAGTGGATGTGCATCTCCTCGTCGAAGACGACGTCGGGGAATCTGACGACCACGTCTTGCATGGCCGGCATTTGCTGCTTGGCTTCGGCCAGGCGCTGTTCACCCCACTGCACGAGCGCCTCGCGACAGAAGCGATGGCTGATGACTGTGGCGCCCTGGAACAGGCAGGTCCCATAGCTGTGATCGCCGTGAAAGTGCGTGTTGACGACGAACCGCGCCCGCGGAATGCCCTGGCCTTCGAGGAACCGCAGGATCTCGGCGGTTTCATCGGGGAAGGGCAGAGTGTCGATCACAATCGCACCTTCGGGGATGAGGACGACCCCTGCAGCTGCCTGCGCATAGGCGTCGCTGTAGAAGACATACACATCTTCTGCGACTCGTTCGCGCTTCACGCGCCGCACCTCCTTGACTAGTCCGCGGCCGAGAATATCACATAACAAAGAAGATGTCAAGGGCACAGCGGTTTTGCACCTCTTTTTGACATTCCATGAGCGGGCTGTTACAATGCCATGCAAGTCGCAGGTTCCGCATGTGTGTTCACAATGTGTTCCCATGCCGCAGATGCGGCCGCGGCCTTTGATGCAGTGGCGGAGGCAAGCTCGTGATCCTCGAACGGATACGCCAGGTCTACCCTCAACTGACCAAGAGTCAGAAGAAGCTGGCCGGCTTTGTCGCCAATTCGTACCAGGAAGCAGCCTTCATGACGGCCTCGCGCATGGCCCGGCGCCTCAGCGTCAACGAGGCCACGGTCATCCGCTTTGCGCAGCGGCTCGGCTACCAGGGCTACCCCGATCTGATTCACGATGTGCAGGCGATTGTGCAGGAGGAGCTGAAGACGCCCGAAGGCGAGGCCATGGTGGCGGCCGAAGAGCCCTTCCTCACCAGCCTCGCAAACGAGGTGGAGAGCCTGCAGCGAGCGGCGACCCACGTCTCGGCAGAGGCAGCGCATCGTGTGCTGGCCCTGCTGCGCGGCACGCGGCGCATCTACGTTGTGGGGCAGGGCGTGTGGTACTACCTGGCGGGTGCCTTTGCAAGTGGCTTGGCGATGATTGGGCTGGATGGGCGAGTTGTGGCCGGCGACGCCCACAGCCTGGCCCTGGCGCTGGCCGACCTGGAGCGCAGCGATGCGCTCGTGGGCGTGGCGGGGGGCGAGAGCCCTGAGATCGCACGGGCCCTGGCGATGGCGCGGCAGCATGGCGCGCGGACGCTCGCGGTGACCTGGTCGCCGATCTCGGAGATAGCGCAGGCCGCCGACCTGGCGCTCACGTGCCCCGCCGGCGATGCGTCGGCGCTGCCCTCGCTGGGGCCGGTGGCGGCCTTTCTCGACGCCCTGCTCCAGGCCCTGGCGAGCATGGACCGCGCCGGCTCCCAGCAGTTCGCCCAGGCTGTTGGCGAGACGACACGGCGGCTGCGGGCGGGCTGAGGACGCCGGGGCGGCGAATCAAAGGAGGGCTCTCTCTCCGAGAGCCCTCGCGCGTGTCCATCTGCACTGCAGCAGCCGGGGCACAAAAGCAAGGCCCCCGCTGTGCCGTGTGCTCAAGTTTTGAACCTGCTTTCGCAGGTGGGTGACTTGGTCCGCCGGGTTCGCGCCTTGCCCTCTCGGGCTACTGCGGCCCCCGAAGGATTACCGCCCCCTCTTAACAAGTGTTGGCTCAAAACTTAACGCCGCATCACGTACACCGCAGGGGTTCCTTGCCCCTAGTGTACCACACATCGGACGTGCAGGCAAACGAACCAAAGGAGGGTCTGTGTCATACCTTGAGCAAGAGATCGCCGAACAGCCACAGGTGGTGGCGCAGTTGCTCGACCTGGAGGGCGAGCACGCGCGCGAGATCGCTCGGGCGATCCAGCGCAGGGCGCCCGCATTCGTGGTCATTGCGGCGCGGGGCACGTCGGGCCACGCCGCGACCTACGGCAAGTACCTGCTGGCGAGCACCTGCGGCCTGCCGGTGGCCCTGGCGGCGCCGTCGCTCTATACGATCTACCACACGCCGCCGCGGCTGCAAGGCGCCCTGGTGATCGGCATCTCACAGTCGGGCCACTCGCCCGACATTGTCGAGGTGGTGGCCGAAGCGCGGCGTCAGGGGGCGATGACGCTGAGCATCACGAACGACCCGCAGTCGCCCTTGGGGCGTGAGGCCGAGTGCTGCCTGCCCTGCCACGCCGGCCAGGAGCGGAGCGTGGCGGCGACCAAGACCTATACCGCGCAGTTGACGGCATTGGCGCTCGTTGGCGCGGCCCTGGCTGGCGGCGATGCGATGTGGGCCGAGCTGCAGCGGTTGCCCGAGTGGCTGGCGCGCGTGCTGCAGTTGGCGCCCGAGATGCAGCAGCGGGTGGAGCGCTATCGCTACATGGAGCAGTGCGTGCTCATCGGCCGTGGCTACAACTGTGCGACCGCCTTTGAGATTGCGCTCAAGCTCAAAGAGCTCACCTACGTCGTCGCCGAGCCCTACTCGTCGGCCAGCTTCCGGCATGGCCCGATTGCCATCGTGGAACCAGGCTTTCCCGTGCTGATGGTCGCGCCACAGGGCGCGGTCAGTAGCGATCTGCTGGCGCTGGCCGGTGAGCTGCGCGAGCGCGAGGCCGAGCTGGTGATGATCTCCGACCAGGCAGAGGCGTTGGCCCTCGCTCAAACCCCGCTGGCGTTGCCCGAGGCTGTGCCTGAGTGGCTGTCGCCGGTGGCGGCGGTGGTGCCGGGGCAGCTCTTCGCGGCGGCGCTCACGCGGGCCAAGGGCTATGACCTCGACCGGCCGCGGGGGCTGCACAAGGTCACGCGGACGAGGTAGGACGAGGCCGACCACATTGCATCCAGAAGCACTAGTAGGAGGAAACCATGGAAAAGCGCTTCCGCTCCCTTCGCTTCATCTCCACTGTCCTCAAGGTCCTCGCCTGGATCACGCTTGTCGGCGGGATACTGATCGGCGTCATCGTCTTTATCGCCGGCCTTGCGGGCGGGCTGGCCGGCGGGCAGAGCCTGCCCGCCGGCTCGAGCGCGGCCGCCCTGCTGGGCCTCTTCAGTGGCGCCATCGGCGGCATCGTGGGCGGCTTCGGGATGGTCTTTTTTGCGTTCCTGTACTTTATCTTTCTCTATGCGGCAGGTGATGCCATCTACCTGGCGCTGTCGATCGAGGAGAACACGCGCAAGACGGTATACCTCATGGAGTGCGCTGACAGCCTGCGGCGCTAAAGGATCTCGCTGGGTCTTTTGAGGGAATGGGCGCCGTATGCGCCGCCTGCAGGCGGCGCATACGGCGCCCATTCCCTCAAAAGACCCAGCGGAACTGTGGGCTGGGGCGGCGCTTGTGTCTGCGCGCACACGAGACTACAATGCCCCCCATGATGATCACTCTCAAGCATGGGCATCCCTGGAAGGTGACGCCGGCGGAGGCGGTGGGGATCCAGGAGCGCCTGCGGCAGTTGGTGGTCGCCCACGACGGGCTCGCGGGCGTGCGCGCCGTGGCCGGGCTCGACGTCGGCATCCGCGAGGGGCGGGCGCGGGCCGCGCTGGTGGTGCTCTCATACCCGGCGCTGGAGCGCCTGGGCGAGGCGGTGGCCGAGCGGCCGGTCGAGTTCCCCTACGTGCCGGGGCTGCTGACGTTCCGCGAGGGGCCGGTGGCGCTGGAGGCGCTCGAGCGGCTGGCTACGCCCTGGGACGTGCTGCTCTGCGATGGCCAGGGCTACGCCCACCCGCGGCGCCTGGGCATTGCCAGCCACCTGGGCGTGCTGCTCGACCGGCCGAGCGTCGGCTGCGCCAAGTCGCGCCTGGTGGGCAGCCATGGCGAGGTGGGCGACGAGCCGGGGAGCTGGGCGGAGCTGGTGGACCGCGGCGAGGTGGTGGGGGCAGCCCTGCGCACGCGGCGGGGCGTCAAGCCGGTCTTTGTCTCGGTGGGGCACCGCATTGACCTGGCCGGTGCGATAGAGTTGGTGCTCGCATGCACGCGCAACCGGCGCCTGCCCGAGCCGGCGCGCCTGGCGCACCAACTGGCAAGCGGAGGCGCGAAATGAAAGCAGCGCTCGTGCAGCAAGCCGCGGAGGTCGTGTTGGCAGCGCGGCACGCCGTCGCCCTGACCGGGGCCGGCATCAGCACGCCCTCGGGCATCCCCGACTTTCGCAGTCCTGCGTCGGGTCTGTGGCAGCAGGCCGACCCCATGGTCGTGGCCTCGCTGCAGGGCTTCCGGCGCAACCCCCAGGCGTTCTACGATTGGCTGCGCCCGCTGGCGAGGCAGACGGCTGCCGCGCGGCCGAACCCGGCGCACCGGGCGCTGGCGGCGCTCGAGCGGGCCGGCCGGCTGCGGGCGGTGGTTACGCAGAACATTGATGGCCTGCAACAGGCGGCGGGCTCGCGGCGGGTGCTGGAGCTACATGGCCACCTGCGCACGGCGACCTGCCTGCACTGTGGGCGGCGCACGCCGGGCATGGGGCTGCTAGAGGCCCTGGTGGCCTCGGCTGAGGTGCCGCGTTGCGGGCAGTGCGGCGACGTGGTCAAGCCCGACGTGGTGCTCTTTGGTGAGCTGCTGCCGGTCGGCGTGCTGCAGGAGGCCGAGGCGGAGGCGTCCGGCTGCGACGTGATGCTGGTGGCGGGCTCGTCGCTGACGGTGATGCCGGCCTCGCTGCTGCCGGAGGTGGCGCTCGAGCGCGGCGCCCGCCTCATCATCGCCAACCGCACGACGACGGAGCTCGACCGCCGTGCGGCTGTGGTGCTGCGCGAGGATGTGGCCGAGGCGCTGCCGGCGGTCGCCAAGGCCTGCGGGCTGAGCGTGTAGACACCGCGTGTGCAGGAATCCTGTGGATGTGGTATACTCGGCGCCGTTGCGATTGGATTGGGTTCACTCCTGGAGGCCCCGTGAAGCATTATCGGCTGTCGGTCCCCGCACGCATCAACGTCCTGGGCAATCCCTCCGACGGCAATGAAGGCGATTTTCACACCATCTCTGCGGCCATCGAGGTGCGGGCCGGCGCCTGGGTCGAGCCGGCCGAGGTGCTGCAGTTCGACGAGTATCGGCACGGCGCCGGCGGGCAACTGGCGCCGGCGGGGCGCGTGGAAGACGTGCAGGCAACCCTAACCGGCGATGGCGCCATGCTGCCCAAGGCGGCGATGCGGCAGTTGCTGGCCTTCAGCCCCGAGTTTGCGGCCAAATTCGCGGGGCAGAAGGTGCGCCTGGCCACCTGGACCGACGTGCCCCGCCTGAGCGGGCTGGGCGGCTCGTCGCTGCTGATCATTCTGGCGCTGGCGGCGCTGCGGGCAGCCTATGAGCTGGACCCGTGGCGGCACAACGACTATGTGCTGGCCGAGCTGACGCAGCGTGTGGAGGGCAAGGAGCTTGGCATAGCCTGCGGCTTTGCCGACCGTTACGTGCCGGTGTTCGGCGGTCTGGCCTACATCGACTACCGTGGCAAGCTCTGGCACCGGCCCATCGGGGAGGAGCCCTATTGCACCTACGAGCGCCTCGACGGCCGCGCGAGCGAGCTGCCCCTCGTCGTCTGCAGCACGGGGCTCGACCGTGCCTCGGGCGATGTGCACGGCGTGATGCGCCCGCGCTACCTCGAAGAGCAGGCGGCCTACGAGAAGAACGGGCAGGGCGCCGGGCGGCCGTTCATGCTGCGGGTGATGGAGGCGGCCGGGGCCACGGCGTGGCGGGGCAAGATGGCGCTGCTGGCAGGCGACCTGGCGACGTTCGGCCGGCTGATGAACGAGAACCACCGCCTAGTCAACGAGATGATGGCTTACTGCGGCCTGCGGGGCGACGAGGGGGTACAGATCACTAACGGCCTGATCGACGCGGCGCTGGCCGAAGGTGCGCTGGGCGCCAAGCTGACCGGCGCCGGCGGGCGCGGCTCGGTGTTCGCCCTGGTGCGGCCGGGCGATGAGGCGCGCGTGGCCGAGGCGTTCGGCCGGGCGGCCCAGAGGGCGGGCCTGGGCGAGGCGGTCGTCTTTGCCCCGCGCGTGGCGCTGCAGGGCTTGGTCGTTGAGGAGGAATCGGCTTGCAGGGAGTGATTCTGGCGGCGGGAAAGGGATCGCGGCTGCACCCCATCACGATGAAGCGCTCGAAGGCCATGCTGCCCATCCTGGGGCGGCCGATGGTCGAGCGGGTGATGGAGACGATCCACGAGAACGGCGTGCGCGATTTCGTATTGGTGGTGAGCGCCGACGACAAGGACATCGTGCAGCACTTTACCGAAGAGTGCGCGCTCGACGTGCAGGTGCGCTTTGCGGTGCAGCAGGAGCGCAAGGGGATGGCCGATGCGCTGCGCCAGGCGGTGCCCCACATCCACGGCGATTTCATCCTCTCGGCCTGCGACAACTTGACCTCGAAAGAGCACGTGCGCGAGCTCCTCGAGTGCCACCGGGAACACCCGGGGGCGGGCGGCATACTCAGCGTGATGCCCATCGCCGAGGAGGAGATCGGCCGCACCGGCATTGTCGCCCTGAACGACGGCCGGGTGGTGCGCATTGTGGAAAAACCCACGCGCGCCGAGGCGCCGTCGAACATCGCCAGCCTGCCCCTCTACGTGTTCTCACCCAAGATCCTCGATCTGCTCCCCGCAGTGCGGCTCTCGCCGCGGGGCGAGTACGAGCTGCAGGATGCCATCCAGGCGCTGATCGAGCAGGATGGCGGCGTGTACCCGGTCTATATCGACAATCGTCTCACCGTCACCGGCCCGGCTGACCTCCTGGCCATCAACCGGCATTATCTGGTGGCCGGGCAAGACAAGCCCCAGCTCGTGCCCTTTACCGTCGGCCCCAACACGCACCTGATCACGCCGCTGTGCATCGAAGAGGGCACCATCATCGGCCGCGACTCGATCATCGGCCCGCGGGTCTACATCGAGCGCGGCTGTTCCATCGGCGATGGCGTGGGCCTGCGCGATGCCGTGGTGCTGCGCGGGGCCGTGATCCCGGATGGGACGTCGGTGGCGAATGAGGTGGTTTCATAGGGTTGTTGGTGGGTTGGCGTGGGGCGAGGCTGCCCCGCCCGCGGGCGGGGCAGCCTCGCCCCACGCCAACCCACCAACAACCCTCCTCCTGAAGAGCGATCGTGAGGCACAGCATGGACCTCAAGCGCTGCAGCATGCACACGCAGGCGGTGCACGCCGGCGAGCGGCCCGCTCGCCCCGATTTCACGCCGGTGAGCGCGCCGATCTATCCCTCTGTCGGCTATGTGTACGATGACATGGAGGACCTCGACGGCGTCTTTGCCGGCGCGCGCGCAGGCTTCGTCTACCCGCGCTACGGCAGCCCGACGGTGGCGGCGCTGGAGGCCGCAGTGGCGACGCTGGAGGGCGGCGAGGGCGCTGTGGCGACGGCGTCGGGGATGGCGGCGATCCACCTGGCGCTGCTCGCGGCGGGCGTGCGCCCGGGCGACCATGTGCTGGCCGCGCAGGACGTCTACGGCGCGACCTATGCGCTGCTGGCCAACCTCTGCCGCAGCCAGGGCATCGCGACCAGTTTCGTGGACGCTACCGACCTCATGGCGACGCAAGAAGCCGTCGAGGCGACCCGGCCGCGGGCCGTCGTCGTGGAGACGCTGTCGAACCCGCTGCTCAAGGTGGCCGACCTGCCGGCGCTGGCCGCGCTGGCCCACGGGGTGGGTGCGGCGCTGATCGTCGACTCGAGCCTTACCAGCCCCTACCTGGTGCAGCCGCTCGCCTGGGGCGCCGACTATGCGGTGCATAGCGCCACCAAGTACCTCGGCGGCCACGGCGACGTCATGGGCGGGGTGGTGGTGGCTGGCGCCGAGCGCTGCGCCGAGATGCGCGAGCTGATCAAGCTGACCGGGGGCAACCTGGGGCCGATGGAGGCCTGGCTGGTGCTGCGCGGCCTCAAGACGTTGCCGCTGCGCATGCGCCAGCACTCGGCCAACGCGCTCGAGGTGGCGCAGTGGCTCGCTGGCCGGGGCGAAGTGGCGCACGTCAACTACCCCGGCCTGGCCACGCACCCGCAGCACGACGTGGCACGGCGCCTCTTCCGGCCCGGCCTCTACGGCGGCATGGTCAGCTTTGAGCTCGCGGGCGCCGGGCGCGAGCAGGTCTTCCGCTTCATGGAGGCGTTGCAGCTCTGCCTGCCGGCAACGACCCTCGGCGACGTCTACAGCCTGGTGCTCTACCCGGCCATGTCGTCGCACCGCGCGCTGCCAGCGGAGGAGCGGGCACGCATCGGCATCGGCGATGGCTTGGTGCGCCTGTCGGTGGGCATCGAAGAGGCGGCGGATATCGTGGCGGATCTGGAGAGAGCGCTGGACGCGGCGCGTGATGCGTAATGCGTGGCCTGCCCTGTTGCGTGTTGCGTGTTCCGCTCGTGCGGCGCCGATCAACGAAACACGCAATACACAATACGTTTCACGCATCACGCTTCATGCAGTTCGCAGGAGGATTCGAGAATGCGCGAAATCACCGTCGCGGTGGCGCAGATGGCGCCGCTGCTGACCAAGGTCCCCGACAACCTGAAGCGCATGGGCGAGATGGTCGAAGAGATCTGCCGCGCGCAAAAGGTGGACGTCATCGTCTTCCCCGAGCTGGCGACGACGGGCTATGAGTGCGGCGTACAGTTCACCGACCTCGCCGAGCGCGTGCCGGGCGCAAGCGTGAACTACCTGGCGCAGCGCGCGGCCGACTATGAGGTCTATGTCGCCTTTGGCATGGTCGAAAAGACCAAGGTGGAGAGCACGCTCTACGACACGGCGGTGCTCATCGACCCCTCGGGCGAGGTGGCGGCGAGCTACCACAAGATCCACCTCAAGGGCGAGGAGCGGCTGGCCTTCCGGCCGGGGTTCAAGAACATGGTCGTCGAGACCAAGTACGGCCAGATTGGCCTGCTCTTGGGCTGGGACCTGGCCTTCCCCGAGGCGGCGCGCTGCCTGACGCTGCAGGGCATGGAGCTGCTCTGCGTCTGCGCGAACTGGGAGAGCCCGCACTCGGCCGAGTGGCGGGCTTACCTGGCGGCGCGGGCCTTCGAGAACGCCGTCTTTGTCGCCGCGGCCAACCGCCTGGGTGAGGACTATACCATCTCCTTCTTCGGCGACAGCCAGATCATCGGCCCGCGCGGCGAGGTCTATGCCTCGTTCGAGGAGAACGTCGAGGGCTACCGCGTGGCCAAGATCGACCTCGACGAGGTCAAAAAGTACCGCGAAGAGCTGCAGATCCTGCAGTGCCGGCATCCGCAGGCGTATCGAGAAATCGTCAGGATGTACTAGCGTAATGCGTAATGCGTAATGCGTAATGCGTAAAACGTGATGCGTGATGCGTGATGCGTGACCGGGTTCCGTATTGCGTGTTCCGTTTCTCTCGGCGAGCAGACGGAACACGCAATACGCAACAGACCGTGCGCAGCGCTGTCACGCATCACGTATCACGCATCACCCCAACGGAGGTTCCCATGACAATCGATCTACGCAGCGATACCGTCACCCTGCCATCGCCGCGCATGCGCGAGGCGATGGCGCGGGCCGAGCTGGGCGACGATGTGCTCGGCGAGGACCCGACGGTCAACCGGCTGCAGGAGATGGCGGCCGAGTGCATGGGCAAAGAAGCCGCGCTTTTGGTGGCCAGCGGGACGATGGGCAACCTGGTGGCGCTGCTGACGCACTGCGGCCGGGGCGACGAGATCATCATGGGCACCATGGCCCACACCTTCCTCTTCGAGGGCGGCGGCGTGTCGACGCTGGGCGGCATCCACGTGCACACGGTGCCCAACCTGCCCAACGGCATGCTGGACCCGGCCGATGTGGAGACGGCGGTGCGCCCCGACAACGTGCACTATCCGCGCTCGCGGGTGGTGGTGCTCGAGAATACCCACAACCGCTGCGGCGGCGCCGTGCTCTCGGCGGCGCAGATGCACGAGGTGCTCGCCGTGGCCCGCGCCCACGGCCTGAGGGCACACCTCGATGGGGCGCGCATCTTTAACGCCGCGGTGGCGTTGGGTGTACGCCCGAGCACGCTGGCCGCCGAGTTCGACTCGGTGAGCTTTTGTCTGTCGAAGGGCCTGGCCTGCCCGGTAGGCTCGCTCATCTGCGGCTCGCAGGCGTTCATCGCCGAGGCGCGGCGCAATCGCAAGGCGGTGGGCGGCGGCATGCGCCAGGCGGGTGTGCTCGCCGCGGCGGGCATTGTGGCGCTCGAAGAGATGGTGGAGCGCCTGGCCGAGGACCACATGCACGCGCGGCTGCTTGGCGAGGCGATTGCCGACATCCCCGGCCTGGCCATCGACCCGGCGACGGTGATGAGCAACATCGTCATCTATGACGTGGCCACGCCCAAGATCGCGCCGGCCGAGCTCTCGGCGCGGCTGCGGGCAGAGGGCGTGCTCATCAACCCGATAGAGGGGCGCAAGATGCGCGCGGTGACGCACTATGGCATCGAGCGCGCTGATGTGGAGCAGGCCATTGGGGCGCTGCAGCGGGTGATGAACGAAGCGGCGTAGGCTCTGGAGCACACAGGCCGCAGTTGCAGCAACGAGGTTCTGAACCACAAAGTGTTCATGAGCGCGGCGCTCATGAACACTCTGGTGAATCTGGCCTCGGGGGTGAGCGATGACCGACGAGCTGGCGATTGCCCGGCTGGGAATCGCCAAGATGCCGCCCTCATCTGCCCTCGCCAACGGCGATGCGCTCTGGGTGAGTGTAGACCGTGAAGCGGTTCCGCCTCAGGTATCCGATCAGGCTTATCCCCGCCGCCTGGGCCAGATGGATGCCCAACGAGGTCGAGGAGGAGAAGGAGGCTACGGCGGGGATGCCCACCCGCGCCGCCTTGGCGACGATGTCGGAGCTGGCGCGACCGGTGGCCACCAGGACTGCCGCCGGCAGGCGGCCCGCCAGCGCCGCTTCTCCAATGGCCTTGTCGGCCGCGTTATGCCGGCCCACATCTTCGGCCAGCGAGAGCAGCCGCCCATCGGCATCGAAGAGCGCGGCCGCGTGGACGCCGCCCGTCTCCTTGTACCTGTCCTGGGCGTGGCCGATGACCGGCACAGCAGCGAACAGCATGTCGGGCGTCAGGCGCAGGTCGTGCCCATCCACATGCAGCTCGGCGCCCAGCGTCGCTACGTCGACGCCGGCGCAGCCCGAGAACACCCAGCGCGCCGGCCTTTCGCCCCTGAGCCGCTCGCCGGCAGCGGGGGTTAGCATCAGGCGCACCCGATTGCCGGGCCCCAGCGGCGCTGCGTCAGTCGCCGGCAACAAGCCATCCTCCAGCCCTGAGCCACAATGGTGCAGAAGCATGATGTCGCCCAGCGAACGGATCAGGCCCTCGCTCAGACAATAGCCCACGGCCAGCGCCTTCTCCTGACCCGGCGCGCGCATCAACACGGCTACCGTCTGGCCGTTGATCTCGATTGCCAGCGGCTCCTCGCTGGGCAGATGGACCGTCAGGCTGTCGACACCCTCGTTCGACACGCGCCAGACTTGCCTGCCGCCCAGCAGTGCGGCTACCGAAGCGTCCTCTTGTGCAGTGCTCCTATCTGTCATGATCATCTCCGGTGAGTGAGCGCCGATCGTGCGGGCATTCGCGCCCGTCCTGTTCTGGATGATCCCCCACCAGACCCTGGCGCACGGCATACACCGCTGCTTGGATGCGATTCTGCAGGTGTAGCTTCTCGAGGATCGTGCGCAGGTGGACCTTGACCGTGTGCTCGGTGATGCACAGGGCCTCGGCGATCTCTCGATTGCTTTCGCCCAGCGCCACATGCTCGAGGACTGTCTTCTCCCGAGAGGTCAATGGGTCGGTCGCATCGGCCTTGGCTTCACGTGGCTGCCGGAACTCCTGCAGGATGCGGGCGGCCAGTCTGCCAGGCATGGCGGGCTCGCCGCGCCGGACGGCATCGAGCATCTGGAGCAGATCCCCGGCCCTCACATTCTTCAGCAAGTATCCGGCTGCTCCGCTCCTGATAGCTTCAAAGAGGCTGGCATTGTCCTCGGCCACGGTCAGCATGATCACCTGCGTCTGGGGTCGCTCGCGCTTGATGGCCCGCAGTGCCTCCAGACCCTCGCAGTTCGGCATGCTGATATCCATGAGGATGATATCCGGCGCGGCCGTGCGCGCCAGGGCGATGGCCTCGTTCCCGTCCTCTGCCTCGCCGACCACGATCATCTCCGGCCGGGAGGCGAGGGCGTCTCTCACCCCCTTGCGATACAGAGGGTGGTCGTCTACCAACAAGATGCGCAGTGGTTTCAACTAGCTCTGATCTCCGGTCTCCTGTGGCACCCAGATCACGACCCGCGTGCCGCGGCCGACTTGCGACACCACGGTCACCCTTCCGCCCACGCTCTGGGCGCGCTCGCGCATGGTCTGCAGCCCAAAGTGGCGGCTATTGGCCTGCGGCGCCTGCTGTGGGTCGAACCCCCGACCGTCATCCTCCACGGTAACGCATACCCCGGCGCCCTCGGCCTCGAAGCGCACCCAGGCCCGGCGGGCATGGCTGTGCTTGCGCACATTGGCCAGCGCCTCGAGGATGATGTAAAAGACCTGCATGCCCACCCTGGGCGCGAACCCCGCGAGCGACTCCTCCTCCTCCACGACCACCTGGGCCTCCACGCCATAGTACATCCCATACTCGAGCAGATGCTTGCGCAGCGCCGGCAGGAATTCGGAGCCAAACCCGACGGCGGCGCGCAGGCGAAAGATGGCCTCATGGACCTGCTCATAGAGCTGTTCGACGGCCTGTTCGATCTCCACCAGGCCGGCCTCGGCCTGCTCGACGCCGCCCTCGGAGAGCGACAGCCGTGTCGACGAGGCCTTCAGCTCCAGGTAGCCCAATGCCTGAGACAGTTGGTCGTGTAGGTCGCGCGCCAGCCGCGCCCGCTCTTCGTTGGTGGCCATCTGGGCCACCTGTTCGTACAGCCGCGCATTCTCGATAGCCGGCGCCACAGCATTGGCGATGCCGGCGGCCAATTCGATCTCTTCCGGCGCAAAGCTGTGATCGCTCTCGAGGGTAGCGGCCACTGCCACGGCGAGCACGCGCTCGCGAAACACAAGCGGCACGGCTAGGGCCGATCTGAGGCCGAGTTGACACCCCAGCCCCTGCGCGCACGGGTCGCTCAGCGCATCGCCAGTTGCGACCGGCGCTTTCTGCTGCACCGCGGCACACGCAAGGGCGCTGGAGGCCAGGGGCACGCTCTGCCCGACCAGGGGCTGCACTCGGACGCCCACGCCCGCGGCCGGCGCCGCATCGCTCCAGATGGTGATGTTGGCCTGGTCCTGGTCGAGGAGAAAGACCCAACAGCGATGAGCGTTGACCGCTGCGGCCAACCCACGCGTCACGCGCTGCAGCACCACGTCAAGGGCGAGGCTGGAACTCACGACCTGCACCATCTCCAGGATTGCCTGCGTACGCCGCTGCTGCGCCGCAAGGCGCCGATTGGCTTCGTCAGTAAAGTCTGCGATCCACGAGCTGAGAAGCGTCTGCATGCACCTGGCCCACTTGGCAAGGGCCAAATGCGTGGACTCTGCTTCAGGGCAACAAGCCTGCAGAATGAAAGGCAGCGCGGCCTCATTGATCAGAACCGCCGACTCTACCAAATCTCGGATGCTGTAGCCCATCCCGAGCAGGCCACTCGCCGTGTAATAACCGTGCGAAGGCCGGGGCCGTCTGTGGTGAGTGCCGGTGGTCAAAAAATCGATGATATCTTGGACAATGACCAGATTGGCCGCGAAGCCCTCTGCTCGAGGGCGCTTCGACCAAGGGCCCTCAGGCAACTGGTCATACACCATGTCTTCCCAGCGAGCAGCGATCTCTTCCCGATGCTCTGCCACGACTGTGGCCAGGTCCGGAGTCATGTTTCTTTGCTCTCCTGTGGTCACGCCATGGAGGAAAGGCGAGGCAACTTGGGAGACACTTGAAGTCTCATTATACCATATTGAGAGTTGGTGGTAAACTTACTATAACCCTACAGCGCAGGTGCGCCGGTGGCTGCTCGCTGACCCCGGCGTGCCATGAACGGACTGCGACCCGTCAAGAGAGGAGAGAGGCATGCGCACTCTGGTCATAGGGTACGGCAACCCCAGCCGTCGCGACGATGGGGTCGCACGGCACGTGGTCAACGCGCTGCGCGCGCGTTGGGGCCGGGCGGCGCTGGGGCCACTGGGCGATGGCTGGGATGACCTGCAAGGCACACGCGATACCCTCTCGCCACAACAACTGACGCCCGAGCTTGCCGAGACCCTGTCAGCGTACGACCTGGTGGTCTTTGTGGATGCGACGCTCCCAGCAATGGCGGGGCCGGTCCGTGCCGTGCCGGTGACGCCTGCGCTGCACATGGCTGCCGTGACGCACCACATGGATCCCGCCGCCCTGCTCGCCTTGGCCGAGCAGCTCTACCGTCGCGCGCCCGTGGGCTGGCTCGTCTCGGTGCACGGCCACGACCTGGGCTTTGGCGACCAGCTCTCGCCGCAGACCGCCGCAGCTCTGCCTGAGGCGGTGGCGCGCGTCGTCGCATTGGTGGAAACCGAGCAGGCCCGCTGCTAACAGATCCGCGGCAACAGCTCCCCCGCCATCATATCCAAAACGCGATGCGCGCCCAGAGTCGTGCGCAGGGCCACCCGGCCGGCACGTCCGGCCTCCACACGCCCAATCGCCACCGAATCGCGCCCCAGGGCATGCGCCTGCATGGCGGCGAGCACGCGCTCGGCGGCCTCGGGGGCGACGATGGCCACCAGCTTGCCCTCATTGGCGACATAGAGCGGGTCGAGCCCCAACAGCTCGCACAGCCCCCGCACTGCCGGCCGCACAGGGATGCGCGCCTCCTCGACGATGATCGTGACCTGCGACTGCCCGGCCAGCTCATTCAGCGTGGTGGCGAGGCCGCCTCGCGTGGGGTCGCGCAGGCAGCGAATGCCGGGGCCGGCCTCCAGCATCGCCTTGACCAGCCCGTTGAGCGGCGCGGCGTCGCTGGCGAGCGGCGCCTCGAAACGCAGGCCCTCGCGCCGGCTCATGATGGCCATGCCGTGGTCGCCCACAGGGCCGTTGAGCAGCACGACGTCGCCCGGACGGGCGTTGGCGCCCGAGATATCCACCCCGTCGGCAATGGCGCCTACCCCCGCCGTGGTGACAAAGCAGCCATCGGCGTGCCCACGCTCCACCACTTTGGTGTCGCCGGTGACGATCTCGACCCCAGCCTCGCGGGCGGCAAGGGCCATGGAGGCGGCGATGCGCTCAAGATCGGCGATGGCGAAACCCTCCTCGATCACGAGGGCGGCGCTGAGGGCCAGCGGCTGGGCGCCGCTCATGGCCAGGTCGTTGACCGTGCCGCAGACCGCCAGGCGGCCAATGTCGCCCCCCGGGAAGAAGAGGGGCCGGACGACAAAGCCGTCGGTGGTGAAGGCCAGGCGGCTGCCTGGCGGCATGGGTAGGGTCGCCGCGTCATCCATGCGGGCGAGAATCGGGTTACCATAGGCCGCCCCAAAGACCCGGGTTACCAGGTCATGGCTGAGCCGGCCGCCGGAACCGTGGGCCAGAAGGACGACGTTGCTCATGGCCTTTCTCCATATCGGTAAGACGCGGCACAACTGCCCTCGGATGAGACCATGCAGGGGCCGACCGGCCGCTCGGGCGTGCAGGCACGGCAGAAGAGCGGGCAGCCCTCAGGGCTGAGGGCGCCGCGCAACACGTCGCCGCAGCGGCAGCCGGCCGGCTCGTGGGCCTCGAGCCGATCGAGCCCATGCTCGGCCAGGAGCGGCGTGGCGTCGTAGGCGAGGAAGCGCGGGCGCAGGCCGAGGCCGCTCGCGGGCACTGTGCCGAGGCCCCGCCACTCGGCCGGAACCGGCTGAAACACCTCTTCCATAAGGCGCACGGCAACCAGGTTGCCCGCCGGGCGCACGCCGCGGCCGTAGGCGTTGTGCACCGCCGCCTGCCCGGCCTCGTGCTGTTCGACGAGATCGGCAATGGCCAGCAGGATATCGAGGGGCTCAAAGCCGGCCACGGCCGCCGGCAGCGAGAAATCGCGGGGCACAAACCCCCAGGCCTCGGCACCGATGATGGCGCTGACGTGCCCGGGCGCCAGCACGCCATCGAGGGCCACCTCGCCCGATCGCAGGATGGCGATGGCGGCCGGAGGGGTCAGTTTGTGCAGGCAGTAGAGACGGAAATTGGCCAGACGGTCGCGCTCCGCCTCGAGCACCGCCGCCGCAATCGTCGGCGCCGTCGTCTCAAAGCCCACGCCCAGGAGGATAACGGTGCGCTCGGGGTGGGCGCGGGCAATCCCAAGGGCGTCGAGGCTGGAATAGACGACGCGTACATCGGCCCCGGCGGCTTTGGCGGCCTGGAGCGAGCCATGGCTTCCCGGCACGCGCAGCATATCGCCAAAGATTGCCAGGGTGACGCCCGGCAGGCCGGCCAGGCCGATGGCCCGGTCGAGGTCGGCCGCCGAGGTTACGCACACTGGGCAGCCGGGGCCCGAGAGCATGGCGATCCCCGGGGGCAGGAGCTGGCGGATGCCGTGGCGGAAGATGGCGTGTGTATGCGTGCCGCAGAACTCCATCAGCCGCAGCGGCCGGCGCCGGCGCTCGCCAATACGCTCCAGCACGGCGCGCACTCGTTTGGGACTGCGAAATTCGTCGAGGTACTTCAAGACTCGCCCCTGCGGCTCGCATCAAGCTCCTGGAACAGTTGCAGCGTCGCCTCGGCCTCATCAGGATCCAGGATGCTGATGGCAAAGCCGGTATGCACCAGCACATAGTCGCCGATGCGCGCCTCGGGCGTGAGCTGCAGCCCGACCCGCCGCCGCACGCCGCCGACCTCGATCTCGGCGCCGGTGCCTTCAATGGTGATGATCCGAGCGGGTACCGCCAAACACATAGCCCCTCCGAGCGTACTGGGTGAGGTGAATTACGTGCTCCAAGACGTGCCCTGCGCATCAGGTTCGCCCATCATCCGGGCCGCTGCCACCGCCGCCTGACCCAGCGCCACGCCGCCATCGTTGGCCGGCACGAGGTGGTGAGCGAGCACGCGATAGCCGTCGCCGCGCAGCGCCTGGGCCGTCTGGGCCAGCAGAACCCGGTTCTGGAAGCAGCCGCCACTGAGGGCCACGGTGCGGAGGCCCGTGCTCGCGGCGATGCGGCCGACGGTCTCGACGATGGCCGCAGCCACGCCGGCATGGAAGCGCGCCGCCATGCATTCGGGCACCGCCCCGGCCCGCACGTCGGCCAGGAGGGCGCGCAGCAGGGGGCGCCAATCCAGCACCCAGGCGCCCGCGACGGATCGCAGGTCAAAGGGATAGGGGCGCCCTGCAGCGCCGGCTTCGGCCGCCATAGCCTCCAGCTCAATCGCCGCCTGGGCTTCATAGCTCGTGTCGCCGCGCACGCCGATCAGCGCCGCGATGGCATCGAAGAGCCGGCCGGCGCTCGAGGTGATGGGCGCGTTCAAGCCCCCTGCCACCTGGCGGCTGACCACAGCGGTTTCCTCGGCTGGGAGCGCCGCCAGGCTGGGCCAGGCCGCCGGGTCCATGCCTGCCGCCAGGACCAGGCCCAACGCTGTGCGATAGGGCCGGTGGATCGCCGCCTCGCCGCCCGGCAGGGGGAACTCGGCCAGCCGCCCGGCCCGCCGGAAGCCGGCCAGATCGGCCACCAGGAACTCACCGCCCCAGATGTGGCCGTCGGTGCCATAGCCGGTGCCGTCGAGGGCCACGCCAATGGCCGGGCCGCGCTCGCCATGCTCAACCAGGCAGGCGGCGATGTGGGCGTGGTGGTGCTGCACCCACACAAGCGTCATGCCGGGGTCGCTCCCCCAGCGCTCGCGCGCGAGCTTGGTGGCCAGGTACTCGGGGTGCATGTCGCAAGCCACGACCTGCGGCTGCAGGCGGAAGAGCCGCCGGTAGTGGTCGAGCGAACGTGCATAGTGATCGAGCGTCTCCAGGTTCTCCAGGTTGCCGATGTGCGGGCTGAGGAACGCATACTCGTCGCGGGTGTAGCAGAAGGTATTCTTGAGCTCAGGGCCACACGCCAGGACCTGGGGGCCACGGAAGGGCAGCTTGACCGGGAAGGGAGCATAGCCTCGCGCTCGCCGCACCGGCCGCCCGACGCCGTCAACAACGGCCCATACCGAGTCGTCATAGCGCGCAGAGATGCCCCGGTTGTGCAGCAGGAAGAGACCGGCAATGTGGCCCAGGCGTTGCAGCGCCTCGTCGTTCTCCATGGCGATCGGCTCTTCGCTCAGGTTGCCGCTGGTCATGACCAGGGCCAGCGGGAACCCCGCAGCCGGCTCGAGGATCAGGTGATGCAGCGGTGTGTAGGGCAGCATGACGCCGATCGTCCCGGTACCCGGGGCCACGTTGGGCGCGACCGGGCTGTCCTTCCGGGCTGAGAGGAGCACGATTGGCCGCTGGGGCGCGGTCAGGAGGGCAGCTTCGCTCGGCCCCACCTCGCCCAGGCGAGCGGCGGTCTCCAGGCTGGCCACCATCACGGCAAGCGGCTTGTGAGGCCGTACCTTGCGCCGGCGCAAGCGGGCCACAGCCGCCTCGGAAGTGGCATCACAGGCCAGGTGAAAGCCGCCCAGGCCCTTGAGCGCCACGACCTGCCCCGCGGCCAGCGCCTGCCGCACCGCCTTGATGGCCGCCTCGCGCTCGGCCAGGGACTCTCCGGCAGGTGTGGCCAGCCAGACGTGGGGCCCGCATTCCGGGCAGGCGTTGGGCTGCGCGTGGAAGCGGCGGTTGCGCGGATCCTCGTATTCGGCCCGGCAACGGGCACACATGGGGAAAGCGGCCATCGTCGTCAGGGGCCGGTCATAGGGGATGTCGTTGATGATCGTATAGCGCGGCCCGCAATTGGTGCAGTTCGTGAAGGGATAGCGGTAGCGACGATCGTGAGGGTCGAAGAGCTCGCGCCGGCAATCCTCGCAGGTCGCCGTATCGGGCGAGACGAGCTGATAGACGCCGCTCTCGGGCTTGCTCTCATGGATCGCAAAGCCGGCGTAGCTCGCTGGCTCGGCTTCCTCGACCACGACCTCCTCGACCTGGGCCAGCGCTGGTGGCTCGGCCGTGAGGCGCCGGCGGAATTCGGCCAGGGCCTCCGCCGGGCCCTCCAGCGCGATCTCGACGCCGCTCGACGTGTTGCGCACCCAGCCCGCGAGCCCCAACTGCGTGGCCAGGCTGTAGACAAAGGGGCGAAAGCCCACGCCCTGGACCACGCCGCGGGCACGCAGCAACTGGGCGTGCGGGAACCCACTCATGCAGCACCCCGCACCCGGGCGACCAGATCGTCGAGCCAGCCAATCCAGGGCGCGAGCCCCTCGCCGGTGGTGCAGGAGACCTCAAAGCGCGGCGCCGTTGGGTTCAGGCCGCCCACCAACTGCCAGAACGCCGGCCGGTCAAAGGCCACATAGGGGGCCAGGTCGGCTTTGTTGAGGACGATGGCATCGACGGCGGCAAAGATGCCGGGGTACTTGTAGGGCTTGTCGTCGCCCTCGGGGATGCTCGAGACGACGATGCGCGCCGCCTCGCCCAGGCCAAATTCGACCGGGCAGATCAAGTTGCCCACGTTCTCGATGAAGAGGAGGTCGATCTCGGCCAACGGCAACTGCTCGAGGGCAGCCCCGACCATCGGCGCATCGAGGTGGCAGGTGCCGCCGGTGTTGATCTGCACCACGGGCGCGCCGGCCGCGGCGACCCGGTCGGCGTCGACCCGCGAGGCGATGTCACCCTCGATCACGCCCACGCGCAGGCGTCCCTTGAGGGCAGCCACCGTGCGCAGGATGAGGCTCGTCTTGCCCGCGCCCGGCGACGCCATCACGTTCACCGCGCAGATGTGGTAGCGCTCAAGAAGCTTCCTGTTCTCCTCGCCCAGGCGCTCGTTGGCGCTCAGGATATCTCGCACGACCGGGATTGTTGGCATGGCCTCCTCTGCTTTCTGGCGATCAGGTCTCTAGAGGTTCGCTCCGGTTCTGCGCGAAGCGTTGTGCACGGATCGCGTGCCTCCCCAGACAAGTACGGTTGCAGTACTGGTACTACAGCCGTACTTGGCGCTACGGCACTCGGCAACCGCCGGCTCAGTTGCCACGCGCTCTCCCGGCGCTATCATGGGTAGGGGTTTTAGAGGTTGTCTGGCGTCTTCGGCCCGCCCGCGGGCGGGCCGAAGACGCCAGACAACCTCTAACACCCCCCAAGAAAGGGTTTGCTCCGGTCTTGTGCGAAGCATTGGGCCCAGACATTGCCTGGGTCTGGGAAGCAACTACGGTTGTCGTACTAGAACACCGGCCGGCGCTCAGATCCAGCGTTTGTAGCCCTGGGCGTCGATGATCTCGACCCAGTGCTCGTCGGCGTCGGGCGCGTAGACATGGGTGGCACAGGAGAGACAGGGATCATAGGCCCGAACCGTCAACCCCAGCTCGTGCTCCAGCTGTTGCTCATCGACCTTGCCGGCCGAGATCGAGCGCTGGGCCACCGCCTCCAACGAAGAATCGATGGCGTACGAGTTGACCGTGGTGGGCGCAATGATATTGGCCATGGTGATCAGGCCTTGGTCATCCCAGCGGAAGTGGTGGATCAAGAGCCCGCGTGGGGCTTCGACGATACCGACCCCTTCGCCGGCCCGATACTGCACCGGAGTCAGGGTGTCTCCCTTGGTGACGCGCTCGTCGGTCAGGAGTTGCTCGACCCGCTCGATAGCATAGACCAGGGCCACGTAACGGGCATGGTTCAGAGCCAACGTCTCCTGGACCACGCCGCCGAAGCGGCCCTTCAGATCCTGCAGGAAGGTATTGGCATGCTCAGTGGGCGCCGATTTGGCGACATTGATCTGCGCGATCGGGCCAACCCGCACCATCTCGCCCGCCGGTTCGCTCGAGCAGAGGTAGGCCGCCTTGGCGTAGGAGCGGTCGAGGACCTTCTCGCCGACATGCTCGAGGTACTGCGCCGGCTGGAACTCGGCCAGGGTGCAGCCCTGGGGGTCAACAACGCGCGCGAGGCCGTCGTACAGCTCCAGGGCATCGCCCTTGACCAGGCCCATGAAGCAGGTGCTGAGCCTTCCCAGGCCATCGTTGGCGCGTATCGACTGCTCGATCTGGGGCACCAACACGCCCCCGAGCTCCAGGATCTTTTCTTTGAGCTTGCGTGCTTGCTCAAGCAGGTGGGCGCGAGCCGGCTCGCTCAGACCCTGGGTGATGCCCCCCGGCACTCCGGTCGTCGGGTGTATGCCCTGTGTTCCCAAGGCCGAGACGATGGTCTGGGCGGCCTTGCGGGCCGCCAGCACATCCTTGACCACGCCCGGATAGCGCTCTATGAGCGCGGGCAGCCCCCGCTGCTCGGGCGGCATGTCGGCCAGGAGGATATCGGGCCCAGCCAGCACGGTGAGGTGCAGGATGTGGTCGGCCACGTGCGCGGCCGCCAGCATCAACTCGCGCAGCAGACGCGCCGTCTCGGGGATCTCGATACCCAGGCCGGCCTCCACAGCCTTCAGAGAAGCCAGGTGGTGCGGGATCGGGCAAACGCCGCAGATGCGCGACGTCAAGAGGGCCGCCTTGGTCACGTGCCGCCCACGCATAAAGGCCTCAAAGCCCCTGAACTCGAGGACGTGGGCGTGCGCCCCGGCCACGTTGCCCTGCGCATCGAGGTGGACCGACACCTTCATGGCCCCTTCGATCCGCATGGGCTTGAACTCGATCTGTCTGGTCTGCATCACTGCCTCCTCACTACCCCTGCACCAAGGCCAGGACCTGTTTCACGAAATCGACGAACACCGGCGGCGGAGGCGGGCAGCCCGGCAGCGCCAGATCGACCTGCACATAAGCGTCGAGGGGCTTGATCGTATCGACCAGGGCCGGGATGTCGTCGGCGGGCAGTTTGGCCTGCGCATCTTTGACCGTGGGTGCTGTGCGATACGCAGCCTGCATCATCTCTTCATGTGTGCACAGATTGGCCAGCCCAGGAAGGCCGCCGAACGCGGCGCAGGATCCCATGGCAACCAGGTATTTGCAGCGTTCGCGCGCCTTTTTGAGCTCCGCCACATCCTCTTCGGTGCGCACCGCGCCCGTGACCAGTGCGACATCCACCTGATCATAGTCCTTGGCGCTCATGAGCAACGGCGCATAAACCAGGTCGAACACTTCTTGCAGCAGGCTGAACAGGCTCTCGCCCAGGTCGGCGAGCGCGATATCGCAGCCGCAGCAGTACGAAAGGTCGACGATTGCCAGTTTCATCTTGTCTGCCATCAGTGGCCTGCCCTCTCTGTACCGGCCTCGTTCGCCTCGGCCAAGAGCGCCATGTACAGGTCATAGTGGCGGAAAGAGTAGGGGCAGATGCCCACACACAGCCCGCACAGGGTACAGGCATAGACATCCTCCGCCACAGCCTTCAGTTGCTGGCGCGACGTCCCTTTCTGGAGCGTCCTCAGATAACGCCTGACCTTGAGCGCCGGCGCCTCCTCGGGCCGCGGCCTGCCTGCATAGAGCGGGCAGGCTTCCACACAGCGGCCGCAGCCCGCGCAGGCGCTCGAAAAGGCCGCAAAGGCGGCCGGGGAGCGTGGGTCGCTCTGGCCATAGACCACAGTCGCCACGGCGTGGGCTACCAGCCCGTTGCCCACCAGCGAGACGAACAGCCAGCCGATGGCCGAGACTAGATGGATGGTCGTCCACCACCCTGGCCTCGGCGCCACGAGCCCCACGACCTGCAGCAAGAGCACGAGGCCGCTCACACCAATGACCATGATAAAGGCGGCATCGACGTAGAACATCTTGCCCGAGGCGAGCCGGAAGTAGCGGTTTCCGGCAAAGCGGGCCAGGATGCCGGCAAAGCCCACGGCCACCGCTAGCCCGAACAGGCCGTGGGCCCAGGTGATCGTCCAACCCCAGCCGGCAAACAGGCCGGCCAGGCCGGTAAAGTACAGGATCTCCAGCACAATACCGGTGATCAGCGAGGCGACCATGCCGATATGGAAGACGACGGAGAAGGTGCTGACCTGCGCCGTCCTCTTGATGAGGAGGTCCATCACCCCCGGCCGTTTGAGGGTCAACGACGCCAGCCGGGGCTTTTCGCTGTACCAGTACGTCAAGGCTATCGCTCCTCTCTCCTGACCTTGGCCAGGTCCGCCATCCTGTTCTTGCGCCAACTGAGGATGGTGTAGCCCAGCCCGCCAATGACCGGCACCCAGCCCAGGTGCGCGTAGCGGGTGATCGTGGCGCGGACCCTCCCTGCCCCGGGATACTCGGCTGTGAGGCCAAAGAGGTCCTGAATAGCCGGCTGGCCGAACTCTTCGGCACTGAACAGGACAAGCGTGCTCGTGCCCTCGGGATACAACAGCACGCCGTTCACCTCTGCAGCGCGCTGGGTGCCGGCCTCCAGAACCTGGTCGAAGGTTCCATAGACCAGGGCGTTGTGGCCCATGCGTTCGCAGGCCACGACGCAGGCCGGCTTTTTGCCCGCGCCGACTCGCTCACGGCACAGATCGCACTTGAAGACCTGGCCGTTGCCGAGCGCATGCTGGATGGTCGGCCGGAACGGGCAGGCGTTGGCGCAGGAGAGACAACCCACGCAGCGGCTTTGGTCCAGAATCACGGGCCCTTGTGCGGTCTTGGTCAGGGCGCGCCCCTGGCACACATCCACACAGGCCGGCTGATTGCAGTGCAGGCAGTGCATGGGTACGGCCAGGATATCGCGCTCGCCTTCCCGCTCGCGGACCACCGTCACCGAGATTCTGGATACCCCATCCTCGTGGGCGGCCTGGCAGGCTTCGATGCACTTGGTGCAGTGGCGGCAGCGGGTCGTGTCGATGAGCAGGGCCTCCTGCGCGCCCTCTGCGGCGACGCTGTTGCCCTCGCCCCCTACGACTACCAACAGGCCGCCCGCCGAGGTTACTGCCAGCCCCTTCAGAAACCCTCTACGCGATAGGCTCCCAGTGCTTGTTCGCTTCTCTTGCTTCACGCTGACCTCCAGATGTGGAACTCAGCCTGGCCACGTTTTGGAACCTGCGCCAGGTTGAGCGACGTTCGCTTGCAGCGCACTCTGCAACCCTACCTCCTGCACCATCTCTGCCAGCAGGGCCTGCAGCCTTTCTTCCGTCAGGTGCCGGGTGGCGACCACAAGGTGCTTGGCATCGTACTCTTGCCAATCACTGGCCAGGATACTCAGGCCGAGTTCAGAAGCCCGCTCGTAGTAGGTGGTGCCGGGGTAGGGCGTGGTCATGGCCAGGGTCAGCGAGACTCCCTCGATCTCGCGCAGTTCCTTCATGAGTCTGATCTGATCCCTGACCGTCTCCTCGGTATCCTCTGGGTGGGGGAACATGAAAGAGCAGGTCACTTCGATGCCATAGTTCAGAGTCATGGCCACCGCGCGCCTGACCTGTTCAAGGCGGACCCTCTTGCCGATGGCATCCAAGATACGCTGCGACCCGGCTTCGACGCCGAACTGGATACTGCGACAGCCTGCGTGACGCATTTCGCGCAGCAGCTCAGCATCTACCAGGTCGACCCGGGTGGCGCACCGCCAGCGCAGGGGGAAAGGCCCACGCATGCGGCTCAGGCCCTTGCAGATCTCCAGAACCCGCCGCCGATCCAGCGTGAACGTGTCATCGGCGAAATTCAGGCCGCCCATGGGTGTAGTGACAAGGACCTGGACGATCTCCTCGAGCACGCTTTCGGGGCTTCGGAACCGCCGCTTCCCCTGCCAGATGTTGTTCACCGCGCAGAAATGGCAGGCAAAGGGGCAGCCGCCGCGCGAGGCCAGGACCGTGTTGCCATAGCCATACGCCTGCATTGGGAAAAGGTCCCGCGCGGGGTAGGGCAGTTCATCCAGGTCGGCGATCGGCGGGCGTGCTGCCGTGGTTCGCAGCACGCCGTTCTCTTGGTACGCGATCCCCTGCACATCGGCCAGCCCCCCCTGCCCACGGATCAGGCAGTGGGCCAGTTCCAGCATCGTGCGCTCGCCCTCGCCCCTCACCACCACGTCGACGGCCGGGTCCAGCGCCACTTCCTTGTACAGCACGCTGGCGTGTGGCCCGCCGATCACCACCACCGTCTGGGGAGAGGCAGCCTTGGCCAGCCGGGCGATGTGCAGGCCATTGTTGTGAGTCTCGGTGTAGGTGGAGATGCCGAGGATGCGCGGGGGGGGTGCTCGCCAGGGCGTGCGTCCATTGGGCGTCACTCCGGGGCGCGACGTTGCAGTCCCAGGCCGACACGCCGTAGCCGGCCTCGCGGAGCGCCGCCCCGATGTAGGCCAACCCCAGCGGCGGCGAGAGACGGGCATGGTCGGTCAGCCTGCTCACGCCTGCGTTTACCAAGAGAACATCCACCGTACTTCCACTCCCCCCAGCTTGACGGGCAAACGCCCAACCTCCCGCGAGTTTGGGTGCGCTTGTTCCTAGAACACCAGACAAGCAATCGGACGGAAGCGCTGTCAACGGATTTCTGGCACGGATTGCACGGATTGCCTGTCGCCGCGGCGAGGCCAATCCGTGCAATCCGTGCCCACAATCCGTTGACAGCCGCTCTGCCTGACTACTTGACCGCTGCTCTAGCGAGCGTCGCCCAGCCTGCCGGCCCTTTGGAGGGTGTCGGCCACGTGCCCCAGGTCCAACTCCTCCAGGGTTCTGCGGGTCGGCCAGCCGGTCTCGGTATCCCAACCCTCGAGTCTGTAGAAGTGCGTCTTCCACTGCTCGAGGCCATCCTTGTCGATGAACAACTTTTCCATGGTGTCATAGCGCCACTGACCGTTTTCGTAGACACTCACCCCACCCAGATAGATGGGGACATACGAGTAGCGGGTCGCACTGCCGGCCAGCGTGTACATGAACGGAGCGAACACCTCGCTAGCCCGATGCCGACCCTGCAGCACCCAGATTGCCCGGTTCTGGTTCCAGATCCTGCGGCCGATCTCCATGCCGTCGGCAAAGGTCAGGTTCTTGCCGGTGACCGCGTTGAGGAAGCGCGGCTCTGCCTCCGGCGTCCATCCGATGTACCCGGGCAGGTCGGCCCCGATAAAGCGGGGAGCAAAGTGATCACAGAACTGGATTGATTCCTTCCAGAACCGGGAGTAGTGCCGATGCCAGGCAACCTGTTTGGCCTTGTGCTCCGAGTAGATGCCCGTGGGGCCGGTGCCATAGTCGAACATGAAAGGATCGCCGGTGTAGGGAATCGTCTTCTCGGCCAGGATCTGGACGAGTTGGTCGGCGGGCAAGTTTTCGCGCCCAATGGCTTGGAGTTCCATGAAGACGTTCTGGAAGCAGTGCTCATTGATATCTCGCTCGCCCATGAGAGAACCATAGGCGAAGGTGATTTCGGGCAAGCTCCAGTGCCACTTGTGGCCCCACTGGGCCAGGTCCAGGATACCGCTCGTGGTATCCTCCTCGTATCTGCCCCACCTGACGGCCGCCCTGGCCAGCCCTTCGGCCAGATCGGCCCCGATCCCCTGCCTGTAGGCGATGGCTTTGTGCAGGGCCTCCGCGAATTCCGCTGTCCCCCACTGTTCAAAGTCCAGGGGCGCGGAGTCGATGGCTTTGCCCGGACCCAAGATGCCTTGTTTGTACAACTCCAGGGGGTAAACGGAATCGGTCTCGTAGATGTTGACACCATACCGTTCACAGTAATCGCAAGCCGTGCTGCCACCGGCCGGCGTCTTGGCCTGGAAGAAATAGGCCGTTTCAGCGCACATCGCGTCGCTGCGCTCGCCGTTCTGATGCCGGAACTTGTCTGCCCGCGTGCAGCCCTGGCAGCTCGTGTTCCGGTAGTTGCCCGGCCCCGGCGGCGCGTGAGGCACCCATGTGCCCTGCCGCGGCGGCTGTTTCTGGTCGAACCACAGCCTCGTTTCCATCAGCGCTCTGGGGTCGGCCACCGGGATACTGCCTGTACCCAGCACGCTGATGGCCTTCAGGTTCTTGGCGCCCCAGACGCCGCCGAACCCACCCTGGCCGGCAGCCATGCTACAGCCATGGAGCAGAATGCCCAGCCTGCTCCTGCTCTCACCCGCCGGGCCAATGCAGAGGATCGCCGGCCCCTGGGTCGTGAACCCATCGCCTACGCCCGTCCAGCCACCGAGGCTGGCCCTGCCGGTCACGCGCCGCCAGATCTCCTCCTGCGTGTCATAGGTATCTCGACCCCAGAGTCCCTCGGCATCCTCAATGGTCACCTTGTCGTTGAGGATATTCACCCAAACCGGCTTGTCGGCCGCCCCCTCGATGACGATGCCGTCCCAGCCTGCGAACTTGAGCATGCCGCTGAAAAAGCCGCCAAAGTTGCTTCGGTTGAACCAGCCCTGTGGATACCCATGCACGCCAATGCCCTGCACCTCCACTCTGCCCACAGCCGGGCACAGCGTGCCTGCCAAAGGGCTCGACATGACGGTGATGACGTTCCGGGGATCAAAGCCATCCATCGTCGGGTCGGGGCACAGGTCCCAGAAAATGGCCGAGCCCATCCCATTGCCGCCCCCCCACGCTTCATACTGGGCGGTGTCAATAGTGCTGATAGACCGGTTGGTCAGGTTGATCCTGAGTATCTTGCCAGCATACCCACCTGTCATTGTGCAGCCTCCTTCTCGTCACGAGCCTTGTTCGCCAGGCTTGGGTGTGGGCGTACGCAGCACCACATCGTAGCCCACGGTTTCGGTCTGCACGGGTACCTCCTCCACGAACTTGATCACCTTGGCCGGGCAGACCTCGACGCAAGCCTGCTTGCCGCCGATGCCTCCCTTGTGCGGCCAGTAGGGGGCATTGGCGCATAGGTCGCACTTGATGGCGATGTTCTTCGCAGGATTCCAGATGATGCGGTGTGGGATCTGAGGGCAGGCCTCAATGCACGCTTTGCAGCCCGTGCATTTCGCCTCGTCTATGATGCGTGTGTTCCCGTTCTTCGTGTCGATATGCAACGCGCCGTTCGGGCATGCGGCGACGCACGCTGGATAGACGCATTGCCGGCACTGGGCAATCTGGATGTCGTCGGGCCATCGGCCCATGATGTTCTCCAGTACCTGGATCCTCGATAGAGAAAGGTTCGCTACCCCCTCGTGGGCCACCGAGCACGCTATCATACAGCTCTGGCAGCCGGCGCAGTTCTTGGAATCGACCACAAGATAGCCCTTTGCCTTGGGCAGTCCCTCCTTTGCTGGCGGGAGGGTTGTTCGGCCAATCACGCCTCCAATGGCTAGACCAGCGGCACCGGCTCCCGTTCCGACGAGAAAGCTCCTGCGGGAGACCTTTTTCTTCTCCTTTTTGCCCCACTCAGACACGGTGTCCTCCTCTCATTCCCCCGGAGCCAGGGGCTCAATGCGGGATGAGTTGCAGCTCGAGCATCCTCCACCTCCACACCTGACGCCAGCCCTGTACATCACCTCCCTGAAAACGAGTAGGAGGCAAGCTCCCTGGGGCGCCGGCGACGCCCGGGAACTTGCCTCCTTCGCACCATGGCAGGCGTGGCGATTGCTCCCCACACCCTATCGCTCAGCCGTTCCCTGAGGGAGCCGGTTGAGTCGGAGACAGTCCTATGCCAACTAACCCATTATACCGTCTGCCGCCCGGCGGTTGAACACCCCTCCGGCTAGTCCTGGCTGTGCCCCAAGAGTAGTCTTTGCCTACCTCTTTCGGTTGCGGCGTCGCCGGCAGGCCGCCCAGGCGGCTGTATGCCGGTTCTCTGCATTTGTGCCGCATGCGGCATCCGTGTTATAATGATTCTGCCACCGACCTCTTGGCGGTGAGCGTGTTTCGGCCAGTACACTCGACCAGATGTCGCTTGGATCGCCGGCGCGACCGAGACGGCAGGAAGAACTGTATTCCTCCAGCCTCCGGGCGCGCCTCGGGGGCTTTCTCTTTTGGGGAAAGCCCTTGGAGGTGCACAATGCTACGCTACAGGCTTGCCTCTCTGCTCATGGTCTCTCTGCTGCTGGCAGCCACGTTGCTGGCGGGTTGCCAGCGGGCCGCGCCGCCCACGGCGCCACCCACCGTCGCCCCGGGCACGGGCGCGCTGACCCCGGCGGGCAGCCCGCAGCGCGGCGGCGCGCTGATGGTGGCTATCGCCGCCGACCCCGACGGCCTCGACCCGCACAAGACAGTGGCCGCCGCGACCTTTCAGATCACGCGCAACATCTACGATACCCTGGTGCAGGCCGACGACAAGGGCCGCATCGTGCCCGACCTGGCGCTCTCCTGGGAGCCGTCGGCCGATGGGCTCACCTGGACCTTTACCCTGCGCGAGGGGGTCAAGTTCCACAACGGGCGCACCATGACCGCCGACGACGTCAAATACTCCTTTGAGCGCCTGCTTGCGCCGGAGACGGCCAGCCCGCGCGCCAAGGACTTTGCCGTGGTCCAGTCGGTCGCGGCGCCCGACGCCAAGACTGTCGTCTTTACGCTCAAGGCGCCCTCCGCGCCTTTCCTGTCGAACCTGGCCTACGGCTGGGCGGCGATCGTGCCCCAGGAGGCGGCCGCCACCCTGCGCGACCAGCCCGTCGGCACCGGCCCCTTCAAGGTGGTGCAGTGGGTCAAAGACTCGCACGTGGCGCTGGAGCGCTTTGACGACTATTTCGTGCCCGGCGTGCCCTATCTCGACACGGCTACCTTCCGGGTCATTACCGACCCCTCGAGCCGCATGGCCGCCCTGCGCGCCGGTGAGGTCGATGTGATCCCCGAGCTGCCGGTGCAGGAAGTGGCTGCCGTACGCCAGGAGGCCGACCTCAAGATCATCGAAGTGCCCTTCAACGGCATCCAGTACATCGCGGTCAACAACGCGCAGCCGCCCTTCGACAACGTGAAGGTGCGCCAGGCGCTCAACCATGCGGTCGACAAGCAGGCGGTCATCGACGCCGCCCAGTTCGGCATCGGCGTGCCCATCGGCTCGCACATGCCGCCGGTGACCGAGTACTATGTGGACCTGGCCGGCCGTTACCCTTACAACCCTGAGAAGGCCAAACAACTCCTGGCCGAGGCGGGCTATCCCAACGGCCTGGAGACGACGATGATCCTGCCCCAGCCCTATGACTTTCACATCCGCAACGGCCAGGTCGTAGCCGACCAGTTGGCCAAGGTGGGCATCAAGGTCAAGCTGGAGACGATGGAGTGGGGCACCTGGCTGAAGCAGGTCTACAACGGCCGCCAGTTCGCGCTGACGGCCATCGGCGCCACCGGCCGGCTCGACCCCGCCCCGTTCCTGAGCGCCTATGTCAGCACGTCGGCCGAGAACATGCGCAACTATGCCAACACCCAGTTCGACGAGCTGGCGGCCCAGGGCGCGGTGGAGGCCGACGCCGCCCGGCGCCGCGAGATCTATGCCCAGATGCAGACCCTGCTGGCCGATGACGCCGCGGCCGTCTTTTTGCTGGCGCCGCTCTCGTCGGTGACCCTGCGCCGGCCGGTGCAGGGCTGGGTCGTCTACCCCATCGACATCTATGACCTGCGGACGGTGTGGAAGGGCTGACGACGGAGGCAAAAAGTTGCCGTACTTGTTGCGCAGGCTCTTGGGCCTGGTGCTGACGTTGCTCTTGGTGTCGCTGATCACCTTTGCCGTGGTGCACGTGCTGCCGGGCGACCCGGCGATGCTGATCCTGGGGCACGAGGCGTCGCCCGAGTCGCTGGCCGGCCTGCGCGCTGCGCTGGGGCTCGACCGGCCGCTGCCTGCGCAGTACCTCTCGTGGCTCGCGGGCGCGCTGCACGGCGACCTCGGCATGTCGCTGCGCCACAACCTGCCGGTAGGCCAGTTGATCGCTGAGCGGCTGCCGGTCACTGCGTCGCTGGCCGCGCTGGCCACGCTGCTGGCGGTGGGCCTGGCCCTGCCGCTGGGCATGCTGGCCGCCGTGCGCCAAGGGACGGCCGTCGACCTGGGCGTGTTGGTCCTCTCGCAGGTCGGCGTGGCCCTGCCCGCCTTCTGGATCGGCATCCTGCTCATCGTGACCCTGGCCGTCGGCCGGCACCTGTTCCCCACCGGCGGCTATGTGCCCTGGAGCGCGAGTGTGCCCGGCGCGCTGCGCAGCCTGGCCTTGCCGGCCGTGGCGCTGAGCCTGCCCATGGTGGCGGTGTTGGTGCGCCTGGTGCGCAACGCCATGCTCGACGAGCTGGGCCGCGACCACATCCGCACCGCCCGCGCCAAGGGCCTGCCTGAGCGCACGGTGCTCCTGCGCCATGCGCTCAGGGGCGCGCTCATCCCCACCGTCACCATGGTGGGCCTGCAGTTGGGCTTTCTCTTGGGCGGCAGCATCGTCATCGAGCAGGTCTTTTCGTTGCCTGGGCTGGGGCGGCTGGTGCTTTCGGCCATCGCCAACCGCGACGTGCCGCTGATCCAGGGCCTGGTCGTGTTCATCGCCACCCTCGCGGTGGCCATCAACTTTACGGTGGATGTGTTGTATGCAGCGCTCGACCCGCGGCTATCACTGTGGAAGTAGCAGCAGCCCTGCTGCCATACGCACGTGGCCTGGTCCAGGCAAGGGAGCGGATGCACCGCAGAGGCGCAGAGGACGCGGAGGTTGTAGGGGCGAGGTGACCTCGCCCCTGCTCTGCGCCCTCCGCGCCTCTGCGGTGACCCCCGTGCCGGCGGCGCGCCATGGCGGCTGAACGCGTGGCGGTGCGCAATGGCGCTGTGGCGCGCGCCGTCGGGCGCGAGCTGCGTGCGCCGCGCACCGAATCGCCCCAGTCGGCGGCGCGGCGACATGCGGCGCCGCGGGGCAACCGGCTGCTCTGGCTGGGCGCCGCGCTGGTGGGCGCCGTGCTGGCGCTGGCGCTCGTCGGCCTGGTCTACACGCCGCACGACCCCAACCTCATGCACGCCGGCGAGCGCGGGCTGGGCCCGAGCCTCGCCTACCCCATGGGCACCGACCAGTTCGGCCGCGACATCCTCAGCCGGGTGATGCGCGGCGCAGGGCTGGCGCTGCTGGTCGGCGCCGTCGCCGCGGGCATCGGCCTCGTGGCCGGTGCGCCGCTGGGGGCGCTGGCGGGGTTCGCGCGCGGCTGGGTCGACGAGGCCATCATGCGTCTGATGGATGGGCTCTTTGCCTTTCCGGCCACGCTGCTGGCCATCGCCATCGTCGGCGCCTTGGGTCCGGGCTTGGTGAACACCATGCTCGCCATCGGCGTGGCCTATGTGCCCATCTTTGCCCGCCTGGCGCGGGCCGCCGTCATCGCGCAGGTCGACGCCGAGTACGTCGAAGCGGCGCGGGCCGCGGGCGCCCGGCCAGGCCGCATCCTTTGGCGCCACATCCTGCCCAACGGCCTCAGCCCGCTCATCGTCCAGGCCACCGTCGCCTTTGGCGGCGCCATTCTGGCCGAGGCCGCCCTCAGCTACCTGGGCCTGGGCGTACAGCCGCCCGACCCCAGTTGGGGGCAGATGCTCAACGATGCCCGCAACTATCCCACCGTCGCACCCTGGCTGGCCGTCTTTCCCGGCCTCATCATCGCCGTGACCGTGCTGGGCTTCAACCTGCTGGGCGATGGCCTGCGGGACTATTGGGATCCGCGGAGACGTGACGCGTGAGGCGTGATGCGTAGGGCGTAAGGCGTAAAACGTAAAGCGTAATGCATGCGCACGGCGCAACTACGCGCCGAAGCAGTGCTCGCCGTGCGCTGTACCCCTTACGCCCTACGCATTACGCATCACGCCTCACGCATCACGTTTTACGCATCACGTTTTACGTCAGGAGGACCTGTGCTCTTTTGTCTCGACATCGGCAACACCACCATCGTCATGGGCCTGTACGCCGGCGACGAGCTGCGCCACCACTGGCGCATTGCCGCCGACGCGCGCAAGATGCCCGACGAGTATGCCGTGCTGCTGTGGAACCTGTGTGCGCAGGGTGGGGTAGCCCTGGCGGAGGTCAAGGGGATCGTCATGGCCAGCGTGGTGCCGCCGCTGACCGGGGTCTTCCAGGAGGTGTGCCAGGGGCTGTTCGGCCGCCCGGCGCTGGTGGTGGATGCCGGCGTCAAGACCGGCGTGCGCATCCGCTACGAGAACCCGCGCGAGGTGGGCGCCGACCGGGTGGCCAACGCCGTCGCCGCCTTCCGCCTGTACGGTGGTCCGGCCTGCGTGGTCGATTTCGGCACGGCCACCATCTTTGATGCCATCTCGCGCGAAGGCGACTATCTCGGCGGCGCCATCGCGCCCGGCGTCTACGCCTCGGCCGAGGCGCTCTACCGCACCACCGCCAAGCTGCCACGCATCGATGTCGTCCGCCCGCCCTCGGCCATTGGCCGCAACACGGTGCAGAGTATGCAATCGGGCCTGCTCTATGGCAGCGTGGGGCTGGTCGAGGGCATGGTCGGCCGCTACCGCGCCGAGCTGGGCGAGGACCTGCACGTCGTGGCCACCGGCGGCCTGGCCCCCGTCATCGCCGCCGAGACGTCCGTCATCCAGGCTGTGGACCCCTGGATCACGCTCAAGGGCCTGCGCTTCATCTGGGAGCTGAACCAGGGCTAGCTCGGGCATATCCCACAGTTGTGGGGCGCCCCGTGTGCTGGCCGGGTTCTCCGCTCCGCTGCCACCCCTTGGGCGCGGACAAGC
>ERZ795049.819-NODE-819-length-44560-cov-8.957847_pt1 | contig 44560 bp, 42 predicted proteins | sample MGYA00375133_ERZ795049 | MGnify/ENA primary metagenome ERZ795049 (study PRJEB30178, sample SAMN05720147) | activated sludge metagenome | isolation source: anaerobic digester from wastewater treatment plant | place: Japan | collected 2015-04-20 ... | reverse complement strand
TAGGCTGAACAACTCTGTATTCTATACCCGCAAGAAGTACAACGCAAGCAAATGAGGAGATATGAGGTAGATTGTCGGTATAATTTGGATGTATTTAATCTACCAATCCACAACCTGGGCTAAAATAGGCTCAAAAACGCTCTTTTGAGCTATCTTGAGCTCATTTATGTCCTCCAGCCGGGAATGGTTTGCATAATGCTGCAGCATGGCATGAGTTTTGTGACCTGTGGCCATTTGAAGGACCTTGTCCTGGACTTTACCGTGCATATAGGTTGCAAAGAAGTGTCTCCAGGCATGGAACGTGACCCAGGACGGATCCTTGATACCGACTTCCTTGCAGACCTCGCGTAAATCCGCTAACCAAGCTTTTGATTCAATAGGCTTCCCCGGTATCGAGGCCCAGAAAACGTACCCTTCAAGACCCTCATCGTACGGATTGGAATTGGACTGATCTATAAGGGCACCCATGAGCTCGGGAAATACAATTTCAGCGGTTCTCTGTTCATTGTTCTTAGGGGGCTTTAACCCGTCATCATAGTTCCATGAATGACGTATATACAAACAGTTCTGACCAAGATCCTGTCTTCTCAAGCCCTGGATCTCTCCGGCGCGGAGACCGGTACACATGGCCAAAAGATTGGCCAGCTTTGAAGTCTGGTTTTTCCATGGACGCTGGAAGATGGCGGCCGCCAGTTCAGGGGTAAGGATTTCCCTTCGCTTGTTTTCTCCGCTGAAGAGTATGATTCCGTCCGTAATGTCCTTTCCTATGATTTCATTTCTGTAGGCCCAGCGCAGGGCCATTGTACCAGCTTTTATGACGACATTCTTACCGGGCAAGCTTGTCGGAGTAGGGGAGACTGCCATCCAGTCAATGAAGGCATTTATATCATCACGTGTAAGGGATCCCAGTTTCTTGTCCTTGAAAAATGGCTTCCAGTAGTTCTTAATTGCACCATATTGCTTGGTGATATACCGCTGATGAATGCCATGTTCTTTCCGCATTCTTTCACGGATATAAGGCGAGGTTTCCCTGGTCCAGAAGTTCTCAAGGAACGGGATCAGGGGAATATCAGCTTTGTCGTTTCTAACAACAGCAGAAACAAGCAGCCCCTTAGTTTGCAAAAGACTAACAATCGTTTCGGTATCTTCAAGGCTCAAGTCGGCAAATTTGATTGCATCGACAATATTCTTGGCGACAAGATTGTTAGTGTCCTTTTTTGATTCCTCAAAGAGCCACTGATATGCAATCTTTTCTGCAAGTTTTCGGTCGGACGTACCGGTACTACGCTTGGTGCCATACTTGCCAGTTAAAGGATTTTTGAAACAGACATAGAAATTCGGAAGATCCCCGCGTTTTGTAAGAACAAATCCGGACATAATACATATCCACGAGTATGTGTAACCTGACCCACGCCTTTTGCGGGTATTGGTCTGGAACGTGCTTTTATTGCACATTCATTGCACATACGGTGATAATCAGTATTACGCCCGTTGTGGGGGTAGTAATAAATCCTTATAACATAAGGATTAAAGAGTTTGAGCCACACAGGATTCGAACCTGTGACCCACGCCTTAAAAGGGCGTTGCTCTACCTACTGAGCTAGTGGCCCGTGATGAAGTAACGGGGCTCACAATAGCCCAAATGGCGTTTTTTGTCAACCAAAGGGGTGAGCCGTTACAGTTCAAACGACAGTGAAAAGGCGATGTTGAGAACCGGCTGGCGGCCGGGCTCCAGGCCGAGCTCGCTGCCGTACATGGCAAAGTCTATTACACAGACCGTCGCGTCGAGGCCGATACCTGCGGCGAGGTACGTCTCATGCAATCCAAGACGGACGCTGACAACATCTATCAGCTCCAATTCCGTCCCCACGGCGAAATTAAGTACCGGATTCCGGTACAGGGGATCGAAAAACGAAAGTATGTCGCGGTAGTCGGCCATGACTTTCCAGCCGGTAATGGTTGTCCAGCGGTCGGGGACGGGGATTTCATAGACGATACCGACGGAAAGATCGGGTGAAAGACGGTCGTAGTCGGTATCGCTGCTGGAGCTGCCGTCGAGAAAATCGCTGATGCTGTCGTAATAATTTGTGAAAACCGGGGTAAAGAGATCCCGGCATACGATGCCACCGGTGAAGTTGTCCCGGTACTTGAAGAGAAATCCCGCGTCAAGACCGAACCCGGTGGAAAGCACCGACGGCAGACCATCGAGATCAGCGTCTGTTAGGGTGTTGATTACGGATACCGCGGATCCGGATTCCGCGACGAACACCTGGAAAAAACCCTTGAGCTGAAGACCAAGCGATAGTTCGTAGTCTTCCGTCTTGTAAACGGTTAGACCGTACCCGCCCAGCATGAGGAACTCTTCGCCGACGAGCAGGCGTGCGTAAGAGATTGACGGAATGTCGGCGATGGTGATTGTACGGTTGAAGATACCGAAGCCGAAATTGTGATCTACTTTGCCGAACGCGAGCGGCCCGGTTATGTCACCGGAAAAATAGAGTCCGTTGTTTTCGGTTACCAGATCAAGCAGGGCGTTGGCCACGTCGTCGGATTTGAAAACCGAGGGGAGGTCGAATATCGGTCCCGACGCGGTTGAGTCAATCCGGGCTATGGACCAGGCTTTTGAAACGTAGGCAAGGGCGGCCGGATTGGTTGACAGGGTGTCAAAACCGGCTTCAAGCGCCGTGTAGGCACCGCCAAAACCGGCAAGACGGGCCGACCCGGTTCGCGGTGCCACCGGTTCGAAATCCGATGCTTGCGCAGGAGAAATCCCCGGAATACCCAGTGTTATGACAATCCCCAGCAGTATGGCGGGTTTCACGGCTTTTGTTCGCATTATATAGTACCTCGCAGCAAATCAAGGAGATCGAAATCACCGATCGTTGTCTCTTGGGCGTCCTCGCGGGTCTCGAGAACATTGGCGGCATTGATGACGATGGCAAGTTTATCCTGTTGTTCCCGGGTCAAACCGGAGGATTCCAGTGATGACGGATCGGCAAGAATGTCCATGACCCGTTCCGCACCGACTTCGGCGGAGACATCCGCTACAATAGCCGCCGCCGCAACAACGACCGCTTCAGGTTCCGCTTCGGTAAGGACTTCCTCGTCAGAGAGGAGCTGTTCAAGCACGGTGGTATCCACGTCGTTCGTCGCGTTTTCCATTATGTCACGAATCAGTTCATTCTGGTTGTCGGGATTGTCCGAGAGCTCATTGGAAAGATTTGCCAATTCTCCGAGATCTATCGCGGCTGCTCCTCCCAGATTGAGAATATCGGTCTTCTCATCGAGGGAAAGAGCGTCTATCTCTTCAGGGGTCTTGTCTGCGAGTGCGTCGAGGAGTTCTTCGGCTACTTCCTGATCCGCGCCGTCACGGGAACGTGCTATATCCAGAAGATCGTCGAGGGAGGCCGATGAGGATATTGATGGTTTGTCGCGTTCGAGAGACGAACCCATGGATTCTGTGAACAACTGGCGGCAGGATACTGCCAGAAAAAAGGTGCAAATGATAATACCGGCGAGCCGGCTTGCGTTTTTCATAACGGCCTCCATCCAGACAACCCATTGTAATCCAATACCGGGCAATTCACAACAGAAAACAGGGGCGGTCCCGGTTCAAGTATAGGGTGGAATGTGTTAATTATCCAGTACACCGTGTGTCAGGCCGGTCAGGCGAACCATAACCCGCGAACCCCGTCTGAGGCCGGTTTCCGGGATGACAACCGGGAGATAGTTTTCGGTGAGTACCGTGGTACCGTTTGCGCCGGAGTCTGTTTCAACAATCGCCGGCAGAGTCCTGCCAATCCAGTAGTCGCGATAGGTTTGCCGGTTTTCTTCGGCGAGTATCGAAAGCCGCGCTACCCGTTCTCCGGCGATCCGCTCGGGAATGTGCGGCCGCATCGTGTATGCTTCGGTGCCGGGACGAGGCGAAAAGGGAAAGGCATGAATCCAGGCAAACCCGATTTCTGAACACATCGCGAAGGTTTGTTCAAAGTCCTCGTCGGTTTCAGACGGGAATCCCGTGATGATATCACAGGCAATGAAGGGATTTTCCTTGACGCTCCGGAGGCGATTCGCCGCCTGATGGACCATGCTGGCCGTGTAGGGCCGGCGCATGAGCGCGAGTATCCGGTCGCTTCCGGACTGTACGGAAAGATGAAAGTGCGGGCAAATCCGCTCGTGCGCGAGAATCGGCGTGAGGCGTTCATCCACCCGCTCCGGATAGAGACTGGAAATCCGTATTTGAATACGCGTTGTTTCCCGGAGAATACGATTGAGCAAATCGGCAAAATCCCCGCCGTCCGATTCGTATTGGGACAGATTTACCCCGGTAAGGATGACTTCGTTCCATCCCGCTTCTTCAATGGAACGAATACGGGAGATAACCTCGTCCGAGGGGAGGGAAACCGCGGTGCCGCGGGCAAGGCGAATACGGCAATACGCGCATTTGTTGTTGCAGCCGTCCTGAATTTTGATCGAGGCACGTGAATGGAAGTGAAAATTGTCGGTGGACAGGCGGAAAGGAGGAACCGTGCCACTTTCATTCCGGATAAACTCGTCGAGGATGGTGAATACGGTCTTGTCGGGGAATGCTGCGAAGCGTTCCATCATGAATTCGGGCAGGTCCGGCAGTTCATTCTTTCGGGATCCGGGCAGAACACGGACCGCCGGATCAATGGACGCGATGGTTTCCGCTTCAACTTCCGCGTAACAGCCGGTAACCAGAACCGGGGTGTCCGGCCAGGTGCGGATGAGCAGGCGAATAAGACGTCGGGCTTTTTGCTCGGCTTTTCCGGTAACCGTGCAGGTGTTCACCACGCACAGAAGCGGTTTTGGGGACAGAGCTTCGGCGGAGGGTGTCTTGTCGGTTACTGAAAAACCGCAGCGGGTAAAGGCTTGTGCCAGGGATTCTGTTTCTATCTGATTGAGTTTGCAGCCGAGCGTTTCGAAATGGATTTGGGACATCAGTGTAACTGGTTTTGGGTACGGTCGCGCCCACGGATCGCATCCTGTTCATTTGGATCGAGCTTGAGTGCGGAATTGTAAGCTTCGAGGGCATAGCGGTATTCTTTGGCCATTTCCCGGGAATAGCCGAGCCGTGTCCACCATCGGGCGTTCATGCTTTCAAGCTGGAGCGCGGCGGAAAAAGCCATGTCTGCATGACGATATTTCGCGAGACGCAGGTAAATTTCGCCCATGAAATAGTACACAAGGGATATACGACTGCCGTTCGGTGCGTAGGAGATATATTCCTGGAAGAGGCGGAGTGACTGTTGGTTGTTTCCCAGATAGTAATGTACCTCGGCAAGAATTTCGATCAGGCGGGGATCATACTTTGAAAGTGCGTGTCCCTTCTTTGCCCAGTTTTCCGCTTCTTCGTAGCGTTTTGCCTCTACAAGAGCCCAGCTGAGAACGACATGGCTTTCAACGTTTGACGGATCAGCCGCGATTTCGTCGAGACAGATGGTTACGGCATCATTGTACCGACCTTCGCGGTATGCCTTGAGCGCGTCCGGTTTTGTCTGTGCCGGAAGAAGGGCGGATAGAGTTAGTAGAAGTAAAAAGGCAGGAAGTATTCGAATCCTCATGGGAGGCTACCTCTGCATGGTGCAAATTCCGGAGAAAAAACAGCCGCTGTCGAGCACAACTTCCGGAGCGGTAACGTCTCCCGAGAGTTTTCCGGAACTGAATACATGCACGATCTGGGTCGCGGTTACATTCCCTTCGACTGTTCCCTTTATGACGACGCGTTTCGCGTTAATATCTGCTTTTACTACCGCGTCCGTATCGATGAGGAGGTCGCTTGACGCACGGATTGTTCCGCTTACGCGTCCTTTGATCATGAACGGATCGGCAAATTCAATGGTACCTGAAAATTCGATGTCCGGTGCGAGTACGGTATCGTAATCCTCTTCATCGAGGTCAAGAAGATCATTGTCCTTGTTGTCTACCATAGGTACCAATGTATCCGTCTTTTACGGTATCGGTCAAGTGAAAGTCAGGAGTCGCCCAAAAGGCGGCATTCCTCGTTCCATGCCGCGGTAAACTGTTCACGCATTTTTTTCGCGTAGGGGTTGATGGTTTGCATATCGTTGAAAAGCTCCGGCGAGTCTTTTTCCACCTGTTTGCAGATGGCAAGGAGCTTGCGGTACCAGAGGGTGCCGATCGGTGTCTCTTCGATTCCCATGTTGTTCAGCGTTTTGCCGAGTACATGCGTAAGAGCCTGGCTCATGGCCGCCTGACGGTCGTGTTCGTCCGGGGTTATTTCCACGACCATGATGCCGTGTGACCGGAAAAAATGCGCCCATTCGTCATAGACGGCCTGCTGCATACGCACGGGATACATCATGAGGGGTAATCCGGTCAGACCTTCTTTTGCCGATTCGGGGCCGAACATGGGGTGCGTTGCCATGATGTCCACCGTTTCGGGGAGCTTTTCGGTCATCCAGCGAACCGGTTCAAGTTTGACGGAGCAGGTATCAACCACCAGGGTGCCCGGCGCGAGAAGCGGCGCGATACGGTCGAGCATGTCGGGGACGGTCCGCATGGGGACACAGAGAAAAACAACCGGAAGCGTGCACAGTTCTTCGAGATCAACGAGCGTGCAGGGCGGAGTGTCCGGTTTGGTACGGGTATAGCCGTATACGTCATATTCGGTCGCGAGAACCGAGGCCCAGAAGGTGCCGAAGCGGCCGAGACCGATGATTCCTACCTTGTTCATGGCTCAACCCTACCGGGAATCGCGTCCGCTGTCAATAAAACCGCCCTTGTAGAAAAACCGCCGCGGGAGTATGCTGGTGGAAACGAAAAACCTATGTAATGGAGGCTCTCAATGAGTTTTGTTGCGTCGATGATTGAAAAGGCGCGTTCGTACGGCAACCGGCTGGTACTGCCCGAAGGGAATGAACCCCGGACAGTCAAGGCGGCCAGGAAGATACTGGATGAAAAAATCGCCCGTGAAGTGTTTCTTCTCGGGGTGCGGTCCGACGTTGAAACGACCGCCGGAAACAATGACGTTTCTCTCGATGGAATAACCGTGATAGATCCGGCGGAATCTCCCTGGCTCGATGATTTTTCCGCGACTTATTTTGAAAAACGCAAGGCAAAAGGGATAACCGAAGATCAGGCCCGGAAGGACATGTCCCATGTGCTCAGATTCGGCGCCATGATGGTGAAAAAAGGATTTGCGGACTCGATGGTCGCCGGAGCGGAAAACACCACCGGCGATGTGCTGCGGGCCGGGCTGACCGTTATCGGAACCGCGCCGGGATCAAAGACAGCTTCATCCTGTTTTGTCATGGACATGAAAAATGACGCGTGGGGCGCCGGCGGGCTCCTCATTTTTTCCGACTGTGCGGTTATTCCCACGCCGACCTCGGAACAACTTGCCGATATAGCCGTTTCCGCGGCGAAAAGCTGCCGTGAGTTTTCAGGTGCGGAACCGGTTGTAGCGCTCCTTTCCTTTTCTACACGGGGATCGGGAGGCAAGGACGAAAATGTACTGCGTGTTCAGGAAGCGGTCTCCCTGCTTAAGGAGCGGAATCCCGGATTCCTCTTTGACGGCGAGATGCAGCTGGATGCCGCCCTCGTACCCTCGGTAACCGAAAAAAAGGCGCCGGGCAGTCCCGTAACCGGCAAGGTGAATACCCTTGTTTTCCCGGACCTCGGCGCGGGAAACATCGGATACAAGCTGGTACAGCGACTTGGCGGCGCCGACGCGTACGGCCCCTTCCTTCAGGGATTCGCCTGTCCGATATCCGACCTTTCCCGCGGCTGTACCGTGGATGATATTGTTACTACATCGGCGGTAACGCTGGTACAGGCCGGAAAAAAGACCTGATCCGCAGGGAAAGCGCGGGCCGGGTGAAGACGATCCTGAATCCGATATCGGACCAGGGCAGGCAGTAATCCGGCTGGTTTATGTTCTGACGGAAAAAATATACCGATACCGGCTGTTTGTTCCAGGCTCCGCCGCGCCAGATTCGTCCGGAGGTGAGAAGCCCTCCGGACACAAAGCCTGACTCGTCCGGTTTGTACTTCATGGTGCGCAAGGGATCCCAGACCTCGCTCATGAACTCGTGCAAATTTCCGCTCATGTCGTACAGTCCCAGTTCATTCGGCCGCTTTTTTGCGACCGGGTGGGCGGTACCGCCCGAGTTTTCCTTGAACCAGCCGACTTCGAGGGGATCATCCGATCCCGCATACCGGTATCCTTCCGATTTCTCACCGCCGCGGGCGGCCCATTCCCATTCTTCGTACTCCGGCAACCGGTAGCCGCGCGCGTTTTTCACCGGAGTCCAGTCAATGGTGTCGTAGACCTCGTCAAACCCTTCAATACGGCTCAAATAATTGCAGTACATCGCGGCACCGTACCAGCTGACCCCGCACGCCGGCAGATGCTCTGTCCCCGGGAGAACCGTGAGCTCGTCGTCCCGTATCAGTATTCCTGATCCCTCGATGGCGGTATCGAGCAGGGGGAACTGCAGGAGAATGCCGGTTTCGGGGTGTACCCATACCGATTTTCCGCGTATTTCCGCGAGTTTCCAGGCAAGAGCCCGGTTATATATGTCGACGACTTCGCGATTGGTCGTTTCACAGGGCGCGATGAGGTAGCGATCGATCCGGGCGGTGTATCGGGAGGATTCGATATCATCGCCGATTTCGACCCGTCCGCCGGGAATGTACACCATGAAACGGGTGTAACTGTCGGGCGGAACGGTTAACAGGGCCGAGGCGGCAAGCAGTACGGACAAGACGACGACGGCGATAAGCAAGGTTTTTCGTTGAAACATTTTCTTCTCCCCGTCAGATGATACCCCTCAAGAAAAAAACTGGCAAGAATAATGCGGTGTTCATGTAACCCGTAATGGGCTATACTGGTGTACGGTATACAATGGCAAAAACCTGGTTCGAAACACAACTATCACAAGCCCTCTCTGCGGGACGGAAACGGGATTACCGGAAAGCGGTTACCATTCTTGAAAATCTCGCGGCCCGCGGCTATGCAGAAAACGGGGACAGAGCTTCGGGAGGACATCCGGAACTCTACCTGTATCTTGCCCGTTCCTATCACGCCCTTGGTAATTTCGCCCGCGCTGTCGCGTATGCGCGCCTGTATCTGGAGCTTCGTCCGGACGACGGCTCGGGCTGGTTTTTTCTCGGGCGAACCTATCTTGCCTCCGGTACCGTTCACCGCGCAGTGTTTGCGTTGCGCACCAGTCTGGAGAAGAATCCAGAATCTGTTGACGCCCGCGCCCTGTTGGGCATGGCGTATCTCAAGGCAAAGAAGCCGATAATCGCCCGGGCGGTGTTCGAGGAAGCTCTTGAGCGCGATCCGGACAATCCCCGGCTCAACGAGGGCTATCGAAATGCCCTTTTTATTGAGGCGATCCGCACGTACAAACGGGGCGACGCCGAACAGGCCCGGCAAATGCTTACGTTTCTTATCAATAACGATATCGACGGGGTAGTGCCGCGCCTCTATCTTGCCCATACCCTGCGTGATCTGGGCTATTTGCCCGAGGCCCTCGGTGAATATGAGAACGCCGCGCTTTTTTCCCCCGAAGATGAGGTGCTTCCCTGGTACCGAGTTGCCGTTCTTCTGGAGATGGGACGCGCTCCGGAAGCGCATGCCCTTATGGCCGAGCTCGGCGCCGCGGTCGAAGGCGCGTCAGCGGTATCTCCCGAGGTTGTGAACACCACGATCATCAGGACCCATCTTGAAAGCGGACAATGGGCAAAAGCCGCACAGGCTGCCCGCGTGCACATACGGAATTATGGACCATCGGCCCAGGTTCACGCGCTCATGGGCGAAGCCCAGCGTAACCTGGGAAATGTGGAAGCTGCGGTCAATCATTTTAACCGGGCGCTTGAACTGGATCGGGAACATCCCGAGCCGTACTACGGCATTCTCATGGTATTCAAGAGTGAACGTGACTGGGAAGGTCTGTGCGGTGTGGCAAATCGCGCCGAACGGGCTGGCTGTGATCCTGCCCTGATCAATTATTACCGGACGCTCTGCCGGGCGAACATGGATACCGATCCGGCGGTCCTTCTGCCGGAGCTACAGGAAGCCGTTCTCCAGATAGGCGCCGATCCGGAACTCATGGAAGCGCTGGCGCGAACCTACTTCCGCGTCGGCTTGTTTGATCTCTCCGTCGGGTGGTACGACAAGGTCCTCCAGCTTGAACAGGGGAATGAAGACGCCTGGCTCGGGTACATCGCGAGTCTCGAACAGCTCGACGATACCGCACGGCGGCTTGAAGCCTACCGGGGGTATCTTGCGCTGTGGGGTGATAATTCCGGTATCCGGCGGGATCTGGTCAATTTCCTGGAAGAGAATGAACAATGGGAAGATGCCGCGGATCAGCTTGAAATACTGCTCGGACAGTTTCCCTCATCCGGTATTGAACGTCAGCTTGCCCTGTATCGCCGGAAAGCCGGACAATACCGGAAAGCCGCCATTTTGTACCGGAGCCTCTTGCGTGAAACACCCGATGACCGGAGTCTTCTTTCCAGTCTGGTGTACTGTCTGGACCGGATGGGAGAAACCGATTCGGCACGAAAACTCATGCAAAGCGCCAATAAAGCCTTCAAGCCGACCGCTGACTCGCTGTTGATCGAAGGACGTCTCTGTGTCCGTGCGAAGGACTATCAAGCCGCTCTCGTGATCTTCAGAAAAGTTGTGGACAGATTCCCCAAAGATACTCGCGGGTGGGAAGAAGTTGCGCATGTCTATGATCTGCAGGGCGTCCCTGAAATGGCCGCGACCTTCCGTCAGAAAGCACGGGATACGTTGAATTCGGGGAAAAAGAAGAAAAAGTGACAATCCGCCGAACCGCGTATGGACCGCGGTTCAATCAGGAATGTCTTCGAGTGTCCGGAACATGATATAGGTGTCCACAAAGCCGAGTTCGCTGTGGTTAAAGCCGCCGGGAACCGTTCCTATCGTGGTAAAACCGATTTTTCTCCAGAGACTCACCGAGCCCTCGTTTGTGGAAATGATGTAGGGGAAAAGCATGGCCCTGAAACCGGCTTTTTTCGCCTCGATGAGGCAATGTTCGGCAAGCCGGGTGCCGATTCCCCGCCGCTGCTGGCCCGGGGCTACCATGAACGACGCGGTTGCGAGGTGCGCGCCGTGTCCGGGAAAGGCGGGCATGAGTTTGTACATGCCGAGCACCCAGCCGCGGTCTTCCACGACAAAGGTTTTTGTCTCCGGGGCAAACCAGTACGAATGGATAGCTTTGTCCGGTGTATCACGTGCGAAGACGTAACTCGTTCCGTCCTGAATGACCTCACGAAAAATGTCCCTGATAGCGTTCGCGTCGTCGGTATTTGCCGGGCGTATCTGGATATCCATATACCCAGTATACGCCCGGTTTCGCCCTAGATAAAGAGATTTATTCCGCTTTCGCTCGCCGCTTCCATGTAGGCCGCGACACCGCCGATTTCCGCGCCGTCGAGGAGCTCGCCGGCGGTGATTCCCATGATGTCCATGGACATCTGACAGGCGATCATGCGCACACCGGCCGCTTTCGCCTGCGCGAACATCGTTTCAAGCTGGTCAACCTGCTTTTTCTTCATGCGGTGTTTCATGAGGCGCGGCCCCATACCGCCGAAGTTCATCGCCGAGAGGGACAGAGCATGCATGCCGCCGGGCATCATGGAGCTGAACATACGCCCCATGAGGTCCTTTTTCACGTATCCGGGACGCTTCTTGCGCAAAACGGAGAGTCCCCAGAAGGTAAAGAACATGGTAACGTCCTTACCCGAGGCCGCCGCGCCGTTCGCGAGCACGAAGGAGGCTAGCGCCCGGTCAAAATCGTTCGAGAAGACGATGAGGGTCGCGGCATTGGAAGAAGCCGCACTTTTTGCTGCCTGTTTCCCGCCTTTTTCGATAACCGCCTCGATAATGCCGTTTGCGTTATTGAGCGATACCAGCAGGTTTCCGGTCAGCGAGCACCAGGACTTCACATCGCGGGAAAAACCGGGATCGGTAGCCCTGATGGTGATGCGGTCTCCGACCGAAAGCTTGTCCGCTTCCTGTTTGAGGCGCATGATGGGACCCGGACACTGGAGGCCGCAGGCGTCGATCGGGATTACCGTGCCGCCTTCGCTTTTGCGCGGACTGCCATTGTCAGTTGACTGGAACCGGTTTGTGTCGTAGAGCGCGGTTTCCGCTTTCCCGGGATCGGAAAGGATCTCGCGTTCGAGACTGGCCGCCTTCCAGGTCTTGTATCCGCCGGAGAGGTTACGGACGTCGGTGTAGCCGAGCTGACGGAGCATGCGCTCGGCCAGATAGCCGCGGAGCCCCACGGCGCAAAAGACGACAATGCTCTGTCCCCGCGGGATTTCTGCAAGACGCGAGCGTATTTCTTCCTGCGGGATGTTCACCGCGCCGGGAATGCTGCCGAGGCTGTGCTCGTCCCGGGTGCGGACATCGAGGAGCAGGGCACCCTTGTCCATAACGTCGTCCAGGCCCTTCCAGGAAAGGGGCCGGGTGTATCCGGAAAGCGAGTTTTCCGCGATAAAGCCGACCATGTTGACGGGGTCTTTCGCGCTGGAAAAGGGCGGGGCATAGGCCTGTTCAAATTCGGCGAGATCGTGTACGGTTCCGCCCTTCTTGATATAGGCGGAAAGGACGTCGATTCTCTTGTCCACGCCGTCGAATCCGACCGCCTGGGCTCCCCAGAGTTTGCCCGAGTCGGGATGATAGAGAATCTTGACGCTAAACTGCAGGGCATCGGGATAGTAGCCCGCGTGGCTTCCCGCGTGGGTTACCGCTTGGGCAAACGGCAGATTGGCCCGGTCGAGCTGCTTTTCGGTGAGTCCGGTAGACGCGATGGTCATGTCGAAAATTTTCGCGATGCTCGTGGCGATGGTTCCCGTGTAGGGACGGGTGTCGCCGAATATGATGTTGTCTGCGCAGAGGCGGGCCTGTTTGTTGGCGGGACCGGCCAGGGGCACGGTGATGGTGCTTCCCAGAAGCGGACTCGCGAACTCGATCGCGTCGCCGACCGCCCGGATGTCGGTATCGGAGGTTCGGAAGTACTGATCGACCCGGATCGCGCCGTTTTGCGCGAGATCGAGTTTTGCGTCCCGTGCAATGGTCGTGTCGGGCTTTACCCCGATCGAAAGGATTACCATGTCCGTTTCAACCGTACTGCCATCCGCAAGCTGTACCTCAAGAATGGAACCCCGGCGCACGAAGGCGGAAACCCCGTTTTTCAGCTTGAGGGCTACGCCTTTTTCGCGCAGGTGCTGCTGGACCATGGCCGCGAAATCATAATCGATGATGTTCATGACCTGTTCGAGCGCTTCGACGACGGTGACCTCAAGGCCGCGCTCCTTCAGGTTTTCGGCCATTTCGAGCCCGATAAAACCGCCACCGACAACCACCGCGCGCCGGGTTTCCGACGCGTCGATTTTTTCCTTGATGGTATCGATATCCGTGACCGACCGGAGCGACATGATGGCAGGATCGTCAATACCCGGAATGGGCGGACGAACCGGCATGGCGCCGGGACTAAGTATGAGGGTGTCGTAGGTTTCGTCGAATTCCGTGTTGGAATCAAGGTTGCGTACATGGACTGTCTTGCTCGCGCGGTCAATGGAAACCACCTCGTGACGGGTTTTGGCCTCGACATTGAGCGTTTCCCGGAAACTCTCCGGTGTCATGACCAAAAGCCGCGAACGATCCTGGATAACACCGCCGGCGTAGTAGGGAAGGCCGCAATTCGCGTAACTGATGTGCGCGCCCCGTTCGAACATGATAATATCCGCTTTTTCATCGAGCCGGCGGAGCCGGGCAGCGGTACCGGCGCCTCCCGCGACGCCTCCAACGATTACATATTTGGCCATGGTAGTCTCCTTATATACATGCGTATGATTCCGCAGGAATCAAGCGATTCCTCAGGAATCGCCAAGCTCTGTCCCCATTGCGGGAAGCTCTGTCCCCGGTTGAGTGCTCAACTGGGTAAATTGTAATGCTTCGGGCAGCTCGATGGAGCTGCACTGATACTTTTCTACAAGCTCTGTCCCCGTTTCGGTGAGCGAAACGGCTATGTTCCGCCGGTCTTCCGGCGAAATGGTCCTCGTGATCAACCCGCGCTGTTCGAGTACGTCGAGTACCCGAGACAGACGCGACGGTGAGAGCTCGAGTTCCCGGGCAATATGACCGGGTTCGTGGACGCCCCGCTTCAAGGTACACAGACAAAACGCCTCATTGAGCGTCAATCCGCTTTGTTCCCGGAGCGATTGCTCGAAACGTCGCAGCGCGGTCTGGATACGCCTGATGGCGCAAAGATCAATCATCGGCATCTCCTTGATTCGATCGCAACATTGTTTACCGGTTGTGCGGATAGCAAAAGTTGCTACTAGCAAATATAGAGCGATTGAAACAATTTGTCAACGTTTCAGCGTCCGGAAAAGGTTTTATCGGCGAGAATTTTCATCTTCCGGGCATTGACCACCGCCTGCCCCTTCGCGTGATTGTTAAAGTAGACCTGTACCACCTGGGCTGTATGGCAGATCGTTTCCAGAAAAGGCATGAACCGTGAAAGCTCCTCGTCGGAATACTGGTAGTCGTACCGGGTCGTCGCGTTGCCCCGGTACCATTGCGCCGCGTTCCTTCCGTGAAAACGGATGTAGGCCGATTTTGCGGTAACCACCGGGAGCTGGGCGGGAAGGGTTTTCAGGGCCGGCATGTCGGTAATGCACCAGGCGAGTCCTTTTTTGCGGAATGCCTGATATACCCGGTCCTGCTGCCAGGATGCGTGGCGGAATTCGATCGTAATGGGTAATCCCGCAAAGGTGCGAACGAGATCATCGAGATAGCGGCGTTCGTCAATCTGGTAGTGGAAACTCTCCGGAAACTGGAAAAGGACGGAAAGGAGGAGTTTGCGCTCCTGGAGCGGACGCATCGCCTCGCAAAAACGGGCGGCTTCGTCACGCCATTTGGACAAACTGATGTCATGGGTGAGTGACCGGTGGGCCTTTACCGAAAAATGGAGCCGGCTGCCAGAGCGTTTGATCATCGCGTCCATGTGTTTGGCTTCCGGCATGCCGTAATAGGTGTAGTTGAGTTCAAGCGCGTTAAACTGATCGGCGTAACAGGCAAGAAACTGCTCGCGGGGCAGCTCCTGCGGATAGAGTACTCCGCGCCAGTCGGGATAATCGTATCCCGAGGTACCGATATAGAACGTTGCCACGGGAACCCCTAATAAACGTCCGGGATGCCGGCGAGGTCGGTGGTATACGCGGGCGAAAGAAACCGGCGCCGCATGGACCAGGAGCGGCTTCCCGGAATGTTGAGCGCGGTACGGATCGCGTTCTGGCCGTATCGCCGGTTGATGCTGTCAAAACAGCGCATGAGCGCCTGTTTTCCCTCTTCGGCAGCTGTTTCCGCGAAAAGATCCGGCTGCGAGACGACGTCGTCCTCGAGTCCCAGCAGATTCACCATGACCTTGCGGTAGCGGTGCCCCTCCCGGTAGAGATCGCGGAGAAGGGCGGACGCTGTATCCAGAATGTCCGGCAGATAGGACGTCGGGGAGGCAAGTGCCGCCGAACGCTGATCGCAGTGCTGGGGACCGGCGTCGTCCCAGGGACTCGTCATGAGAAAAACCGACACGAAACGGGCCCGGCTGTTTTGGGCGCGGAGTCGGCGGACCGCCTCGTGCGTGTAGGCCGCGGCCGCCTCCTCGAGTTCGGCGAGGGTGCACACCGGCTCGGCAAACGACTTTGATGCGCAGATATTCCGGTTCTTTTCCGGTTCTATCCGTTCGTTTGCCGGAACCCCGCCGAGTTCCTGCACCGTGCGAAGCCCGGTTATGGTTAAGTGTTTTTTTGCTATATGGAGGGGACAGCGCTTCAAATCGAGGGCCGTACGGATACCGAGCCGCTCGAGCGTTTTTTTCTTTGACCAGCCGATTCCCCACACATCGCCGACCGGGATGCGGGCGAGTTCGCGGTCCATGTCGACCTGCTCCGCGGAAAAAACACCCCCTGTGGACTTTGCCAGCTTGTTGCAGACCTTCGCGAGCGTCCGCGTGGGCGCGATGCCGACGGACACCGGAATGCCGATTTCCCGAAGCACGGTATTTCGCAGGTGGTGCGCGATACCGGCGTAGTCGGGACAGTTCCAGTCGGGATAGTAGAGGAAGGATTCGTCGATGGAATACACCTCAACCTCGGGACAGAGCCGGTTGTAAATCGCGACGATACGGGCGCTGATGTCCGCGTAAAGCGTGTAGTTGGAGCTGAATACCGTCACATTCTTTTGCGCACACTCGGCGGAAATCTTGAACCAGGCATCCCCGCGGCGGAATCCCGCTTCCTTCGCCGCCGCGTTGAGCGCGATGACGATACCGTCATTATTGGAAAGGACGACGATGGGCTTCCCGGCGAGATCGGGCCGGAAAAGGCTTTCGCAGGAAGCGTAAAAACTGTTTGCGTCAACATGGAAAATCATAATTTCCGTACCACTCCCGTTACTGTTCCGAAAAGTTCCGTATCTTCGGTCACGGGGGACAAATTCCCCGTACCGTCTGAAAAAACAAACCGGTCGCCGTCCCGGACCAGCTCACGGCAGACGAACTCGTCATCCTGACGGACAACCACGATGCAGCCCGGCACCGGCGGCTTCGACCGGTCGACCACGAGCAGATCCTCCGGAAAAATCCCGCGGTACATGAGCTGACTGCCCCGCATGCGCATATAGAAGGTCGCCGGCGCGTTATGCACCAGCAGGGCGTTGAGATCGATGGTAGCCGCTTCGTATCCCCGCGCGGGGGAGGGAAAACCTGTTTCTTCTGCCATATACATGCCTTTTTCCGCACGGAATGACTGGACATACCGCGGAAGAGCTGATAGGATAAGAGTATAAGCAAAATGCTTATATGTCAAGGGACGAATATGATGACGAAGAGAAAAAACACGATCGCCGCACGCTTTGCCGAAATACGCGCTGGATCCGGCCTGTCGAAGCGCGCCTTTGCCGAAAGCCTCGGCATACACCCCATGGTCGCCGGCGACATAGAACTCGGCAAACGCGACCCCTCCCGCGACGTTCTCATCCGCCTCGCCCGCGCCTACAACGTTGACATCACCTGGCTCCTGACCGGTGACCGGATAGCTCTGTCCCCGGGCAAAGCCCACTTTTCAAGCGATTACGAAACTGATCGCCAAGCTCTGTCCCCCGCGAGCCAAAACGCTTCCGCGACGATCCCGGTCCGCCTGATCAGCCAGGAAGCCGCCGCTGGCCGGGGCATCGAAATAGACGACTACGCCGAAAGCGCCGAAATACAGGTTCCACCCTCGTTCATATCCCCGTACCGCGGCGACCGCGTCCGCGCCGTCTACGTCCGCGGCGACTCAATGACCGGCGCCGGTCTCGATGACGGAGATATTGTGTTCTTCACGGTTGACGAACGGAGCGGTCCGGGAATCTTTGTGGTATCGGTTGAATCGGCCCTGCTCGTAAAACGGGTGGATGTTGACCACGCAGCACAACGCGTAACCCTCATCAGCGAAAACCCCCAATACGCGCCGCGTATACTCTCCGGCGCCGACCTCGACCGCTTCAGTATAGAAGGCCGCGTCCTCGCCTCGATCCACCGGCATTAAGGGCGCGGGAATGCGGGACTGGCTTTGCGCATGATGAAACCCCGCGGAGAAGCGGGTCGTCTTTCCGCGAGCGTGAAACCCCGCGCGAGCCTGTTTTGCTTTGTGTTCGCTGGAAACCCCGCGGAGAAGCGGGACCGGCTTTAGCGTGCGTTGATTCCCGCCGTCAGTTTCCGCGTGATTCCCTGATTTTTTCTCCAATCGTCCACCGGGTGATTATCGTTCCGGTTTCCTGATTGCTGGTATATTCAATAGTGACATTCGCCCGATACCAGAATTTCGCCGGAAACGGGATTTTGGGCAGTTTTTTTGTTCCCGGACAATCCATCGTTACCAGTTTATCTGCCTCGTTACCGGCATAGCCGAGGATAAAGCCCGCTGTTCGGGGGAGAAGCGGGTATCCGGGGAGGGTGAAGTTGTCGGGGGACAGAGCTTGAACGGGGGACAGAGCTTGGTGATTGCGTACGCAATCACAGGGATGGAGTATCCAGCCCGAGTCGACGAGAAGAGCCCCGACTTCCGGAGTGAAGTGATCAGGTATTTCTGGACAGGGACAGAGCGGGGGAATGATGGAAAACGGAACCGGTTTCCCGGGGCCGAGAAGCTGCAACCGAAAAAAAGTCTGTTCTTCCTGTAATGCGGACATCAGGGAATCGTGAAGAAATAAACAGGGTATGGTTTGACGGTCTCTATGCATATTTGATATTCCCTACCCGGCAAGTCTGTGGTACAATTTCGGTATGAAGTATACCATGAAACCGAAAGTACGGGAACTTGCCAACGAACTTGTCGCCACCATCTCCTCGTGGGATTCCATCGAGGCAATCTGTCTCAATGAAGCGGCGTCCGCGGACACGCTTGATCCATATTTTGCCCTCATTCTTGATGTATATACTCATGCTGATGTTCCGCAGCCATCTGCCCGAGCAGCCGCATATCCGCCTCATTCAGTGTTTGAGACATCGCCTACCGGGTCAAAGGACCGCTTCATGGTGGGAGAGCTCCCGGTGCGTATCGAGTACAAGTCGGTTGAACGGATCGGGGAACTGACGGAGATCGCGCTCCGGTCGGGATCCGATCTCTGGAAGATTCGGAACAGCGGAACGTACGTCTTCTATCGTCTGGTGCATTGCAAACCGCTGTATGAAAAAAGCGCCTGGCTTGATGTGACCAACTCGACTCTTGAGACCATCAATGATTCTTTCTGGGTACAGATGCGCTCATTTTATCAGGCAACCATGGATCATTTTCTCTCGGACTTTGGAGCTGCGTTGATGCGGGACGATCCCTTTCACTACATGGTCTCGTCTGCCAGTTTCATCAAATATGCATGTGCCGCCCTTTTTATGGAAAATGGACAATTTGAGCCGTCTCACCGGTGGTACTTTTCCAAAGTTCAGGAACTCAAAACCCTTCCTGATGATTTTGCCGGCCGTTTTGAAAGCTTCCTGCGCCGTGATACCGAGCTTCCTCCCGCGCGCAAGTATGAAATCGCGAAGTTGTTGGCTACCAGCATTATAAAGTTATGACGAAACACGCACAGCACCGGTTTTTCGCGATTATTGTTGCCTGCGTACTGCTCGCAGGCAGTTTTGTCGTATCCGGCTGCCGTGCTGACTCGGCTCTTTCATGCTCTGTCCCTCCGAACCCGGGGGAAACCACTCGTGAAACGCTGCTCCGCCTCCGGGCTCTCTCCCCGGCGGCAAAAAAGGGCCATATAACCGCCTCGGGCACAACCGCATGGTTTGTGTTCGATCGGGAAGAGCTTTCCCCAGCGATTTCGCGGAATTCATCATTAGACGCAATCGAAGTTACCCTGAGAAGCTCTGTCCCCGTTGACGTGATGCTCGCTCCTGTTTTTACCGGTGACCTTACAAAGCGCGGACAGCTTGTAGCGCGCCCGGCTCCCCGGGCAAACGCGCTGATTACCGGGGTTTCCGGGACGGTTACCATCCGCATGCGGATGATTTTGCCCGATAATTCAGGAAATTTCACCGGATTTGCCGTTGAAGCGCTTCGTTCCGCTTCTTCCGGCGGCCGGGGGACAGAGCTCCACGACAAGACCCCCTATGCGGATATAACCTCTGTTAGTCTTCTCAGGAGCGAAACCGGATGGGAAACCCGATCTGACCGCTATTGGGCGGGTTTTGGCCGTGAGGGCGGGTCGCGCGCGTATGGGGGGAAGGGGCCGGTACTCATTGACCGGGGGGAACAGGCGGTCTTCAGCTTTTCTGCGTCCGGTAAAGATATTGGAACGCCGCTTCGTCCCCGCAGGACCGCTTTTTCCGCAGGGCCCGTTTCGTTTGGCTGGCGTTTTTCACCGATTCCGCATAGTGCCAGGGTTTATGCTGAGCAGCTTGAAGAATTGCCGGTGCACATCACGCCTGAAATGGGGACAGAGCATCTGGATGGACTCAGGGTATCTGCATCCAGCCTGCGGGACGGCGTTGACTCTCCCATTCCCCTTGATCCGAACGCCATGATTACCTGGCCGCAAAGCGCCTGGAGGAATCCCGAGCGAGAACTGTTTACATGGGACCGGTTTCCGTCGATCCTGATTTTTGATACCGCTGATTATGATGTTCAGTCGCGCTACTTCAAACGGCTGGCTTTTTTCGTGGAGAAGGCAGGTTATACCGGACAATTAATGGATGATGATGCCATTGCCCATCTTCATGGATACAATGCGCATGACTATCAAGCTGAAGGTCTTGCGGCATTTTTTGACAAGGCAAAACGGGAGCGTTTTCCGCTGAATCGGCATGAAGAGGAACTCCGCGAAATCCTGGTTGACAATGGTATTATTATCGCCGGTGACGGCGGCTATCTTCCGGGCACGGGGGCCGTACTGTCTTTTTCCCGGGAATCGGTTTCCTATTTGCGCTATCTGTTCATGGCGCATGAAGGGTTTCACGGACTGTATTTCACCAATACGCCTTTCCGGGAAGAAATGCACCGGCTCTATACTGCCATGGACCGGCGTGCCGTCGATTTTCTGGAAACCTACTTTACTGTTGTTGATTCCCTGGGCTACGACCGTAGTGACCGATTTTTAATGGAAAATGAATGCATGGCCTATACCCTGCAGCAACCGTTGAACCGTGTTTCAGACTATTTTTCCGGGATAATCAGGGAACGGTTTACCCGCTACGGCGGCTCCGTTGAGCTTGCGGATTACATTGAACAAAGCGCTGCAGTGGATTTTGTCGCGCTCGGTGAAGACCTGGAAACGTATGTCTTTACGCGCTGGGGTCTTGCCGGGGGTCGTGTGGGTCTTTGGTATTCAAACCAGGATTAGATGTAGGGATTGATACCGGTTACCAGAAAATCGCTCCGCATGTTCTCGGGAGATTCTGTTTCATTTTGCATGAGCTCATAATTGAAAAGACGTTCCGCGCCTATGGTTGACGGCGGTCCGTGCCCGGGCATGAGGATGATATCGTCATTCTGACTGAGCATTTTATTGCGAAGATGGGTAACGAGATTTCTCCGTCCATACATATTGTTGGTCGTACCGATTCTTCCTGCCGACAGCGCGTCACCGCAAAAGATGACGTCTTCTATCTGGTACATGAGCGAGTCGGGAGAATGCCCCGGTGTCGCATAGTATCGTATGGGAAAACCTGCCGCGACAAAGGTTCCATCTCCCTGCAACAACATGGTTTTTACGCCCTTGAGTTCGGCATCCGCGGCGTACACCTTCGGACTGAAGACCCTGAGCATGGTTTCAAGTCCCTGATGATGACTTTCATGGTTATGGGTTATCAATAAAGCGGTCAGGTTATACCGGTTCTTTTCGATATGGGCGAGCAGCTTCTCGTTCATGGTTCCCGGATCAATCATGACAGCTTCGCCTGTTTTTTCGTTTCCGACGAGATACCCGTTGGAAAAACCATTGGATGAATAGTGGAAATAAATCTTCATTCCGGGTTCTCTCCCTTTCCGAAGATGGCCTCGCGGGTGTTGGAGGACTTGAAGGATACCTTGTCCCGGGTTGTCTGGTAAAACATGGTTTTTTTGAGATTGCAGTTTTGAAACGACGTTTCCTTGAGTGTTGCCATGACAAAACGGGAATTATAGAGGTCCGAGTCATTAAACGAGGTGTTTCCCGAGAGGAGACCATTAAAATTGTTATGCAAAAGATCGGAATTTTCGAAGGTCGAGTTGTTCATATGAACCCCGGAGAAACAGCAAAACTGGATGTCGGTGTTTTTCAGGGAACACTTTGAGAAGCGGGCAAATTCAAAGAAACACATGCGGAACCGGCAACCATCAAGATTGACTTCCGAGAAAACGGAACGGGAAAAGCGGCATGCGGTAAATCGTTTTCCGGATAGATCACTATCTTTGAATTCCATTCCGGAAAAATCGACACTATTGAGATCCCGATTATCCCTGAGCAACTCACGTAATGCGGCCGGAGAAAGGTCCTTGTACCCGGTAAACATACCACTACTGTAGGTTATTGCGCGTTTTTGGTCAAATGGGTTACTATTGTACCATGTGCTGGAAATGCGGTGCGGCAATTACGGCCGACAATCCCATTGGAAGAACCCTCACCTGTGATACCTGCGGAGCGGATGTACGTTCATGCAGGAACTGTCGATTCTATTCGCCAGGATCGTATCATGACTGCGCAGAGCGTGTTGACGCGGAAGTGTCTGACAAGGAACGGGCAAATTTTTGTGAAATGTTTCGGCTGAATCCGGCTTATCGCAAAAATCATCAGGGAGTGGCCGGTACCGGATCGGACAGTAACTCGTCGGCTAGCGACGATGCATCGGCACGGTCGGCTTTTGACCGTCTTTTTGACGCCTAATTGGAGTACCCGCGTAACAATCATGCACAATAAAAAATCAGGACATTATCAGTATGCCTTTCTCGACTCGGGAGCCGGCGGTCTTCCGTATTTTGCCCAGCTTCGTGAAACCGTCCCTGACGCATCCTGTGTGTACCTCGCAGACACGGCTCATTTCCCCTATGGACAAAAATCGCGCGAAGAGGTGATACGATACGCGACAGAAGCTACCGGACGTCTTATTGAACGCTTTAATCCGTCCATTGTCATCGTTGCCTGCAACACCATTTCCGTCGCAGCGCTTGCCGCCCTGCGTGAGCGATTTCCCCTCCCGTTCGTGGGAACGGTGCCGGCCATCAAACTCGCCGCCCGGCAGTCCAAAAACCGCCGGATAGGACTTCTCGCAACCGAATTGACGGTCAATGATCCGTATACAGACAACCTTGCGGCGACCTTTGCGTCAGATTGTGACATAGTGAAACGGGGTGATTCGATTCTTGTTTCGCAAATTGAAAATGGCCTGGTTACCGCGACCCGGGAAAACCGGTTACACGCGATAACTCCTGCTGTTGAACATTTCCGTAAGGCAGGTGTTGATACCATTGTTCTTGCCTGTACCCATTTTCTTAATGTGACTGAAGAAATTCAGGAATTAGCCGGACCCGATATAACCGTAATAGACTCGAGAAACGGTGTTGTCCAGCAGGCCTTACGCCTTGTTCCTCCCGACAACAGCCTGAAAAACGGGTCCGTGTGCCATACAACCGGAGGTTTGTCCTCCGATGTTGAAGAGCGCTACCGCAAATATGCAGCATGTTTTGATATTTGCTGGGGAGGAGTTCTGTGACAGAAGCAACCGTACTGGGCGGAACGAACAATGTATTCGATGTGGAAGACGACGACGGCCATGTCCGATCCTGCATCATCAAGGGAAAAATACTCAAAGGTGTAGAAGGATATTACAACCCGCTGGCACCCGGAGATCGGGTTATTGTCGATCCTGATGAACTTGACGTGGATCGGGGACGCATCATCTCTCTCGTACCGCGTAAAAACCATTTTGTCCGGCTTAACCAGAAAGGGAATGCACCCCAACTTCTCGCAGCGAATCTTGACCTTCTCGTGATCGTAACGACGCCGAATGAACCCCCGTTTCGTCCCCGCTTCGTCGATCGCGCGCTGGTTCAGGCGGACGCTGAACACATACCGGCGGTTATCCTGCTGAACAAGGCAGATCTTGCCATCGATCCTGATGTATATGACCGTCTGTCAGACTGGGAGAGGATCGGTTACCGGGTGATGGAAGTATCCGCAAAAACACGGAAGGGTATGGACGAGTTTTCCCGTCTCCTGCGCGGAAAATTGACTGCTTTTGTCGGTCAGTCCGGAGTCGGTAAATCGAGCGTCATTAACACGCTCAACACGGATTTGAACCTGAGGACCGCGGGATTGTCTCAAAAGTACGGAAAAGGCTCTCATACCACAACAAAAGGAACCCTTTTTCACGTTGTTGATGGTAACGGAGAAAACCGGATCGACATCATCGACACACCGGGTGTACGACGGTTTGTCCTACATGATATCCCGGCAGAAGATCTTGCGCTCTATTTCCCGGAAATGGAAAAGATTGTGGGAACCTGCTCATGGGGCGCGTCATGCTCACATACCCATGAACCGGGATGCAAAATTCTTGAAGCGGTGTATGCCGGAGTCATCCATGAACAGCGCTATGAGAGTTGGAGAAGAAATCGGGAAGAGATTGAAACGGGGAGTCCCGCGGATTAAGCTCTGTCCCCAAACGGAGCTCTGTCCCTGAGCCGCAAAGCTCTGTCCCCATTGGGGCTAAATACAAGGAACCTTGACTGATGAACCAGCGAACGCTTGATATATTGGAATATCCCCGGGTACGTGAGGAAATTGCGGGATTTTGCATGAGCGCTGAGGGGAAAACCGCCTTTTTGCAGAATAATCCGCTAACAGACGATGCTGAGATAGCCCTGCTCAAGGAGTATGGTGCATGCTGGACGGACTATAAACTTCGTGAACTGTCACCTGCGCTTACCGGATGGCCTCCCGTGGCTGCATTTCTACCCCGTTTTCGTGTAGAGGGCATGTCTTTGACGCTTGATGAGCTTCATGCCCTCGGTCTTTTTTGCGAATCAGTACGGAAACTCCGAACCTGGAGTGAACAACGTGTAAAAGAAGAAAACTATAAAGCTCTGTCCCCATCAGGAACTAAACTCCTGGATCGTCTACTGGCAATCCCTGATCTTGGTGAGGAAGAGGCCGAGATTTTCCGTGTTGTTGACCGGGCTACCGGAGAAATACGGGATTTACCCGAGATTCGTGCGATCCGGCAGGAAATACGACGAATACGTCAGGATATTGAACGTCTGATTGGTTCGTACCTTTCTGATGAAGGATTGAAAACCGGGTTGCAGGCGAAACTTCCGACAATCAAGGACGGCCGGCAGGTAATAGCGGTCAAGGCCGCTTCGAGGAACAGGGTTCGGGGTATTGTTCATGAGGTATCCCAGTCAGGTCAGACTGTGTACATAGAACCAGAGGATGTTGTTTCGCGAAACAATGATCTTGTTGCGGAAGAAAATCACCTTGCCCGTGAGATTGCTCGTATTTTACGAGCTGTTACCGACAAGCTCTGTCCCTCGTATGATAAGTTTGCAGACGCACTGACCAATATGCTCTTTTTTGATGGCATCGCGGCGGCTTCTTCCTGGGGTAGAGCGCATTCCTGTTCCTATGCGGCAAAGACCCCTACGGATTCACAAGAAGAATCGGCAATACTTCTCAAACAGGCACGACATCCGCTACTCAGACGAGCTGCTGTTCCAATCGATTTGATTCTTACTCCCGGCGGGAGACAGCTCATTATTACCGGTCCTAATACTGGTGGTAAAACTGTCAGTTTAAAAACAGTTGCACTGTTGGCGCTCATGAATCAAAGTGGATGGCCGATACCTGCTGCTCCGGGCAGTTCTTTACCTGTTTTTGATTTCATCGGATGTGATATTGGAGATGAACAGTCTTTGGATCAGTCCCTCTCGACGTTTTCCGGGCACATGAAGAACATCTCGGAAATCTTGGCATCTGCCAGCGAAAAAAGCTTGATTTTACTTGATGAGCTGGGTAGCGGTACTGATCCCCAGGAAGGAAGTGCAATCGCCATGGCCGTTCTGGACGCGCTTATGGAGAAGAACCCGCTAGTTCTGGTCACTACACATCATGGGGTACTGAAAAATTACGGGTATACTCATGAAACGTGTCTCAATGCGTCAGTCGAATTTGATCATGATACCCTGAGCCCGACATACCGGATTGTCATGGGAATCCCCGGGGAGAGTCATGCCCTTGAGGTAGCTGCAAAAAATGGTCTTGACCAGGCGATTGTTGACCGGGCACGGTCATATCTTGATGAAGAACGAGCCGATGTTTCGGCGCTGATTCAAGGACTGACGTCAAAACATGAGGCTCTTGATTCTCTGGAACAAAAGAAGAAACTTGAAGAACGTACGATACTTGAGAAACGACGGAAAGTAGATCTGAAAGAACTCCAGCTGCGACAAAAAGAGATTGAATTGCGTGAACAAGGTTTTAAAAAGCTCACCAATTTGCTGGAGGAGGGGAGAAAAGAGCTTGAGAATCTCGTGCGGAAGGTTCGGGAAGGTGAGTTGACCCGGGAGAAGACGCTTGAAGTAAAAGCCTGGATGAGTACCCTTGATGAACAGATAGCGGGTGAATACAAAAACATACAGGATGAACGCAAGAAACTATTCGAGAACAAAGCCTCGTTTGAGGAACGTGTGGACACATCGTCGGGGGAGTCTTTATCCGGGGACAGAGCTACCCCTGACAAGCAACGGAATATCGCGGCCGGCAGGAGAAAAAAAGAAAAAATAGTGCCCCTTGTTCCCGGAATGGACGTGAAATTCGGGGAAAACATGCAACGGGGTGTTCTCATCAGGGAAGACAAGAAGGGAAAGTGGCTGGTTTCTGTTGGTTTGATGAAAATGACCGTCAATCAAGAATCGATTTTTCCGGTAGAACATGCCGGAACAGCTGCTAGCAAACCGAATATTGTTTTTTCTGCCGATATGGGGGACAGAGCTACTCCGGCATTTGAGCTTCGTCTTCTCGGAATGCGGGCTGATGAAGCTGAAAAAGCGCTTGAACGACAATTTGATCTTGCAATAATGAAGGGATTACGTGAATTTTCCATTATTCATGGAAAAGGACAGGGCATTTTGCAGCAACTTGTACATGATTTCCTTTCAGCGCATGCCGACCAGTGTGATTTTGTTTTTGCCCGTCCCGAAAACGGTGGTTCCGGGAAGACTATTGTTACTGTGAAATAAGATTTACCTGATCAAGTCTTTTTCCAGGGCTCAGAAATGATAATACCCTTTGATTTATCGAGTCGGAATAGTACCTGTTTCTGAAGCTTGGTGACGGTATATGGGACATGACAAATTTCAAGCTCTGTCCCCGGATGGATGCTTCCACGGACTTCAATGTACGCTTTGTCATTTGTGTCGATATTCGGTAGGTATGTCGGAATTTTTGCGTTTATCTCTGCCATTTTAGCCTTTATTGTCTCAATAGCCCGGGAGAGTTTATCGTTCTGATCATCCTTGTATGCTGTTTCCGCCTGTTGCAGCTTGATGCTGAGAATTTTCAACTGTTCGTTTGCGATGTCCAGCTCCTGCTGTACGGTAAAATTGGTACCGCACCGAATATATGTTTTTGCTCCTCGAGGCGTACCGATATCAAAGGCGATAACTCCCCCGATTACGATGCATTCACAACCGACCAGCTTTGCGTTTTCCCCCATGCGGATAACACCCATTGAGTATACTTTCGACTGAACTATACTGCCGGAAACGGTGATATCCCCGCGAACCGCGACTTTACAGTTTTGAATGTACTTCGCGGATAATGCTCCTCCGACCCGAAGAGCGCCTCTGCCTTTTCCCTCGATACCAGCTTGTACGATCATATCCTTTTTACAGACAATTTCTGTCACATCGACTACTTCGCTTGAGACAAGAGATCCTCCAGCGTATACCTTGAATCCGTCAGCGATTTTACCCTGGATAATGACGTCCCCGGGGAACACTATATTCCCGGTTGTGAAATCGATGCCTTTCTTTAACAGAAGGACTTCTTCGATTGTAATGACACCGTCACTCGAAATTGATAACCTTCCGCTTTTTCCGGCAAAGAGACCTTTTTCATGATCAATGACATTGGTCCCAGCAGAAAAAACAGGCATCTTCCGTGCTTCAAAAGGGGTTTGTTCTCCATACACATTTTGACCGGAAACGCCGGGAACGGTCGCGATACGTCGAGCAATCGGCTCACGAGCTTTGACAATGGAGAAAGCGCTTACCGCGTGCCAGTCGACACGTGATGCATCTGGATCAATTTCCGGTTTTCGTTCAATAAGATCTTTTCTAATAACAAAATGTTCGGGAATTTCGGTGACCGGAGGAATGCCCCGTGCAATAACGACGTCACTAATTGTGTCATGCGTCGTGTTTGCTTTAAAAATGGTTTCCTGTATTACATCATGCAACACACCAGTAATAATACCGTTTTCTTCAAGCTTGGCTACGACATTGGGATAGGTAAGAAAGTCTCCTCCCGACACAGGAGGATGAAATGTTCCGGTAACAGTCAGCTTATCCGGGGCAATCGAAACCTCAGCAAACCCGTCTTTCTGATCACCCTGGCGAATATAGAGGATAGTGTTTTCCTGGTTTTCTCGTTGCTCTTCGTCGCTCAAAGTACTCTCCCTATTCAGTATCGGCAGATAGATTGCTTGACATAACCGCTATTTTTATACATTATATATGTATAATTATTCAAACTTGGATGGCAGTAACCGGTGAAAGAACGACTCTCTCGTCTTAAAACAATCCGAAAGTTGATAAAAACCTATCGGATTGAATCCCAGGAAGCTCTTCTCGGATATCTTTCCCGGGAAGGATTCGCCGTCACACAAGCAACTCTATCACGTGATTTGAAACTCCTCAAGGTTGGAAAAATATCTGATGGTAATAATGGATATGTGTACACTCTTCCGGGTGACGAAGAACGTCAAGAATCCGAACAGACCGTCGTTCAGGATTTTCTACGCGGATACATATCCATTGAATACTCGGGAAATATCGTCGTAGTCAAAACATACTCGGGCCACTCGGACGTTGTTGCAACAGCTCTGGACAGTATGGGCTTCGATGAAGTACTCGGATCTGTTTCCGGTCGTGATAATTGTGTTTTTCTCTGCCTTCGTGAGGGAATATCGGGTGAGGATTTCCTTGAAACCTTAAAACTGAAAATTCCCGAACTGGATGATTAACCGTACCGATACACTTGTAATACCAATTTCTTTACACACAAAGGAGCCACAATGATTAACTGGAATAACTTTGATACGCTTAATTCGTACAAGAAACTACTTTCCCTGAATTGCAAAGTTGAACTCGCCAAAGTACTGAATCCCCAGCGTGTAAAATCATGCTCTGTCCCCATGGCAAAAGGGCTTGTGTATAATTATGCAGCGAAACAGGTAAATGAGCAGATTCTTTCAGTTCTACAGGAGCTGGCTGATGAGCAACAGCTCATCGAAAAGTATCAGTTGCTGCTTAACGGTGAGGTAATAAACACCGGAGAAAAAAGGAAAGTTCTGCATCATCTTGCACGAGGTCAATTGGGGACAGAGGTTATACATGAGGGAAGGAATCTGGGGACGTTCTATAGCGAACAACTTAAAAAAATCGAGTCATTTGTAAAAAAAGTACATGCAGGAGAAATAACCGGAGCAAAAGGTGACAAATTCAGCTCCATAGTTCAAATCGGTATTGGAGGTTCCGATCTCGGTCCACGAGCTCTCTATCTTGCATTGGATAATTGGGCAGTGAAAAACAATCGTAAGTTACTTAATGCCTCTTTTATTTCAAATGTTGATCCCGATGATGCTTTTGCTGTCCTTGGGGGGACAGAGCTTGCGAAAACACTCTTTATTCTCGTTTCAAAGAGCGGAACAACACAAGAAACGCTGGCAAATGAGTCTTTGGTAAAGCAGGCGCTTGTTGACGCAGGTCTTGACCCGTCAAAACACATGGTTGCTGTAACAAGCGAGACCAGCCCCCTGGCTAAAAATGACGGCTATTTGGCATCGTTCTTCATGGATGACTTTATTGGTGGCAGGTACTCATCCTCCTCGCCGGTTGGTGGGGTAGCTCTGTCCCTTGCGTTTGGGTTCAATACATTTAATGAGTTTCTTCAGGGAGCACACGAGGCCGATGCTCTGTCCCTTGAAAAAAGTATAATGAAAAATCCTGCGTTGCTTGATGCGCTTATCGGTGTTTATGAGCGCAATATTCTTGGGTATCCGGTTACAGCCATTCTTCCTTATAGCCAGGCTTTATCACGATTCCCCGCGCATCTTCAACAGGCTGATATGGAATCTAATGGTAAACAAGTAAATAGAAGGGGCGAGCCTATTTCGTATGCAACTGGTCCAGTACTATTCGGAGAACCGGGTACTAACGGGCAGCACTCTTTTTATCAGCTTCTTCATCAGGGTACGGATATAATTCCTCTTCAGTTTATTGGGTTTACCAGGAGCCAAACCGGATTTGATGTCGAAGTTGATGGATCCACGAGTCAAAAAAAACTTTGTGCAAATCTTGTCGCTCAGATAGTTGCTTTTGCTACCGGGAAATCTGACACAGATACAAATAAGAACTTTCCGGGAGAGCGGCCATCAAGTGTAATCAAGGGTACAGAGCTTTCGCCTGAAGTACTGGGATCATTGTTGGCACATTACGAGAACAAGATTATGTTTCAGGGCTTTGTCTGGAATATTAACAGCTTTGATCAGGAAGGGGTACAGTTGGGGAAAGTTCTGACCAAAAAGGTTTTGGCAGGTGATATGGATCCCACACTAAAAGCTTTTTCTGATTTTTTTGAAGTTTAATCTCTGATTTTTTGGGCAAGAACCCTGTTTTTCACTATATACATATTGTGCGGAAAAACAGGATTCTTCGTCAGGGCTCTCGCTACCATGTATCGGTGAGGGTGAACAATAAAGAAAAGCTCTTAACCTCTTTTGCGGCCAAGCAAATATTTCTAACAGTATTATGTAAGGCCCGGAAGAGGTATAAATTCACGATTGACGACTATGTAATCATGGGAAATCATATTCACCTGGTTATATTTCCCGGTAAAGACGAGTCTCTTTCGAGGATTATGCAGTGGATTCTCAGTGTGTATGCAATGATTTACAACAAACGTTTTAATCGGAGCGGACATTTTTGGGGTGAAAGATTTTTTTCGCGAGTAATTGAATCTTTTTTCGATTATTTGCATACCTTTAACTATATTGATAAAAACCCCTTTGTCGCCGGTTTGGTGGCTAAAAATAGAAACTGGAGATTCTCGGGTGCTTTTGAACATCGGATAGGGCGATGTACGACAGTGAAACCGTTACCTGTCCATTTACAGGCCTTCTTTCCGCAACACATTCGTCTTGCCCTGCCAGAGCCGAAGTAATTGATTTTTCTGGTTAGTATCAATTTTCACTTGCCAAGTCTTGTCTTTTGGCCAATTCATAGAGAAAAGAATGTATAAGCTGAAATGCTTCCTTTGTCAGTGTGCTAATCGTATCTGAGGAAGTATGCAGACGTCGCCAAGTCGAAGGTATATAATTGTAATGAGATTCGTTGTGTAGGGAATTCAACAGAATTACATGTTTAATATCCTGAATTTCATGCTCTGTCCCCTTAGTCAATGCCATCAATAATTCAGTAGCTTCGTTGTGTGGTAGAATGGTAACTACTTGTGCTGGAATACCGGCTGATAAGAATCCTGCATTATCACTAAAGGGAGTTAGTAGTCTTATCCAGTTTTCAGGGGACACCTGTTTAGCAATTTCAATTGTCTTTTTATGGAGCGTATGTAGCTTGTCTCCTAATGGTGTATCATTTCCTTCTGTTATTCCGCTTGTTGACACTATCAAGGTATCTCCACACCCTGTTGCATCAAAAACAAATATGTCATCATCAGTTATGCCTAAATGATGCAATCCCATACCTAGCTGGTATGATCCCTGTCCACGAATACCGTTATGTCCAGCTGCTTCTTCACCGTCAGTAAATAGAATGCGAATGTTGTGTGCGAAGCTCTGTCCCTTAAAAGGTTCGAATGTATTCATTTCTCTCGCAAATTGCAGTAGCTGAAAACAAGCAGCGCTGTTATCATTGGCTCCTGCTGTACCAGAAACCCGATCATGATGCGCAACCAATGTTTTTCGACGAAAGCGCGGGTCGTAGTGTTCGGGAGGATATTTGACTATAACATGATGCTTACCAGCCAAAGTGACTATTGAGTGGGGTATGCTATAATAGGAAAGCCAATTATCTATGTAAGCAAGTCTATCTGTAGCAGGCTCAAGAAAGGCTTTGAAAGAAACATCCATACTGCCATTGTATCATGGTTTATGTTAGTTTGATGGCTATTGGTAAGCTCTGTCCCCCGAATAGTGCTGTAGCAATAAAAAAAAGCCGATCCCAACAGGAACCGGCCTTTTTGTGAACGTTTTACTTAATAACGATCGCCGTAACCGCCGCCATTGTTGTTATAGCGGGGACGTGCGTCGCGAGGTTTGTTCTCTGCAACGTTTACACGAAGGCGACGGCCTTCAAATTCCTGGTTATTCAGGGTTGCGATGGCTGCTTCTGCAGCCTGTTCATCTGCCATCTCAACAAAGCCGAAGCCTTTGGACTGCTGAGTGTAGCGATCCTTGATGATGATGGAAGAAACCACTTCGCCGTACTGGCCGAAGAGGTTCGTCAGGGCGGCCTCAGTGGTCGCGTAGTTCATGTTACCTACATAAATCTTCTGGGACATACGAATCCTTTACCGTTCTCCGGTAATGCTTGATACTATCGCCAAAAAAGCGATATTTCGAGGGCCCTGTCGTTTTTATGAATGAATACCGGATGGCACAGTTTGCTGGGATCAAGCACAAGAAAGGCAGGACACAAAAGCACACTCAAGTCAAGTCGGACACATTTATAAAATATAAACAAAGAACCCGTTCGATAGTAAGACTCTATCACGCCTTTTTGCACTCGTCAAGCTTGGGTGAAAAAAAATAAAAAAAAAGCTCTGTCCCCATAAAACCGTTTTTTTACAGGGATTCTAGACGATGGCTTTGCTCATCCATCGTCGGCTTTTCCATCGGAATACCATGACGATTCCCCTGAGCGTTTCATCAGTTCCGATCGCAAACCATATCCCTAAAAGACCGAATCCGAGCTTGAATCCAAGGATATACGCACCGAATACCATGATACACCACATGGAAAATAGTCCAAAGAGTACCGGGAAACGGATATCTCCCGCTCCTTTGAGGGCAGGAATGGTAATCAGATTGAGTGATCGTCCTGTTTCTATATATATGGAAAACAGGAGTAAGGATGATGTCATGGCCGCGATTTCCGGTATGGTCGTAAAGAGTGAAATAACCGGACCTTTAACGAGATTGAGTAACAGGATGAGTGAGACAGAAATTGCTGTACCGACGGCCTGGTAGCGGAATACCCGTTTATATGCGGCTTCAGGACGTCTTGCCCCGACAAAATATCCTGTTTTTATCTGTACCGCATTACCTATTGATACAGCTATTACAAATACAAACCGGGCAATGGTTTGTGCATATACCATTGAAGACATGGCCCAGGTTCCCAGTGTGGATACCATGGCCATCAATACGATTTGGGCAACGTTGTATGCCATGTTTTCACCGGCGGTTGGAACACCAATCTTGAGGATCGTTCTGTAAATTAATCGGGGTGCTTTTTGCCATCCGCGGATCGGGAAGTGAACGTCGGGACGACTTTTAATCCGTAACGCAAGCAAAATACACGCGACAAGATGTGCAAAAGCCGACGATGCCGCAACACCACGAACGCCGAGTATCGGTAATCCGAACCAACCATAGATGGCGATTGCGTTTCCAATGACGTTGAGGATATTTGCCACAAAAGAAACATACATTGCGTCCCGGGAATAACCGTACGAACGCAATATCGTTCCTTGCAGAAGGCTGAATGCGGTAAAAAGGGTCCCGATACCGCCAAATATGGCGAAATACTCCCATGCAAATTTTCGTACTTCCGGTTCAATTGAGTATTGGTCCAGAAGCAGCCTGCCTCCGGAAAGAACAAGAATACAAACAAGTACCGCTACAAAGAACACCATCACTGCGCTTGCCTGGGCAACTTGCCGTGATTCGTTGTCACGATTGGCTCCCAGATACTGGGAGAGGACAATGCTGGTTCCTATGCAAATGACATTGAACAGGATCTGTATGAAAAAAATGTACTGGGCTACCAGTCCGACCGCCGCTACCGCCAGTTGTGAGTAGGAACTGAGCATTACGGTATCAACTGAAGAAACAAGAACTCTGAAGAATTGTTCCAGAACGATCGGCAGCGTAAGGGCTATCATCGGGAGAGCTGCACGGTCCCTGATGATTTTTTTGGTCGTTATAGGTGTCATGATTATATCTCAAATGTAATCCTTTTCATTACTTGCGTCCAGCGGGGTCAATCTGTATACTTCCTTTACAATGATACAAGTTCAACTGAATGACCCGGAGTTTGAAAAAAAAATCGCTGCAATGCATCCTGACGGGATGTCCGTTTTCCTTTTGGCCGATGGAGCCATGCGGGGTGCTTTTTTTCATGGAACCCGGTTTGTAAACACACTTCGTGCACAACATGCGTTGGGACCGCTTGAAACCATGGTTCTCGGGCAAGCTTCTTTGACCGCTGCCTTGCTTGTTCCCATGATGAAAGGACGGGACCGGACGTTGTTCAGATATGATACGAACGGACCAGCTGCTGGTTTCAGGGTCGAGGCTTTCAGCGAAGGGTATGTCCGGGGCTATTTGTTACAAAATCCCATACCGGTTGAAACTCAGCCAGAAAACTGGGAGCTTTCACCGTATTTTGGTGACGGAACCATCTCGGTTACCAGATTTCCTGAGGGAGGACGTGAACCTGTCACCGGCTCTGTCCCCATAGTGCATAGAAACATCTCGAAAGATCTTGCGGAGTATTTTTTACGGTCGGAACAGATTGCAACCGCCTTTAACACCGGGATTCAGTTTGATTCCACTGGTCGGGTTATTGGAGCAGGGGGTTTATACCTCCAGACAATGCCCGGCGCCGATCCGGACCTTGTTCTTGCCGCAGAAAACGCATTTCGTGCGGCACCTTCCCTGGGGCAGTGGTTCGCAGAAGGCGGAGACCGGGAGGATGTTATTTTCGGCTTATTTCGTGCTCTGTCCCCGGTCGTTGTTCTTGAGCGTGATGTGATTTTCAATTGCCCTTGTACGCGGGACGGCTATTTATCGCGACTGCTTCAACTGGATTCTGCCGAGCTGGATGATATGCTTGAAAATGGATCCGATCCCGTTGAAATAATCTGTCACAACTGTGGCAGCGTTTACTCCTATCCCCTGGACGAACTGAAAAAGGCCAGAAATCACACAGGGACAGAGCTTTAAGAAAATAGCACGCAAAGCTCTGTCCCCCACTTACTGTATTCCATTCTCCGACGGGTCATTGTAGACTACAACGGTACCCGCGATGTTGATAACGTCTCCGGGTTCGAGTTTTTTGTTCTTTACCGGTTTGTTGTTTACGGTCATGTCCGAGTCTGCGGCAATGGTATAGGTCCCGCCTTTTTTATCAAAAACAATGGTCGCGGCGCTTTCTTTCATTGCGGGGTTTCCGGCAATCGTTATATCCGCGGCGTTTGATCCGCCAATGACCGTCAGGTTGTTTTTCAGGGAGAATACCTTTGTCTGCATCCCTTTCGCGCCGTACAAGAGCTGGATGCCGGCTTCAGTCGTCGGTTTTTCAAGCTTGAAGAGCAACAGAAGAATCCACAACAGGGCCGGAATAATCAAAAAGAACAGGTAGTACCAGCGCGGGAGCTGCGTAGTGCCGCCAAGAATCGTTCCGGAGTAATAATAGCGCGCAGATTCGGGCCGGGTCTCCGGTGCAGTGTCCCCATACGAGACGGATACGTAGCGTTTCTCGCCGGGGAGCATCGATGCGGTGTAGGTAATCGCGTACTCGTCGAGTATTTGTTCCCGGATCGACGAGTAGATTCCGAGTAGCTCCCGGTCATTTTTGGCGTCAAACACAAGTCCGCCGGATTCACCGGCAATCCGGGGTGCTTCACTGTCCCGGGTGTTTCCGAAGTTGACGACATAACAGGTTATTCCTTCACGTATTGCGGCCTGTATTCCGTCATCCGCGGTCACTTTCGAGTTCTTCCCGGCGAACGGGAAGTGTTCTCCATCAGAAAGAACAATGAGTGCTTTTCGCCGTCCGGTTTGACCAAAGGTGTTCAATGCGGTGGCGATGGAGCCATACAGCTCGGTGTAGCCGTCATCCCGAGCCGGTTTGGTTACCCGGTCAAGTTGGGCCGAAAGGGCGCTGGTATCCGCCGAAATTGGCTGTATGGTGGTGTAATTGGTATTGAAAGCCACAAGGCCTGCCCGGTCGAGCGGAGAAAGATTGACGACAAATTCCCGTATTGCCCGTTTCGCATGGGTTATCCGCATGGTTTCCGGGTTGTCCGTAGGATTCCCCGCAAGGTCGTCCCACATACTGCCGGAATTGTCCAGAAGCAATAAAAACGAGATCCCTTCGTTCCGGGTAGCCTGACGGGACACATCGGTAACCCGAACCTCCTGATAGGTTTTTCCATCCGGAGATTCACGGACAGTCATAAGATCGGGACTGACGGCTTGTCCTGCGGGAAGGTCAAGATTGACGAATAGTCGGACGTTTTGCGTTGCGGCAAGCCGCGAAGTGTCTATCTGGGTGATTCTTCCCTCTTCTGCACAAAGCGGGGACAGAGCTACTAGCAGCGCGAGGCTGGTCAGGGCAAACTTTCGGACGGTATGTGTACCATGAGTGTATTTCATCGGTTTCTCCCTCAAGAAAAAATTCCATACATGAATTTTGCCGAACCTATGGCGAACACATCTTCCCGGCGAAGCGGGACTTCCTGCGTCGGTGAATCATTTACCGTCACCGGGCAGGATTTCCCTGCCGGACGGAGAACAACCCGTCCTTTTTTAATCTGTATGGAGGCATGAAGCGGTGTAACATTCCGATATCCGGGAAGAACGATATCGCAGGTATCGCGAGTCCCGATCCTGATCCGTGACTTGAGCAGGTGGTATTCCTTGCCCCGAAGCGGTCCATTGAGAAGCTTGATGGAACCGTATGAAAATCGGTTTTCAAAGAACGAATAGAAGAAGCTGAGGAAAAATCCGAAAACAACCAACCCGACGAGAAGGGCTGTCTGGTTACCCGGATAGCGGATTACGGAAAGCTGGAGCAGCATTCCTCCGAGGCTTCCGCCGACTATCCCTCCTGCGAGGCCTACAAGAAGTTTGCGGAGAGATCTTGAACGGAATCCTTCTATCAGGGAAATGCACAGACCGATAATGACCCAGCCCATGCTGTTCGCCAGAATGAGCGGGATACCGGTTAACGATTGCTCGGTACGCTGCAGGGAATCAGCGACCCCAAAAAGAAACGCTTGTCCGGCAAAAACACCAATCGCGCCTGAAAGGACTCCCGCGACGGCCCCGAAAAGAAGACCTTTTATCGCCTTGGTTCGTGACGAGACAACGATTCCTTCAAACGATCCGAATATCGCCCCGAATACGAGTCCCAGCATAATACCCTGGGTCAGTGAGAACGAAAGGTACCCGGGAAAAACAGGCTGGAAATATTGAATGGTGAGCAAACAGGGCCATACCATGCAGGCCCCGCAGCATCCCAGTAACAGCATGATTATACGCTTCATAGTCAATGACATGGTCTACTCCTTGTACAGCAGTAACATTCCGTCAGATTCCCTGACGGTAAGGCGTGTGGTCTCTCCGGGTACGATATCAAGGCGGGTTTGGAGGATTTTTTCCCCGGAGATTATTTCCAGATCATATCGTCCCGACGGTAAATCCCAGGTCCTTGTTCCGCCGGAATAGCCTTCCAGGGATTCCCGTACCATGAGTTCTCCGCCGCGGACAATGGTTTCCGAGCCGTTGAGAAATATCCGGTAACTTGCTTCGGGTGCTTCAAGCGACAATGCGCCGGGAAGCGGTACCAGATTTGCCCGGAGTACCAGCTCTGTTTGATACGGTGCGATTTTCAGTGAGAAGATTTCCGGATAATAGCCTGCCTGTTCTGCCCTGAATTTGAGAATCTGTCCGGTCATGAGGTCGCCCGGCAGCAGGGTTTGAAGGGGAATCCAGTCATTTCCGCGAAGCACCGAATACTGGGTCGCCGAGGTGAGAATGCGGTTCGTTACTGCATCGAATGCTTCGGTTCGTACCGAAAGGGGTTGTGGCGTGACCCGGTCGAAACTGATTTCAACGGGATATATCGCCGATCCCCGTGTTTCCCGTTCAGCGAGGGATTCAAGGGTAAATGACTGCCAGTATATACGCTGTTCCGCAGTTATCTTGGCACGGTACATGCCCGGTTTGAGATATACCGTGTTTGACTCGAACCGGTACCCCGAAGGACCTGAAGTATCCTTATGGCAGGAAAATACAATGTCCTTTTCAGTGGCAGGCGGGAATTCCTCCCGGTCATGGACAAAAATTGATGCCGTCAGCAATATGTCTCCCGGTTCTTTCACGGTTTCGGGAATACGGATTTTGAACTGGACTGCACCATACGATTTTGCCAGAAATATCCGGTGTACCAGACCCTGCGACCAGGCCCAACAACCGGCGGCAGCCAGAAGGACCATTCCTGCCGCGAGGGACAGAGCTACCAATCTTTTTTTCTTTCGGGGTTTGAATACCGGTTCCTCATACTTCTGGTTTGTGATGCATTGCACCAGGGATTCCCGAAGGGAGTCAACCGGAAGCCGTTTCAGGTAGTTTTCAACTATCCGGATGATGGCGCCCATGTTTCGGTAGCGTCGTTTGGGGTTCGGCCGGATCATTTTCCGGATGAGCCGGGCGATAACCGGCGGAGTTTCAGGATTTATCTTTTTAATGGGGGTATAGCGGCCTTTTTGAATGGAAAGCAGGGTATCCGGGGCAAAATTGCCCGGAAACGGCCGTTTCCCCGAGACCATTTCGTAAAGCATCACACCCATTGCGTAAATATCCGCGCGTTTGTCAACATTCTTTGAGTTTTTGAATTGTTCGGGCGGCATGTATGAGGCGGTACCGAGCGTTACCCCCTCTTTGGTCAGATCCTGTTCGTCGGTCTGTTCTACCGCGGCAATGCCGAAGTCCGCGAGCTTGATCGCGCCTTTGCGGGAAATAAGGATGTTACCCGGTTTGATGTCCCGATGGATGACACCGTGATCGTGGGCGTATTTCAGCGCCTTGCAGGCATCGAGAAACACGAAGAGGGACAGAGCTCCGGAGAGATACCGTCTTTTCTTGAGCAATACATCGAGCGACATTCCGTCCACGTATTCAAGAACGATGTAATGGGAGGACCCTTCCTTGAAGTAGTCAAACAGGTGGACAATGTGGGGATCATTAAAATCCAGGAGGATTTGCGCTTCACGTTTGAATCGCTCCGTGATCGCGGTATTGCCCCTGATTGTCAGTTTTTTGAGAATGACATTCCGCTTGAGCGTGGGATGCATGGCTTTGTAGACGGCTCCCATTCCCCCTTTGGCTATGAGTCCCTGTATTTTATATTTTCCGATTGTTTCAGGATGTGTGGGCACTGTATCCTCCTTCGCCCGGCGCGACACTGTCGGTCACCGGGTTGAATGGCCGATCCGGGGTAATCAGGACGGTGTATTCCCCGTCCGGGTTGTGTATTTGTACATACCGGTTCCCGGCACGAAACAGATACCGGTCCGGAACGGGGCGATGGCCCCCGAAATATACACCAGTGTCGGGGGATGACAGGTATTGGTCAAGCATTTTTTGTACGCTGTTATGATCGGCTTCGTCATTGTTTGTCCAGGTCAGTCCATAGATAACGTCGGGATTCATCCGCGCGTTTATCAACTCGTCTTCGGAATAGTGCCGCTTCGGTTCTGCGTGGGAGGCGAGGAAGTTCGCCCCGACGGCGAACAGGGGAAGACGCTTTTCAAAAATCGAATAGGTAAAGAGGAATTCTTCTCCGTAAAACTGTGAAACGTACTCGCGAACCATCTCGCCTTCAAGAGAAAACTTGCGGAACCGGTGATTCCCGCCGCCTTCCTCGTTCATGATGTTTTCGTGGTTACCCTTGAGAAAATGGAAATTGTCGCTGAATTCGCATTTGCATCGCATGATCAGCTCCATGAGCGTGAGGCTTTCATGCATCTCCTCGTCCATGGCCTGATGTTTCTTATAAGAATGCGTGTATTCGTCAAACGCGGTATCCCACCGTTTTTTCCCCCGGGCTTCTGCGTGGAACCCGTCGCCCAGACAGAGTATCTGGACCGAATCACTCGCAAGCGCGTCCAGAACAATTGTCTCCGGTGTGTACTGCGCGAACAGAACGTCCATGAAGAAGCCGACACGGCCATGCAGGTCCGGTACCAGTATGGTTGGTATGTTCTTTTTGAGACGGACGAGGCACCCGGATAATCCGCTCGCGTCAGTCGGGCGGATTGTCGGGTCCTCATGCTCAAGGACGGTTATCGTCTCTTCGAGGAGATTCAAATACCCGGCGCGGTCCGGAAGGGACTCACGCCGGGAAATTGTTTTCAGGAGAGTCCTGAAGGTCATTACTGGATGATTGTCTTGTTGACTTCGACAAACTCTTCGGTAATATCCTGGGTAACCTGGGTAAGCAGGGCTTCTTCTTCCCCGGCTTCAAGATCCTCGTTGCTGACCGCGATTTTGAATATCGGGGAACTTTGCTGAATGGGTCCTTTTTCGAACATGACAACCGAGTCCTTTTCAATATCGCTGGACAGGATGGCGTTTTCTTCGACCGCTGAGCCGGGGACATCGGTACGAAGTCCTATTGACGTATATTCGGCGCGCCGGACTCCATCAACCAATGGCCCGATCGTGATGAGGGAACCGGAGTAGGTGAGCGCAAGCGCGCCCTTATCGGTGTCTTTCGCGAAGAAGTCAACTTCGTCAAGGTTGTTTTCCGAAACTCCATCCTCAAAACACTGCTTTTTTTCGACCCAGGCCGCCGCAAGGGCTTCGAGAGTCTCATCTCCCTCGGGAAGACCGGAGGTCTTCGCAATCTGTTTGATGTGATTTCTGATCATTTCCGACAATGTGTTAAAAGTTTCCATAAAAAAACTCCTTATGGGTGTATAGTGTACCACAAAGCCAAATTTTGTCATGACAAGGAGAAAAAAATGAATGACATCGTTTTTCCCGCACTCCCGGCAGAAATTCAAGCACAAATCACGGCATTACTGGACCAGGATGGTACGGAAGCCCTGGACGAAAAAAAAGAACACTACGCGAAAATATGGCAAACAAAGTACGAGTTGTTTGTTTCCCAGATTCACACCGTCGGTATGGAACTGGTGCAGGAACTCGGGACAACGGATACCCGCGGGGCCATCCTGCTGACCTATTCGGGGTCGCTCATCAGTCTCGGACCGCAACAGAACGGTTCCCGGTGGCTCGAATATGCATCCATTAAATTCAGAAGTGACGTACCTGACTACATTCGGGGACAGAGCATCACGGTGAACGGACCAATCACCTGCGATGCGGTCGCAGAATTCAGCGGGAGCCCGCTCAAGAAGAGCAGTTCCGTGTACCGGATCGCCGTTTGCCCCGAAGGGACATCCGAATCGGATCAGGAACAGCGTATCCGTGAAGCCACGATCTACCTTACGAACGGATTTATCAAGATCAACCGGACTCAAATGGGTCAAACCAGTGCAGATGTAGACCAGTTTACCGTGAAATCGATCGTATCCTTCCTGGCAAAAAAGCATGGACTGACCCAGAATGCCGCCCGGGCGGTTCTCGACGATTACCTGTCCGTCGTTGAGGCGGGGGTCCTTCTCGGGGAACGCGTTACGGTGGGTAAACTCGGTTCGATGACCCTCAAGCTCCAGGCGGCGAAAAAAGCCCGGGTGATGAAGAACATCCAGACCGGTGAGGATATCCTCGTTCCGGCAAAACCGGCAACCCTGGTTCCGAAATTCGTGGTCTCACGGGCACTCAAGGAAAAAGGTGCGCTCGTTGATCCCGAATTCGTCGGTCTCGCTGCCCCCGATCCCGAGGATGATGACGGCGACGAGTAAGCTCTGTCCCTGTACGTTGAGCGAATGCACTCAAGCGATTGCGAATGCAATCGCCAAGCTCTGTCCCCCGCAGATGAAACCGTGAAAATCTGCTATAGTACCGGCACCTATGGATATGTCCGATACCTTTGAAGCTCTGTCCCCCGACGCGGTCTTGTCCGCCTGCGAGCAAGCTCTGTCCCCAATCGGGTTCGAGCCGGTCGTTACGCCGTATAACAGTTACATTAACCGGGTATTCGCGGTAAAAAGCGACAATGGCGACCGGTACATCGCGAAATTCTACCGCCCCGGCCGGTGGACGCGGGCCGCAATCGAAGATGAGCACCAGTTTTTGCTCGACTGCGCCGACGCGGATCTTCCCGTGGTCGCACCGCTTGCCCTCGAGGGAGGTGGCACAATCGCCGAATCCGCCGGCTTCCTGTTCAGCGTGTATCCCTTCCGGAGCGGCCGGACCTTCGATATCAACAGCGATGACGATTACCGGCGTCTGGGCGCTCTCATCGGGCGTCTTCACGGGGTTTCCCGCCGCCGCGCCGCCCCGAACCGGCTCACCCTGCATCCGGTCGACCTAACCCTCCGCATGTGCGAACGGCTCGCCGCGTCTCCCTCCATGCATCCCGAGTTCGCCAGCGAGTTCCTCGATTTGAGTACCGATGTCCTCAATGCCCGCTCTGACGAGTTTTCGTCATTTGAGACCATCCGGATCCATGGTGACTGCCATCGGGGAAACATTCTTGATCGCATGGACGACGGGCTTCTTCTCATCGACTTTGACGACATGATGAACGGTCCTGCCATTCAGGATTTGTGGCTTTTGTTGCCCGATCACATGAAGCTCTGTCCCCGCGAGCGGGATCTCCTTCTCGACGGCTACACGCAATTTTCCACCCTCGACGAGCGCTCGCTCTCCCTCGTGGAAACCCTCCGGTTCATGCGGATCATCTACTTTCTCGGTTGGTGTGAAACCCAGAAAGACGACCAGCTCTTCCGCGAGAAGAATCCCGACTGGGGGACGCGCTCCTTCTGGGTTCGTGAAATGGAAGATTTGCACTACCAGGCGGATCATATCTAGCGGAAAAACGGAACTGCTCCCTTGCCCAAAAAGGGGAAACCGGCTACCATGTATGCAACTTCTGGCGCACAAAGATGGAACTGACCATCGTGAAGCTCCCGCTTTCAGCCGCGCGCCTGGGCTGTTATGGTGCGGATCATACAAGCAAAGGGAGAAATCAATCATGAACACATCACCACTTAAAACGTATCTCGCGGAAACACCCGCGGAGAAACTCGACACCGCCTTCGTTTCCTGGCTCGCGAATCTCGAGCAGGTAGCGGACATCGCGCCGGAAATTGCCGCGTCCATCGTCAAGGAACTGGAAGCCCAGCGGACGCACCTCAAACTGATCGCGAGCGAGAACTATTGTTCCCTCAACACCCAGGCGGCGATGGGAAATCTTCTGACCGACAAATATGCGGAAGGATTCCCCGCGCACCGGTACTACGGCGGGTGTGAAAATATTGACGACATCGAATCGGTCGCGGCCGAGGAAGCTAAGGCGCTCTTCGGGGCTGATCATGCCTATGTCCAGCCCCACTCCGGGGCAGACGCGAACATGGTCGCGTACTGGGCCATTCTTTCCGCCAAGATAGAAGCACCGGTTCTTGAAAAACTCGGCGAGACCAATCTTTCAAATCTTGACGACAAACAGTGGGCCGAACTCCGCACCGCGCTGGGAAACCAGAAGCTGATGGGACTCGACTATTATTCCGGCGGCCACCTGACGCACGGATATCGGCAGAATGTGTCGGCCCGGATGTTCGAAGCCCATTCCTATACCGTATCAAAAGAAACCGGACTGCTCGATTACGACGCGATTGAAAAACAGGCGATGGAAATAAAGCCCCTCATCCTGCTCACCGGATACTCCGCCTATCCCCGCGCCATCAACTTCCGCCGGTTCCGCGAAATCGCGGACAAGTGCGGTGCCGTCCTCATGGTCGACATGGCGCATTTCGCGGGGCTGGTTGCCGGAAAGGTCTTTACCGGCGACGAGGATCCGGTCAAATGGGCCGACGTGGTAACGACCACCACCCACAAGACCCTCCGCGGTCCCCGCGGCGCGCTCGTTCTGTGCAAGGCGCCCTTTGCCGACTACGTGAACAAGGGCTGCCCCCTCGTGCTCGGCGGTCCGCTTCCGCACATGATGGCCGCCAAGGCGGTCGCCTTCAAGGAAGCCCGCACACAGGCCTACCGCGATTACGCCCTTCGTGTCCGCGACAACGCCCGGACACTCGCTGCAGAGCTCCAGTCACTCAGCATGACCATCCAGACCGGCGGTACCGACAATCACCTCATGCTCATCAATGTTTCGTCGTTCGGACTGACCGGACGGCAGGCAGAAGCGGCCATGAGCGAATGCGGAATTACCCTGAACCGGAACTCGCTTCCCTTTGACCCGAACGGCGCCTGGTGGACGAGCGGCCTCCGCATCGGAACCCCGGCGGTAACCACGCTCGGCATGGGTCCCGCCGAAATGAAAGAGATTGCGCGTATCATCAAGCTCGTCCTTTCCGCGTCAACTCCCGGAAAAACCGACAAGGGAACGGTCAGCAAGGGCAAGGTAACTGTCGATGAAGCCGCAAAAAAAGAAGCGGTAGACGCAGTAAACGCCCTGCTCGGAAAGTTCGTTCTCTATCCCGAACTTGATCTTGAGCTTCTCAAGAAGTATTTTGTACGCTGATCCGGCTTTTTGAACCGGTTACGAGAAGCCCGACGGTATCCGTCGGGCTTTTTTTGTCGGGGAAAGTTTCAACAATTTTGATAGCAGTTCA
>ERZ795049.816-NODE-816-length-44676-cov-6.047108_pt1 | contig 44676 bp, 38 predicted proteins | sample MGYA00375133_ERZ795049 | MGnify/ENA primary metagenome ERZ795049 (study PRJEB30178, sample SAMN05720147) | activated sludge metagenome | isolation source: anaerobic digester from wastewater treatment plant | place: Japan | collected 2015-04-20 ... | reverse complement strand
TATCTTGATGTCGCTAGTTAAGCAACCTTTATGTTGCCAATCACAGGGGTTATAGTTAGCAGGACTGGTTGTTGATGTTTGACAAGCGGTAATTTTAGTATTATTTGAACTATAAGGGTAAAGATCATTCGGGTTAGTTGTGTTTAGGATGTATTTGTTGATAAGCGGATCAGGGGTGTGCGTTTGGCTGAAACTGGTTTGCCCATAGTAGGCCATCCAGTTTAATGTGTATTCCGACCAACTGGGCATTCCGGCGCCAAAGCCGATAACAAATGTTTTGATTTTCTGATCTTTAAGCTCTTGATTCGTTTCTGCAGCATAAGCATCATAAAGTGATTTGACTGCTGCTACCGACTCGCGGCGTCTTTTGTACTGATCTTTTTGCACTTCATTTCCATAAGGTTGATTATAAATAACCTGCGGACATGCGAAAGTATCATCACCATCACTTATAAGAATGACAAACTTCGTCCGGCATCTTTTTGCGTCATCAGAATAATTCTGAAAGTACTTTTTAGCTTCCACTAATGAACCAACAAGCGGCGTTCCTCCGTCAACATCAAAATCATTGTTAACATAATTCTTAATGGTTTCGAAAATATTGTTCGTTGCATCCGTATAAGTGTCAGAAATTTGAATACGAATTCTGTTGCAACCTGAATTCGTATTATAAGCCCCTCCCCATCCCGATCTGGGGTTCGTTGCATTTCCCCCTGTTTCTTCTGAATCGGCATAACAACCCGTAAAACCCATAAAACCTATTCTGACTCTCTGCTTGGCTTCCTGATCATTAAGGATTTTAGTTAACGCTCTTCGAGCAATTGCAATCTTCCTGCAATCGGTGTTCCGTTCCGAATTTGTTGAACTATAAGAACCAAAGGTAGAATTATCGCAATTAGCATTGCCGTAGACTTTATTACCGCAAGAATAACCTGTACCACCTTCATTTTTACAATCACTATTGCTAGGGGTATATAGCATACTTCCCGACCCATCGAGAACAATCAGGACATCAGGCTTCTGCGCAGAAAAAGTCTCTGTTTCATCGGCAAAGGCTGAAGATACAATCATCAGATTGAGGATAATTATTAAAGCCACGAAATATTTTTTTGTCATACTGCTATCCTCCTTAAATAAACAAATAATCACTATGGGTTGACTAGTGGTCGTTGTTGCTCTATAAAAGTGACCGGTTATCTGTAACCTGGATCATCATTAACAGGCCCGTATCTAAGAGTCACATCAACAGTCATTTCACAACCACTCCCACCTGTTCCGGAAACCGATCCGTTGTATAATTGGTAAACCCAGTTGTAACCACTTCCTACTGTCAAATCGGATCTTGTCGCCTGGATTGAAGGCGTTGAGCTATTTCGCGTCGGTTTTGTATAACTATATTTTGATACGGAGTCGTTTGCGGGATCAACTTGAACATTGCTTACCGGGACTAAAACATTAGGATCAAAATCTAAACATAATGCAGTCAGGCCTGCATCTACAGCTGAAAAACCGCGTCTTTCGCAATAATATCGCCCACTGGTTTTGATGTCTTGTGTCGCTATGGTCAGGGCAAGATAACTCACTGCGATCAGAATCATGATAGCAAAAAGAGTCATAAGCAATACAAAGCCCTGTTCAGACTTTCTTTTTTTAATTCGCAATTGGCGGACTAAGTACATGATTCCTCACTGTGACACCTGTTGAATAAGTCATTCTTCTTATTTGTTTTGATGTTGCATCCGGCCGCTCATTATCGGCAACAATGGTAATTATAACTTGCCTGATTTGCGGTATCCATTTTTCGGCGGTTGCGGCGACGTTGGAACTCACTTTATCCGTAATGTCTATATCGGCACAATTACCGTTTGCATCAGGATTATCTATATCAGGCCCCCAATAGGTAAACAGGTTTACAGCCGGGGCAGCATCATTTCTTACCATTGTATTTGATCCGGTACCCCCTAGAATTACTTGTGTATCAGATGCATTTATACCACAGTTTGTTATCCGAGAAATTGTTTTAGTAGCGCTATCAAATTTATAATGAATAACTTCGTTACTTTGGCTGCATTTAATAAAACCGTCCGGATTCGATGCAGCAGCATCACCATGCAGATCCATTTCAATCATGATTTCATTCGTCTTAGCGATTTGTATTCCCTTCATGAACTTCTTATTATTAGCCGCTGTTATCGCAACACCATCTTTATCAACCCAGATTTCATTACCAGTTGAATTATCTTTGCCGGAAGGATTATAAGATGCCATACGAATTTCCATAGCCATTAGATCCAAAACGGCTCTTGCATCCTGCTGGGTTACAACTTTTTGGGATATGGATGCGGATGAACGTTGCCCCATTTCGTTCAGCGCGTAGACAGCGGCTATTATCACTAACCCTATCGAAATTGCCATTATTAATTCGATCAATGTAAAACCGTTTTTATTCATCGCACTCTAACCTGATCAACTATTATCAAGATTATTAAACCCCATTTGTCGTGTTACACGCATGCTGCTAGCTACACCGTAATTGTTTCCGGGCCAAGTAACTCTTACATTCACAGTCCATGTATTGGGATTACCTGCAACCGGACTAGTAATTGTTTTAACTGTGAAATTAGTATTACCAATGCCGATCGTTTGACCATCAACAGGATATTCGAGAGTCGTGGGATCAACACCGCGCATCGCTTGGTACTGACGCCACTCCAGTTCATTCTGCAAAAGCCCGGTAGCCCTGCCCAAAAGATCAGCCTTACCTGCTGCTTGCCATGACAATGGCATCATGGAAGAAAGAGAGATTGCAGCAATTATGGTAAGCAACATGGCGATCAGAACCTCTACCATGCTGATGCCTCTTTTACTTAAGATTATATTGAACACTTACCTTCCCCATTATAGTTGATGTAATTGTTGCAGTTGAACCTTTATCATTCTTCAGTGTAATCGAACCGCTTGGCGAAATCGTGCCTCGTGGTTGGAAGCTAATTTTGGATGCGGGATATGTTAAACTATCAATCGCAATATAGCCGGCAGCAGAAGCTGGACTTTTTGATGCCGTTGTTACATTACAAGCATCCGTAGAATTGGAACCACATTTTACAATGCTATAATTATTATTTGTCTTATCGAATACCATTTCATAATAAACAGCATGAGCTGCTGCAGTTTGTTTAGTGTTGTGAATATCCCCAGCCAAATCTCTTACTGCCGTTTTAAGATTAGTGTTATGCAAATACTTTGTAAAATTCGGTGCTGCGATCGCCAATACGATTCCCAGAATCGCCATTACTATAATCAGTTCAATTAAGCTGAAACCGCTGTTTTTTCTTATTTTCACAATATTCCTCAAATTTGCCGCAATTGTAGCTTTTGTTATAAAAGCAAACCGTATGCCACTGTGCAATATGTTTTTTCAACCGCCATTTGATTGTAAACTTATAAAATATCTTGTTTTATAACAACATTTTACGATTTTAACGGCCCCGTGTCAATCATTACTTTCTACAAACCGCCAACTCCTGCATATGGTGGTTTAACACTGTTTACCTGTGATTTTCACCTGTAATCATCAAGATTTCTCAGTCACTCCGTTTCTTCGAAATGACACCCTATTTCAAAAGCAAGCACTAATACCCCAGCACCAGAAAACGCATGAAATCATCCCCCCAGAATATATAGGCCACAGCCGCGGCCGATAAAAACGGGCCAAACGGCACAGCGTATTTTGTATCCTGTTTTTTGATAATCATTGCCGCGACTCCGATAATCGCTCCCGCAAAGGAACTGAACAACAGTACAAAAATCAACGATTTCCAGCCCAGGAAGCCGCCAATCATCGCCAACAGCTTGATATCGCCGCCGCCCATGCCCTCGCGTTTGGTGATAAGTTCATAAACAAACGCAATCGCAAAAAGCACACCGCCGCCGATCAAAAGGCCGATGAGTGCTTCCAGCCACGGGATTTTCACAATAAAAATGGCCGCCAGGAAAAAAATCGGGATCCCGGGCAGCGACAAAACATCGGGGATGATCTGGTGATCAATGTCGATAAAGGTAATCACGATTAAAACAGCGGTAAAGATGAAGAAAACCAGAAAATCGAGCGTCAGGCCGAATCTCATGAACAAAAGCAGGGCCAGTATGGCGGTAATCAGCTCAACCAGCGGGTAGCGCCAGGATATTTTTCCCCCGCAGTCACGGCATTTTGCGCGCAGAAGAAGAAAACTGACTATCGGAATGTTGTCAAAAAAACGGATCGGATGGTGGCAGTGCGGACATTGCGACAGAGGCCTGACGATGGATTCCTTGGCCGGTATGCGAAAAATGCAGACATTGAGAAAGCTGCCGATTGCCGCACCGAATATAAAAGCAAAAATATTTAAGATCATGGCAAATTCTCTTTTTTTGTACCAAGTCGCATTCTTTGGGTTACACGTTGCGATCTCCCTTAGGGATCGGCAATCCAGTCTCTATAAAAGCTTCTAGTGCGGTGCTTCATTACAATCTTGTCATATCGACCAGCGGGAGATATCTTTTTTACATACCGGGTTTATTAAGATTTCTCACTTCGTTCGAAATGACACTAGTGTAACGTTTTTACTGAAACACTACATTAGATTCCCACCCGCACCCCCTAACGCTTTAAAGGGCACGCGAGGACACAAGCGGGAATGACAAACATTATTGGCTTTAAGTATTCTTGCAAATCACTCGCCGTTTATTTAAAGGATTTTTTGTTTAGGATGCTGGACTTTATTGATCAGCCGCCCGGCAGTCCTGCCACCCTATCTCCATAAAGACTTAGGCCAGTGACTTTGCGTCCCGCCTTTTCAAGCGGGTTGCCTTTCTCAAGCTCAGTTTGTATTTTACTCGCTTTTCCGCAGAAGTCAATAAAATTATGCAATTTTTTCACAAAAATATTTGCATTGCCCCCGCCATTGAGGTAATGAAATTCCCATGAATGATGAAGTATTCATGAAACTTGCCCTGAAACTGGCCGCCAAAGGACGGGGATATACCAGCCCCAATCCAATGGTGGGTGCAGTGATTGTGAAGAAGGGCCGGATCATCGGACAGGGCTGGCACCGGTGCTGCGGTGAAAATCACGCGGAAGTCAATGCGATCCAGAGCGCGATGGAAAATGTCAGCGGATCAACCATGTATGTGACTCTGGAACCCTGTTGCCATTCAGGGAAAACCCCTCCCTGCACTGATCTGATTATCCGCAAAAAAATCAAGCGTGTCGTCATTGGCACCGCTGATTCCAACCCGCTGGTTTCCTGTAAAGGTATCAACCGCATGCAGGCCGCGGGTATTGAGGTCAAAGCAGACGTTTTGCAAGACGAATGCCGCAATCTCAACGAGGTTTTCTTTCATTTCATGGAAACCGGCCTGCCCTTTGTAACGGTGAAATACGCACAGACGCTCGACGGCCGCATCGCCACGGCAACCGGCCAGTCTCAGTGGATCAGTTCGCCCGCCTCTCTGAAATTTGCCCATCAGCTCCGGGCCGAACACGACGCTATCCTGGTGGGAATCGGAACCGTGCTGAAGGACAATCCAACGCTGACGGTCAGAATGGTCCGCGGGCGCAACCCGTTGAGAATTGTTGTAGATAACTGCCTGGCTGTCACCACAGAGTTCAATGTCATGCAGGATCTGTCCCGGACGCCGACATTGATTGCCACCACGAAAAGCGCTTCCGATCCTGCTTTTCGGGCGCTTGCCAAAGCGGGCGCTGAGATGATAAGAGTCCGTTCTGACGAAAACAATCATGTAAACCTTAAACAACTACTTCAACTTTTGGCCGCCCGTAATATTTCTTCTGTTTTAATCGAAGGAGGGGCGCAGATCATTACATCTGCGCTGAAAGAAAATCTGGCCAACCGACTCGTCACCGTCATCGCGCCAAAGATTCTGGGCAAAGGTATAGAAGCCGTGGGCGACCTGAATATTCGCAATCTGGAAAAAGCCAAAAAATTATCCGTGAAGAGCGTTGCCAAAAAGGGCACGGATGTGATCATGGACTGCCGCGTAATACCCTGATCACGTATTGAGCCACTTTCATACCGTCCAGCGCCGAACTGACAATTCCACCGGCATAGCCGGCACCTTCCCCGCAGGGATACAGTCCACGAACACTCTCGCTCTGCCCGTCCGGACTGCGGCAAATACGCACAGGCGAAGACGTCCTTGTCTCCACCCCGATCAGGTTGGCTTCCTGGGTAATAAACCCTTTCATTTTTTGATCAAATTGACGGATTCCATTTCGCAGGGCATCAGCGACAAATGAAGGCAGAACTTCCGCAAGTTCCGCAGCCCTCACACCGGGCAGGAAACTGGTTCTCCCTACCCTTCCAGATGAATGATTTTCAAGAAAGTCTGTCATTTTTTGAGCCGGGGCACAGTAATTGCCACCTCCCGCCCTGAACGCTTCACGTTCCCAGCGGCTCCTGAAGCCCAAGCCGCTCAATGGTTCCCCCGAAACGGCAAAGTCCGTCACACGCACATTTACCACGACGGCGCTGTTGGCAAATTCTCCGCCACGCTTGTGTTTGCTCATGCCGTTGGTAATGACCGCCCCCGGAAACGCACTGCATCCGATCACCTGCCCCCCCGGGCACATGCAGAATGTGTAGACGGAACGATCCGGTTCATCAATGGCAGCCGTGATAAAATATTCGGCAGGCGGCAACTTGGAATGTCCGTACCACTTGCCATACTGAATCGAGTTGATCAGGTTCTGCGGATGTTCGACGCGCAGCCCTATTGCAAAGGGCTTGGGCTCCATTTTGATGCCGCGTTCATGCAGTTTCTCATACGTATCGTCCGCACTCTGGCCAATCGCCAGGATCACATGAGTCGTTTTTATTTCCCGTTCACCATTGACAATCAATGCCGCCATTTCATTCTGCCGAATAACAAAATCCGTGACCTGCGCTTCAAATTGAAGAACGCATCCCATTTCCTCAAGCTTTTTTCTCATCCGGATAATCACTTCACGTAATCTGTCCGTGCCGATATGCGCTTTGGCGTCGGTTAGAATAGCAGGAGGCGCCCCCGCTTCCACCAGCACTTTTTTAACCAGGTAGGCATTAGGGTTTTTGGTCCGGCTCGTCAATTTCCCGTCGGAAAAAGTCCCTGCCCCTCCCTCGCCGAACAGAACATTGCTCTGCGGCTGAAGAACACCCTCCTCCCAGAATTTTATTACGTCCTCTACCCTTTTTTCGATGAGACGCCCTCTTTCCAGAAGAAGAACGGGAATGCCCCTTGCGGTAAGCATCCAGGCTGCAAAAAGGCCCGCCGGGCCGCTGCCGATCACCACAACCGGAGTCTTCTCCACCCCCGGCGCTCCCGGCCACCCCCACCGACGGAGAACAGCAGTTGAATCTGTTGATGTCGGCTCCATGTCCGGTTCTTCCCTAAAGGGCAGAATCTGCAACCCGTCGGATAAGGTTTCCGGTATCGCCACCGTATCGGGCAGACAAATTTTAACCGCGTAGACAAAATGAGGCGGCCTGCTTCGCCTGGCATCCAGCGCTTTTTGGATCACCTCAAGCAAAAGGATATCGTTTGCGCTGACACCCAGCGCACCGGCTGCCTTTGCCGCAAGGCACTCTTCGGTTTCATCCAGTGCCAGCCTCAAACCGTTGAGACGGATCGCTTTCATTTTTTCTCCATTGCAAAAAGGAAATACATGCGATAATCAATCGAGTTGTAATCATTTACTCAAGAAGGTGCTTTATCATGCCCTGGTACGCCGTACACACGAAAAGCCGTCACGAATACAAGGCCCATATCGGTCTGACACAAAAGCAACTGACGTCTTTTTTACCGGAGATGGAAGTCTGGAGCAAGCGAAAAGACCGCAAAAAAAAGATTTCCATGCCGCTTTTCCCCGGTTATCTTTTTGTGGAAGCCTCCCTGGACAACGAAACCAAACTGGCAATTCTCAAGACACCCGGGGTGGTCCGAATCCTCGGAAAAAAGGAGAATGCCGAACCCATTGCGGTACCGGATGATAAAATCAGCGCAATCCGGCGGATCGTGGATAAGAAGGTGGAAATGATTTCCATGCAGTATCCGAAAGCGGGTGAACCGGCGCGAATCCTGGACGGCCCCTTTGCCGGGATTGAAGGCACGGTAGTGAAAAGCGACCTGGAAAAAGAACTTTTCGTCATTTCCATAGAGCTGATGCAGCGCTCCGTGGCCATCAAGCTGGAAGGGTTTCAAATCAGCAAAATATAGGGATTCTGTTTTTCCGGTCATCAAGTCTAACCAAAAATACTTGACTTTCTGAGCATTATGCGCAAGATAGCAACCGCCGAATGTAATTGAAAGTCAGGCAAAAACCGATTCGGGGACATGATTTGAAGGGATATATCAAGATAAAAAAGGACCTTTGCAAGGAGTGCCACCTCTGCATTCACTTCTGCCCCAAAGGGCATATCGCACCGTCCAAAGATTATAATGCGCAGGGGTACCACCCCGTTTGCGTTGTCGAAGAAACGGAATGCAACGGCTGCGCGATTTGTGCAACCATGTGTCCGGATGTAGCTATCGAGGTTTACCGTGAATAAGGTGTTGATGTCGGGAAACAATGTAATCGGTGAGGCCGCGATCCGGGCGGGTTGCCGCTTCTATGCGGGCTATCCGATTACACCGCAGAATGAATTGACCGAATATATGGCCGAGCACATGCGCACCGTGGAAGGAGGGGTCTTCCTTCAATCGGAAAGTGAAATTGCCGCCATCAACATGATCGCCGGCGCTTCGGCGACGGGTGTGCGTGTCATGACCTCATCCTCGAGCCCCGGAATATCTCTGAAGCAGGAAGGCATTTCTTCGATGGCGGCCTGTGAGCTGCCGGGAATCATCGTCAATATTATGCGCGGCGGTCCGGGACTGGGTAATATCCGTCCGTCGCAGGGCGATTATTTTCAGGCAACCCGGGGCGGCGGCCACGGCGACTACCGAACAATCGTCATTGCTCCCGCCACCGGCCAGGAACTGGCCGATTTGACCATGGACGCCTTCGATCTGGCAGACAAGTACCGTATGCCTGTTATGATCCTGGCCGACGGCATGATGGGGCAAATGATGGAACCGGTCATCTTTAAAAAGCCCAACCCCCGCCAATATCCAGAAAAATTTATGCTGCGCGGCGCGGGCACCGGAAAAAGCAAATTCATCCACGGCCTTATTCTTGATCCGATTGACAGCGAAGCACACAACTGGAAACTGGCCCGTAAGTATCAAGTGATTGCAGAAAACGAAACCCTGTTTGAAGAACACCGGGTGGACGACGCAGAGCTGGTTATTGTTGCCTATGGAACATCCGCACGCATTGCCAAGGGGGCTATTAAAAGACTGCGAAGCCACGGCATGAAAATCGGCCTTTTCCGCCCGATCACGCTCTGGCCTTTTCCGGAGCTGAAACTGCGGGCACTGTCGGCAAAAATCAAAAATTTCCTGGTCTTTGAAATGAGCACGGGGCAGATGCTTGAGGATGTCCGCCTGGCCCTGCAGGGTTACGCCAACATTGAATTTCACGGACGGCCGGGAGGCGCCGTGCCAACGCCGTCGGAGCTGGCCAATGTCGTAGCCAGAGTATATAATAAAAAAGATTTATAACCCGATCACCCTGAAGGTCAGAAGCAAATGGCAAAAACTGTTTTCAAGCATCCCGAAAGTCTTAAAGAAGCTGTCTTCCATTATTGCCCCGGCTGCGGTCACAGCATTGCTCACCGCCTGGTTTCCGAAGTCATTGACGAAATGGGAATCCGGGGGATTACCATTGGTGTTCCGCCAGCGGGATGCGCCGTTCTTGCCTATAATTACTTTGATGTGGACATGATTGAAGCACCCCACGGGCGCGGGCCGGCCATGGCTTCCGCCATCAAGCGCTGCCTGCCCGACCGCGTCGTTTTTTCCTATCAGGGGGACGGCGACCTTGCCGCCATCGGTATAGCGGAAAGCTTTCATGCCGCCAACCGCGGTGAGAACATCACCGTGATTTTCATCAATAACGCTGTGTACGGCATGACCGGCGGACAGATGGCCCCGACCACAATGCTCAATCAACGAACAACAACCAGCCCGACCGGGCGCAAAAAAGAACTGGACGGATATCCTGTCAAGGTTTGCGAAATCTTCTCTCAGCTTCGAGGAGCAACTTACGTGGAACGTTGTTCGGTGAGCTCCCCCGCAGGCGTGAACAAAACCAAAAAAGCCATTAAAAAAGCTTTTCAGTGCCAGGTCGACGACCTCGGTTTTTCGCTTGTCGAGGTTCTCTCGCCCTGCCCCACCAACTGGAAGATGACACCCATTGATTCATGCAAATGGATCGATGAAGTCATGGCTAAAGAATTTCCTCCCGGGGTTTTCAAGGATGAGATTGCCGAGATGAAGAAATCCGCGGAGGCCGCGCCATGCTAGTGAAAACCATTTTTTGCGGTTTTGGCGGTCAGGGTGTCCTGATGATGGGCATCAGCCTGGCAAACAGCGCAATGAACAAAGGTTATCACGTCACCTATCTTCCTGCCTACGGCGCCGAAATGAGAGGCGGTACGGCCAACTGCACCGTTGCGGTAAGCGACGAGGAAATTGCATCTCCCATCGCCTCGGAGCCGGGATGCCTGGTGGTAATGAATTCGCCTTCCCTGCTGACGTTTCAAAATAAAGTAAGCGAAGGCGGAACGATTTTTATCAATTCATCCATCGTGGACATACGTCCCAACCGCGATGATGTGAAAACCATCTGTGTTCCCTGCACCGATATGGCCCAGGAGCTGGGCAATAACCGCGTAGCCAACATCATTATGATGGGAGCGTTTATTAAAGAACTCAAGGTGGTGTCACCGGAAATTTATCTCAAGAGTCTCGAAGCCATCATGGGCAGCCGGAAAAAAGCCCTTGCCGAAATTAACCGCAAAGCCTTTGCCGCCGGGTTTGATTATATCAAGGATTAAGAAGGATACTTTATGGCCGTAAAACAAATCTCCGTTTTGCTGGGTAACATCCCGGGGGCGTTTGCCAAACTTACCCATATTCTTGAAACCGAGGATATCGGAACCATAGCAGTGTCCGCTGCCAGCATCGAACATGACAGCCGGGTCCGTCTTGTTGTCAATGATCCGGACCGGGCCGCAGCGCTTTTGAGCAGTTTCAACTTCAACATCGAAGTCACTCCCGTTCTTGCCGCGGAAGTTCCCCTGCACGCGGGCCGCATCAACGCGATCCTGAAACCGCTGGCCAAGGCGGATATTAACATCCTTTACCTCTACACCACCATCAACCGCATTGGAAAAGAAACCATTGTCATCATCGGTGTTGATAAACTGGAAGAAGCCAGAGAAATTCTGGCCGAAAACTGGATCAACCTGATCGACGACGAAATTTATTCCATCCCTTAAATCAGAAACCGCCATGCCCGTGTCCACAGAAAAAGAAAAAGCGCTTATCGCGAGGATGCGGGATCTGGGTGTTTCCGAAAACGATTTTGAGGAATCCTTTATCCGTTCCTCCGGCCCCGGGGGACAAAAAGTCAATAAAAGTTCTTCCTGCGTCCAGCTCGTCCATATCCCCACCGGTCTATCGGTAAAATGCCAGAGGGAAAGATCTCAGACCTTAAACCGCTTTCTCGCACGCAGGCTGCTGCTGGATAAGATTGAAACGCAGCAAAAAGGTTTTATTGCCGAAGAAAAAGAAAAAATTGAGAAACTGCGCCGTCAAAAGAGAAAACGAAGTAAACACGCAAAAGAAAAAATCCTTGTTGCAAAACACCAGCAGGCCCGTAAAAAAGAACTGCGCGGGAAAGTGGTATCGGAGGATTAAGGTGTAACTAATCCCGCTCGCTTCGCTCGGCATTCGGCTTCAATCATTCAAATTGCCATTTAGAATTTATGTGAGAAATCTTAACGGGCTGTCGCCCAGACGATATCCCTTTGAGCGGCCATTGGTCTGACCATGCGGGATGGATCAGGGATTGAACTCCATCGCCAATTCTCCGCTTTTAGACGGATCGTAGCCGCCAAATTCCCGGACCCTGTCGCGAAATCTTTGGGAACGAATTGTATCAAGCACGGCCCGGATATTCGGATCCTCCAAAAACTCGGAAGGGATCACCAAGTCGTATTGCTCCCGGTCCATAGGAATAAAATCCAGATCCAGGGCTTTTGCCGCCGCATAAATGGCCATGCCACAGTCAGCTGCTCCGCTTAGCACATCGACGGCCACTGACATGTGAGTGAACTCTTCATGATCATACCCTTTGACGGATTCCGGTTTGATGCCCTGTCTTGCCAGGTTGTAGTCGAACAGGATACGGGTGCCCGAACCCGCCTGCCTGTTGACGTATGAAACATCGTCCCGCGTGAGGTCCGCGATTCCCCGGATCCCTTTCGGATTGTTTTTGGGGATAATGAGGCCCTGCTCCCGGAGGACAAGGTGGAACAGGCTTATCCTGACCCCCTTGAGGTAGCGTTTGATATAGGAAACATTATATTCACCGGTCTGGGTATCCAGAAGATGCGAACCGGCAAAATGGCATATCCCTTTTTTGATGGCAATGAGACCGCCAAGACTTCCCACGTTTCCCGACGAAATCCTGATGTTCCTTCCCGTTTTCATCCTGACTTCATCGGCAATGACATCGATTGCAATGTCATGACTGCCGATCACCACAATCGTGTTTTTCAGGTCCTCTTCCTCCACGAGAAGTTCGGCTTCAATCTCCTCATCCTGCGCGATGCCTTCCGACGACGGCGGAATGCGGACAATGCCTTCCGCCCGCGTAAGCGTAGTGATCGATCCGGCCGAACGGGAAAGAGGGGTTGCAATACATTGTTCCCTCACCTTGCCGATATTGACGCGGACAAATTCTTCCGTTCCCAGCTTTGAAGGAATGGCCCTGGACGCGCTTACCTTGATGGAACGGTTTCCCGGCTGCGTAAAACCCTGAAGGTGTAAAAGCAGGGGCAAGGCGAACTGTTCAAAGGACAGGATGGCAGAAACCGGATATCCCGGGATCCCGATTACCGGTTTTCCATTGACCCTGGCCAGTATCGTCGGCTTTCCCGGCATCATGGCAACACCGTGGACAAGAACTTCTCCGATTTGCGCCAGAACACCGGCGGTGTAGTCCTTCGAGCCTGCGGATGATCCGGCATTGATCAGGATCAGGTCCGCGTCAGAATTTGCAGCAGTTAGGATAACGTCACGAATTGCACCTTCCTCATCCGCCGTGATATCCAGAACTCGCGGTTCTGCATGCGCTTCGCGCACAAGCCCGGCGAGCGTGACGGAATTCGAGTCGATGATCCGGTTGCTCTTCAATTGACTGAAATCTGTTATGTCTTTATGGCTGACAATTTCCGTTCCCGTGGGGATGATGATTACGCCTGGCTTTTTACGGACCATCACCTTGAAAACGCCGGCTGCGACAAGAGAACCCATGTCATAGGAGCGGATTATGTGGTTCTGCGGAAACAGCAGCTGAGTGGCTACGATGTCTTCACCGACCTTCCGGATGTTCTGCCAGGGATAGGCCGGCTGCATGATCTCGATGTGCGACCCGTCCAGTTCATGGATTTTCTCCACCATGATCACGGCGTTATATCCCTCCGGGAGGGCATGTCCCGTATTGATCCAAAGGGCATCTTCGCCTGTTTTCAATATGATCGGGGACTGCTCGGTGGCCCCGTATGTTCTTTCCGCCCTCACAGCAATGCCGTCCATCGCAGCCGAGTGATAGGTTGGCGCCGAAACACCGGCGTAAACAGGCCCCGAAGTGACCCGTCCCAGCGCGTCTTCCGTATCAATCCGTTCTGAAATTGTTTTCTTTTCCCGCCAGGTCCGTAAAAAAATTTCCCGGGCCTCCGGGAGCCCCTTCATGGCCAGATAGACGTTCCTTTTCATTTATTCCTCATTTTCAACAGGTCTGAAGAGCAACACCGAAACGGTCTGCCCTTTGTACAGGCCTTCCGTATTTCTGTCAATTTTCACCAGGCCATCGGCTTCAACAAGAGTGGATATCAATCCGGATTTTCCAAAAACCGGATCGGCAAGATACTTTCCGTTTCTTTGGCACAGTTTTACACGGATATAATCATCCCTGCCGCTTACCGACTCGACGTTTCGCTCCAATACCGCCTGCAGGGATTGATGGGCATTTCCGGAGGAAAGCACTTTCCCCGACAATACGGCCAGAAACGGGTTTAAAAAAATTTCCGCAACAACCATGGCCGAGGCAACGTGCCCCGGAAGTCCGAACACAGCCTTGCTGCCGATCCTGGCGATGATGGTGGGTTTTCCCGGGCTGATCGCAATGCCGTGGACCAACAATTCCATGCCATCAAAAGATTCCAGCACCTTCACCGTCATATCCCTGGTCCCCACCGAACTTCCGCCGGAGATCCACACCGTGTCGCAGAATTCCAGGACTTTGCCGGCTTTTTCCCTCATTTCTTCAAAGTTGTCTTTGCACAACCCCAGATTAACGGGAATGGCACCCGCCTGAAGGCAGAAAGCGCTCAAGGTGTAACTGTTGATGTCTCTAACCTGTCCCGGTCCGGGTTTCTGATGAATAGGAACAACCTCGTCACCTGTGGAGATAATACCTACTTGAGGTTTTCGATAAACCGGGATTTTCTCAATGCCAAGACCGGCAAGGAGTCCGATGTCCTGGGGTCGAAGGACTGTCCCTTTTTTAAAAATAACCTCTCCCTTTCGAAAATCGTCACCCTTTCCGATGATATTTTCCAGGGGCGCCACCGTGCGGCTCACTTCAATAGTCTTTTCGTCTACGCTGTGGCAGTATTCCAGCATCACCACCGCATCCGCACCGTCGGGTATCATGCCGCCTGTCGATATCTTCATGGCTTTCCCGGAAATAACCCTGCCATCCGGTTCTTTTCCCATAATCACTTCGCCGGCAAGATCCAGAAAAGCCGGAAGACTGTCCGCCGCGCCGAAAGTGTCCTTCGCCCGGACAGCATAACCATCCATCGAAGACCGCGAAAACCCGGGCATGTCTTCTTGGGAAACAATCTCTTTGGCCAGGACACGGTTGAGGGCTTCAGAAATGGGGATGGTTTCCATCCCCACCGGTTTAAAGCCTTTTAATATTTCCTGAACCTCTTCGGATGTCTTCACTTTGAAAAACAAGGATCAACTCCTCATGACAGAAATTTTTCTCAGCTCCGCCTGGCAGAAAATTCTGTCATGCTTTTAACAGATTCATCGGAAAATATGAATACAAAAGATCATCTGCATTAACAGGAAACAGAGACCCTGAAAGTTTACCATGAAGCAGGTAAAATTGAACATAAAACTTGAAGACGGACTCATTGACAAATGACCATTTACCTGACATATAAATACGGAAAGTTACTTTCAGATAAAAGCATTACGGGAGCGAAGGAGTTTTTTAATTTTCTGAATTTTAGAATAGGAGGTTGGCCAGATGAAATTAAGCGCGCGTAATATTTTAAAAGGAAAAGTTAAGAAAGTGACAACCGGTGCAGTCAATTCAGAAGTAGTGATTTCTCTGCCCGGCGGTACGGACGTTGTTTCGATTATCACAAAATCTTCGGCAAAGACCCTGGGGCTTAAAAAAGGAAAAGCCGTCTACGCGGTCATCAAGGCTTCGAATGTTATGATCGGTGTGGATTAGACAGTATTTATACTGTTGCTTTAAAGTTGAGAATTTGACTCCAGCCGGAACATAAGAGTTTTGGCAAGGTGTTTTCTTGCCATACTCTTGTTCCGGAAAGTTTGGAAACACCTCCTCCCGCTCCCTCCAAAGGGGAACTGTCGTTTGTAATGGACTCCAAAAATGATAACCAGCCTGAAATAAGCACATGAATTGTCCTGTTTAGATTTTTCCTGAATGGAAGTGATGAATGAGAAGGACTTTTCTGTTTGCTAAGAACAAACTTTTCATTACCTTTGACACCGCACCTGAACTTATGTAAAGTAGGAAAATAAACGGCAAACGACATGCATCCTAATTGCTCTTGCCGGAATGATTCAATACTGACTATGATGTATCAGAGAACAATTCGGAAAGGGAAAATATAAACATGGAAATCGTTGAGGTCGTGCGCGCCGGGGGGAAACCATTCAAGCGGGCTTACGTGAGCATCTTTCTCTGGTTCACCGGCCGGGCCATTCAGGCCGCTGCAAAGGTCGATGAACAGGTCCGGCGGGAATTCAACAGCCTCCCGGACGATTTCACGTTTTCACTGGGCGTTTTGCCGGACGGCCCCTGGATGGTGATTGGCAGGGAAAAAGGTCAGGTGAAGTACCTTGGCGGAGATCCGGAAGGAAGACATCTTCATGTCCGCCTGGCCATGAAGAATATAGAAACAGCTTTTCTGATCCTCTCTTTCCGGGAAAGCACAGCCCTGGCCACGGCACGCAATCGCCTGATCACAGAGGGGGAAGTTCCGCAAGCACTGGCCATGATCCGGGTTATGGATATTGTGGAGGTTTACCTTCTTCCGAAAATGATCGCACGGCTGGCTGTCAAGCGCTACCCCTCGTGGACACCGGGCCGCAAGTTCTTCGGCCGGATCGGTATTTATTCCCGGGCGATGCTGGGTATCTGACGAAAGGATCTCGACATGAATTCCGACAGCTGTTTCACCTTTACCTGCCCGGTCAAGACAAACTCGGGAAACATAGCTCTCGAAAATCTGCCTGTTGAACTGTCCGGTTTGAATGCAGGCAAACCCCTCGTTGTAACGAACATCGCAAAAGTGGGAAGGAAGGCCGTCCGGACACTGACGGGTGCGTTCGGCGATTCAGGCATGAGCCTGGGGGTTTTTGACAGCCTTGGCGACAAGGTCGATCCCGCCCTCATCGAACAGTTGAGAACCACTTTTATCGAGGAGGAATATGACTCGATCATTGCTCTTGGCGGAGGGACGATTGTTGACTCGGCCAAGATTCTAAACCTAACGGTCTCGCTGAAGATAACAGATGTCCGGAACCTTTCGGCACAGACGCCGGTCAACAGGAACCTGCTTCCCCTGGTGGTGGTTCCGACGGCTGATGCCACCGGTCTGGAAACCGCGCAGTTTGCCCGGCTGAACGGAGCAGTCCTCTCTTCAGAATACCTGGCCCCCGTCCTCGTTGTCATTGATCCGCGGCTCACCCGCGGAAAAGATGTTAAAACGATTTACGCCACGGGCCTTGCCGCCCTGGGACGGGCGTTGGAGAGCCACATCATTGCAAAAGAGAACCCTTTCCGTCAAGCTTATTCCTTTGCGGCCATCCGGTTTATCAGGGATAATCTTCCTGCTGCTGTCCGCAATCCCGACGATAAAAAAACCACACTGGCTGTTATTAATGCGGCCGTCATGTCCGGCTGCGCTTTTTCCGGCACCGAGGCCCGCCCGCTTCACAAACTGGGACAGGTATTCCAGGAAATGCTGAAGATTCACCCGGGAATCATCATGGGCATGTGCCTGCCACACATCCTTGATGATTATCTTCATCGTGATGGGAATGGTCTGGCATCCCTGCTGCACCCGCTCACCGGGGATGAGGAGTTTGCGCAAACGCCGGAGGCTCAAAGGGCCGGGGCAGCGGTTTCTGTTCTTCATCGTTTTATGGCAGATCTCCATTCTGCACTGGGGAAAGATGTGCCGCAGACTCTCAGAGAAGCGGGCGTTCCCCTATATGCAATAGAAGATATTTTTGAAGTGCTGGACGTGGACCCAAACGGTGTGTATCTTCGCTCTGTTGTTGAACGAATTCGGGACAAGACTCCCATGGCTGAAAAGAAAGGCTGAAGAACATGGTCCTGCCTGATTACTATGAATTTTGCTGCCGGGTGAAGATTGTTGCGGGCCACGACGCGCTGGAACAAATACCCGGCCTGCTTTCCGAAAAGGGAGCCAAAAAACCGCTGATCATTACAGACAAGGGCGTCGCGGGCGCAGGACTGATCGATGTGGTTTCCCGGGTCCTTCAGGACCGTTTGGCCGGAATCCTGATTGCTGACAACGTACCTCCCGATTCTGATCTCAGGATCGTCCATCAGCTGGCGCAATTCTACCGGGACAACGGCTGCGATGCAATCATTGCCGTCGGCGGCGGCTCCGTCATGGACACGGCCAAGGGAGTCAACATTGTTGTTTCTGAAAACGCCTCGGACCTGATGGCGTTCAGTGGCGCCGGCGCTCTGAAGCGTCCGCTGAAACCGCTCATCGCGATACCCACCACAGCCGGAACAGGTTCAGAAGTGACGCAGGTAGCCGTAATCAAAGATCACGAAAAACATCTGAAGATGGCCTTTCTGAGCTATTTCCTGCTTCCTGATGTTTCTATTCTCGACCCCCGCATGACAATGACCATGCCGCCCTTCATCACGGCCATGACGGGCATGGACGCCTTGAGCCACGCCACAGAGGCATACTACTGTCTCCAGAAGAACCCGCTGAGTGACGCGCACGCGCTTTCCGCCGTCAGCATGATTTACCAACATCTGCCGATGGTCGTACAGAACCCGTCGGATTTAAACGGCCGCCTGGCCATGTCGATAGGCGCATGCCTGGCGGGCATCGCCTTTTCCAATTCCATGACCGGCATCGTGCACAATCTTGGCCATGCCAGCGGGTCTGTCTGCGGCGTTCCGCACGGGCTGGCCATGGCGATTTTACTGCCTTACGGCCTTGAATATAACATGCATAAATGCGAGGACATTATCGCGCGGCTCCTTCTGCCCATGGCCGGCGAGACAGATTACCTCAACACCCCGAAAGAACAGAAGGCGCAGAAAGTTGTTTCGCTGATCCGGCAGATGAATGAAGATCTCCACATTCTTACGAATGGTCGGCATGCCCGTTGTTTCCGTGAGGTCAAAGACCGTGAGGGGAAGCCGATGGTTCCCCGTGAAACGCTGCCTGAGATTGCCGGGGCGGCGCTCCTCGACGGGGCGTCCATGTATAATCCCGAAGACACAGACTATACTGACAACCTGATGGTCCTAGAGGCGGCCTGGGAAGGCTGTCCCCTTGACCTGAGCAAAGTGAAAAAAGGCTGAGAAGCGAAAGGGAAAAATTTCATGAGAAAACCTTACATGGGAAAAATCCTGATGGTGGATTTGTCGGATCAAACCATGATCCCTGAATCCATACCCGACCGCGTATATGAAGATTACCTCTCCGGTATGGGTCTGGGAGCCTACATCCTATACAACCGCATGCCTGCGGGCGCAGACCCGCTTGGACCGGAAAATATCCTGGGCTTCTGTTCCGGATTTCTCACGGGGACGGGCAGCCTGTTTTCCGGCCGGTGGACGCTTGTGGGCAAATCACCGCTCACGGGAACCTGGGGCGACGCCAATTGCGGCGGTACGTTTTCCCCGGCGATCAAACACAGCGGCTACGATGCTATTTTTTTCAAAGGGATCAGTCCCGGCCCCGTTTACCTGTACATCAAAAACGGCAAAGCAACCCTTAAAGACGCAGCCGACCTCTGGGGGCGTGATGCGACTGAAACAGAGGAATTTCTCAAACAGCAATACGGACCGAAAGCAGCCGTCGCCGTCATCGGCCCTTCCGGTGAGCAGTTGTCCCTCATTTCGGGAGTATGCAGCGACAGGGGCAGAATCGCCGCCCGTTCGGGACTGGGCGCGGTCATGGGCGCCAAAAAGCTAAAGGCCGTCGTCCTGGACGGCGTTTACCGTATCGGCGCTGCCGATCCGGCGGCCATGAAGAAATTAAGCCGGCAGTGCCTCAAGTGGGTCAACTTTCCCCTGCCACTTCCGGGAAAAATGATGGCAAGCGTGGGAACCCTCCTGCGCGTGAGTCCGCTTGTTTTTCCTCAGGACGGACTGCTGTATACTTCCATCCTCCGGAAGTGGGGAACGGGGGGAATGAACCAGACATCCATCGAGTGGGGCGACTCGCCCCTGAAAAACTGGGACGGGTCCAACCGTGATTTTCCCATGAAGAAATCCCGGACGCTCAATCCCGATCTCATTAAAAAGACGGAAATCGTTAAGTACCATTGCTACTCCTGTCCTCTGGGCTGTGGTGGAATCTGCTCCTCGAAGGGAAAGCAGACGCACGTGCATAAACCCGAATATGAAAGCATCCTGGCGTTGAGTGGATTGTGCATGAATGACGATCTGGACAGTGTCTACTATTTAAATGAACTTCTGAACCGGGCCGGTATGGATACCATTTCCGCCGGAGCGACAGCCGCCTTTGCCATTGAATGCTATGAAAAAGGCATCCTGACCAGGGAAGACACGGACGGTCTGGAGCTTACATGGGGCAACACAGAGGCAATTGTCACGCTGATCAAAAAAATGATCAAACGGGAAGGCATCGGTGATCTGCTGGCTGACGGAACAAAAGCTGCGGCAAAAAAAATCGGCAAGGGATCGATGGAGTTTGCCATTCAGGCCGGTGGTCAGGAGCCCGCCATGCATGACGGGCGCAATGATCCCGGATTCAATGTTCACTACTGTCTTGAACCGACGCCCGGCCGGCACACACTTGGTGCCCACCTGTATTATGAAATGTTTCAGTTGTGGAAACGCGTAAAAGGCCTGCCCAAACCTTCTCCTCTGTATACGAAAGGCAGCAAGTACAAAGTCAACCGGGAAAAAGCGCAGGCCGCCGCTGCCTGCAGCAAGTTCATGAGTCTCGCCAATGGAGCGGGAATGTGCATGTTCGGCCTCTTTATCGGGTCCAAAAGAGTCCCGACGTTTGACTGGCTGAATGCGGCTTCCGGCTGGACGCTGACACCTGAAGAATACATGACCATCGGGGAACGTATTCAGACCCTGAAACAGGCTTTCAACATCAAGCACGGCATCGAACCGAGAGACAACTTCATCAGCTCACGTGCCCTGGGTAAACCTCCCCAGAAGGAAGGTGCCAACAAGGGCAGATTCGTCGATGTGGAGAAGCTCGCCCCGGATTACTGGGAACAGTTCGGATGGGATAGAACCAGCGGCAAGCCCGAAGAAGAAACCCTGCAAAGGCTGAAAATCAAGTAAGAGGAAAGATATGCCCTACACGATCACGGATAAATGCAACGGGTGCGGAGCCTGCGCGCGCGTGTGTCCTGCCGACGCCATCTCCGGTGAAAAAAAGAAGCTGCATTCCATAGACGCAGATTTATGCATCGAATGCGGCGCCTGCGGCAGAACCTGCCCTCAATCAGCCATCCTGGACGCGGAAGGTGCTTTATGCACCATGATGAAACGATCACAATGGCCAAAACCACAAATTGTAATCAAAAGCTGCATCGCCTGCGGCATTTGCATCGACGCATGCCCGGCCGGGTGTCTGGCCCTGTCGGAGCGGCCACGCAACAAAGGGGTGGACTCCTTCCCGTACCTGAAAAATCCCAAAGCCTGCATCGGGTGCGGATTCTGCAGCACCGAATGCCCGGTGGACAGCATTATAATGGTTAAACCTGAAAAAACTACGGTTCAAGAGTCATAAGACACTTTAGCGGCCAAGGACAGAGTTGTTGTCCCCCTCCGGAGAGTGCCCGGGGGAGGTTGTCTTGTCACAAGTAATTGTAAATAATACATATCTACCTATTCTGCGCCATCATTCTTGCCTTATTTCCTTCTCCACAATGAAATTTTGAATACAATGAAATACAACCAATTGCGTATTTACAATTCGACTTCCCCAATGTATTGATAACCAGGTTTTAAAAACGGTATTTTAAGTAATAACAGGCAAAGAAAATGCCGGCAAATTAATTGAAATTATTTAAGAATTAATCAGCGGCTAAAGGAGGATAAAAGAAAAAACCGCCCTGAATGTTTTACGCATACGGTGAAACTGACTACTACTGACCTGAAAGCTGAGCATAATGATCATGATTACTACTACAGAGCAACGAGAAACCTTTAAGTCACCGGGACAAATACTGCGCGAGTTGGGTGTTCCCCCGTCCAATTCCTATGGTAAACGCAATAATGCATTCGGCTCCATGGCCGCTGTCATCAGTGAACAGGAAGCCTTTCCCACCACATCATCCAGTAAAATCGGTCAGATTCTGATTTCGAAAAAAATTATCACGGAGTCCGACTTACATGAAGCCATGGCAAGAAAGAGACAGCAGCCGAAAAAGTACCTGGGACAAATCCTCTGTGAAATGGGCATCCCCCAGTCAAAGATCATCAAAACCATTTACTTCAGCAATAAAAGAAAAAAACTAGGAGAAATTCTCGTTGAAAATAAGATCATCACTGACGAGCAGTTAAAAGATACACTCATAAAACAGAGACACCAGAAAAGCATAGGGATGCACAAACATCTGGGCACGATGCTGACCATGAGCAATACGATAACAGAAGTAAATTATATCAATGCGCTTTCCGCGCATTTCAGCATGCCCGTTGTTTCGCTGAAAAATTTCAAGGTATCCAGTTCCCTGCAAAAGGCCATCGGTGAACAATATGCTTTGAAAAATCGCATTGTCGTTCTGAGCAACACAAATGATAAACTGACCGTTGCCATTGCGGAACCACATTTATCCATTTTTGAATATCTTGAAAAAGCCATGCCGAAAGGTAAACATATCCTGTTTTGCCAGGCAAAAGCCTCGGAAATAGAAAAATGTCTTAATATAAAATATGACCCCTTCCACATGGTGTTGTATCGTTAATCCTTACACAATACCCTGGATATTGCCGGTCTCATCAATGTTGATATTGTATGCGGCGGGTGTTTTGGAAAGACCCGGCATTCTGAGGATTTCCCCGGTAATAGGGATCAGGAATCCCGCACCGGAAGCAATTTTAATTTCCCGAACCGTCACGATAAAGTTGCTGGGAAGGCCCAGAAGGTTCGGATTGTCGGAAAGCGACTGCTGGGTTTTGGCAATGCAGACCGGAAGTTTATCGTATCCGATCTTTTTGATCATATCCAGGTTGCGTCTGGCCTGCGGCTGGTAATCAATGGAAACCGCACCGTAGATTTCACTAGCGACTTTAAATATTTTATCTTCCACCGGCAGTTTCCAGTCATAGAGCGGCGTAAAGGTCCCTTCAGCTCCGGCAATCAACCGGACGGTCTTTTCCGCCAGTTCCAAACCGCCCTCACCTCCCCGTTTAAAGATATCCGCCGGGGCAATGTTCATGCCTTCGTTCTCCGCGGCTTTCACAACCGCCTGTATTTCTTCATCTGTGTCTGAAGGAAACCGGTTTAGAGCAACAATGCAAGGCACATTAAATTTGTCGATGTTTTCATAGTGTTTGCGCAGATTGGCCATCCCCAGAACGGCCGCGTGGGCATTCGGATGGTTCAGTTCTTCCCGCGCAATGCCCGCGTGATACTTCAGCGCACGAATGGTGGCAACCAGCACAACAATGCGGGGATTAAAATTGCCGTAAGGGGCGACGATGTCAAAATACTTCTCCGCGCCGAGATCAAACCCGAATCCCGCTTCGGTCACCACATAGTCCGCCAGACAAAGCGCCAGTTCGGTTCCGATGATACTATTGGTCCCCTGGGCAATGTTGGCAAATGGGCCTCCATGGACAATGGCCGGCACGCCTTCGGTGGTTTGCACAAGATTGGGCATCAACGCGTATTTTAAAAGCGCCGAAACCGCGCCTTCCACTTTCAGGTCGCCCGCAATGACCGGCTTGTCGTCATAGGTAAAGCTCACCAGAATCCTGCTGATCTTGTCTTTCAATTCTTCATAGGAACGCGAAAGACAGAGAATGGCCATAATCTCACTGGATGGAACGATGTCAAAGCCGGTTTCCCTTGGCACTCCGTTGGTGGAGCCGCCCAGACCAATGACAATATCCCGAAGCGAGCGGTCGTTCATGTCGATGACCCTGCGCCAGGTGATCTTGCGCGGATCGATGTTTAAAGGATTGCCGTGAAATATGGAATTGTCCAAAATGGCGGAAAGCAGGTTGTGTGCGCTTTCCACCGCCGGGAAATCGTTTGTGAAATGGAGATTGATGTCATCGACAGGATGAACGCGGGAAAGTCCGCCACCGGTCGCCCCGCCTTTGATGCCGAAAACAGGCCCCAGGGATGGCTCCCGCAGGGCCGCAACGGTGGATTTGCCGATTTTTGCCAAGGCCTGCGCAAGCCCGATGGATACGGTCGTCTTTCCTTCCCCGGCCGGAGTCGGTGTCATGGCCGATACCAGAATTAAAGACGAGCTTTTTCTACGTGAAAATCTACGGGCCACCTCCAGCCTTATTTTGGCCTTGTAGCGGCCGTATAGCTCCAGATCATCTTCCGTCAATCCGAGTTTTGAGGCTATTTCAAAAATGTGCCGCAGTTGGTTTCCCGGGGTGTGTTCTTTTGTTTTTCTCATAGATTTATTTGCTGATCACGGCGTCGAACCGGATATCGATGTTGTATTCGTCGCTGATGCGATTGAGATCGTTCTTCAGGTCGATAATTTTAACAGCGGGCGGCAGGGAAAAATAGCAGACCATATGAAATACATTTGCGCCCGTGAAGGGATTATTATCCACATTGGTGGAAATATCTTCAATGCTGACTCCCCGAAGCTGGAGTGATTTGCAGATTTGATGGATAATCCCCGGATGATCAATCGAAGTGGCGATGAGCTTGTAAGGGATCGACGGTAACACATCGCGATGGCTCGGCGCCTTGGTTTTGCGAACGAAAATTTCCAGCTTCGTCTTTTCACGCAGGCTGTCCAGATCTTTAATCAGGCGCTCGATGTCGTCCGTCTTTCCCGATGTGAGAATGATCATGCCAAATTCATTGCCCAGCACACAACCGCGGGACCGCTCGATATTGATGCCCCGGGCAGTAAAAAATTCTGCAATTTCTTTGGCCAGACCGGGACGATCCGACCCCATGGTGGAAATAACAACGTATGATCTCATAGGACAACTCCTTTTTTTCCAGTAAATGCGGCCGGTCTTTCAGCTAATGATTTTTTCTATACGCATCGTATTGAAATGTCAACAGAAAGTGAAAACAAAAAATTTACCGTTCATGAAAAACATCTGTGGCATCGGTGCATGGAAATCAGTAAAAGGATTTCTCCTGCACGAAAAACAATGCTTATCTCCTCGCTTGCTCGATGACGGTTGACCCGACCTTGCCCGCCACAGTGTTTCCTGGCAACAGATGGTTATGTGAATTTTAGATAAAATAAATGCAAACTCTGACTGAACTTGTGATAGAATATATTTAAAAGGAACAGAAAAAATTATCCTTTTCTCCAGAACCGTTTTTAGAGACACGAAAACGGTAATATTAAGATCATCGGGAGCAAAAGATGAAGAAGATCAGAATTACCGTAATCACTCGTAACAGCGATTATCTGCAGCGTCTAGCAAATCGCCTGTGCGAGGAAAAAGATATGAGTCTGTTCAGCAGCATCGTCATTAATAATTTCAAGAGCGAGATGAAACAGTCCATTGCTTTTTTGGAGCAAACGTTTTTGACGCAGCCGGACGTACTTCTCCTGGATCAGACCATTCTGCGGGATGCGGCCGCTATAGATGTGCAACAGGTCCTCGCCTACAGGGATAAATTGAATTCCACAAAATTCATCATCGTCGGCGAACGTTATAACGAGGAAAGCGTTATGGCAGAGATCGAGGCGGGAGTAAGAGGATTTTTTCGGACTGCGCTGGGCGATGAGATGCTCATTAAATGCATTCGTGCAGTCGCCCAGGGAGAAATCTGGCTTGACGCCCCGCTGGTTACAAGGGTTTTTGAAGAATTCATCAAAGAAGCCATCAGAAGAAGAGACCGCCTGCAACCTCTGGCTCACTTGAATTTTGAAAAGCTGAAAGTGCTCTCCCCCCGGGAAATGGAGATCCTGGCGCTAATCAGCGAAAGCATGACCAATGAAGAGATCGCCGATAAGCTTTTCCTGAGCACCAAGACTGTGAAAACGCATGTTCGTAACATTTTCGAGAAAGCGGGGATCCGGAACCGGGTTGAAGCCGCAGTCATCTATGCGCGCCATGTCCATATGTCGGATTAGTCATCGGTGCTATTCGCCGAAATTTTTTTAACGGATTGATCACGATGCCTGCGGCCCCGGCAGCTGGATCGCAGACATACTCTTTCACTGGTTTTCCCGCCTGTATTTTGCAAGCAGAGCGTCAAAAGAATCCTGACTGACTTTGAACGCGGCAGCTTTCTTACCTATCCGGATGATATCCATTCTCTGAATGGCATCCCCCTGCCGGATGGCGTTGACCACACTCTGCCCTTGTATGACGCGACCAAATACGGTGTGTTTACCATCCAGCCACGGTGTCTTTGTGTGAGTAATGAAAAATTGACTACCGTTTGTCCCCGGACCGGCATTGGCCATCGATAATACGCCCGGAGCATCGTGCTTCAACGCAGGGACAATTTCATCCGGAAATTGATAACCGGGTCCACCGGTGCCGTTTCCATCGGGATCGCCCCCCTGAATCATAAAATCCGGAATGACGCGATGAAAGGTCAGCCCATCGTAAAAGCGAACACCTTTGCCCCGGTTGGAATTCTTGGTTCCCTCGGCCAGACCGACAAAATTCGCGACAGTCAGTGGCGTTTTCTCAAATTCCAGCCTGATCAGAATATCCCCTTTCGAGGTGGCTACCTTCGCGTAAAGCCCTTCTGCAAGCTGCAGTTTTTCACTGGAAAGGCTCTCAGCTGCAGTAAGGGCAAAAAGTAAAAATGCGACTGCCATGCATGAAATATATTTCAATCGTTTCATTTTTCATCTCCTGTAACACCGGTCTTTGAAATTATTGCTTTCCGGTCACTTAACTTTAATGATCACTCCCCTGTATTCATCATCGCGGATTCTTCCCATTTAGCGGAAGTAACTTTCCACGCATTCGATTCTTTCTTCAGGGTTACGGAAAAGTCCCAAACACCCAGAGAAGTTGGAATCATGTCTTTTATGGATCCGGTCTTTTCTCCGCTGGTCAAAACCGTTTGGAATTCAGCCCTGGCCGATTCGTTCTCGAGAGATATCGTAAGATTGCTGATGTAGGCGGATATCTTCGGGTAACGTAAAAAATATCCGATAAGCAGGCCCTTGATGCCTTCGTAGTTGAACCCCTGAGGGTCGCTGTAATTTTTCGAAAGATGTTTCATGATCTTACTGACATCTTTCACTTCACCAGCTGCCTGGATTTCAGTAATGACTTTTTTAACCTTTTCCTGATCGGTCTCTTTTTGACAACCGCAAACTGCAAGAAAAACAAAAATAATAAGGCAGATCATCACGACCCGTCTCATGGCATTTCCTTTTACTTTCATATTTTCGAACACAATCTGACCTGTTTTGATTAATAACCAGCCATCATGAAAATGCATCTTGTAGGGCCCGGGTAAAAATTTTTGAAAGACAGATGTCACGGCATGAGCGGTCGATCAAAGCTCCGATCCAAAACACCGTTTTTCTCCATCTGCGCGTCCCATAATCCCTGGTTGATGAAAGGAACGACCATGGCCATATTTTCTGCACTTAAGTGCTCCGGTCTGGCAAGCTTTGTTAAAATGACTTCATCGATTTTCCCCGTCTTTCCGAAATCCACGCCAAGCATGCCAAATAAACTAAAATACTTTTCTGTTAGAAAGGTCGGCTGAACATCCAGCCCTTCGCAACCGCCTTTCAAGATGCTCCCCAGGAAGCGGCAACCGATCCTTCGGGTAAACTTTTCGCAGTACCTGGCCACAAAACGAAGATGGGCTGTTTCGGGGAAACCGCACTGGATCATAAAACCAAGGGCGGGAAATTCTTTCCGGCCCTGCAGGGGCGCCAAAGCCTCCATAAACGCCTTGACGCTTCCCGGCATGGCATCTATGTACAGGGGAAAGCCGATGATGACGTTATCCGACGCATTGAATTTTTCTGCCAGAATTTTGAGATTATTTTTGTGTTTGACCAGGTACTCCACGTCACATGCGTTGCCTGACGTTTCCAAAAATCCCCTAATGAAGTGCCCCATCAGTATGCCGGTATTGCTTTTTGCCCCTCGCGGGGACGCATTAATGAACAGTAATTGCATGGATGATCTCCTCAACAGGTGATTCGGTAAAATGGATAAAACCGACAGACGACCACATATTAACGGCCTGTCTCCGGAAGATATCTTTGAGAATGTCAATATCCTCTTCGTCTGTGTCGGCCTCTTTTTCCAGAAGCAGGGAGATGACCGGATACCTGTCATAACGTTTTTTGTGATGAACCTCTCCGTCCACTTCCTCAAGATGTGGATGAACGATGCAGATGTTCCTGTCCATGGCATTTTTCAAAAGAAAGCTCGGAAATCCCATCATGAGCGGCGAGGCGAGAATCACATACTGTGCAGCAATGAACTGCCTGGTAATGTCCCTTGCATCGTCATCAATACTGCAGATCCCAGGAGTCTTGACCCAACACTGGAAGCACCCGATGCATGGGCTGATCTTATGGTCCCGTAAAGTAATGGCCGTAACATCATGTCCGGCTGATTTCATCTTCTCGACCAAACGGTCTATATAAGAGTCAATCTGGCCTTTACCACCGGGAGGGTTTCCGTTCAGGATTAAAATTTTCATCATGACCTCATTTCTTTTTTTACAAAGGGCTGATCAATACCATCCCTTCACTGGCTTTTGCCTGTAACGTAATGCTCCTGAAGTCTGCTTTCTTCGGGAATCGAATCAATGAACTGAATGCCGGCTTCATATGACTCGCCCCCATGGACAGCATTGATCCAGATGATTTTTCCAATGGCGGTTATCTTTTGATACAGATCTTTTAAATTAAAATCTATCTTGATCAGGGTATTTACAGGTATAAAATAATTGAACTGAATTTTGGTGCCCAGCACAGAGACATCCTTACTCATGCAGCACACAATTTCTTTAGGCTTCGTCCCCTCATCGGAAAGGACGGTTATGGTGACTTCACTGTCCCCTACCAGCCTGTTGACCCTTCTTCTCTCGTCCATCGCGATCCATCCCTGTTTTTCATCCCGTTCAAACGGAAAGACCGATAACTCTCCGTAACATGCTGCAAGATGGTTGATTCCGACCTCCTGAACTGTAAAATCTTTTAGCACACTTTGATTGATTCTTCAGCAATTTTGAATAGCAACCGGGACCCCCAATATGACACAAAGCTGTCTGAATGAAACCAAAACAGTAAATACAAAATGACAGTGGAGCATACGTCATATTTTTTGATTGGTTTCGCGCGCCAGGGAATCTTCTTCTTCCTCTGTATCTGCGTGTTTACGGGCGATATTTCTGAATTGTTCGTGAATTTCCAGAAACGCTACCACCATGTCGGGATCAAAGTGTGTCCCTTTACCGTTGACGATAATGTCCACAGCCTCATCATGCTGATAAGATGCCTTATAGACTCTTTTGCTGATCAGGGCATCATAGACATCCGCCAGCGCCATCAATCTGCCACTGATAGGAATAACCTCTCCTTTGAGGCCTTGAGGATATCCGGACCCGTCCCATTTTTCATGGTGTGTATAGGCAATCTCTTCGGCAATGTTTAAGAATGAAATTTTTCCAAATTGACGGACGGAAGATCGGATCAGGTTGCGGCCATTGGTGGTGTGCGTCTTGATAATTTCAAACTCTTCCTCCGTCAATTTACCCGGCTTTAATAAAATTTTATCGGGAATCCCGACCTTTCCGATATCATGAAGCGGGGCTGATTTATCAAGCATATCAATGTTCTCATCACTGAGAAATGCCTTGTACTTGTCCCGACGCTTCATCTGCTCGGCCAGCAGTCGTACATACATCCGAGTACGCTTGATGTGGCCGCCCGTTTCCTGATTACGGTGTTCCGTCAGATTGGCCAGGCTATCGATCGTGATGTCCTGCGTCAGAAGCAGTTCCTGCATATGGGCCAGGTTGTTCTTTTCTTCCAGGCGGTATTTTAATGCGGTCAGTAACATATAATTGCAGATAACAGCCGTTATGGGAAACGCGGTTGCTACAAAAAATCCCATGCGGAAGAAAACCTGTTGTGTTGTCAGCCATAAACCGCCGACAAAAAGCAACATGACAACAAAACCGGCGGCGGCTTTCTGGTTGCTGATCAACAGGCTCATTGCCAAACCCGACACAATCAACAGCAGCAAAACAAAACCATTGGACCACCCGGGGATGGAAATGAAATCACCATTCAAAAGATTGTCAACAGCCGTTGCATGTACCTCTACCCCTGGAAATACAGGACCCAGCGGGGTGTTTAATAATTCTTTCAGGCCGACTGCCGACGTACCAACAAACACAATCCGGCCCCGTAATTTTTCCGGAGATACTTTGTTATCCAGAATATCCGCTGCCGATATATATTCGTATTTGTTCTTTGGACTCCGGAACTTGATCATCATCTGGCCATACCGGTCAACAGACACGGCGTTTCCCCTGTAATGAATTGACTGCAGAACATTGCCGTCTTTCTTCAAAATAATATGGTTTTCTTTTTTAAGCTTCAACACGGTGGCAAGGGACAGGCTGGGATAAACTTCTCCGTGATACTGAATCAGCATGGGCAAACGCCGCAGCACTCCATCACTATCAGGGCTGAAATTAAAAAAACCGGATGCGCTGGTTTTTTCGGAAAGAATGGGCAAATTACACAGCACACCCGTACCCACCGGAATTTCCGTGTTTCCTTTTTGATACCCCTCCTTGTGAATGTATGAGAATTTGACGGGATGAAGAACACATTGATCCGAGCCTTTCTTCATCTTGTTGAATTGGAAGATATGGCCCAGAACAAAAGGCCCTCCGGCGATGGTTTCAGCAAGAATCTGATCATTGTCTCTCAAATTACCGGGCAGTCCGTGAACATCAATTCTAATCTTATAAACGTCTCCCAGTTCTTTCAACAGGGGACCCGCTGACGTTCTGTCCGGTTCTGCAAAGACAATATCGAGCCCGATGACATCCGGTTGCATGGCCGACACCCTGTTGAGTAATCCGGCCACGCGATAGCGGGGCCAGGGCCATTGCCCATAGCGGTTGAGGCTTTTTTCGTCAAGATCCACAATGACCAATTTTTTACTGGTGTTATTGTTGGGGAATTTTGTCAGAAGAAAATCGTACTCCAGATAATCAAGCCGCTGCATTAAATTCGGTTTGAAGGCAAAAATCACCGCAAAGCACAGCGTGAAGAGGATACCCCAGATCAGGATACGCCTTCTTTCCGGCTTGCTTCTTGTGACAGCGCTGTACGTTTGATTTTTGTTCGATGCTTGCTTCATGAATAATCAGTGCAAACGCTGTTTATCGGACGGTAACTTCGACCCTCCGGTTTTTGGGTTCCGCAACTTCATCAGCGGTTTTTATCAGGGGATTTCCTTCCCCGTGCGAGGTAGCGGTGATGTGGGCAGGAACCGCACCATGGGCAACGAGAATTTTAAAAATGGCTTTGGCCCTTTCCAGGGACAATGTGTAGTTGTATTCTTTTTCACCAACCGTGTCGGTATGGCCTGAGATTACAATGTCTGTCGATTCCCTGCTTTTGATGGTCTGAAAAATTTTTGGTAGCATCGCTTTGGAATCATCCGTCAGTTCATCCGAACCCTGTATAAAATAAAGAATGAATTTAACCGGTGGCAGGGGTTCCGCAGCAAGAGTATCGGCAAAAGTGGTCCGGATCTCCTCCGCGCTCATGGTTGTTACCTGCCCCGGCGATGTTTTCACATCCGCAACCTTGACCGACTGATTTTTTTCGTTCAAAATCTGCTGTCCACCCTCGTTGGCCACCACCAACTGTCCGACACGACCGTCAGGATCCGGAATCAATACAACCGTGCTCCGGGCAGCGCAGCCTGCCAAAATAAGGACAAAACCCAGACAGAATAAAGTTTTAATAAATTGCTTCATGTCCGCCTCCATTATCATAATTGTCCGGCAAAACGCCGTTTGGCGTAAAACGTTTTACTGAAAACTGTATCAAAATGATTTACAGGCAGCCATTTACCTTAACCAGGAAATGTGTGCCACGAATGCCGATAGTCGCTTCAGGCGTGCGGAACTTGACCGATTCCGGAGATTGGTGACCGATAATACCTGAAAGATAAGACGCGGTCCCTTTCACCATTCGCGCGATCATGGAAAACAACCCTTTTTCGGGAGCAAAAACATATTCGTCAATCACGACTTCACTTTCCGGCCCCAGAGATAAAATGGTATTGTCTTCAAAAATAATGCCCACCGAGCTTTCCACACCCGTGCGAATAGTGTCCTTTTGGAAAAATCTGTCTCCGACGGAAACAGGTATTTGTCTGCCGTCGCGAATGATCGAAACATTGCCTTTGATTGTTTTGGCTTTTCCTGCCGGCGATTCTTTTCCCATGGCGACGCATGGCAACAGAAACATCATGAGGAGACAAAGGATAAAGGCTCTTTTCATAGGTAAACTCCCTAATTATTGATGTTGCGGGGCACCCGTGTCACATTCGGAGGAAAGCACTCCGAATGTCTCTCTTTCCTTCGGTTGAAGCTGTGTTATTACACGAAAGAAATATACCATAAGTACCAATCCTGAAAAAGAATAATCTTGGATCCATATAAATAATAACTCTTTACATCAAATACATTATCGGGTTTCAGCAGAGAATCTTACGCCTTATACCCCCTTGGATATTGTATTGCTCATTGACTTTGAACAAATCATTCAGCTGTATTATTGTTGATTGGCGACTGCATCCAGAAAATTACGCGGATTTTCTGAAAAGACGCCAAAATTGTCCGGTGTGATAATAACTGGTGAGGCTTTGGGAAACTTCTCTACAAAGGCATTTAAACCCCGGGACAATTTACGACGGCCGGATTTGACCTCCACGGCATAAAGCTGTCCCTGATAGCTGTACACAAAATCAACTTCTTCCCGCTTCTCCCGCCAGTAATAAAGATTGCCGGGCAATTGAAGCAGCCGGACGCCTACCACAGCCTCAAATATCCGTCCCCGTTTTTCCGGATCATTCAAAACGTGTGGCCCTTCATTCATCGTATATAAAGCAGGACAGGAAACCAGAATTTTGGGACTCGATCCCCGCGTGAGATAACTTTTCGCTGAATATTTTTCCAGTGAATGAACAAGAAACGCCCCGGAATAAAGCTCGATATAATATTTGACCAGATCGGTATTCCCCCTGTCCTGAAGCTGCCCCAGCAGTTTGGTGTAACTGATCTCCTGAGCCGGGTAACGGCACAATATCTCGAATGCCTGACGAAACAGAGCAGGATTGCCGACCTTGTGGTTGAGCAGAATGTCCTTGCCGATTACAGCCTCGATGATAGAATCTTTCAAGTAGCCATACCACCGGTCGAAATCGCTTTCAAAGGATACAGCTCCCGGATAACCGCCATAGGTTAAATAACGGTCCAGGCTGTATTTGAACGCGCTCCTGAGCTCTTCATAGTTCCACTGATGGGTTTTGATTAACTCGAAACGCCCGGCAAGACTCTCCGAAAGCCCTTTCTGCAACTGTAGCGAACTGGACCCCAAAAGAATGACCCGCAATGCTCCGGGCGCATTGTCCCATAAAGACTTTACCGTTTCCGACCAGTTTGGAACTTTCTGAATTTCATCAATCACCAGCAGGGTCTTTTTTCCGAAAGGCAGCGCTTTTTGCCACTGTTCCATAAGCCAGGTGCGATCCGTCGTCAAAATATCGTCGGCATTGGCATAATGAGCGGCATCAGGATATCGGGCAAGAAGTTGCTTGACCCCTGTCGTTTTCCCAACCTGACGTGGGCCAACCAGCACTTGAATAAGCGGCCGGTCAACCAAAAGGCGCTGTTCCAGTTGAGCCACAAATGATCGTTCATATGATTTAGCCATGGATGCATTATACATATTTTACTAGATATGTCTATTATTTTTACTAGACTTGACTAGTAAATAGCCAATAGTCGCCACCAGAGTGGTCTTAAAAAATAAAAAACCCGCTACTTCTAACGGGTTTTGCACTTCTTTGGACTTTGTTGAATTTCCTATTGGTGGGGCGGCGGGAATTGAACAATCGTTCTATGTAATTATAACCATTATGTTTTTTAATTTATATAAATTACTCGTACCCCCATATATACCCCCAAACTTTCAAAGCTCGCCCATCCTTTTATCCTCTGTGAAAAAATATTTCATTAAAATATCTTATTCGATCATCTGCATTGTATTTAGAAAAATGTCAAATGGTCACTGCTACATCCCGTACTCTACACATTTGTGCCCGCTATTGCCTGTCGCAATGATAGAGGCAGAAAACAATGTGCAGTGACTCTTATGAGTATTCCCGTTTACGCTCCGCTAATGTTTGTCGTTGGGGTGACGTTCGGGCGCGCTGGCTCGGCGCTTCGCGCCCTCGCGCCCTCAGAGACCGTCACCTTTTCCAACGCCAGACCACCGCGGGATAAGCCCGGTGGCCTGGGGAGCCTGCACCAGGTCAGCCAAGAGCAGCGGCTTGCTTTTACCCTAGTCTTACCCTTGCCTGGTAGAGTTTAATTACTGTAGCAAGTGCAGCAGTGTGCTGTGCGACAAATTACTGGTATTTCTGATGCTAATACTGTCAGCCCAGGAAAAAAAGAATTCTTTTCCCGGAAGGGAGGGGGATGACTTGGCGCGAAGAAGGTACCGGGGCTGAGACTCATATACTCCAACCACGTCTGCATTGGGCATGTAAAAAAGGGGACCCTGGCAGCAACCCACCCGGTCGTCCAAAATCATATGCCTGTTAACAAAAATCGATGCCCGGAAAAATTTCCAGGCGCATGGAAACTTGGGCCCGCCCTATTCTCATTCCCAATCCGCATTCTTGAAGTTGAGCGTCCGTGCATTCTCCGTGACGGCTCGCTTGGTTTGATCGGAAGCACCGGATGGAAAATTGGCCTGGATTTCCACGGCCACTTTGACCTCCGCGATTGGGTCTGCTGCGAGAACGGCTATGATTTCTTCCGCTACCTGAACCATGCGCATCTTGGCAGTCGAAGCATTGATGGCAATGTTGCCGTGGAATACATGGGGCTTAGGTGCTCTCGGTCCTGGAGGATCTGGTCCAACAGGTGGGCCTGGAGGATCCGGTCCAACGGGTGGTCCTGGAGGATCTGGTCCGGGCGGTGGTGTAACGGGAGGATTCGCGGCTTCATATGCCTTGGCCGTTTCTGGTTCGATCAACAGCAGCGTATCATCCAGTTGTATGTTTGCATCACCGAATTTAAATCCATCGAATTTTCCATCGTGATGCCCGTAGGCCGTTCCGAAAAAATCTCGACTGCCTGCGCCTTTGACAATGGCTTGTTCCAGGACACTGCGGCTTTTCAGCCGCGGCAAATAGAGGTAGCGCAGCGTATCTTCCCAAAATGCCATTGCTCCGATGGACGACTTATCGGCCTTCCAATAAAGTTTCTTCAACTCATCCCGCAGATGAATTGGCGACCAGATTTTGATTACTAATACGTTGTCGATGCAGACTCGTTCAATCTCAGGTCCCAGACTTGTTCCGCTAGTATTGAGAGGATAAACTTCCACCGTTGGCTTTGCTGCTGTAGGATTATCCTGCATAGGGCAGAGCAACCACTTGTAGCATTCACGTGCGACACGCGGTAACACATCCTCCGCACCTTGCAGCTCTTTTTTTGCCTGTCGAACTTGAAGATTATCGAGTACCAGACGCATCGCCTCCACATCTTCTACGATGGATTTCCATGACAAGGCTATACGAATGCAATCACGCAGCCGCGTAAGCGTGCCATGATCTGGCGCAAGAAAGATTAGTCGGTTGCCACGATACCGGGGATTGGTTCCGTGGTTTCTGACATGGTCGAGCACACCTTCAAATGCAAAGCGTGAGTCTTCACGGGAATAGAAATGGTCTGGTGGCAGCACAATTAGGCGCAGAACGCCATCATCTGGCACATCACTGTGCGGCGTGAAGATATGCACACCATCAAAGAAAGTGGCGCTGCTGGCTAATTTCTTGAGAATCTCGGCCATGCGTCCACGTACTTCGGTCTTGTCCTCAAACCTTTTCTTCCGTTCTTCCATCTCTCTCCGCAGATTGGCGCGGGTGTCGAACCAATAGCGGGTCGCATCCTGCATCCTATCTCCGGAGGAGTTCAAATAATGTAACTGGTCCGCCAGTCTGTTTAGCGCATCTGTGTACAGAGAGGAAGTTTGCCCAGGTTGGAGACAACCCAATAATACTCCTGCACGGTCGAGGCCGCGTATCCCAGGTCTTGTAGTCACGGAAGATGGTGCACTGCTTAAAAAGACAGTTCGCGCCACTCGGCGAGCGGCCTGCACCGATCCAAATCTTGTTTCCTTGTCTTCAATAATCTTTGTTTCAGCACCTTCGCCATCAATATCGCGATCAATTACTGGGTCCCAACCCGGACCGAGATAGTAGATTAACTCATTACGTGCACTACCATCGTAGAGAGGTAGACTTCCGGGGAGAATCATCAGATCCTGATTGTTATCCTGCCAAAGTCGATAGATCACTTTAGCCATGAGTTTCAGAACGCCACGTGTGCGTTGGAATCCATCAATCGTTGTCCACTCCTCATACAGTTGCGCGAAGACTTCCGGATGTATAGGATAGCTTTGTATCATCCTATCAAAGTAGCGCGATTCCTGCGTTTCCTGCGGCAGTTTTGCACCTTCAGCTACGTAGGCATCGGCAAAAGCACGACATACTTGATCACGCGCCTTGGGGTCTCGGATTTGTTCAAATAAGCGCCGCCGAACAATCTCAAATGCTTCCCCCGGTGCAACTGTTTTCCAGAGAGCTTGTACACGATTAAAAACCGACTCCAGCGCCTTCAATGCCGACACGCCCCGCGGACCACCAGCTTGGCTATCAGATTCCGGAAGTGAAGCCAGTACCACTGTATTTGGCACGAGCTTGGCAGCTTCAGTGAGCGATTGGATAAAAGAAAGGTTGCTGTCGTAGGTTCCGCCACTCAAAGGCAGACTCTCAACGAACTGGCGGATGTAAACAACCAATTCATCTAGCAACACCACGCATGGAGAGTATCGTTCCAGCAGAGAACAGAGAATGTCCTTCCCTGGTGAGGTTCCATTCGCATCAGCCTCCTTCAACAAGGAAAACCCTTCCGTCCCCCCAAGCTGCCATGCAAGTTCACCCCAAAGCGTACATACCGTCTGATTGCCATGTTTCCACGGTTGACCTGGAGCGTGGGCAGTACCGTCTAATACAGCGATCTTTGCCTTTGGCACATCCAAAAGTCCTGCCTTATCAAGTAATGCCGGAATGCCAGCAAGGTCACTTAGTTCACACTTGCGAGAGGCCAGATGATAAACAGACAGTAGGGTGTGAGTCTTACCTCCGCCAAAGGAAGTTTGCAGTTGAATGACTGGCTCACCGCCTTTGTTATTGAGCCGCTGCGACACCTGGGTGAGCAAAAGGCTCATACCTTCTGTAATAAAGGTTCGTTCATAAAACGCCTTCGCATCTCCGTATTCCGGGGTTGCCTTCCCAGTTCGCACTGCGGTTATATCGGCAGCAAACTCGGATTGCTGGAACGTACCATTCAGCACGTCGGGATGGGGAACAATAATTTCTCTCCAGGGTTTCAGGCTCATAATTATGCTCCTCTAATCATCAAATAGTTTCCCTTGCGGGTCGACAGGTTTTGGTACTTTGCTGGCGGCTGATTCGATGCCGGTCCAGCTCGTTATCAGTTCATTGTAGGCACGCGCATCTTCTGCTTGCCCGAGGCGTTCGCAGAGAGTGTAAAGACGATAGGCGAGTTGTCGGACGGCTTCGGCCTTACCACCAAGGGCCGCGAGCAGTGCGCCAGATGCAGATTCGCCACCTTGTTTCAGAGCACGGATGAGATGGTGGAGGGCTTCCCAGACGGGCGTTCGCTTGTCGGTTCTGGGGTCCCAATCGGTGGGATATTCGGACCACTTGAGAAGTCTAACTTTACCGCTACCACTTTGGAGAACACCTGCTTCATTCAATCCTTCGACACTCGTGGATTTGGAGCGAGCCAGCACGTCAGCTTCGCCAAAAACACTTTCGGTCCAGTTGTATTGCTCGAACCAGTGGAGACAGAACTGTGTGTCGGCATCGAAATCGTCTTCAGCTAGGAAGCGGTTGATGAGTTGCAGGGCAGTGCGAACGCTCATAGGTGAGCCATCGGCCTCCAAGACGGCGGAGTATTTGGAAAACACGGCCATGCCAGGACCAATGATGGCCTGTGACAAGTCCACCGGAGCGACAGGCGAATTATCACCGCCTGTACCTTTGGTCATCTCGTCAAGCGCCTCGGGCAGCACGCCGTTTAATTCGCGAATGAACTCTCGGCGGGAAATTGTTGGTGCATCCGCTTGGCGCTTACGGCAAACGAGGACGATGCTTGATGCTAGGGCATTAGCGTTAATACCGATTGATCGTGATTGCCGTTCAGTTCTCATTGGCCACGTTCCAGTCAGTTGGAAGCCAGCTTCTAGGACTGCGCTAATAAACGTAATCCATCCTGTAGAAGATACATCACCCTTCTTTGCCACCTCGGACTGTTTGAAGGCATAGTAGATAGTAATAGGTGCAGCTGGGTGCGCATTCGATGATAAGCGATGCATCGCTCGAGTCATTCCAATCATAAAGAACGACTCCGCTTCATCCTTGTTCCCATGGCAATACGGAGTGGCGACTAACTCTTCATCCTTCGGCACTGCAATAGTCGTGAACAAGCTTGGGTAGACATCACGCATGCTCCGGCGTAACCAAATATAAAAATAATCTGACAAATCAGCGTATGCAATGTTGTCATAGTAAGGCGGATCGGTAGAAACGAATACCAATCGATCTGTACGGCCATCAGAAGCAGCATCGGCCTGAGAAACAAAACCCACATGGGACGAGCTGATTGCCGCAAGACTATCTGCGACGATTTCAGACGACTTAATCAGCGAACCTCCAATGTCACTTAGTGGATTCTGTTCGGGGTAATCCCATACCATTGGAATCGCATGTCGTGCGAACAAGCCTTTGGGGCGATCTTCAAGCGCATACCAGACTGTTAGGCTACTCGAATACTCTGCGGTCTTACTGACGGCGAATGCGAGGTAGACACTCACAGCATCAGCATAAGCAGTTGCGCCATTTCCGCCCGATTCCAAACCTCTTCCATCATCGGCCATGCCAGCAGCTATGGCCTCATGCTTGACGAGTGTACGAACCTCTGTCACAAGGTCACTGAACGTCATCAGCGATACTAGCTGTCTAGACGTGAAGAGGTCGCTAAAAGTCGTCATGCCATACAGCGGGACTTGATCGCTGGCCTTGCCATGAAGCAAAGTCCTGGGCACCTCCTTGGGGACGGCTTGACGTGCGAGCGACTCATGTTCCTCATTTGGGGATAAATAGATACGACCTCGCTTTCCCAAAGCGACTATGGCCATTAGCTTAGATCCCATTCGCCCCGCCTGTGCTTCTTCCTTAATGTGCTTTCCGCTTATCGGCGAACGAGATAGTAAGCAGAAAAACTCTGCACCTTTCCCCTTAGCCTTAGTTCCCCTTGCTGCCTCGGATGGTGGCGCACCTACTTTCACTTCGAAATGATATTGGTCGCCTTTTATTATCGGCTGTATGAAAACTTCTTTGCCCACCTTGCTGGATAGGATAAAAGTCGATGCCAACGGCACGTCCACACTTGAAAAGGCGGGATTGGGGCTCTTGACCGTTCGCGCCCAAAGCCACGCGATGACAGTGACTTTCTCACCGACGAGTGGTTTTAGGTCGGGTCGTCTGCGAGCTATTTCGGCGGTGATTTCCACTGACGGGTAGAGGTGGCCGATGCGATTCTGGGCCTCTGATCGCATCCACTCACCGTAATGGCGCACATCCTCCGCAAGACCTGTAGCGGCCGGCCATTTCTGTTCCAACCCCAGATCACCGCTTGATACTCTTTGCTTTTGTCCGATGTTGACGGGGGGATGCCCGGCAAACCTGGGCGGAATATCGATCATTGCTTTGTTGATGATTACAGCGACAGGATTTAAGTCAGAGGCGTAAGCTTCTAAGCCAAGCCGTTGTGCCTCCAGTGGAATTGTCCCGCCACCTGCGAAAGGGTCGTATAGAACTGGGAGTATTTGGGGATTGAATAGTTCAGAAGCCTGCGGGTGGTCTTTGTTCAACTCGCAGACTTCGCGCCAGGAGCGGCAGATTTCGGCACGAGCGCGATTAAGCACATCCACATTAGTCATATTTTCCCAGACAACAAGTTCTTCGATGATCCTGAAGAGTCGCTTTCGCTCTTCGGCAGCCTCTTTTTTGTTCTTCCCATATTTAAATCCGCCGCCTTGCTGGTAGCCGGGATCGTTGACAAGTTGAGCGAAGAGTACTGCGCGCGCTACGGCGAGAGGACGTTGCGCCCACCACTTATGTAGCGAAGAAGGATTGCCGCGATAAATATAACTCTCACGAACAGAGGCAACATTGATCGCATCAAGTGGCATTGCGACTTCGATGAGTTTTCGCGGTGATTTGACAGGATAGGACATACATTAAATTCCTTGGGCGCGTTCGAGTAACGCCTTGAGTTCGTAGTTAACGGAAGACACTCCCCAACCGGGTTCTTCTTTAAATGGATGGGGCACGTAGTGGGGGCCGTCGATGGAATCGTCTTCGCCGACGAGAACGATAGCAAGATGATATTTATCCCCCTGATTCCAGCTTTCAAAGATTTCGTTTTTGGTCACAGTGACAGTGGTCGCACCTTTGATGCGGCCTTTGACTTCAATATGCCGTGCATCGGGTAGCCTGTCATTCACGACAGGTGCATAAGAGGTTATGTCCCAGCCGCATTTCTGAGCGGAGACATCAACAGCGCGACATCCGCGGCCTTCTTCGGCAAGGATGACAGCTTTCATTGCAATCTGCTCGATGCGTGAACGAGCTTCAGGGTCGGTAGAAAAAGTGGATTCATCAGGTGCCGTTTCACCGCGCAATTTACGTAGCAATCCAGCAGGAACGATCAAAGCACCGCTTAGCACAACTGGCGTAGCGGATGTTACGTGTCGCATGGACTGAAGTTCTTTCTTGCGACTCTCCAACCTTGTTTCAAGGTCGCTGAGTGTGCGTCGAACGTTTTCGAGATTGAGGCGAACGTCTATACCGGCAGCTTTGTCTTCTGTCAGTTTGATGAAGCGATCTGACCAGAAATCAATTTCCTTAGTCAGGCGTTCATGAACGGCTGTGAGCGTTTTGTCCACATGAGCAATGCGGCGTTCAGCTACTTCATTATAGTGTTGTGGGACTAGCGTTGATGCCGCGAGAGCGAGTGCACGATTTTCCAGCCCAGCAGTAAGCCAAGGCTCGTTTAGCGATTTGGCCAAGAGCGGACGATCAGCAGGTGCGAGCGGTTCTAGATCCAAGTGTGGTGCCCAACCAGCAAAGGATGCACTGCCATCGGGTAGTACGCGGACGAATTGCAGGCGTTTGGAAATGACCTGACCATCGCCGGATTTTACCTCATGGGTGAGAAGGAAGAGCAAAGAAAGCTGATCCCCATCATCAGCGGGGGCCACTAGGATAGTGCCCTGGCGAAGCAAGTTTGCATGTCGCTCCAGCAAGACATCGCTGAGTGCTAGCATGAGCGGGTGGCCAGGATGAATCAAGCTGGCAAACGCAAGACCTGGACGATCCTGTGGACGCACTGCCTCTTTGGTAAAACAGATGCGTTCATATCGTTTAAGGACTGGAGCAAGCTCACGGCGATTGCGTCCTGTGATTAAACGGTCACGGTCGCGCAACTCGGCGGGAACGTGAGTAATCTCGAAGCGGTTAGATTCGCGAGGATAGATGGAGCCACCAAGTGACTCGAATCCTTTCATAAAGAATGACCGGACAAAGTATGGTTGTAGGCGACGAGCCTCGGCCTTTTCCATTTCTTCCTTCACCGCAAAGAGACGTTCTGGGGTCATGCTTTCCTGAGCGAGTGCTTCGCGGTTGAGGATGTTCATCAAGTGCTCGTGGTCGAGTGCGTTATCGATCTTCTGACTGAGTTTGGCGTGGATGTCAGGACGGTCGCCGTAGCGAATGGCTTCCAGTAGCATGTCCTTGAGGCTGTTCCCTTCAAAGACTTCACCGAGGACGTTGAATACCTGACCCTGAAGTGCATTGCTCATCGTGTTAAGTTTTTCGAGTAGGCGGAAATAGACATCGCCCTCTCGCGTTTCTTTGGCAACAAGATTCCAGAGGTGGCAGACCTCTTGTTGGCCTATGCGGTGGATACGACCGAATCGTTGTTCAAGACGGTTGGGGTTCCAAGGTAAATCGTAGTTTACCATCAAATTAGCATTCTGAAGGTTGATGCCTTCACCGGCGGCATCAGTAGCAACCAGCACGCGAACTTCCGGGTCAGAACGAAAGAGTTCCTGGATCTTGCGGCGGTCATCGCGATGGATGCTACCGTGAATCACGACAATGGCGTCATGACCTCCGAGTACGCCAGCGATTTTCTCGTAAAGGTAGTTTATTGTATCGCGGTACTCGCTGAATATGATGATCTTCCGCATCCGCCCGCTTGCATCATGCATCTGCGGTTCGTTCTGAAGGATGCGTGAGAGCTCGTCCCACTTGCGATCCTTGCCGGATGTGACAAGGGTTTTGGCCTGTTGTTCGAGGGCCTGAAGAATGACTATTTCAGCCGCTAGTTCGTCAATGGTCTGTGAAGCGGTGGCCTGAGAGACTAGAGTTTCCTCTAAATTTTCTTGCTCTTCAGCGGTACGGTCATCATCGTCTTCAGGAACGTCAGCCATGTCCTCTGCGTTAATTTTCTGAGCTCGGGCACCCATCTTTTCTTCACGTAGTCGACGTTCGAGGCGTTCTCGTCGTCGTTTGAGAGATTGGTAGATGGCTTCGGGGCTAGAGGCTAGACGGCGTTGGAGTGACGTAAGTGCAAACCCAATAGAGCCTTTACGTTTACCATCTAGTTCATCGGCCTTGCCCATTTCCGTTTTGACATAATCTGTTACCGCTTCATAAAGCGCGTATTCGAGGTCGGAGAGTTCATAATTGACAGTGTAGGCGCGTCGCTCAGGGAAAAGAGGTGTACCGTCGAATTTGACTAGCGTCTCCTTAACCATGCGGCGAATAAGATCGGAGTAATCTACCTTGTGAACACCGTCACGAAATTTTCCATAGAAACGATCGGCATCGAGGAGAGAGAGGAACAACTGGAAGTCCTCGTCCTTACCATTGTGTGGGGTAGCCGTCATTAGCAGCAGATGGCGCGTATGCGCGCCTAGCTTCTCCGCTAACCTAAAGCGCCCAGTCTTCTCCAATTTGTTGTTGCAGAAGTGGGCGGCCAGTTTGTGTGCTTCATCAAAAACTATAAGATCCCAGCCAGCGCCGCAGATTTTATCTTGTAGGTCCTCGTTGCGTGCCATCTGGTCAAGACGAACGATGAGGTGATCTATATCTTCAAAAGGATTACCGCTTGGCGTTGCTGTATCCAAGTCTCTTGTAAAGACTCGAAATTCCAGACCGAATTTTTCGAACATTTCCTCCCGCCATTGATCGACCAAGCTACCGGGGGCAACTACGAGAATTCGCCGCGCGTCGGCTCGCATTATGAGTTCTCGAATATAAAGGCCCGCCATGATGGTTTTGCCTGCGCCAGGGTCATCAGCAAGAACAAACCTCAATGGTTGACGCGGCAACATGGATTCGTAAACGGCTGTTATCTGATGTGGGAGTGGCTCTACATTTGAAGTGTGCACAGCCATCATCGGGTCAAACAAAAAGGCTAAGTCAATCCGTTTTGCCTCTATAGAGAGCTTAAACGCTTCGCCATCTCCATCGAAGGACCAAGGACGTTCAGTGACGGCAATAGAGATATTGGTCTCATCTCCCCGAGAGAGTAGTCTTTCCTTGAGCGTGCCGTCAGGTGTTCTATAAAGAACCTGCACCGCGCCTTCGGTAATTGGCACAACAGCGATGACACTCCCAATGCCAGTGGGGTCGAGGCCGGTGAGCGAAAGTCCGGGTGATATTGTTTCGAGTGTAATCATCTTGTTTTATTATTCTCAATTTATCGAAGCGTTAGATGTACGCCCGTAACGACCGGGTATAAACTTGACTATCTTTGAGTGAAAAGTCAACCTTTTTCACTTATTTTGATATTGGTGAACACGAAAATACGGGTTGACTTTTTCTACAGATTTGATAATATATTTCCAACAGCGGTGAGTTAAACAAGCTACTTGCTCCGCTATATAAATGTGCTAAAGGCCGGTGTCAGATAGTAAATGAGCCCGTTGCCTTTTGGTGCGGGCTTTTTGTTTATGGCATTCAGGAGGACGAAGCTCTCAGAACCAAGAAAAGAAGAAAACTAATAAGCGGCGATTTACCCAGTTACTTGCAGCCGCTATACAAATTTCGCTAAAGGCCGGAAAAATGAATGATCGTATTCGAAGCCCGTGCCAGTAAGCATGGGCTTTTTGCGTTTAGGACAGATGTTATCACGACGGGATGATTTGGTACTTGCAGCCGTCGTTAAACAAGGTGCTAAAACCCAGCAGCCCTGGCGCTATGGATTTAGCCCGGGGCTTTTTTATTGGAGAAATGGAGATTGAATATGCCAACACACATGAAGAAAACAAAAATGGCCAAAATTCACTGTTACGAGTGTGGCGAAGTCGTCAGGAGAAACGAAAAGTACACCACTTTAG